>VYKU01000112.1_pt1 | contig 26357 bp, 23 predicted proteins | sample 5114491 | NCBI WGS metagenome assembly VYKU01 (sample SAMN12291796, study PRJNA351875) | freshwater metagenome | isolation source: freshwater lake | place: USA: Michigan, Gull Lake | collected 2011-07-05 | reverse complement strand
GTCCCCTCCACCCCCGGCGTGTTCCGATCGTCCTTATACCCGCGCACACGCTGATCCAAAAACCCCCGCAGCCGACCGAGCGCATACTCCTCCCCCGCAGGCCACAGCCCCGCATCAACGCCCGACACAAACCCCGCGACCGATGCGGGCACATCGTCGCTGTTGATCCCCGTCGCCTCCTGCTTGCCCGGCACAGGCCAGACCGTTACGCCGCACGCCGCACCAGGCCCGCCGATGCCCCCACGCTCGAGCACCGTGCTCACCCACTTCTTCTTAAAGGGCGTAAAGACCGTGTACGCACCACCATCGCCCGTGCGAACCTCCCCAGGCTCGAGCGCGGCCTGGTCATGGTACAGGTGCAGCCGCCCACCCTGTGCACGCAAACAAACCTCCAACTGCTCATCCCGCTTCACCTCGTTCACCTCATACTGCCGGTTCGCATACACACCCTCGGCACCAACCTCCCGCGCCACCTGTGCCACCACCCCAGGCGTCGCGCGAAAGTCCGCCGACGTGCGCACCAACAGCGGGATGTTCAGCCGGGCCAGGCTCTCCTTGAGCACCCCAAGCGTCCGCAACATCAACTCGATCTTCGCCGGCGACTCATCATGCTCCCCCCACTCCCCAGGCGTTACAACAAACAACCCCACCACCCCACGACCACCCTTGCCACCCCCCGCAAGCGCGGCGTGGTACAACCCCGAGTTGTCGTGCGTCCGAAGATCAACCCGGAACCAATGGAGCGTTCGCATGCCAGCCTCCACCTCACCCCAAAAAGACCTACTCAGAGTCCGCAGATACTCACAAAATAGCCCCGTGGGTCGGGAAAAATCAGGTGTAGATCAAAAAATCATCCAAACCGTCCAACAATCATAGGGGAAGTTCGTAGCATTCCTTCGATCCAAACCGGCCTCACCCCGTAGATGCTTGGCGTCTGGCTCAGCCTACGGGCATGAAGGGATAGTTCTTCACTTGCGCATGGTCTCTCCAAAGCAGTTGGCCACGGCCTTGGGCGTCAGCGAGTCGTCGCTGAAGCGCTGGGCCGACGGCGGGCAGATCGACGCGGTGCGCACCGCCGGGGGGCACCGGCGCATCCCCCTGCACGAGGCCGTGCGCTTCATTCGGCACATGGGCCTGCCCGTCCTCCATGCCCAGGCGCTCGGCCTGGCCGAGCAAAGCCTCGACCTGCCCGACTGGCGCGACCGCCCCGGCGTCTGCGATGCCTTCCACCTGGCGATCGAGGCAGGCCGGGCCGCTGACGCGCTGCTGATCTTGCAATCGTGCTACCTCGCAGGCTGGTCGGTCTCGGCGATTGCCGACGGGCCGATCCGCGAGGTCCTCAGCCGGGTCGGGCAACTCTGGCAGCACGCCGAGTGGGGGATCATCGTCGAGCACCGCGCCACGGACATCTGCCTGCAAGGGCTCAACATGCTCCGCACGTTTTTGCCCCCCAGGCGCGGCGGCGCGCCTGTAGCGCTCGGCGGCGCGGGTGGTGAAGACCCGTACATCCTCCCCTCCCTCGTCGCCGCCGTCGCCCTGGCCGACTGCGGGTTCAATGAAATCAACCTCGGCCCGCTCACGCCCGGGCGCGTCCTGGCCAACGCGATCGCCCATTACAGCCCGGCGATCGTCTGGTTCAGCCTCAGCAAGGCACCCAAGGCCGAGGAAGTGCTCGCCGAGCTTGCGCTCATCCGCGATGCCGCCGAGAAGGCCGGCGCGGAGGTTGTGGCCGGGGGACGTGCGTTTGCCGAGTTGCCCCCGATCCAGATGCCCGGCGTGCACATCGCCCACTCCATGGCCGAGATCGAAGCCCTCGCCCGCGCACGCTTCCAACACCTCCTCTCGGACCACAACCTGCCCAACGGGTAACACGGATCGCGCCAGCACCACCCGGTGGCGCGGGCGTCCCCGCCCGCGAGGCTGGACCTCTGAATAACCCCCTTGTCCTAATGCGTCCTTCTCCCCACCCCAGGCCCCAACGGGGCCAAGGGATGTAGCCACGGGTGAAGCGCAGCCGCGTCCTCGCGGGCGGAGCGCAACCCGTGGAAGGGAGTTCACTTTCTCTCTCCTGCCCCGGCGGGGCAGAGCAGGTGTATCTGCCTCTGCACTCTCATGCGCTCTTGTCGATTCCTCCGCCCCTGCCGGGGCGGGTCGAAGATGGATCGACCTCTCCACGGGTTCCGCTCCGCTCCACCCGTGGCTACACCCCGACGACCCGCCGGGGCGTTCTGAGCCGATCACAACCCGGCACTACTCCTCTCTTCCCTTCCCTTCCCTTCGCTTATCTTCTCTTCACTTCACTTCACTTCACTTCACTTTACTTTACTTTACTCGACTTCAGTTGACTTTACTTTTCTTCCCTGCTCTTCTCTGTGGCTCTGTGGTAAAACCGTCTTTCCTCTCGGGTATCCAGCCTACCCACGCTCAAAACGCCACCGACCGCGCTTGCGCGCGGTCGGCGTGGGTCGGTGCGGGCGATAAGCCGAGTTCTGTCGGCCCCGGCGGTTTCCGCGTCCCGTTGCCGGGTTGGCGGACCTGCCGGGGCGTGCGACCATTTCTCTGCGCCCGCGCTTGCGCGTGGGCTGGAGCGGTCTACCCGCCCCCGGCCGCCCGGACCGGGCGTCGCGCCGGCGAACCGGCGCGGGGGGCTGTGCGACCTTGCACGCGGTGGGGTTTGCCGTGCCCCGACGCTCACGCGCCGGGCGGTGGGCTTTTACCCCGCCGTTTCACCCTTGCCTGATCCCGAGGAAGACCCGGGCCATCGGCGGTCTGTTTTCTGTGGCACTTTCCCGCGCCCCCAACCCAGGGGCGGGTGGGTGTTACCCACCACCGTGTCCTGCCGTGCTCGGACTTTCCTCCGAACGGGCAACGCCCGCCGGCGGCCGCATGCCCGCACGAGGGATGGTAGGAGGGGGGTGCGAGGGCCGGGGCGGAGCGTGCGGGGGCGGTGGAAACCGTGGCAGGGCCGTCGGGGAAAAAATATTTTTGGAAAGTTCGAGGTTTTCACTTGACAGGAACGACGACTTGTGGTAGGTTCTCAAAGTATCGCAACTTCTACCATCTTTTATAAGGAAGATGCCATGAACAGTCTGCTGCGTTGTGCTGGTTTTCTGCCTAAAATGTCGGCCAGTCGGCCAGTTAGCCAGTCGGGCTGGCGAAGTTTCCTCAGCGGGGTGCTGATTGGGGCGATGCTCGTGGCTGGGTCGCCGGGGTGGGTGATGACCCGTGCTGAGGCTAAGCCGCCCCGTGGGGGCGAAGCATGGGAAGAGCCCCAGGGCATCGACACCGTGGACACCGTTATTAAGCGCGGCGGTGGTCAGGTTCTGGAAATTTTCCCCATCGGGCCAACTCCTATGTCGACCCGCATTCCGTTCCAACGGCCAGAACCACTATCATTCAACCCGCGAGAGGCGACCACTGCCATTCGTGGCTGTTCATCTCTTGCCGGTCAGCCTGATGCACAGGTATGGATGGGCATCAACCCTGGTGAGATGTCCTGTGCGGCAGCCGATGGTAGTGGCAACACGGTGATGGGAACATGGGTCGAGCAACAGCGAACGGGATTGCCCGGCATGACCGCAAGCGTGGGCATTGAAATTGCTCGACTTGGCGGGGACGGTAGCTCGTTGCGATCAGTAAGCTTGGCTATGGGTTGGCAGCAATTCGATTCATCTATCGGTGGCGATTGTGGTGCGTTTATAACAGGACTTGTTCTGCATGTAAATGTCCCATGTTATGAGCCGGGCGTTCAGTTGATGTGTGTACTCGCCTCTAGCGGTACCCTTGCTGGTGGGCAAAAACAGTTGACCCAACTGGGGGTGATGCTCGAAGGAGAGCTGGATTCACTTAATCCATTCTTTCCTTACCAGATTTGGCCCGCGTCAGATCTAATCTTGCCGTCCGGTATGCCAATGCCAACTATGAGGGCGCCTTATAATGCGTGCCACTCGGAACTGGGTCCGCGCCCAGACCCCGGAGCAGTGGTAAATAATGGCGGAACCCCCTGCGACGAGGCTTTTGCACGGGCACTAATGTGCCAATACGACATCGATTGTTCAAGGGTTCGGGCGGCTGCGTCTGCGCGTACCCAAGCCGTTGGTGGATCCGCTATGGCGGTAACCGGTGTTGCGGCTGGTGCACTAGGATTCTGCGCATCAACAAAAGGACCAAAAATAATTAACCCCCCGACCTGGATAGCAATAACAACAGGTATCATCGCCATCGGCGCGGCGCTTGGCGGCTGCTTACTTGTGCTCGATGGCGTAGTAGAAAAACTTGAGGACGCACGCGCCCGCGATGCGGCGGCGTGCTGGGATGGTATGGTCTTTGGTATCGTCATCACATCTTATTTAGAAGCCTATGGCTATTGGACTTTTCCGGAGTGCGAATGATCCTACGCCACGCCCGGCTATCCGGGCCTCTTGTTCCAAACTGGATTCGCATTCCGCTCGACTTCATGCGCACCGCGTGCATCGTACCAGGATTGATTTTCTCCAGCTATTTCATAGCCGCTCATATTGTAAGGAGGGTGTCCGCAGGATCACTCAATTTCACAGACACATCGTCATGGCCGGTGGTGGGAGCAGTATCGGTCATCGCGGGCGTGCTTGTGTATCTCGCCTGCCGGCGTGTAGTTCGGCTGCGATTGCGTACGGCCGTTGCCGCCAGGTTCCTGGCGTGTACATACTGCGGGCACTCGCTGATAAAGATCGCGCCCCTGCTCGTCTGCCCCGAGTGTGGCAAGCCGGCGTCGCGCACGCACAACCGAGTGCAGTGGCTCAACGCCGCGAGGTGGTTCTGGGGACGACCGCGCAAGGGTGCTCGCGCCGTGCATTGAGCAAGCCGCCGAATGGCCCATCCCCACGGCGGGTGTTTGCCGGGGCTGTGGCGGGCGCGATCGGCACAGGACCCGTAGGTAGCGCGCGCCCCTCGGCGTGGCTTGTAGGCCATCGTGGTGCATCTCCATATGTTTGCGCGGAATCTGTGCGCAATGTGTTGGCGTTGCCTTGACGGCGGAGGCTCGGTGCGCAAATGCGCGGGGATTGGTTGTGTTTGTGTGTGCCTGCAAACCCCACCCCTCCCCCTCCCCGCCAGAACGTTCTGGGGTAGGGGTTTAGATCCTTCCCTTCGCCCTCGGCACGAAGAAGACCTCCCAGATCCTCTCGACCTCCTCCTCCGCCTCCTGCCGATCGATGTCCCGCACCGCCCCGGCGTGCCCCGCGACGTTCACCCAGGCGTACGTCGGCGAGAGCACCACTCCCGGCTCGGGCGCGTCGCCGGCGGTGAGGTGCGCGTCGTACTCGGCGCGCTTGGCCGGGTCGATCAGGATTTCGTAGGCGCGTTGCACCGTGCCGAAGCGCTCGGCTGCGTCGGGGGCGCTGTTGACGTCCGGGTGCAGCTTGCGGACCAGCGCGCGGTGGGCGGCACGCACCTGCCTGGGCGTTGCGGCCATCGTCAGGCCGAGCAGGTCGGAGAGCGTGCCGGGCTTGGGGGTGGTGCTCATGCGTGGTCCAGTGCCGGGGTGGTCAGCCAGCGGGCGGGCATTCCCACCCGGCGTATTCGCCGTCGAGTTCTTGGGCGAGTTGGTCGAGCAACTCGCCGGAGGTGAGCAGGGCCGAGGCCTCGGGCGCTTCGACGCGTTGGAAGGCGAGGCGGAAGGGGAGGTCTTCGCTGGCGTCGCTGGTTTCTGAGACGATCGTGTACCCCATCTCGGCAAGTTTTTGTTTGGCGGCGTCGGCGGCGTTGCGGCCGGGGAGATTGATCTCGTGGGCGATCCCACGCGGGATGCTCAGGTCATCGCCGCCCTCGGCCAGCAGCATCAGCGCCCGCAGGCCCTGCGCGCGGCGCATGTCCCCCTCGGCGGGAAAGAGCTCGTGGTACATGCTCCACGTCGGGTCCTGACGGATGATGAAGTCGCCCTCAAGCGGCGAGAGGCCCACGCCCAAGAGCATCTCGGCAGCCTGGGCTTTGGACGCCGGGAGGTAGAAGACCGCGTCGTAAGTGCCCTCTGAGCGCATGGTCGCGGCGAAGACGGCATCGCACCCGCTGGCGAGCACGCCGTGGATTTCTTCGATGACCGCGTCGATGGCGTCGACTTCCTGTTGCTCACCCATGCCATGCTCGCCGGGGGAACGCAGGGGGACGGAGGCGACGACAAGCGTGCCGCGTCCGGCGTCGGCCCCGCTGTTGGCCAGGTCAACATCGATGATGACCGAGGCGGGTCCCTCGCCCAGGTCGGTGATGAAGGGGATCCAGTTGGCCATGTTGGGTTGATGGTAGACTGTGGTGGAAAAGCTAACGAGGCGGGCTGGGAAGCCCGCCCCACCAGGTCAATCCAAGGCAGGCAGGCTGGGAAGCCCGCCCCACCAGGTCAATCCAAGGCAGGCGGGCTGGGAAGCCTGCCCCACCAGGTCAATCCAAGGCAGGCGGGCTGGGAAGCCTGCTGCACTCTGGGGCCTGCTGCACTCTGGGGTTAGAAGGGTTCAGGCCGCGACGGCTTGCTGGACGATCCCGTTGCGGCCGCCATGCTTAGCGGCGTATTGCAGTTCGTCGGCACGCGCGAGCATTGCCTCGGCGCTCGGCGGGGGTGTGGGGAACGTCGCCACGCCGATGGAGAAGGTTACCGGCCAGTCGTGCGCCTGCATGGCGATGGCCAGGACGTTGCGGATTTTTCCGGCCGCCTTTAATGCCGCGTCCGCACCCGCCTCGGGCAGCAGAACCGCAAACTCATCGCCGCCGATCCGCGCAACCAGGTCATTTCGGCGGACGGTTGTTTCAAGCGTGTGGGCGATGGCACGCAGGAGTTTGTCCCCGCTGGCGTGCCCGAAGCGGTCGTTGATGAGCTTGAAGTGGTCGCAGTCGAGATAGACCAGGCTCAGCGAGGCCCGCGTCCGGCCACTGCGGCTGATCTCCAGCGTGATCGCGTCGAGCAGCGCGCGCCGGTTGGCCACGCCTGTCAGGTCGTCGGTCGTTGCCAGGGCACGCTGCTGCTCATAGAGCTCGCGTAATGCTGCGACGAGCCAGACGACGAGCATGAAGAATGCGACCCTGCTGACGCACGACCAGACTTGGATTGCTGCGGGGGTCCCGGGCGGGAGCAGGGGCGAAAAATCCCAGTACCAGGCAGCCCCCGCCGTGGCTGCCAGCGCAACGCCCACCGGGCGCGAGACAAACCAGGCGACCATCGCCAGGGGGATCAACTGGAAGACTGCCAGGGATGTCGAAGGCCCCGACGCGCGGTCGATCGTCGCAATCAAGACGGCGATGCAGAGGCCCAGCGCCGCGTGCGTCCATGCCGGCCAACTCCCTAGGCGCATGAACACCAGGGCAACGGGGTCGCGCGTCGGGCGTCGGGGAAAGGATGCAGGGCGCATGGAGAGGCTATCGGCCCATCAACAAGCAACGAAAAGCACTCCTCACCCTTCGGCAGGCAAATCCCCTATCCGGGGATTCCGACACCCTTATGAAGCCACAGAACCAGCCTTGAAAGGGAGATGTTCGTGTTTGTCTTTGCGCTGTTGCGTGGCACGGATCACCCCTGCCTGCGCTATTGGGGCGGAGGGTTGGGTAGAGGTTGGATCGACAATCCGAGGAGTGTGCAGGTGTGTTTGGGGATAGCAAAGACCCCCGCGTGCGGGCGCACGCGGGGGTCTGGTTGATGCAGTGTTGGGGGCGAATGAATTACGCGCGGCGGCGGCGGGAGGCCAACAGGCCGCCCAGGCCAAGCAGTGCGGCGGCGCCTGGGGTGGGGACGGTGTAGAGCCGGAGGGAGATGGCGCTGTTTGCACCCACTGAGCGTAGATCGGTCGGGAGGAAGTTGCCGTTTGTCTGGCCTGAGGCGTTGCGGAAAAACCCGAAGTTCGGGCTGGTGCCGTTGAGGTTTGTACCGACGGCCAGGGGGACGCTTGCGCGCACGGCGGTGGTCAGCGTGTCGGTGTTGACGAAGCCCGCGCCCGTGTTGATCTGCCAGTTGAGTGTGATGCCAACGGGTGAGCTAGCCGGGAGGGCGACGGGTGTGGTGAACCTGAACCCGGGCACACCCGCGGTCGAGCTCTCCAGTGGGTAGAAGCCGTTGAGGTCCAAGGAGATCGAGTTGAAGTTGAACGATTCGGCGTAGAGCAGGTTGGAAAAGACCTGCAAAGCGTTTGGGGAGAATCCGCCCCAGACATAGACATTCAGGCGCAGCAGGCCGGTCTGGGCCGCACCGCTGAGGAGGATGGTGTCAAAGCCTGTCAGGGTCAGGGGGGCTGAGGAGTCCAGGCTCAGGGCCTGGCCGACGAAGGAACGCCTTGGGGAACCCGGAAAGAAGAAGGTGTTTGTCACGCCGGTCATGGAGTCCCAGGCGATGGTATCGGCCTGAGCCGATTTCCCTGTTGGACCGGCCAGGGCCAAGCCCGCGACCGCGAGCATCAGGGGATAACGCACAACATCATTTGTCAAGCGAGTCATCTGTTCTTCTCCTCTATCAAACGGTTTCCACACGCGTTGCGTTCCATTGGGCAAACAAACCCATGGAGACGGCGTGTTGCTCTCTGTCCACAGACTGCCGAGACAAGGCCCTACTGACAGAGTAGAGAATGGCATCTCGGCAATCTGACTTGATCAACATGCCACGCGTTTTGGTCTGTGGCAAGGTGGAACCCGGAGTTTTCTAAAAAAAGGAGCTCTGGGGTGGCCTATTGGACGTGCGTTTGTATTGAGTACCCGCAGTCGCCCGGCTTTTCGGTATCAAGTTCGCCAACGTGCCCCAGGGCCCGCCTAGTTATCGGGCTGCTTGCTTGTTGTGTGCCGGTGGGCCGAGGCGAGAGCAGTAAAAATCATTAGACGTGAGCATATACCAGAGGGATGGAGTTCCAATGGTCGGTGTTGGGGTTGGGAGGTGCGGGTTGGGAGGTGGGGGGTCTGTGTTTGGCGTGGCTGGGCTGGGGTATTCATCGGCGTTGCGACTGGTTGAAGCGCAGGAGCAGGTAGACGAGTGTGAGGATCGCGCTGAGCGTGGCGGCGACGTAGGTCAATGCCGCGGCGGAGAGGACCTTGCGCACCGCGGGCAGTTCCTCTTGTGAGACCAGCCCCATCTGCACCAGGGCGGTCTTGGCGCGATCGCTGGCATCAAACTCGGCGATGAGGTTGATGATCTGGAAGAAGACGACGGCGGAGAACAGGCCGATCCCGCCGAGCATGATCCACTTGGCCATCTCGGCCATGGCGGGTGCCTTGGTCATGCTCGAGAAGATCAGCCCACCCATGAAGATCATCATCCCGGCCGAGGAGCCGAAGCCAGCCAGCGGGACGATCATGTTTCGTACAACCAGCGGGGCATAGCGCCTCTGGTCTTGGATGGCGTGCCCGACCTCGTGGGCGGCGACCGCATAGGCGGCCAGCGAGTTGCCGCCGAAGACCTGGGGGCTCAGTCGCAGGACTTTTTGCGTGGGGTCGTAGTGGTCTGAGAGGTGCCCTTGGCTGGGCTCGATGGGGACGCCTTGCAGGCCGTGGTGGTCGGCGATTTTGCGAGCGACCTGCGCGCCGGTCAGGCCGCGTGGGGAGAGCATCCTGCTGGCCCATGCGAAGCGGGTCTGGACCATTCGGCTGGCGATGAACGAGAGGATCATTGCCGGGGCGAGCAGGATGAGGTAGAGTGGATCAATAAAGCCGAGCGTGGTGGGCATGAATGGAACCTCCAGGTGTGCGGGTACAAACGAAAGCCAGACCCAAACAGGTAATAGTAAACCAGTGCGTAGAACCAGTCCAAACCACACATCTACTGCATTTCTAGATGTCTAGATCTACTGCCTTGGCCCCAGACCGCTGCAACCGCACGCTGGCGAACCAGTAGCTTGCCATTGCCGTAATACTCGCCACGAGGCTGGCGGGCATGGTCCCTCAAGCCAGGGGCTTTGCGAGTGGCCCGGCTCAATGACAGGGTGCAACTTCGATAACCAAAGAGCACGCAGACACAAGGAGACACAGATGATCGTACAGAACCAAGGTCGTTCACAAAATCGCTCGGCGTCGCGCTTGGCCGTCGCCGTGCTGCTTGCCGGGGCGCTCGCGTTGCCGCTGGCGCCGCGGGCGCGTGCGGATGACGCGCCGCGTACATCATCGTCGTCGCAGTCGCAGTTGGACTTGGCGATGGGCTTTTCGGAGGCATTCGAGCGTGTCGCTGCGGAGGTCTCGCCCTCTGTGGTGAGCATCACGGCGACGTACGGCCCGGAGCAGCCCCGGATTCAGCCGCGGGCGCAGCGTGGGCAGCCTCGCCAGCAGCCGCAGCAGCAGATCGACCCCAACGAGATGATGCGCCGGTTCTTCGGGGATCAACTCCCCCCGCAGCTGGGCGAGCAGCCCGGGCAGCAGCGGCGTGGGCAGTCGTTCGGGTCGGGGGTCATTGCCACGGCCGACGGTTACATCCTGACGAACAACCACGTCGTGGAGAACGCCGACCGCATCGAGGTGAGGCTTTCCAACGATGCGACGTACGACGCAAAGGTGATCGGGACCGACCCGGACACGGACACCGCCGTGATCAAGATCGAGGCGACGGACTTGCGCCCGGTCAAGTTTGGCGACCTGGCGCGCGTCAAGCCGGGCCAGTGGGTCTTGGCTATCGGTTCGCCGTTTAACCTCTCGCAGACCGTAACAGCCGGGATCGTTTCTTCCGTCGGCCGTGGCGGTGTGAATCTGACGCGTTACGATAACTTCATCCAGACCGACGCGGCGATCAATCCGGGCAACTCCGGCGGGCCGCTGGTGAACCTCCAGGGTGAGATGATCGGGATCAACTCGGCGATCTTCTCGCGCTCGGGTGGGAGCATCGGCATCGGCTTTGCAATCCCCATCAACATGGCCCGCAACACCATGGACTCGCTGATCGCCACAGGGAAGGCTCAGCGTGGCGGGTTCCTGGGCGTGAAGATGCAGGACCTCGAAGAGGCGACGGCCAAGAGCCTCGCCTTCAACGGCACCGACGGGGTGCTTGTTACCGAGGTCGGCGATGACTCACCCGCCGCCGCCGCGGGCATCAAGGTTGAGGACATCATCACCAGCATCGACGGGCTGCCCGTGCACGACCCTGGCTCGCTCCAGACCGTCGTGCGCCGGCTGACGCCGGGGCGCAGCGTGCCCGTTGCGCTCGTGCGCGAGGGCAAGCCCATGACCCTTCAGGTAACCCTCGGCCAGAGCAACATCAAAGAGGTGGCCAAGGAGATTGCACCGGAGGGGAAGCTGGACATCACCGTCCGCGAGAACAACGCCGAGGAACTGGCGCGCCTGGGTGTGAAGATGCAGAAGATCACCGGCGTGGTCATCGCCGATCTTGGGCCTAAGAGCGTGCTCAAGGAGTGGGGCGTCCAGCCCGGTGACCTGCTGCTGTCGATCAATGGCCAGCCGGTCGGCTCAGCCGAGGATTTTGCCAAGATCGAAGAGAAACTCGAGCTCGGCAAGCCGGTGCGGGTCAGAATCGTCAGCACCGGCGGCGTGACGCGCGTGCTGACGTTCCCGCTCGGGTCGTAAGGGGAGGCAATCGGGAATAGGCAATAGGCAATAGGCAATAGGCGCACGAGGGCATGTACTTCACGCATGCCCGACTGCGCCTATTGCCCATTGCCTATTGCCCAGCCCCGTTCACTTCTTGAGTGGATCCGGCCTAAAGAGTTTCGTTTCCAGTGCCCACTGCTTGTCCGTGAAGTTTCCGCCCATATCCCCAGTAAACGCTCGGTCCGGGCGTGCGGCGTTGAGCGCGATGAAGGTCTTGGCGTCGAGGTTGTCGAGCATTGCCACCAGGATCGCCTCGGGCGTTGCGGGGACTTTCGCCGCGCCAAACTCTGGCTTGTCGTGGTGGCTGAGGATGATGTGCTGCAGCACCATCACGGCGTTTTTGGGCAGTCGCTGGCCCGTTGCCCGCATCACCAGCTGCGCGCGGTCGTGCAGCATGATCGCACCCTCGACGATGTGGCCGATGAGTTCGCCCCGGTCGGAGTATGTAAACGAGCGGTCCCAGACCAGCTCGCGCGTCTTGCCCAGGTCGTGCAAAAAGACCCCCATAAGGATGATGTCCCGGCTCATCTTCGGGTAGAGCGGGCAGACGGCCTGGGCCAGGCGCAGCACGCTGAGGGTGTGCTCGAGCAGCCCGTGTATATATGCGTGGTGCATTGACTTGGCCGCGGGCGCGGCCTTGAAGTTGTCCATCAAAGGCTTGTCTTCAAGATAGACCTTCGCCAGCGCTTGCATTCCGGGGTGTTCGAGGGTCTGCAGGATGGCAACCAGTTGGGCAAACATCGCTTCCGGGTCGTTCTCCGAAACGGGCAGCAGTTCCTTGAGTTCATCGAGGCCTGGCTCAACGGGGTCGATGCCGCGGATGACCAGTTGCAGGTCTCCCTGATAGGCCTGCGTCTCACCCTCGACGGCCACGAACCCCTCGCCTGGCAGCCGGCGGAAGTGCTCCGGGTCGATCGACCACATCCGACCGGGCATCTCGCCGGTTTTGTCTTTGATCAGGCACTTGAGGTACGGCTTGTCGGTCTTGGTCCGCCCCAGCTGCGCGTTGCTGATACAGAAGACCCCCGAGATGTATTCGGCGGGTTCCATATCGCGGATATACCGGCGTGTGCGGGCGTTCGGGGGCATGGGGGTCCTTTCAGTGGGCCTCGGATGGGCCTAGATCGTAGAGGGCAAGGCCTGTGCGTGCGGCCTGGGCAACTCCCTACGCTGATGGCAAGTCTGCGCGCCGCCGTGCTGTGCGTGCGCGCCCGAGTCAAGCCCGATGCCACGCCTGCTCAAACTTGCCGTGCCGGCGTTGGCGGCCTTGGCCGAGCAGTTGCGGTTTGCGCCTCCCCCGGCCGCGCGCGGGCATGTCCAGCGTGCCGAGCGTCTGTTGGCGCTGATCGACCCTGCGCAGACCTACCCCGAGGATTGGGTCGCCTTCCAGCTCACTGGCTTCCGCCCGGCGATGGGGACGCCCGAACTGATCCCGGGCGAGGCCCTGGCCGGGGACATCGCCGGGCTGATCGACCGCCTCTGCGCCGGCGCAGGCTTCACCGCCGACGAGCACGCGTCCCCGGGGTGGGTGAGCACGGCGGAGTTGTGCCAGCGTTGGGGCGTGTCGCGCAAAACCATCGAGCGCCTCCGCCGGGCTGGCCTTGTCGGCCGGCGTGTGGCAACCGGGGGTGGGCGTGCGCAGACGCGGTTTGCGTTGCCTGTCGTCGAGCGCTTCGAGCGTGCGCACGCGCGCCGCCTGGCCGGGGCGGGCGCACGCACCCGGCTGAGCGATGAGGACAAGCAGAGCATCCTTCGCCAGGCCGAAAACTATCGGCAAGCCTTCGGGAGTACGCGGACGGCTGCGGCGGGTCGCATCGCCCGCACGCTGGGGCGCGCCCGCGAGGCCGTGCGCCGGGTGCTCATCGAGTACGACGAGTCTGCCGCCAAGCCGATCTTCACCCCTGAGCCACGCTTGGGCGTCCGTCAACGGCGGTTCATCCTGCGTGCACGCGGGCTGGGGGCCTCGCCGATGAAGCTCGCGGCGCGGCTGGGGATTTCGGTGTCAACGGTCCACCGGCTGTCGGCCCTCGCCCTGGCAGAGCGCCTGCGTGCGGTGCGTGTGCCGATTGCAGGCGAGCTGCTGGAACTGGTTACCAAGGAGGAGGCATCCATCCTGGCCAACCCTGCGGCCTGCGCCCCGCTGGGTGCACCGGGCGAGCAAACCCTGGGCGAGCACGCCGCCGCGGCTTTGGTTGCCGGTCAACCCGAGCGTTCGCGCGAGGGTGCCCGGCTGCTGGCCTATTTCGCGTTGCTGGCCCGCGCCCAGCGTGTGGCGCGTGGGCTGAGCCGGACGCGTCCATCGGCGCGTGCGATAGACAAGGTGCTCACAGACCTGCGCTGGGCCGCACGTCTGAAGGCCGAACTCGCGCGCGACTTGCAACTTCTGGTGCTGCGCACCATCGAGGTGCAACTCGCCCAGCACGGCACCGGGCCGCGTGGGCTGCTGGGCCTGCAACCCTCGCAGGCTGGCGCGCTGCTGCGCGCGTGCATCGAAGCGGTCGCTGCCGTCATCGACCGCTTCGACCCCGGCAAGGGAGGCCGGCTTGCCGCCCCGGTGGGCATCGAGGTCAACCGCGTTGTAGCCCAGTGGTTGGCGCGCACCGCGCCCATGCCGGGCGCATCGGGTGGCGCACCGCTGCAAGATTGGACACGCCGGGTGTGCCCTTGGCAGGCGTTCACCGAGCCGCCGACGGGCACGCGAGCGATCTTGCTGGGGCTTTCGCCGGCGGATGCGCAGATACTCACCTGGCGTCTGGGCTGGTCTGGCCCCCCGCGCACGCGGGTGGAGATCGCCCGCGCGCTGGGCACCACCGACGCGGCCGTCGCGCGCCTGGAACGCCGACTGCTGCTGATGCGCTCAACCACTGCCACACCCGGCCCCTGCCCTGCGCGCTAGCCGGGGACGCCCTCGGGGCCAACGATCACGCATGCCGACGCCCACACCTTCAACCCTCTTGCGGGCCAAGACCGTTGTGATCGTGCTGCTGGTCTGCGGGGTGTGCATCGCGCTGGCGCACGCGCTGGACCCGTGGGCCTATCAGGCCTCGGCGCGTTTTGTCGGCTCGCTGAGCAAGCCGGTGGCAATGTTCGATTGGTACCAGCAGCTGCGGCAGCTCGGCTCGGTTGTCCCCTGGCTGATCCTCGCGCTGGTCTGGTGGCTGGCGGGGGTGGGCGCACGCGCCCGGCACGAGCTGCCCCGCCCCGAGCGCATCCCCACGGCCTTGGCTCTTGCGGTGGTGATCGCCGGCGTGGCGGCCGAGCTTTTCAAGCCACTCATCGGGCGGATGCGTCCGGAGGACACGGGCGGGGTTTACCTCTTCATGCCCTTGGGTGAGCGTGCGGGGCGCTGGTCTGACCTGGGCATCCCGAGTTCGCACGCGGCGGTGGCCTTCGCCGCGGCGTTGGTGCTGACGCGCTGGCGCCCGCTGGCCGGGGTGGTGTTGATCCCGCTGGCCTTGGGCACCTCGCTGACGCGCGTGCTCAACGCCAACCATTTTTTCTCAGACACCGCTATGGGCGCGGCGATCGGCCTGCTCTCGGCGTGGGCGTCCTGGTCGATGTGCAAGGGTGGACGCGCGGAGTAGATGGGTCTGGGCGTGGTGCTCGCGCTGCGGCGAAATGTGCCTTCGGCCCCAACGGGGCCGAGGGATGTAGCCACGGGTGAAGCCCGCGCCGCGCGGGCGCAACCCGTGGATACGACCCCGCGCACGAACATCGCCCCGGAGGGTCGAAGGACTCCTCCGCCCCTGCCGGGGCGGGGCGTAAGAGTCCCCGGCTTCCACGGGTTGCGCCCGCGAAGCGCGGGCTTTGCCCGTGGCTACAACCCGCAACCCCTTCGGGGTTGAAGATTGGTTTGAGTTGACTGTGTCCTATCGCCGGCCTGGGCGCTCGGCTTGGGTGCTTACCCCAGCGCTGCCGCGCCCGAGATGATCTCCGACAGTTCTGTTGTGATCTGCCCTTGGCGTGCGCGGTTGAAGTCTCGGGTCAGGAGTTTGCGTGTCTTTTTGGCTGCGTCTGTCGCGGCCTTCATGGCCACCATGCGCGCGACGTGCTCGGAGACGATGGCGTCGTTGAAGATTTGGAAGAGCGTGGCCTTGACCGTCTCGGGCAGCAGGTCCGCCAGCAGACCCTGCGCGTCCGGCGTGAACTCGTACAGCACCGTCTCGCTCTTGGTCGCACCCTTGGCCACCGGTTTGAGTGGGAGCAATTGCACTACTTCCGGGCTTTGTCGGCCTGCCGAGATAAATCGCATCGACACCACACGCACCCCTGCGATCTGCCCGGCCACGAACGCATCGATATACCGCTGCGCAAGGTCGCTGACCTTGTCGAAGGTCGGCTTATCCCCAAAGTTGGCGTGCTGCTCGGCCACGGGCACGCCGTTGTACCGGAGGAACCCCGCACCCTTTTTTCCGATGACTTCCACCCGCCCCTTGGGCGGCTTGAACTCGGGCGCTCCCTTGAGGTGCCCCATGAACTGCCGCAGCACCAGCCCGTTGTACGGCCCGCACAACCCGCGGTCGCTGGTGATGACCAGCGTAACCTCCGGCGCGCCCTCGGCACGCACCTCAGGCCCTTGGATCAACGGGTGCTGCACGTCCCCGGCCGTGGCGGCCAGCTCGGTTACGAGCGCGAACAACCCCTCGGTATAAGGCTTTGTTGCCGTGGCCGCCGCTTGCGCGCGGGCGAACTTGCTGGTGGCGATCATCTGCATCGTCTTGGTGATCCGGCTGATGTTGCCGACCGCCTTAATGCGCTTCTTGATCTCGCGTGTCTTGGCCATAGGGGGGGGAGTTTAGGCCCCGCCGAGGGCTTCTTCCGCCTGTGCAACGCCCACCCAACACCTCCCCAAAATCCGCACCCTGGGCCCGTTACCCTCATCCCATGCACGCGACCACCTATCAGATCACCCCGCAGCAAGGCCAAGAGAACCCGGAACAACTCGACAAAGCCGAGTGGCTCTTGACCAACGGCCTGGGCGGCTTTGCCATGGGCACGCCGGCGGGCGTGCCCACCCGGCGGTACCACGGCCTGCTGATCGCCTCGCTCCGCCCGCCGGTCAACCGGGTCATGGCGCTTTCGTCGATTGCCGAGACGGTCATCCTCGCGCCCGGCACGCGTGCGCAGGCGCACCATGACCTTTGCTGCTTCCGCTTTGCGCCAGACACGCTGCACCCGCGAGGGGACAGGCTCATCACGCGCTTCTGGAACGACACGGGCGTGCACTGGGCTTTTCAGGCCGGGGGTGTGAAGGTGACCAAGAGCGTGCACCTTGTGCGCCACCAGCCGACGGTTGTCATTTCGTACCAGATCGAGACACCCGCGCCGGCCCGGCTGCTGCTGCGGCCGCTGGTGGGGATGCGCGACTTTCACGCTTTGCAGCTGCGCGAACTGGCCCGCGACCGCTTCCGCGTGCAGACCGACGCGCTCACGCCGGGCCAGGTTGATGTCCACGCCGAGGGCACCGGCACGCTGCGGATGCACGCCCGCAACGCCTGGTTCTCGCACGATGAGAACTGGTGGCACAACTTTCTCTACCGCATCGAGCAAGAGCGTGGCTACGACGCGCTGGAGGACCTCTACACCCCGGGCACATTCACGGCCGACCTGAAGCCGGGCCAGCAGACCGTTCAGCTGCAGGCCTCGCTGGGCGTGCAGCCCGACGCCGATCTCCAGCAGCAGGCCGACGCGCAGCGATCGCGTTTGACGCGGATGATGGACGCGACGCGTGTAACGCTGGGCCCGGCGTTTTCGCGTATCGGCCCGCAGGGCAAAGGCCCTGTGCTCGACCGCATCGCCGCGCTGGTTGATGCCAGCGACGATTTCGTCGTCCGGCGTGTGCGCCCCGGCGCGATGCCTGGAGCCCCGGCTGACCGCGAGAGCATCATCGCCGGGTACCCATGGTTTGCAGACTGGGGGCGCGACTCGATGATCGCCCTGCCCGGGCTGCTGCTGACAACGGGGCGGCTGACGGAGGCGTGCCAGGTGCTGCGGACCTTTGCCGGCGCGTGCAAGGACGGTCTGATCCCGAATGTCTTTGACGATTATTCCGGGCAGGCGCACTACAACACGGTGGACGCGAGCCTCTGGTTCATCCAGGCCGCGTGCGGGTACTTCAAGGCGAGCGGGGACGACGATACTTTCGAGCGAGAGCTGTTGCCGGCGTGCCGGGAGATCGTCGAGAAGTACCGCGACGGGACGCACTTTGGCATCGGGATGGACCCGGCCGACGGGCTGGTCCACGCCGGGGACGCAAGCACGCAGCTGACGTGGATGGACGCCAAGCGCGACGGCGTGGTCTTCACGCCCCGCCACGGCAAGCCCGTTGAGATCAACGCGCTGTGGCACAGCGGCCTGGCCGAGCTCAGCCTCGTCTGCGGCGCGCTCGCCCGGCCGTTTGCCGAGGTGTGCAAAGGGCTGGCCCAGCGTGCCGGCACCTCGCTGCGCGAGAAGTTTTGGAACGCCCAACGCTCTTGCCTCTACGACGTCCTCACGCCCGGCGGGCCTGACGCGAGCATCCGGCCCAACATGATCTTTGCCGTCAGCCTCCCGCACTCGCCGCTGACGCGACAGCAGCAGCAGCAGGTCGTGCGTGTGGCGATCGAAAAACTCTACACCCCCCACGGCGTGCGCACGCTCGCGCCCGGCGAACCCGCCTATCGCGGGCGATTCCGTGGGCGGATGTTCGAGCGCGACGCGGCCTATCACAACGGCACGGCTTGGCCGTGGCTCCTCGGTCCGCTCGCCGAGGCCCTCTGCAGGAGTGAGCAGTTCACACCCGCCGCGCTCATGCAGGCGCAGGCGATGCTCGACCCGATCGTCCAGTCGCTGCAGGACGGGTGCTTGGGCCAGCTCGCCGAGGTCTATGACGGGGACCACACACCCGACGACCCGCAAGCACCCGGGGGGTGCCCGGCGCAGGCGTGGAGCGTCGCCGAGGCTCTGCGGGCCTTGGTGCTGGTGACGCGCGTGCAGGCGGGCAGCGGCGAGGAATAAGCCTTTGTTTATGTGATCAGAAATGCACCCGCCGTACTCACCGCGTTGAACCCGGCGTGCAGCGCGATCGGGGCGGCGATGCTGCGGGTGCGGGCGAAGGTCATCCCCAGCGAGAGTGTCAGCACCACCAGCGTCGCACCCGCCGTGATCCACCCGTCGCGCGGGATCGCCCCGGCGTGCATGAGAACAAAGAGGACCCCTGATGCCCCGATGCCCAGCCAGGTGCTGCCCAACGCCCGGCACAGGCCCGTTTGCAGCAGGCCGCGGAAGAGAACCTCTTCAACAATCGGCGCGCCGATGACCACGGCAAGGATCAGCGTCAAACGCCACGCCAGCGGGGCATCGCCGTGGACGATCTTCGCCAGCAGCTCGTGCGCCAGCAGCGGGGGGCCTTGACCCTGGATGAATATCTGCACCTGCTGGCCCAGCACACCGACGGCCCACACCACCGGCAGCCAGAGCAGCAGCGTCAGCAGGCCCAGGACCACGGCACGCCGGGTGCTTAGCACAGGGACTGGTTTGATCCCGGCGGGATTCCGGCAGAACGAGACCCACAGGCCCAGGGCGAGCGGGATCGAGAGGGCGTATGTGATGGCCGCGGCTTGGGCCTGCTGCGTCAGCGTCGGGGTGGTCTGCACCAAGGCCGACGGAGTTGGAATCCCGGCAGCCATCTGCCCGAGACTGGCGGCGAAGCCTCCCATGAGCAGCATCGACGCCACCATTCCAATCGGCACAAGGACCGGCCTGGCGCTCTTGGGGAGCGCGTCGGGCCCGGGCAGCCGAAACCACCCGGCGCGGACCTGCCAGGTGATCGAGGCGACCGCCAACCCGACAAGCACGGCAAGCAAAAGCACATCACCCATCCGCGAGGATAGTGGGCACGCCAGCCTCACCTCGGTGCACACCGCTCGTTACGGGGCCGACGCACCGACCTCGCGTATCCGCAGCGGCCCGGCGGACTGATTCCCCTCTTGGAAGACCTCCAGCACCGACAGCCCCGGGCGGAGGATCAGTTCCGGCGCGCGACCAGGGTTGGGGGTCGTATCAACGCTCGTGAGCACCACGGCTGACGGCGCAACGGTGAAGGGCCCAAGCCCGCCACGGTCGCCCGGACCCAGGCGCCGCGAGCCGAGCGTCTCGGTCTGGGCACCACGCTGGGTCGCCACCTGCACGAAGAGCACCTGCGGCGTCTGGTTGCGCACGTCCACGCTATAGGTGCTGCTGCACCCGCCAACAAGCGTGCACACAGTCGCTGCCAGGAGGACAGAGAGGATAGAAGTTTTCATGGCGTGGCTTTCGGTTCGTCGGTCCGATCGGATGCAGGTGCGTTGATGATCCTGCCTCTGCCAGCATACTCGGCTGGGTCAGATATCTTCCCCCGCGCGTGCGACCAACTCCATAAGCCCGGCGTGCAGCCGGCGCGTGATCGGCCCGGCACCGCCGTCTTGCACCGGCGCGCCGTCGAGGTGCGTCACGGCCGTTACAGCCGCGGTCGTCCCCAGCAGCATCACCTCCCGTGCTGCGCGCAGGTCTGCCTCTGTAACAACCCCCTCGGCCAGGTCGGTGTTGTTGTCCAGCAGGATCTCCCGCGTGATCCCCGGCAGGATCGACGCGCTCTCGAGCGCGGGCGTCATCAGCACGCCGTCGGCACGCACCACCGCCAGGTTCGTCAGGCTCCCCTCGCTGGCAACCCGCCCGAGGGGCGTACTTCGCAGCAGGATCGCCTCCTCGGCCCCCGCCCCGGCCGCCTGCACCGATGCGAGCACATTGCCCAGCAGCGCGATCGACTTGATATCACACCGCAGCCAGCGCACGTCGGCCCCCGTCGCGCAGCGTTTCGTCGGCGGCGCGAGTTCGGCTGTGTCGAGCCTTGGCATCGGGCGGATGAACGCAAAGACCGTGGGCGTCAACCCCGCCGGGGGAACGTGCGTCCGCAACGCCTGCGGCGCACGCCCGGCCAGCCCCGGAACGCCACGCGTAACTTGAAAATAGATCAATGCCTCGCTCAGCCGCGAGCCCTCGATGAGCTGCTTCGCAACTGTGAGCATCTCCCCGGCTGGCCAGGGGATCGAGAGCGCACCGAGCGACCGCGCCAGCCGACGGACATGCCGGTGCGGCGCAACCACACGCGGATCGCCCCCGGCGCCCGCGCCGGCCATCGTTACGCGGAGAGCCTCATAGACCCCGTCGGCAAAGAGATACCCCCGGTCAAATGGTGAGACACGGGCCGCCTCGGGGGCACACAGTTCGCCGTTGACATACGCCAGCACGACGCCAGCGTAGACACCCCGCACCCCGCCGGCCTCACTCGGCGAACTTATCAAACGCCCCCTTGTCCTGCTGCTCTTGCACGTACTGCCGAAAGTCCGTCATCTTGTAACTGACGAAGCAGAAGACGTGAAAGAGCGTTAGGTATTCCAGGTCGCTCTCGTCCTTGGGCGCGTCCTTACGCAGGCGGTCAAGCTCGGCCAGCAGTCGTTCGGCTTTCATGCCTGATCGTTGCCACCCCGCACGCGCCAGGCGACAAAGAAACCGACGGTCAGCACCAGCACCAGGCACGGCCCGGGCTGGAGGTTCAACTGCAACGCCAGCGCCATCGATGCCACCAGCCCGCCCACCCCCACCAGCATGCTGATCCCTAGCACGCGCCACAGCCGGGCCGAGCATTGCAGCGCGATCGCCCCGGGGAGCACCAAGAGTGCGGTGGCCGGCACCACCCCGGCCAACTTCATGCTCACGACCACGGCTAGGGCCAGCAGCACCATCAGCACCCCCCGCACGCGCCGCACCGGCACGCCGAAGGCCTCGGCTGCTGGCTCATCGAGTGCCCAAAAGAGCATGGGCCTGCGTACAAACCAGAGCGTCCCGAGCACAAAGAGTGCCGAGGCCCAGGCGACGAGCACGTCCTGGTCGCCAACAACCTGCACGCTGCCAAAGAGCACACTCTCCCACGAGCGTCCGGTTGCGGGCTGCCCGATAGCGCCGGCCCACTGGCGCGAGGCATCGACGAGCAGCCCACCCAGGGCCATCGCGCCGACGAGCAGGACACCGATAGCCGTGTCTATGCGGATTGTCCGCCGATCGCTGACCTCGGCCATCAGCAGCGCGCAGGCAATACAGAACGCCAGCACGATGCCCAGCTCAAAGAGCCCACCCTCAACAGGCCGCAGGCCCAACCACGCCGACGACGCCACGCCCGCCAGCGCGGCGAACCCGATCCCCCCAAACGCCGAGTGCGAAACCCCCTGCCCAACGAAACCAAGCCTCTTGAGCACGACCAGCACCGAGAGCGTCCCACTCATGAGCACAAGCCCGGCACCGACCAACAAAGGCCGATATACCAGCGGCCAGGCCAACGCAGGCTCACGCAAGTAGTCAACCAGGTTCACGCCTTCCCCCCCGGCTGGTTGTGCCCGTGCCCATGCTCATGCTTGTGGGGATGCTCGTGCCCACCGGCAGGGCACGCCTCGCCCGCCCCGTGCGCGTGGATGTGCATCCCGGCCAGCGGGCCGCTGGCCGTCAGGCCCGCGACGTCGTGGGCGAAGACCTCCGCGAGCACCTGTGGCGTCAGGCCCGCCGGGGCGGCGTGGAAGTGCAGCGAGCGCGACAGGCACGCCACGCGGTCGCATCCGGCGGCGATCGCGCGGATGTCGTGGCTGACGATCACCATCGTGATCCCCAGCCGGGCGTGCACACCGGCGAGCAGTTCGGCGAACTGCCCCTGACCTGCCGCGTCTATGCCCACGGCCGGCTCATCAAGGATCAAAATCTCCGGCCCCCCAGCGAGCGCACGGGCGATCATCGCGCGCTGCAACTGCCCACCCGAGAGCCTCCCGATGGGCTGCTCGGCAAACTCCAGCGCACCGACGAGTGCCAGCAGTTCCTCGACCCGCGCGCGAACGGGCGCACTAACCCCGCGCCACGCCGGGGTTTGCCAGCTCGCCCCCAGCAGCACACCCTCGCGCACCGACAGTGGAAAGCCGATCTCGATCTCGCCACGCTGGGGGACATACCCGATCAACCCCTTTGCCCGCGCCCCGGCGGGGTGTTGCCCAAACACACGCACCACCCCGCTGCTGGGCGTTAGCAGCCCGAGGATGACCTTCAGCAGCGTGCTTTTGCCCCCGCCGTTGGGGCCGAGGATGCCGAGGCGTTCACCTTTGTTGACCACCAGCGAGACACCCTCGAGTGCGCTGGCACGCCGGCCTGGGTAGGTGTAACTGACGGCTTGAAGCTCGACGGCGATCGGCACGGGCGATCGTAGCGCGACAACAAAACGCCCCGGCATGGTCTTGATATCCTCGCCTATGCACTGGGCGATCCTCGGTCTGCTGCTGTTGGCCTTCGTCGTTGCCGTGCCTATGACCATCGCTGCGCGGGCGCTTGGGCGCCGCCTGGGCGCGCTCGACGGCGCGGGCGTCGCCGGGCAGGTCAAGGCCACACCCCGGCAGGTGCCCAACACAGGCGGCATCGGGATCGCCGGGACCATCCTCATGCTCGCCTTGCTGGGCCTGGCGATGCTCGCCACCCCGCTGGGCCCGGCGATAGCCCGCCACGTGCCCGGCCTGGCCGAGCACCTACCCGGCCTGGCGTCGCGCGTGCCCGAGGGGCTGGCCCTCTTGCTCTGCGTGCTGCTGCTGCACATCGTCGGCGTCATCGACGATCGGCGCGCGTTGCCAGCGGTGCCCAAACTCGTCCTGATGTTCGCCGTCGCCCTCGCGGCGGTGCTGCTGACGCGTACGCGTGCGCTCACGCTGCTCGATGCGTATGTCGGTGGGCCTTGGCTGTCGGTGCTCATCACCGTCCTCTGGATCGTCGCCGTGACCAACGCGATGAACTTCATCGACAACATGGACGGCCTCTGCGGGGGCGTTGCCCTCATCGCCAGCGGCGCACTGCTGGCCACGGCCCTGATCCAGCACCAGTGGTTCAACGCCGCGATGCTCGCGCTCGTTTGCGGGGCGGTGCTTGGGTTCTTGCCGTTCAACTTCCCGCTGCGCAAACCCGCGAGCATCTTCATGGGCGACGGCGGTTCGCTCGTCTGCGGCTTCCTGCTGGCGGTGCTCAGTGCGCGATTAACGTACTTGCCTGTCAACGGCGCGCCCATCTCGGCGATGAACGCCCATGCCGTGCTCGTGCCCGTGGTGGTCCTGGCTGTGCCGATCTACGACCTTGTCAGCGTTACGTTCCTGCGCCTTTGGCAAGGGCGGAACCCGTTGGTGGGCGACCTGCAGCACCTCAGCCACCGCCTGCACCAGCGCGGGCTGACGCGTAGGCGTGCCGTGGTGGTCATCTGCGGGCTGACGGCGATCACTGCGGCAGGCGGCGTCATGCTGCCGGCATTGCAACCCTGGCAGGCCATGCTCGTCTTGGCCCAGACAGCACTGGTGCTGGTCGTGCTCGGAATCTATGAACTCGGGCTGCGGAGCAACTAAGCCAGCGCCCGGCACAAGAGGTTCGCGAAGGTTGCCCAGGTAGTGAGAGCAACGCGAAGGAAATGCCGGGTGTAGCTTGCAGCGCCTTTAACCCGAAGGGATTGCGTGTTGCAGCGCCTTCAACCCCGAAGGGGTTGCGGGTTGTAGCCACGGGTAGAGCGCAGCGCAACCCGTGGAAGCCGTAATGAAATCGCGCCCCGCCCCGGTAGGGGCGGCGGACTCCTCCGCCCCTGCCGGGGCGGGGCGTATCGCTGCCGGGCTTCCACGGGTTGCGCCCGCGAAATCGCGGGCTCCACCCGTGGCTACACCCCCCGGCCCCGCTAGGGCCGAATACCGGGCTGCGCGGGGATTGAGCCCCCGACCATTTGCATCTGGCTGTAGCTCTCCCCTCTGAGTTACCTGCCCCTACTTCTTCGTCCCCGGCTTCCCCTTTGCCGGGGCGGGCGCGGGCTCGGGCTCTCTTTCGGGCGTGGTGCTCGTGGCCGAGCCGATAGTCGGGCGTTGCAGTTCGTTCTCGAACCGCCCGGGGCTGAAGCGGTAGTCCCCCTCCTGATCGTGTGATTCCAGGTGCCCGTAGAGGCTCGTTCGCTGCACCGAACTGCGCACCGCGTTCGGCGCATCTTCGATGAGCGGGCAGTTGGCGACCGTCCCCTCGACGGTGCCCCAGCGCACCAGTTGGACTGGCTCATCGCCGCGCGTTGAGAGCAAGATCCAGTCGGCGTTGTTCGCCAGTGCCGAGCGCTCGCTCTTGTTCTTCATATCAAAGACCAGCGCCCCGGCAAAGGACTCATTCCCCTTCGGCGGCGCGCCGAGCTGGTCCCCGACCGGCCCTGTCCACTTGCCCTCAAAGCCGTTAAAGACCACTACAACCTGCCCAGGCTGGAGCACGCACTTGGGGAACGTAAACCGCACCGCCCCGCTCTTGGCGTGCCCCTTCTTGTCCTTCTCGCTGGCCCGCTTGTCGCTGAGGGTGTAGCCCGCCAGGTCGATGGCGCGCTTGTGCGGGTTGACAATCTCGATGAACTCGTCCCCCGTTGCGTTCCGCGCACCGTCGCCGTTGGCATCTCCCTCACTGCCCGTGGGCACGGCATAGAGCACCTCCGTAATCAGCGGGTGCGGGAAGGGGACCAACGGCCTGGCCTGCCCATCCTCACTCGCCTTCGCAGGCCCGGATGCCTGGGGCCTAGATGCCGGGGGCTTGGCGGGTTCTTTCGCGGGCGCTTGCCCGGGGGTCGGGTCCGCTGCGGCCAACAGGCTCAGGAGCATGATCGTGTGTGCGAGCATGCCTTGAGGGTACACGAAACGGCGGGTTGGATATAGACATTTTTGTGCGATCGCCACGAATTTACACAAATCTGTGTGCCTCCGTATGGACACCGAGCAAAGACCTGAAAAAAACCAAAGATCGCGCTTTTACATGTGGCGGATGCGTGCAAACGGCCTCTGCGCGACGGTGCTGATCCCCGCCGGCGCGCGCACCGGCGCGGCCCCGGGGCCTGCTGTGTCAGGAACCCGTAACAGCAGGAGCACGCGATGAACGGCACCGACCAGACCAGCTTTGCAGAGGCCGCCGACGAGGGGATCGATCCGGGCGTGCTGGCCCACGCCATCGACTCGCACGAACGGCACACCAAGCCGAGGCTCGCGATGCTCTGGGACTACTACCGCAACCCGATGACCTTCACCACCCCCGGCGTGCGCGACGGGCGCGGCTACCGGCTTGGCCAGGAGCGTGGCCTGCCGTTGCGGCTGAGCAATCCTGCCGCGCTGGGCATCGACAACGACGACCGCCTCCGCAGGCGCGAGGTCGTCATCGAGAACGACATTGCCTGGCGTGTGGGCACGATGATCGACTTTCTCTTCGGCAAGCCGATCCGCCTGGTCAGCACGGCGGCGGACGCGGGGCTGGCGCGCGAGATCGAGCGTGCGCTCGAGCGTGTCTGGGAGTCCAGCGGCGGGTTGACACTGCTGCAAGAGGCCGCGCTGTACGGGCACGTCTTCGGGCACGTTGACCTGCGTGTGCGCCGGGCCGATGAGCCTGGCGAGCGTGCGACGCTGCCCGAGCATGCCGTGCGCATCGATGTGCTCGACCCGAGGCAGACGGTGGTGCTGCACAGCGCCGAGGCGTTTGACACCCGTGATGCGGGGCCGATGGGCGTGGCGATCCGGCGTGCGACGAAGTTGCCCGGGCAGCGTGAGGTCTGGCACACGCAGGTGCTCACGCCAACGGGCGTGCTGACGTTCAAGGACGCCGGGGACGGCGCTCGGCTGGTTGCCAGCGCACGCAACGGCGTGCGCCCCGGCGAGGTGCCGGTGGCGCACATCCAGAACGCCGCGACGGGCGCGGCTACCGGCTTGGCCAGGAGCGTGGCCTGCCGTTGCGGCTGAGCAATCCTG
>VYKU01000111.1_pt1 | contig 26407 bp, 17 predicted proteins | sample 5114491 | NCBI WGS metagenome assembly VYKU01 (sample SAMN12291796, study PRJNA351875) | freshwater metagenome | isolation source: freshwater lake | place: USA: Michigan, Gull Lake | collected 2011-07-05 | reverse complement strand
CACACGCAACACCCACGCCAGCGACCCCTTCACACTCTCGGCCCACCGGGGCCGATGGGTCGTGCTCTTCTTCTACCCCCGCGACTTCACCCCAGGATGCACGGCACAGTCGTGCGCCTTCCGCGATGGCTTTGCCGAGCTCTCAAGACTGCACGCCGTCATCCTCGGCGTCTCGGGTGATTCCGACGACTCGCACCGCGCTTTCGCCACCAAGCACGCCCTCCCCTACCCCCTCATCAGCGACGCCGACGGCTCGCTCCGCAAACTCTTCACCGTCCCCCGCTCCCTGCTGGGCCTGCTCCCCGGGCGGGCAACCTACGTCATCGACCCGGCAGGCGTGGTCCGAATGGTCTTCATCTCCCAACTACGCGCACGAGAGCACGCCTCACGGGCGGTACACGTAATCCAGCAGGCTTCCGTGTAGGTCGGCTCTCCGAGCCGACCGGGTACCCGGCTCTCCGAGCCGGGCGTCTTTGCTTCCTGTATATTGCATATCAACCCCCGCGCCTCACGGCCCCGTCACCCACACCCACTTCCACTTCCCATTCTCCAGCGCCAACCAGACGCTGTCATACCGCAGCCCGCGCGCAGGCCCCTTCCGCAAACGGAAGCAGTACACCCCGCCCCCCTGCTTCTCCATGCTCACGTCCATGCTCTGCTCGGCAAAGGGCATCCGCCGAAGCAGGTCCTGGATGTCCTGCGTGTTCTCACGCAAAAACATCACCGCGTCCTCCGGCGTGCCCCCGTCGGCGACCATCCGCTTCTTAGTCATCTCGCTGATGAGTTGCTCCAGCAGCATCCCGTCGCTCGCCGGGTCATTGAGCAGCCGTCCAAGATTAAATATCGCCTGGTGCGGCGACTCGAGCACCAACACCTCCCGCCCACGCTCGTCCTTCTTGCTGAGCTCCTCACGCTTGGCGCGTGCGGCCTCAACCGGCGTCTGCTGCCCCTGCTTGGCCAGCGACGCATCACTCCGCGATGCACCGGGCACCCGGTCCAGCGGCGTCTTGTACGAAATCTCACGCGACTGCTCACACCCCGTCAACGCCAGCAACAACAGCAGCAAGGGCAGGTGCTTCATGTCTTGACCGCCACCTTTGAGTCCCCCACCGCCGTTTGCCCCTGCGGCCCGATCGGCCGCAGCAGCGGCCCCTGGCTGTGTCGGCTCCAGCAGTCGTGCGCGACCAGCTCGGCACTCGGGCTGGCAAAGTCGTCGCGCCAGTGGCACCCCCGGCTCTCCCTGCGCGCGATCGCCGACTGCGCAATCAGCCTCGCCACCAGCAGCATGTTCTGGATCTGCCAACCGCGCGGGTCATCGAAAATCTTGTCCAGCGTGTACCGCCCCCAGAAGTCGATCATGTTCTCGGCCGAGGCCAGCCGCGTCCCCGTCCGCTCGATCCCCACGTTCTTCCACATCGCGCTCCGCAGCGACCGCTCCACGTCTTCTAGGTCCAGTTCACCCGAGTCGCTCGGGCGGATATCCGAGACAATCGGTACCGGCGCCTGCCGTGCCGCACCCTCCCACCCCGCGCCGCCGTGCGACCCATCGCTCCCACTGCGCACGCCAGCACTCGCCGGGCTTGCACGCTCCTTGGCCGCCTGCGCCGCGATGTGCCCAAAGACCAGCCCCTCCAGCAGGCTGTTGCTTGCCAGCCGATTCGCCCCGTGCAGCCCCGAGCAGGCCGCCTCACCGACCGCATACAACCCCGGCACGCTCGACCTTCCCTGCGCGTCGGCCAGCACACCCCCGATCGTGTAGTGCTGTGCCGGGTGCACCGGGATGTTGTCCCGGCTCGGGTCGATCTCATACTTGCGCAGCATCTGGGCGATCCCCGGGAATTGCTCGGCAAACCCCTTGATGTGCCGGGCATCGAGATAGACACGCGAGCCGCCGGTCTTATGAAGATGCTCAACAATCCCCTTTGTAACCACGTCGCGCGGCGCAAGCTCCCCCTGCGGGTGCACGTCGGTCATAAATCGGTTCCCACCCTCATCAACCAGATACCCACCCGCGCCACGCACCGCCTCAGTAACCAACGATCGCGGCGCACCGGCCAGATACAGGCACGTCGGGTGGAACTGCACAAACGCCATGTCCGCAAGCACCGCCCCCGCCCGGAACGCCGCGGCGATCCCGTCCCCAGTCGCCGTGCGCGGGTTGGTCGTCTCCCGATACACCAACCCCGCACCACCCGAGGCCAGGATCGTCGACTTCGCCCAGATCACCTGCAAGCCATGCTTGGGGTGGTGCGTGATCGCGCCCATCACCGGCGCGCCCGGTTGGTCCGTCGGCGTCAGCAGGTCCAGGCAAAAACACCTCGTAAACCGCCGAATCCCAGCCGTCTGCACGCACTTGTCCCACATGCACCGGTACAACTCACGCCCCGTTGCGTCCCCGTCGGCGTGCAGAATCCGCGCCACCGAGTGCCCACCCTCAAGCCCCCGCATCAGTTTCCCGGCCACGTCACGGTCCAGCCGAATCCCCCACTCGAGCAACTCGGCGATCCGCGCCGGCCCCTGCTCAACGACCAACTTGACAATCCCCGGGTCGCACAAACCCGCACCCGCAACCAGCGTGTCCTGGATGTGGCTGGCCGTCGTGTCCCCCGCGTCGGTTACCGCAGCGATCCCACCCTGCGCCCACGCCGTGTTGGATATCTGCGGCTCGTCCTTGCACAGCAAAATCACCTCACCATGACCCGCCGACGTGATGGCCGCACGAAGCCCAGCAACACCCGCGCCGATCACCAGCGTGTCGCAAAAAATCTGCGGCAACAACGACGACCGGAACGGGATCAGGTACCGACGCTTGTCAAAGAGCGATTGCACCTGCAATAGTAGTGGCCCCGGGGCAGTCGCCACGCCGTGCGTCCTGAGCGTCGGTGCGGGCGTGCTCGTAGTCGACGCGGCTCTCGTATCGGACTGCAGATTTGGCGGTGGACTCGGCAAGGAGACGGTTACGCCCCTGTTTCCCGGCCCGTCAACTCCTGACTACAACTCGAAATCACGCCCGCTATCTAGAGTCGTCGTATTTCCTAGATCTGTCCTGTCTCCAAGAGCGCTCCGGGAAAACAGTCAACACGTCATCTACATGCTTCATTTGCAATGAATACAACAAGTCCCAATCAGGATTTGGGTGCCACGTCATTCTTCCCACGAGTTGAAGAGCTAGTGTCACCCTTACTGTCACTCGGGCTGGGTCGTTGAGTGTTCCCGGCTTGAGGATGATGCCCGGCTCGATGGCTTGTGTTATCGTTTTAAAAGTGCCTGCATCCTTGTCAATATCAATAGGCACTTCGACGAGGTAACCCGCTTCTGGCCGCACGATCGAGGGAGTGTCTACTGAAGCGAGCCCGCCTCGTCGGTACATCGCTCGAGTGACGAAATTCTCGAATACGACGGTTTTGTTTGTTGAATTCCCGATCGTGACGTCAAACACTCGCGCAGAATCACGCTCGGCACCGGACTCTCCCGGCTTGTATTCACCTCGCACAAGCCTCATCACGAACACTGCACCCACACTATCGCCGCCGGATGATCTTGCCTGGTCGATCGCAGGCTTCGAGAGCGGCGGAGGGGTAGAGCCCAAGTCATCAACCCGTTCCAGTTTCGCTCCGTTAGGGAACGGATTTTGCTTGTACCAGTCAAGCCACTGAGCGGCAGTCGGATTAGATTTTCCATATCGAGCCATACGCTCAAAGTATGACCACGTCTCAAGATTCATAATCGGGACGCACGAAGTCGCCCGACAACGTGCGTAGTCCATCAACTGTTGGTCGAGAGCGGCTTGGCTCGCCAGATTCTCAACCCCGGCATTCGTTTGGAGCTTCGCCAGTGATGCCGTCGCCTTGCCGATGTTTGAAGTAAATCCTTCGATTGTAATATTATTTTTTTTGAACACCGTTTCTGGAGGAAGTTTGCACCCGCAATCGTCCTTCTTGAATTCAACACTGCCGCCCCTAGTGACACAGGACCCTAACAGCGTGGTGGCCAAAGCCATGAACAAGACGCGCACCATGGACTTTGCCGGGTGCAGATAATGAGTATGCATGTGCTGCCCCGAATATGTTGTGCTTGACCGGGAGTTCCCATTGACTTTCCGCCCACGACCACCGTGGGCCCTCGGTCGAAAGTATACTCCGTGATCTTCCTCGTTGACGACCGAACCCGCGGGCCGCACCATCGATCTGGCCATGAGTTTGCAATGGGTTCGCGTGTATCTGGCGGTGCTGACGACGCCTGCTCCGACTGAGCGCGGTCTATCTCCACGGGTTCCGGATTCCGGCCCAAGATCCGGCAGGGTCGTCTTCATCCCGACAACGCCTTGGACAGTCTCAATCTTGAAGTGCGATCCAGGATGGTCCGCAACAGATGACGCGGCAACGCGGCCTCGACCCTCTGGAAGACCACGTTCCGCGCCGACCGCACCACCTTGGCCCCGATATTGATCAACCATTCACGCCGCGTCTTGAGCGACCAGTGCGCCACGCTCGTCGGGAACGCCGTCCAGTTCGCGGCAGGCCAGGAGCCCATGGTTGCTGGTGACCCGGAAGCCGTAGAACTCCAAGTTCGGGCGGCCGTCATAGCCGGCCCGCAGCGCGTCCTTCGTGCCTTCACCAATTGGACCCTCCGGATTTCCGGGTCCATACGCACCGAAAACGCCTGCATTCTGCGTTCAAACCGCACGCCATAATTCCAGATACTCATTTACAATCTGGGAAATCCCGGCTTACGCCGGCACACCCTTGAGCGACTCAGCCGGCTCATCACTGCGCACACGCAGCGATGACAGCCACTGCCCACTCGGCACCAGATGCACCCCGTGCGCGGCATAGTCGGCCAGGTATGTGCAGCTGTCAACCAGGTAGCAAAACTCATGCTCACCAGCAGGGATCGGCAACGCGCACGACCACCAACCCATCTCGTGCCGCTGCATCGCCGCGGGCTTTCGCTTCCACCCGGTGAAGGTGCCGATGAGCTCGACCTGTGCCGCGTGTGGCAAAAAGGCCTTGAAAAGCGTGCGACCGTCGGGAAGGTGCGTAACCATCGCCAAGACTCCTTCACTCCCAGCGCCATCAACGCACTGGGACACCTAGTTGGAACGCATATGACAGGCACGAATATCCGCGCACACACTGCCACAGTGTTCTACGCTCTGATCGGTGAAACGGGTTGCTTACTATTTAGATTTACGACCAATATCCCCACAATCCACCCGCAAGGGTGTTGCCGGCGGCCTTTGGAGCTTGCTCATCGCGCTGGGAACGCCCCTTGGCGCAACTGCAACTGCCAAAGGGCAACCAAGCCAAGTTGCACCCCAAAGTGCGGCCCAGCAACAAAGCCCAGACCAGAGCAGCAAGCCCGTATTGGTCTTTGTACCCCCCACCGGACCGGCCATCTTCATGCTCGAAGGTGCAACGGGCGTGCAAGCCAGCGGGGTCGACCTCCCGTTGTCGCTGCACCACTTTGACATCACCCCGGCGACCATGCCCGAGCGCTCCCCCATCGACCACTGGATCTTCAACACCCCACGCCGATGGGTGCTGCGCTCGGCCGATGCTGCCGGGACTCCCCCTGGCAGTGGCCCCCTCGGCACCCTGACGCTCGGCCTGATCCAGGCCGCTCCCGACTCCCCCATCCGTACACCCATCCAGGGTGATCGGCAAGGCGTGGCCCTGGGCACATGGGAGCCCAAGTCCAAGAAGGTCCTGTTCATCCCCCTGCGCGACATGCAGGCGGGCCTGGCCATCCTTCGGCAAGTCGCCTCGCGAATGCCCCCGTTAACCCCAGGACAAACTCCATCCCCCTGGCCTGGCGACGAATGGCGCCTCCGCCTGCTCCGCAGCCAGCAGGAGATGGCCACGCCAACCCAAGCCACCGATCAGCCCGAGGCCCTGCGCGTCTGGAGCACCTCGGCTGAGGGAGCCGTCGCCTCGGCTATCGCGGTCATAGCGTCGGCCGACCGCGCCCTCGCCGAGCGCACGGCCGAGCGGCTGCTGCAAACCGCCCAACTCCCCCTCCAAGCTGGCCTGAGCGTGCGCGTGCCCATCTGGGCCGACCAAATTGCCCTCGGAAGTTTGCTCGAGCTCGTCCTGACGGGCAACCCAACCCGGCGGGAGATCATCGAGCGCGTCTCCGGTTGGCTTGGCACAGCAGGTGCCCCCGACGGGGTGGTCTGGACGATCGACGACGCCGGGGGACGCGACGGGAACACAGACCAACCCATGGGCCGGCTAGGGGTCCTGACCCTCGGCAAGTCAGCCGTCCCGAAAATCACCCCCGATGACACGCAAGTGCTTGTCAAAGCCGATCTTACGGCACTGGAAAAGGGGCAAGGGCAAACCCTGAGCATCTCGCTGCGCCAGGACCGCCCGCAGCCCGACCCCGAGAGCATGGCCCAAGCCGCCGCCGAGGGGGTGGGCATGCGCGTGCAGCTCGGCGACGCCGAACTCCCGGCAAACCTGGCCCTACGCCCGGTGCCGATGCGCCCGCCTGGGGTGCCGATCGGCCCGGCGATGGAGGATTGGACGATGGCAGGCTTCCAGCGCGGCGTGCCAACCCCCCGTTTGGGTGCCTCGGGTTTGGCGATGGTGGACCCGGAGACTGGGCAGGTGAAATTGGTCTTTGAGTCCCCCCTGGCCGGGCCGGAGGACCGCCAGAGCGTGGCGGTCTACCTCGGCACCCCCGGACGCAGCACGCTGGTGGCGACGGCGACAAGCCAGGGGAAGCTCACAAGCCTGCCCGCGGGCCAGGCGACCGGCAGGTTTGCCCTGAGCGCAGAGCGTTGGTCGGTGATTGTGGACCTCCCTGCGGATGTGATCGACCCGGACGGGAGCGTGCGAGTGGGTTGGACGATCGTTGACGGCACTGGCCGACGTGCAAGCTGGCCGCGCCCGCAGTTGCCGTGGGAGGTCGAGCCTGGGCGTGTGGTGCTGGATACACGCGGGTGGGACCAGGGGTTGGTGCGGGGTGGGGAGTAGAGACACAGGCAGGCTGGGCAGCCTGCCCCAGCGTACTCGAGGAGACCGGAGCTTCACAGGTTGCGCAGCCCGTCAAGCAGGCCGCGCGAGGCCAGCCCGATGACCGCCACGGCCATCTCGCGCGAAACGTTGGGGAAGCCGGCCAAGAAGTCCCCCAGCCCATCGTCCATTTCAAGATGGTCAAAGAGGGTCTGGATGGGTACCCGAGTCCCCTTGAAGCATGGCTCGCCGTGCATCCGGCCGGGGTTGACCGAGATGTAGGGTGCCAGGGGGCCGTCGGGGGGGATGAGTTCCCTCTCCTGACGGGCCGATGGGGGGGTCGGTTGGGGCGTTGATGGTGGACATGACACCCTCGGGCGTGTGAAACCGATGAATGCTAGGCAAGGAGGCAGGCGGGCTGGGAAGCCCGCCCCACCGGGGATAGGCAGGCTGGGATGCCTGCCCCACCGCGCTCACCCCGCCGAGCTCGGCGTCAAGGTCTGCCTCGGGTCGTCGGCCAGGGCGGCGGGCAGCGTTGGGCGGGTGATCACCGGGCCGTCTTGGACCAAGGGGCTATACCGCGACCCGGCCAAGGGGGTGCGTTTGTTGCTGGCCGTGGCGGGGAGGATGCCCTGGACGACGATGACGGACAAACCAAGCGCGACGTTGATCAACGCCAGTTGCCACCACTGCGTCAGGCCGAAGAAGACCATCAGCGTCGTCGCCAGCACCAACGCCAGCGAGATCGGGATCAACCCCTGCCAGCCGACTTGCATGATCTGGTCGAAACGCATCCGCGGGATCGTCCAGCGGATCGCGATCACGAAGCAGACCAGCGCCACCGCCTTGCCAAAGAGCACGGCGAACTTCAGCAGCACGATCCAGAAACTCTCGGCGGGCACGCCACTGAGGGCGGGGATGAACGGGAGGTGGTACCCCCCCAGGAACAAGACGCTAAACAGTGCGCACCCGGTGATGATGTGCGCATACTCGGCCAGGAAGAAAAGGCCAAAGTGCATCGAGCTAAACTCGGTGTGGTACCCGCCGACAAGCTCGTTCTCGCACTCGGCGTTGTCGAACGGGGCGCGGTTGGTCTCGGCGAGGATCGCGATGAAGAGGATGACGGCCGCGAGGGGCTGCGCGACGATGAGCCACCCGTGCTGGACCTGGTACTTGATGATGTCCGTGGGCATCAAGCTGCCGACGGTCAGCAGCACGACCAAGAACATCAGGCCCATCGGGATTTCATAGGCGAGCATCTGGCTGGTGGCACGCAGGCCGCCCAGGAACGAGTATTTGTTGTTGCTGGCCCACGCGCCGAGAGCCAGGCCATAGACCCCAAGGGCGGCAACAGCCAGGCCGTAGACGATGCCTATGGAGATGTTCGCCGCGGCGACCGTTACCGTCTGCGCCGGCACGACCCAGTGCAGCACCGGGATCGTAAACTCTGAGATGCTCCACTGCCCACCCCAGGGGATCACGGCAAAGGCGAGCAGAGCCGGGACGACGGCCAGGCCCGGGGCGACAAAGTGCATGACCTTGTCGGCACCTTTGGGCATGAAGTCTTCTTTGATGAGCATCTTGATGCCGTCGGCGGCGGACTGGCCCAGGCCCAGCAGCCCGCGGATGCCCGGGTTTTTGCGTTTGTAGTCCTGCTTGCCCAGCAGGGCCAGCGCGGGCAGGCCCAGGTCAAGGCCCACGCGGTTGGGGCCGATGCGGTCTTGCATCCAGGCGGATATTTTGCGTTCCAGCCACAGGGCGATGCCAACGAAGCCGAGGATGATGTGCACCACAATCACCATGGTCGCGGCGTTGACGAGGAACTGCGCGGTTACGAAGTCGGGCTTGGGGATATCCATACGCTGCGAGGATAGCCGGGGGCGCGAAGGGTTGGTGGGGGGTGTGCGTGGGGGGTTTGCGTTGGGCGGGCGGGGGCCATACGGTTTGCCCTCCTCGGCTGCGATGCGAACCTCATGCTGAACGTTGATGATGTGAACAAGTCTTACACCGCCGGCGGGCGGGTGGTCCAGGCCCTGCGCGGGGCGTCGATGTCGATCGACGGGCCGGGGTTTTATGCGATTATGGGCGCCAGCGGCTCGGGCAAAACCACGCTGCTGCACCTGCTCGGGGCGATGGACAAGCCCGACGGCGGGACGATTACCATCGGCGGCGAGCGGATCGACCAGCTCAGCGAGCGTGCCCTGACGGACTTTCGCCGGCGGCGGGTCGGGATCGTCTTCCAGGCCTTCAACCTGCTGCCGACGCTGACGGCGCTAGAGAACGCCGAGCTCCCTGGGCTGCTGGGCGGGGACGACCCGGCGGTCATCCGGGCTCGCGCAATGGAACTGCTCGAAAGCCTCGGCGTCAGCCACAGGGCCAGCCACCGGCCCGATTCACTCTCGGGCGGCGAGCAGCAACGCGTGGCGATCGCGCGGGCACTGCTCTACCGCCCCGCGCTGGTGCTTGCCGACGAGCCGACGGGGGCCTTGGACAGCAAGAACGCCGAGGCCCTCTGGTCGCTGCTCGGGCGCGTCGCCCGCGAGCAGCAGACGACGGTGGTGATGGTTACCCACGAGCCAGCCGCGGCGGCGCACTGCCGGCGTGTCTTCGTGCTCTTAGACGGGGCGATCACCGGTTCCTTTGACGTTCCGGAGCAACACGATGACGGCGCAAAGGGGAATGCCTCCCTGGTGGCGGCTCGCTATCAGCAACTTATTGGCTAGGCGCGGTCGCACGGCGCTGCTCGTCGGGTGTGTGGCATTGTGTGCCGCACTGGTGGTGGCGATCCGATGCAGCATCGCCTCGCTCAACGAGGGGCTGAACCAGCGCGTCCTCGCTGCGGTCGGCGCGGCGGACGTGCGGATCGTCAACCCGGCGAAGGTCGGCTTTGACCTCGAGGTCGTGCGTGCGGCGCGGGCCTGGCCCGAGGCCAAGCTCGTCGCACCCAGGCTGATCGATGGCCTGGCCCTCTCGCTGGGCAAAGAGGGCGGCCCGGCGCGGAGCATACGTGTGATCGCCTATGGCGTTGACCCCGTTGCCGAGGGGGCCCTGCGCCCGTTGAAACTCTCGGCGGGGCGGTGGCTCATGGCGGGCATCCCGGCCGAGGGTGCGCCGGGTGAGGTTGTGCTCGACCAACGCGTGGCCGAGCAGCTGCACGCCAGCGTCGGCGATGTGCTTGAGGTGCAGCGGTTCGGCTCGCCGGTACGGCTGGTTGTCGTCGGCATCGCGCAGCCCCCGGCGCTGTCGGGGTTGTTCAAGAACATCCTGCCGGTCTATGGTGATATCGCCGACATCGGCGCGGCGGTCGACCGCCCCGGTGAGGTCAACGAGGTAGACGTATTGCTCGCTCCGGGCCAGAGCGCCGAGCAGGTCGTCTCAGATCGCCGGGCCGCCCTGCCCAAGGGGCTGCTCTTGCAGCCGACGGAGAAGATCACCTCGGGCTTCTACGCCAGCCAGCGCGGCGGAGACTCAGCGCTGACGCTCGCCTCGATCCTGGCCTTCCTGGCCAGCGCGTTCATCATCACAACGGGTATGACCTCGGCGGTCGGTGAGCGCCTGCGCGAGCTGGCCATCCTGCGTGCCGTCGGGGCCACGCGCGGGCAGCTGGCCGCCGGTGAACTGCTCACTGGCGCGATCGTCGGGCTGCTGGGCGCGTGCATCGGCGTGCCGGCGGGGATCATCGGCTCGTGGGTGCTCGTCAAGATGTTCCCCGAGCAGTTGCCAGCGGGGTTTGTGCTCTCACTGAGCGGGGTTGCCGCGGGTGTGGTCGGGTCGGTGCTGGCGGGGATGGGTGGTGCGGGGTATGCCGCGTGGGCGGCGTCGCGCGTCAGCCCGATGGCGGGGCTGGCCTCGCGTGCGCGCCCTGTGCGCGGGCGGACGATTGTGATCTGCCTGCTCGCCGGCACCTTGCTGGTGATGGTGCAGGCGTTGATCGTGCTGCACCGCCCCAGCGACCCGAGCGGGTTCTTCTGGCTCTACGCACCGATCGGTGTGCCCTCGCTGTTGACGGGTTATTTTTTGCTCTCGATTCCCGTTACATTCGCGGCCACGTGGTTGCTCGGCGGCGTGGTGGCGCGGGTGCTGGGGGTGCCCGGGGTGCTCCTGACGCGCGGGCTGATGCGCACGCCGGTGCGATCGGGGTTGACCGCCGGGTCGATGATGCTCGGCCTTGCGCTGATGGTCTCGATCTGGACCAACGGGCGGGGGATCTTGGACAGGTGGTTTGAGGGTGTGCAGTTCCCCGACGCGTTTGTTACCGGGTTGAACCTCAAGCCCGACCTGGCCGAGCGGGTCCGTCAGGTGCCGGGCGTGCAAGGGGCGACGGCCATCACGCTGCTCAACGTCGGCACCGACGCTTTTGGGATCGAGGGGTTGACCAAGTACCGCACCACCTTCCTGGCCTTTGAGCCCGAGCCCTTCTTTGCGATGACCAAGCTGCAGTGGTTGCAAGGGGACGTAGCAACAGCCTCGGCGGCCCTCGAAGCGGGCGGCGCGGTGCTTGTCGCACGCGAGTTTATGGTTACGCGCGGGATGGGCCTGGGCGACAAAATCACGCTGACGCACAACGGCGTCGGGCACGACTTTACAATCGTCGGCGTCGTAACCAGCCCGGGCCTAGACATCGCCAGCAAGTTCTTTGATATCGGCGAGAACTACGTCGACCAGGCCGTCAACTCCGTCTTCGGCACGCGCGCAGACCTGCGCAGCCGGTTCGGCAGCGAGGCGATCAACCTCGTGCAGATCGCCTTCACACCCGGCGGGAACGCCGAGGAGACCATGCGGGCCATCCGCAACTTGCCCGGCACGGGCATCCTCGCCGGTGGCACGGCCGTGGCGATGAAGGCGGAGATCCGCGGGACCATCCAGGGCGCGCTGCGCGTATTTGCACTCGTAGCCGTCGGCGCGATGCTCGTTGCCTGCCTCGGCGTTGCCAACGTTATCATCGCCTCCGTCCGGGGGCGTTCCTTTGAGTTTGGCGTCATCCGCGCCAGCGGCGGCTCACGCGGGATGCTCGCCAGGCTGATCCTCGGCGAGGGGCTCCTCATTGCCCTCGCCGCCGCCATCCTCGGCACCGCACTGGGCCTGCAAGGGGCCTGGGGGGGGCAGAACGTTACCGCCTCGTCGATCGGCATCGAACTACCGATCCGGCCACCATGGGACGCCATCGGGTGGTCGGTGCTGACGGTAACGGCAATCACGCTGCTGGCGGCAATGCCCGCCGCCCTCGGGCTGCTCAGGCGGCAACCAAGGGAGTTGCTCGCGGCCATGCGCGGGTGAGGTGGCTTAGGGGGTAGCCGACCGGCCCGTAGGTCCGGGGTATCCATCCAAGGCGCTCGTGATCGCTTCGATCGCCTCTGGCAAGGGCAGGTGCAGCTTGATCCCCGCAGCGCGGGCGTGCCCGCCGCCGCCGAGTTTGTTGGCGATGGCCGCGACATCGATCGCCTCTGGCCCGGGCTTGCTGCGCAGTGAGACTTTCACCAGCGGGGTGCCGTCGGGCTGCGCGGGCATCTCGGTGAGCGTGGCAACAACCTGCACGCCCTGCACCGCCAGCACAGGCTCGGCAAAGCCCCCAGTATCCTCGCCTATGGCCCCGAGCGCTCGCATGTCAGCATCGCGCAGGGCCATCACGCCCACGCGACCGCCGTGCTCGTACGTCAGCGATGCAAGGGCCAGTCCCAAGAGCCTCGGGCGGATGGGTGCTTGCTGCTGCTCGACGGCCTGGTAGATCGCCGGGTGATCGACGCCCCCATTGACCAGCCGAGCGGCCAGCTCGAAGGTGTCCGCAGTCGTGTTGCTGAAGCGGAACCAACCCGTGTCCGTCGCCAGCCCGAGATACATCGGCGTGCCAATATCAATCGGCAGCGCAGCCCGCCCCGGCACGCCGAGCAGTTCATCGACGACCGGCGCGAGCGCCTCGGTGCAACTGGCCGAGGCAGGCGTAACCAGCCGGAGGTGGGCGACATCACCCTGCCCGTGCAGGTGGTGGTCGATGACGACAGCCCGGCCGGTGCGGGGTTTGAGCCACGCGTCCAGTGGCTTGAGCTGCGACCACGCGCCGGTATCAACGATCACGATCCCGCTGGGGTCAAAGTCGGGGATGCTCGGGCTATCACCGCCAAGCTTGCACACGGCAGAGGAGCCGGCAAAGAACCCGAGCCACGCCGGGAAAGGCCCGACGAACCACGCCTGGGCATCGATGCCGATGTGCTCGGCTACGCGCAGCACCGTCAACGCTGAGCCGAGCGCGTCCCCGTCGGGCTTGGCGTGCGTGAGGATGACCAGCGAGGTCTGAGCCTTCATAAACGCGGCGATTGCTTGCGGGGTGGCGTTGGATGTGTAGTCGCTCATGGTCTTGGTCCACAGGTGGGCGTTGGTGATGATGCCAGAAGGCTCGCCGAGCGCTGGGCACGCTGGATATCGCGCCCGAGCTGCTCGCGCAGGCCGGCAACAGTGCTAAACCGCATCGTGTCGCGCAGGTACGAGAGGAACTGGATCGACACCCCCCACCCATACTCCTCCAGGCCCTCAATAGCCCGCCAAGGTTGGTCTGGCTCAGTGGGGCTCGCGCCGATCAGGTGCGCCTCGATCGTTGCGGGCCGGTCAAACGTCGGGCGCGGCCCGACGTTCACCGCGGCCACAAAGACGCGGGCATCGTCAAGCCTCGCAAGCGCGGCATATACACCCGGCGCCGGCGGCGCAAGCTCCGTGCGCACGTTCGCCGTCGGCACGCCGATGGTCCGACCGCGACGGTCGCCCGGGACGACTGTGCCGGGCAACTCATACCACCGGCCCAAGACACCCGCTGCATCAAAGACGCGCCCGTGGCCCAGCAGCCAGCGGATCGTGTCGCTCCGGCACGCGACGATCTGCTGGTCGCTCAGCGCCACACCCATGTGCTCGATGACGTGGGCGCTAAAACCCAACTTCGCCCCCAGGTGCGCCAGCAGCGCGTTGTCCCCCGCGCGGGCCTTGCCAAAGCGAAAGTCTGGCCCCTCCACCCACGCCCGCACCTGGCCCAGACCCCCATACCCGGCTATCACGCGATCAACAAACGCCTCGGGCGACAGGGCCAGCACGCCACCGGCCGGGTCGATACGCTCGACCAGGTCAGCCCCGGCCTCGTGCAGCCACACCCGGCGTTGCGCAAACGTGCTCAGCCGAGCGGGGGCGGCCTCGGGGCGCAGCACCGTCAATGGGTGCGGGTCCAGGACCAACGCCAGCACCCGCCCCTGCATTGCCGAGGCGATCTCGCGTGCGCGTGCAACCAGCGCCGCGTGCCCGCGGTGCACGCCGTCAAAGGTGCCAACCGTGATGACAAGGGCCTGGGTGATAACCCCGAACGCTAGCGGGGCTGACTTGCCCACGCCGAGCCAGCGCACCTCTACAGTGCCCAGGCACGATAGGGCACGCGACCGGTTGGCCCTCAGCACCACCGGCAAGGGGCATGGCACATGGGTTGGTTAGGCAAAAAGTCATCCGCATCGAGCACAACTTTCGCCCCAGCACCCGTTGCGGGCGCGCCCGCCGCGCTTGCGGGTCAGGTCAGCCAAGAGCGCATCGTGCAACTGGGCACCGAGCTGCTGACGCTCGCCCGCAGGCACAAGAGCGGCCTGCTCTCCTCGACGTTCTACTCCGACGCGCTGATGAACTGGAGCATGAAGGACCCGCTGTTCAAGGTCCAGATGTTCCGCTTCGTCGACTGTTTCCCCGTGCTCAAGGATGCCGAGGATATCTACGACCACCTGCAAGACTACCTCACCCAGCCGGGCGTTACGGTCCCCGCGCCGATCGCCGCGGCACTCTCGGCAGGCAAACTTGCCAAGGGCCTGGCCGTGGGCACCATCCGCAAGCAGATCGAATCCATGGCCGGCAAGTTCATCGCCGGCACCGACGCGGCCAGCGCACTGCCCAACCTGCGTGCCCTCTGGGACGACGGCATCGCCTTCAGCGTCGACCTCCTCGGCGAGGCGTGCCTTAGCGACGCCGAGGCCGATGCTTACCAGGCCAAATACCTCGACCTGATCAACAACCTCCCCGCCCAGGTCGCCGGGTGGAAGCCCAACCCGCGCCTCGAGAGCGACCACCTCGGCCCCGTGCCACGCACCAACGTGAGCGTCAAGGTCAGCGCGCTCAGCGCCCGCTGCGACGCGATCGATACCGAAGGCTCGATCAAGGACCTGATGAAGCGGCTGGTGCCGATCCTGCACGCCGCGCACGCTAAAGGGGTCTTCATCAACTTTGACATGGAGCAGTATGCCCTCAAGGACCTCACGCTCGAACTCTTCGAGCGTTGCTGCACGCAGGTGCCCTTTGAGGGTGGGCTGGCAATGCAGGCATACCTCCAGAGCGGGCCCGACGACGCGCTGCGAATTTGCCGGTGGGCCAAGCAGACCGGGCGGGTGGTAACCGTGCGCCTGGTCAAGGGTGCCTACTGGGACTACGAGACCATCAACGCCGAGCAGCGCGGCTGGCCCACGCCCGTCTGGCCAACAAAGAAACAAACCGACGCCTGCTTCGAGCGCATGGCCGGCATCCTCCTAGACCACACCCCGCGCGCACCCGGCCAGGGGGGCGTCAAACTCGCACTCGGCAGCCACAACGCCCGCTCGATCGCCTCGGCCCTAGCCGGGTGCGAGGCGCGCTCGCTGCCACGCAACACCCTCGAACTGCAGATGCTCCACGGCATGGCCGATCAGCTCAAGCACGCCGCGGCTGAGATGGGCCTGCGCGTCCGCGAGTACGTCCCTGTCGGGCAGATGATCCCCGGGATGGCCTATCTCGTCCGCCGGCTGCTGGAGAACACCAGCAACGAGAGCTGGCTCAAGGCCGGGTTCCTTGACAACGCCGACACCGCGCAACTGCTCGCCAGCCCGCACGAGCACGCCTTCCCCACACCGGGCCCAGCAACGGGCGACGCCAACACCATCAAAACCGCCGAGCCCTCGGCCAGCAACCTCTCCCGCGCCCCTGAACGGCACATGCTCACGCCAGGCGTAAACGTGCCGGGGTTGACGCTCCGCCCGTTCTACAACGAACCATTCCGCGACTTTGCACAGCAAGCAACGCGTGAGGCCTTCGCCCGCGCCGTTGCCGACGCGCGCGTGCCCGCCGTGGCCAACGACAACACCCCCGCCGACGCGAAACGGATGATCGACGCCGCCGCCGAAGCCTTTGAGCCTTGGCGGCAACGGCCGATCCAAGAGCGTGCCCAGGTGCTCATCCGTGCCGCCTCGGCCATGCGCGCACGCCGCGATGAGCTCAGCGCGATCATGGTCAAAGAAGCCGGCAAAACCTGGCGCGAGGCCGACGCCGACACCTGCGAGGCGATCGACTTTTGCGAGTACTACGCCCGCCTAGCCGTGCCGATGTTCCTCCCACAACGCATCGGCCGGTTCGTCGGCGAGCTCGACGAGCAGCTCCACGAGCCGCGCGGCGTCGCCGTCGTGATTTCACCCTGGAACTTCCCCCTGGCCATCTGCTGCGGCATGACCGTCGCCGCGCTCGTTACGGGCAACACCGTCGTCGTCAAGCCCGCCGAGCAAACGCCCGGCATCGCCAAGGTGATGGCCGACATCCTCCAACAGGCCATCGGCGCAGACGCCACACGCATCCTCCAACTCTGCCCCGGTACCGGCGAAACCACCGGCGCGGCATTGGTGCGCGACCCACGCACCACCCTCATCGCCTTCACCGGCTCGCGCGACGTCGGCCTAGACATCTTGAACGCCTCGGCACCGACTCTGGGTAGATCGGCTCTCCGAGCCGATCCGGATCGGCTCGCAGAGCCGATCTACCCATCGCACGTCAAGCACGTCGTCTGCGAGATGGGGGGCAAGAACGCCATGATCCTCGACACCAGCGCCGACCTCGACGAGGCCGTGCTCGCCGCCAGGCACTCGGCCTTCGCCTTCCAAGGCCAGAAGTGCTCGGCACTCTCGCGCCTCATCGTCGTTGACCCCGCCGGGCCAAACGGCCCAGCCATCACCCACGTCCGCCAGCGCCTCGTCGAGGCGACCAACGCCCTGACCATCGGCGACCCCGCCCACCCCGGCACCGACGTCGGCCCCGTCATCGACGCCGACGCCGCCGCCAAAATCAACGGGTTTATTCAACGCGCCAAGGCCGACGGCCTGCCGAACCACCAACTGACCCTGCCGGCAAGCGTCGCCGCCGCCAGCCGTGCGTACGTCCCCCCGGCGATCTTCTGGAACGTCCCGCAAACGCACGAACTCGCACGCGAAGAAATCTTCGGCCCCGTCCTGGCCATCCTCCACGCGCACACCTTCGACGACGCCCTCCGCATCGCCAACGCCCTGCCCTACAAACTCACCGGCGGCGTCTACACCCGCAAGCCCGCCCACCTCGAACTCGCCAAACGCGCCTTCCGCGTCGGAAACCTCTACATCAACCGCGGCATCACCGGCGCGCTCGTCGCCCGCCAACCCTTCGGCGGCTTCGGAATGTCCGGCGTCGGCAGCAAAGCGGGCGGCGACAACTACCTCCACCACTTCGTCGTCCCACGCGCCATCTGCGAAAACACCATGCGCCGCGGCTTCGCGCCGGAACTTTGACAGGCTCCGCTGACTCCGGCAGTGGGTTCATGCCGCATAAGAACCCCTCCCCCGAGGGGAGGGGCAGGGGTGGGGTTGTCTCTCGGTTATACAGGCTTCCAGCCTGCACGGCAAACAGATTACACCACAGAGGCACGGAGGCACAGAGAAGAGAGATGCAGGGGTTGTGATGGAAAGACATGCATTAAGCATTGTCTTTCTCGGTGCCTCTGTGCCTCTGTGGTGAATTGTCTTTCCGCGCGGGCTGCAAGCCCGCACCACCCCACCTATCCCCCCACTCCAACACCAGCAAACAACCCCGCCACGCTCACCCCGGCCATTTTCGCCTCATGCTCCAGCAGCCACCGCTTGCGGGCAACCCCGCCGCCGTAGCCCGTCATCGAGCCGTCCGAACCGATCACGCGGTGGCAAGGGATGATCAGGCTCAGGAAGTTCTCCCCATTCGCCCTCGCCACGGCACGCATCCCCAGCGGCTTGCCAACCGCCCGCGCCTGCTCGGCGTAACTCCGCGTCCGCCCGCTCGGGATCCGCCGAAGTTCACCCCACACCGCACGCTGAAACGCCGAGCCACCAGGCGTTCCACCCGGCCCGATCGGAGCCAGCACAATCCCCCCTACCTGGGCCTCAAGGCCGGCCTGGTGCGAGGTTGTAGTGATCGCCGAGGGTTTGCCCGCAAAGTACAGCCCGAGTTCGCGTTCCACGGCGTCTAGGTGTCGGTGCTCGCCGGTTACGACCGCGCACGCGAGCACACGCCGGATCGTCCCGATCTGCCGAGGAAGCCCCCGGCGGTCAACAAAGTCCAGCAGCCGCAGCCCGGCATCATCGGCTAGGGCGAGCATCGCGCCGATCGGGGTGTCGATCCACCTCGCAAAGACGACCGGCACCGCACCGCCGAGGCGATCGGCACCCTCGCTGGTGCCAAAGACCTTGGCAAAGGCATCGCGGTAGCCCGATGGGGAGGCAAAGCCGGTGGTGCAGTGGACTTCGGCCATCGGTAATTTATTCTTCAATCCTGGGTAAAGCCCTTGGTGCCTGAACGCCGGGCAGATTGCTGTCGGTCAACACGCCGAGATCGATGAGGCGTCTCTTGAGGATCGCAAGGCTCCGCACAGGCCTAGACCATGCCGCGTTTGGTGGATTGGATGGGTTGAGCTTTGACACATATGTCAAGAAGGACTGTCGAACTTGATCCGGTGGAACCCCAGCAGCCAACAGCCGCTCGCAGACGACCAGACGCATTTCATCACCCCGGCCGTACCCGTATGCCCTGGACCCCTCAACCTCGTTCTCGAGCACGTCAATGAGCGTTGCACGATCCGCGATCGTCATCTGGGCTCGCCAAATCTCCCGGCTTAGAAATGGCAACAACCCCGCACAGGGTACTTGTCCGCAGGCGCCGCCGTTCTGCTCGATGTCCTGCTTCATCGACAACAGGATAGGGAGCAGATTAGTGTCATTACGACTGTTCAATCGCGGTATAGTGTGCACCAGGATGGTTCGGTCTGCTGACCAGCGCTTGAGCACCTCATCCCGCATCATCTCTTCGAGGCCGTCATCATCACGTCCGAGTAACTTCTTATCAAAGCCGGTAAAGTTTGTGCTGACGAGAAACATCCTCGCAAACTCCTGCCGCTCGGCTGGCTCCCAGCCATCCCAGTTGTTGACCTCAGTGCAAAAGTCCACAGTTTGGCGATAGATACCCTGCTGACACGCTTCAACCATCTCGTCTTTTACCATCTGGCGCTCATGCGGCTCGAGTTTTCCAAGGCCAGCACGCACCCGGTCTCTGACTAACATATAACGGATCAGCGCCATCCGCATAGATTTTCCACCCCACGCGTCGGGGAAGCCCGCCGCGTACACTAATGCAAATCTATTAAAGATCGCGTCCTGCCGCTGGCGTGCCGCAACGGATGCTGGAGGCTGCGTTTTACCAGGAAGGGGCCAACTCTCCCACCCATCGCTGATCATGCGAGCCACTGATTCCCTGGCTTCGGTATCAGTCAGGGTGTTCGCCGTGCAGGCTGCCGCAAAGACCGCCCACGCCTCGTCGTCGTTGTTGGCCGCGCGATACTCCTGGAGTTTCTCCTTGGCATACATCTCAGCCGGGGTCATCGGGGTTTGCGCCGGGGCCGGGGCCGGCGTGCTCTGAACTGTTGCCCGATCGCCACAGCCGGCGAGTGCAACAACCACCGCGCAGGAGCCGAGCCAGGCGAGCAGATTGAAACCAGCGTAGTTTTTCACGACGACCCCTTTCCCCGTGCGTGGCAAGCACGGGTCTTGCCGGGGCAATGGTACGGGCCCCAACCGGCAGGAGGGGAGCAGGCACGATTGCGCCTGGGGGGCCAAAAAAAGACAAGGCCCGATGCTTGCGCACCGGGCCTTGCCGTTATCAGTAGAGCAGTTGGGTCGCTTGACCGGCACTTGCGTGCCGGGTATCTGAAGTCCCGACGGGCGGTCTTCAGACGAGATTATGCTGACGAACCAGTATCAGATCGCTCTGATGGTCTGGTCTAAGGAATCCCTTAGAAAGGAGGTGATCCAGCCGCAGGTTCTCCTACGGCTACCTTGTTACGACTTACTCCCAGTCATCGATCTTGCCGTAGACGCCACTGAATCGTGGCGGCTTTGGGCGCTACCGACTTCCATGAGTTGACGGGCGGTGTGTACAAGGCTCAGGAACACATTCACCGGGGCGTAGCTGATCCCCGATTACTAGCGATTCCAGCTTCATGCAGGCGGGTTGCAGCCTGCAATCCGAACTGAGGTGCGTTTTTTGCGATTTGCTCCGCCTCGCGGCCTTGCTTCGCTTTGTGCGCACCATTGTAGCACGTGTGCAACCCTGGATGTAAGGGCCATGAGGACTTGACGTCATCCCCGCCTTCCTCCGGTTTGACACCGGCAGTCTCGCTAGAGTCCTCGCCATTACGCGTTAGCAACTAGCGACAGGGGTTGCGCTCGTTAAGGGACTTAACCCGACGCTTCACAGCACGAGCTGACGACAGCCATGCAGCACCTGTTCATGTTGTACCCTTGCGGGCCTCACAAATGTTTCCACCTGCTAATCCATGTATGTCAAACCCAGGTAAGGTTCTGCGCGTTGCTTCGAATTAAGCCACATGCTCCACCGCTTGTGTGAGCCCCCGTCAATTTCTTTGAGTTTTAGCCTTGCGACCGTACTCCCCAGGCGGTACACTTATCAATTTCTCTACAGTCCGAACGGCGTCAGAGCCGCTCCGACTCAGTGTACATCGTTTAGGGCGTGGACTACCAGGGTATCTAATCCTGTTTGCTCCCCACGCTTTCGTGCCTCAGCGTCAGGAAAGGCCCAGCGGGCTGTCTTCACCTTCGGCATTCCGGTTGATATCTACGCATTCCACCGCTCCACCAACCGTTCTGCCCGCCTCTACCTTCCTCAAGACCGCCAGTTTGCCGTGCGGTTCTGCGGTTAAGCCGCAGGCTTTCACACGACACTTAACGGTCCGCCTACGCACCCTTTAAGCCCAGTAATTCCGACTAACGCTCGGGGCCTCTGTATTACCGCGACTGCTGGCACAGAGTTAGTCGCCCCTTCCTTTGGAAATGATCAGTGTTTCTATTTCCTGACAGTGGTTTACACGGCAAAGCCGCTTCATCCCACACGCGGCGTCGCTCCGTCAGGCTTTCGCCCATTGCGGAAGATTCGTCGCTGCAGCCTCCCGTAGGAGTCCGAACAGTGTCTCAGTTTCGATGTGGCAGGCCGTGCTCTCACACCTGCTACCCGTCTATGGCTTGGTGGGCCATTACCCCACCAACTACCTGATAGGACGATCGCCGATCCCAAGGCAGCAAGCCTTTGGTCCGTAGACATCATGCGGTATTATGCCGGGTTTCCCCTGCCTATCCCGCACCTCGGGGTACGTTCGATCGCATTACTCACCCTTGCGCCACTAGCCCTTGCGGGCCCGTTCGACTTGCATGCTTTAGCCACGCCGCCAGCGTTCAGTCTGAGCCAGAATCAAACTCTTCAGTTGTTTTTCGTTGCACTACAGGCAAAAGCCCATAGAAAGCTGCGAAACGAGAGCATGACCTGTGAACAGTCATTCTTCATGAACTGCCGGTCTTTCCTGCAACACCACGGTTTAACCCGAAATGCCACAGGCACCGCCCTCGGCTAGAAGGCGGTCTTTTTTGCTGAACTCAAGATACTAAAAAGGGTTACTTTCTAAATATCGTCACGAGTTGCGTCCAGCTGTCTGCCTGTGAAAGCAGACACCTTGGATTCGACTTCGGCTGGCCTCGGTTAGAGACCCGGGCGTGACCCCGTTGCCGAGCCGCACAACCTCGCGGACGACCCAACTGCTCACTTTTCAAACATCAGACCCGCGTTACGCAGGCCCCCGCACATTGTTCGACCCGCGTCGATACTTTTGTGCGTGGGAGGGGATCATACCCCATCCCCCAACCACGTCAAGCCCACGCCACAAACTTGACCACAAAAATCTTCCCGTTTTCACCCCCGCGCAACCTTCTGACCATCCGCACCACTACCAAATCCTAACAAAATACAATCAAACTCCATCAAGCCCCTTCTCAACCCCACCCCGGCGCTCCTCAGTAACCGCCACCACCCCCAAAACCACCTGCAACTGCCCCACCCCTGCCGACTTCGCCCACATCCGCAGCGCCCGGCAGGCTTCCCGCAGCGTTGCGCCCGTCGTCGTCACATCATCCACCAGCACCACCGTCGCCCCCGCACGCAGGCGACGCTCCACGCCCGGCCTGCACATCCGCACCCACCACGCCGAAGCCCTCGACACCGACATCGTCCCACGCACACTCACCTGCCGCTCCGACGCCGGCAAACTCGTCTGGCTCGGCCGGTGCTTGCGACCGAGCACAGAAATCACCGGCACACGCACGCCCGTCCCCACACTCAGCCCCCTCCCCACGCCCCCGGCAATCACACGCGGGTGGTCAATCCCACGCGACAAACGCCGTCGCAAACTCGTTGGCACAGGCACCACCAGCACGCGCTGCATATCCACCCCGGCATCCACAAGTCGCCGCGCCAAACGCCGGCCCAGCAGCACACCCAACTCATGGCCCAACTGCCCAAACCGCGTGTACTTCACCTCATGCACGCACCCCGCCCACACCCCCACATACGCCCCCAAACGCACAGTCTGACCCCAAGGCTGCCTGATCCCCCGGCAACGCCCGCACCCACCACCATCACTCTCAAACACCCCGATGCTGTACCCGCACCGCCAGCAATACGCCCCACCGGCATCCACACCGAGGCCCGCCCCAACCAACCGATCGGCCAGCGGCTGGCTCGTTACATCCAGAAACTCATCCTCCACCACACGCGCAAGGCCCCGCAGCCGGCCAACCTTTTCACCAACACCACTCCCCGCCGAGGGTGCCGAACCCCCAAGAGGTGCCGCCTCAGTCGGTCTCGGGGGCCAGATGAACGGGCCGGTACGCACGCCTACAGCATACCCGCCCACCCCCTTTGCCCGCTCGAACTACACTCACCCATGCCCGACCGCAAACTCCTGGAAACCTTCCCAACCCCCAGCGCCCTGCCGTTTGTCATCGAGCACACCTCCGACGAGTTCACCAGCGTCTGCCCCAAAACCGGCCACCCCGACTTCGCCACCATCGTCCTGCGTTACCAGCCGGCCACCTCACAAACCAAAGCCGGCAAGCACGGGTGCGTCGAGCTCAAGAGCCTCAAACTCTACTACCAGTCCTTCCGCAACCAGGGCATCTATTACGAGGCCGTGACCAACGCCATCCGCGACGACCTCGCACGCACACTCAAACCCACCTGGCTCCAGGTCATCGCCCACTTCAAAGGCCGCGGCGGCATCAAATCAACCATCCGAGCCGAGCACGGCAACGTCCCAGCGGCATGGAAGACCCTTTGACCAATCGTCCCCATGCATAACCCCTCCCCCGAAGGGAGGGGCAGGGGTCGGGTTGTCTCATGGTGCTGCAGGCTTCCAACCTGCACAAATACAGATTTCAGCACAGAGGCGCTGAGGCACCGAGAAAAGAGATACAGGGGTTTAGGAGTGACTAACCCAGCAATCAGCCTTTCTCTGTGCCTCCGTTTCACTATGGTGAAATGTCTTGCCTCGCGGGCTGCAAGCCCGCGGCAGCCCAGTCACGCCCCGTCCAGCAACTCCACCGACGCAAACGGCTTGCCCGAGAGCATCTCCAAACTCGCACCACCACCCGTGCTCACGTGCGAGAACCCCCCGGCTAGGTGCAGCATCTCCGCCGCCGACGCGCTGTCCCCACCACCCACGATCGACACCGCCCCACCCTTGGTCGCATCAACCATCGCCTGCGCCACGATCTGCGTCCCGACGCGGAAACTTGCCCACTCAAAGACCCCCATCGGCCCGTTCCAAACAACCGTCTTGGCCTTCTTGATGACCAGCGCATACCGCACCTGCGTCTTGGGCCCGATGTCCAGGCCCATGAACCCCTCGCCGATGGCGTGGTCAAAGATCTTCTTCTCACCCTCGGTCTGGCTAAAGACCGTCGAGCAGACGTGGTCCTCGGGCAAAAATAACTCGCACCGCGCCTTGCCCGCCAGGTCCAGCAGCCCCTTGGCCGCCGCGACATCCTCATCGGAAGCACGCGAGGAGCCGATCTGCTTGCCCTGCGCTTTGAGGAACGGGTACGCCATCGCACCCCCAACAAGAATCTGGTCCGCCTTGGGCAGCATGTTCTCGATCAACGCGATCTTGTCGCTCACCTTCGCGCCCCCGAGCACCACAACAAATGGGCGTGCGGGCTTCGCCAGCGCACCGCCGAGGTAACGCAGCTCCTTGTCCAGCAGCAGCCCGGCAACGCACGGCTTGTCGTTCGCCTTCATCTCTTTGGCCACCGCGTACATGCTCCCATCCTGCCGGTGCGCCGTCCCGAAGGCGTCGTTGCAGTAGATATGCCCATACGCGCCGAGTGCCGCGGCATACGCCGGCTCACCCTTCTTCTCACCCTTGGCAAACCGCACGTTCTCCAGCAGCAGCACCTCGCCGGGCTTGAGCGCCGCCACCGCCGCGGAGCTCGCCGCGTCGGTGCAGTCGGTGCTCGGAAACTGCACCGGCCGCCCGAGCAACTCCCCAAGCCGTGCCGCCACGGGCTTGAGGCTATAGACCGCCTCATACCCCTTCCCCTCCGGCCTGCCCAGGTGGCTCATCAGCACCAGGCTCCCGCCCCGGTCCAGCACGCTCCGCAGCGTCGGCAACGCCTCGCGGATCCGCCGATCGTCCCCGATCACCCCCTCATCAATCGGGACATTGAAATCAACCCGGCAGAGCACACGCTTGCCCGACACTTCGATCTGCGCGATTGTCTTCTTGGCCATAGGAACGCAGGATAGCGTCCCAACAAACCGCTCGGTGCCGACGTGCAGACCCGCCCCCAACCCCGCCTCCTTGCCGAGCTCCTTACTACACCACCATCCCCAGCCGACGGGCTATGAATACCTTCCCCCAAGACACCCCCAACCCCCCGAGTACACCCCATGCCCACCGACTCCACACCCGTTATCCTCGCCGCCAAGCGCACACCCGTCGGCCGGTTCTTCGGCGGCCTCAAGGGCGTGCACGCCCCGCTGCTGGGCTCTTACGCCATCGCCGGCCTCTTCGTCCAAGCCCCCAAACTCAAGGACGAAGCCCTCGCCGGGCACGTCGATGAGGTCATCATGGGGTGCGTCCTCCAAGCCGGCCTCGGGCAGAACCCCGCACGCCAAGCCGCGCTCAAAGCCGGCCTGCCCAACACCACCAGCGCCCAGACCATCAACAAGGTCTGTGGCTCAGGCCTGCAGGCCGTGATGCTCGCCGCACAGTCGATCAAGGCCGGCGACAACCAACTCGTCCTGGCTGGGGGGTTCGAGAACATGACCGCCGCCCCCTACTTCGCACGCATCCGCGACGGCGCGGGCGCGCCCAAGTTCGGCCCCACAACCTTCGAGGACCACATGCAGTACGACGGCCTCCGCTGCGCGTTCGAGTCCTGCCTCATGGGCAACAGCGCCGACCACACGGCCAAGCAGCACAACATCACCCGCGACGCACAAGACCGCTGGGCTCTCCGCAGCCACACCCTCGCCGCACAGGCACAAAAGTCCGGCTACTTCACCGCCGAGATACAGCCCCTCACCGGCGAGCAAACCTTCGACAAAAAATCCCCCGGCGTATCAGCCGACGAGGGCGTCCGCAGCGACACCACCATCGAATCCCTCACCAAACTCCGACCCGCCTTCGAGAAAGACGGCACCGTAACTGCCGGGAACGCCTCCCAAATCTCCGACGGCGGCGCGGCCGTCGCCGTTGCCTCCCTCGCCAAGGCCGAAAAACTCGGCCTCAAACCCCTCGCCAAAGTCCTCGCCTACCACACCAGCGGCGTCGCGCCCAAAGACATCTTCACCGCCCCGGGCCTGGCCGTCCCAGCCGTCGTCGCCAAAGCAGGGCTCAAACTGACCGACATCGACCTTTTCGAGCTCAACGAAGCCTTCGCCGCACAACTGCTCCAGAACATCCACGCCGCGGGCATCCCCGAAGAAAAAGTCAACGTCGCAGGCGGCGCCATCGCCCTGGGCCACCCCATCGGCGGCTCCGGCGCACGCTGCCTCGTCACCCTCATCCACCAACTCATCCGCACCGGGGGCAAACGGGGCGTCGTCGCCCTCTGCCTCGGCGGCGGCAACGCCGTCGCGATGGTCATCGAAGTCTAACCAAAATCCCCGATCTTCCCAATCTGGAACCCCTCCCCCGAGAGCCTGTTGCATCAAGCGGCCATCAAAGCCTCCGGTTTTCGTCGCAGGAGGTGGTCGATCATCACGGCGATCATCTTGCACTCGACCCATCGGCGCAC
>VYKU01000110.1_pt1 | contig 26520 bp, 23 predicted proteins | sample 5114491 | NCBI WGS metagenome assembly VYKU01 (sample SAMN12291796, study PRJNA351875) | freshwater metagenome | isolation source: freshwater lake | place: USA: Michigan, Gull Lake | collected 2011-07-05 | reverse complement strand
GCACCCGCCCACCCCTGCTCGGCCAAGACCCGGTCGAAGAAGTCGACGAACTCTTCACCCAACGCGACGACCTCTACCGCCAACTCGCCCACCGCGTGATCGAAGTAGATGACCTCCCACCCGAGCACGCCGCGCTCGCGACCGAGGCATGGTTTAACCACTACATGGCTGGCTGACTGGCCGCTTGGCTCGCAGCCAACTGCGCCCGCAGCCGCGCAAGCACCTCGCGCTGCTGGGGATCGCTCGGCTCACTGGTGATCCCATCCAGCGTCCTCGCCGCACGCGCCGGCTGGCCCAGGTCGTTGATGCAGACGAGCGCCAGCAGCAGCCGCACACCCGTCCCCTCCGAGTCCTTCGGGTACGCAAGCAGAAAACTCTCAAACGCATCGGCCGCAAGCCCCCGGCTGCCGGTGCTCATCAGCAGCATCCCCAACTGCTGCTGCTGCTGCCGGCTCCCCAGCGCCGCCTGCTTGCCAGGCCCACCGGCCAGCGCCAGCAAATCCTGATACGCCGACGACACCCCACCAGCATCACCGGCCGAGAGCTGCTCCATCACCTTCGCCCTCGCCCCAGCGAGTGCATCAGACTCCCCCGCCGGCACCGGCCTGGACTGCTCACGTGCACTCGCCCGGAACTCCTGCCGTCTGCGCTGCTGCTTGATCATGGCGAACAAGTCCAGCCCCTCACTGGGCAGCACCTTCGTTGCCATCAATGCCATCGCCACCGCAAAGCCCGCCGCGTACCCGCCCATGTGCGCAAACGTCGCCACGTTCCCAGACCACCCCAACCCGGTGAAGACAACGTCCCTGGCGATTGCAATCCCGATAAAGACAAACGCCGGCCACCACCGCACCCCGAAGATAATAAACCAGTAGAAGACCCGCACGCTCGTGCGCGGGAAGAGCACGATGTACGCACCCGTAACCCCCGCGATCGCCCCCGATGCCCCCGCAGCCCCAGCATGCTCTAGGACCACGTGCGTCCCGCCAGCAAGAACACCCGCGCCCAGATAAAAAACCAAAAAACCTACACGACCAAATCGGTCCTCGACATTCGGCCCAAAGACCCACAGCACCAGCATGTTCCCCGCGATGTGCATGAACCCGATGTGCAAAAACTGGCTCGTGATAAACGTGTACCACCTCGGATCATCCCCCGCCAGCGCCAGCCGATCGAACAACTCGTTGGCCGCAACGGCATAGTTGCGCCCATACGCCTCAAACCCCGCAAAGACCAAGATATTCACCGCAATGAGCACCCACGTAACCACCGGCCAGCGGTGCAGCGCACGGTCTGTCCCCAGCGGTATCAGCACGCCGCGACAGTAGCAGCCCCCCTACTGCTACGACCCCCGGATCGTCAACCTGCCACCCTCCCCGGCCAGCATGTCGCTGTAACTCTGGCTGAGAACCTCCCCCAGCACCGGCGCGAATGCTTGCCCCAGCAACTGCACCTGCCGGTAGCACTCCGGCAACGGCTGCCTGGGCGTGATCAACGCCTCTAACTCCAAAAACGTACCCAGCTCCTCCACCTGGTCCAGATGGATACGCACCCCCGAATGCATCCACACGCTCCGCGTCTTCTTGACCACCACCCACACCGGCGGCACCCCGGCACCAAACCGCAACTCCGCCTGTGCCTGGCTCAACATCGTAAACCTGCTCACCCGCGCCGCGGCACGATCAGGCCGGTGGTACAAAATCCACTCCGTCGCCTGCCCGGCCGCCTCGCGCCTCTTCAGCCGGCCCTCGGCCAGGCGAAAATACGTGTCCGTTTGCTCCAGCGTCGCCACCCACGCCGCCTTGATCTGCCGGCACAGCGTCCGCGCCAACGCCAAGTCCCGAAGCTCCGCCTTGAACTCCACGTTCTCCATACCACCTGCATCGGCCCAAAGCCATGCCAGCGTCTACGCACACCCCCCCACACCTCGCACGCACACGCCCTGGCTATCCCAACCCCCCCGCCAGCCAGTTATCTGGACTCGGCAACAAAGAAAACATCCCCCTACGCCACCAGCCCCTTGGTCAGACGCATGAACGCCGTCTCAAGGTTCACCGACTCCTCGGCAAACTGGATCATCCGGTACCCATGGTTGACGAGAATATTGGGTATGTCCGAGAGCTCAAACTTCCCCCCGTGCTCGAACGTTACGTGCAGCATCGGCACCTGCGCACCGGCCACCACCGGCCCGTTCCCCTCGATGATCTCGATCTTCACCACACCCGGCACCTTTGCCAACAGCTCCGCCGCCTGCTGCCACCGCGCAGCCACGGCCACCTGCACCACCTGCCCCATCTTCGCACGCCGAACCGCCTCACCCACCGTCCCGCTAAAGAGCAACTGCCCACGCTCGATGATCCCCACCACGTTGCACATCTCGGCCAGCTCCGGCAAAATGTGGCTGCTGATGATGATCGTCTTGCCCATCCGCTTGAGTTCCTTGAGCAGCTCGCGCATCTCTACCCGCGCACGCGGGTCCAGCCCGCTGGCCGGCTCGTCCATCAGCAGCACCTTGGGGTCGTGCAGCAGCACGCGCGCGACGCTCAGCCGCTGCTGCATACCCCGCGACAAACTGTTGACCTCCGCCGTCGCCTTGTAGTTCAGGTCCGTCAGGTCCAGCACGTCCTTGACGACCTTCCGCCGGTTGTTGCCGTGAATGCCATAGCACGCGGCAAAGAACTCCAGATACTCCACCACCACCATGTCCGCGTACGCACCCATAAAGTCCGGCACATACCCGATGATCGGGCGGATCACCCGGTTCTGATACCCCACCGTCAGCCCGTCGATCATCGCCTGGCCCGAACTCGGCTTAAGCAGCGTTGCCAAGATCTTGATCGTCGTCGTCTTGCCCGCCCCGTTGGGACCGATGAACCCGAAGCAGTCGCCGGGGTTGATCGCTAGGTTCAGGTTGTCAAGGGCGATAAACTCGCCGTACTTCTTCGTCAGGTTGATCGTCTCGATCATCGCCATGGTTCTCGCCTCGCTGGCCGCGCTATTGCGGCCTCGGTATCACTGCCGGGTCATCGGCAAGGGGGTAGATCCAACGCACCAGCACACGCCCGCTGCTAGGCACACCGCGCCCGTCGACCGCCAGCCCCACCGGGCACGGCACCTCGTCAAGGTACCCCATCACAATCAAGCACGGCTGCGTGAACCACCGCGACAGGTCTAGGTCGTGCCCCTCACGCCGAGCGACACCCACCGGGATATCCGAGCCCAGCGTGTCCGGCGGGTCGAGCACGTTAAAGAGGCTCAGCAGCAGCATATCGCTCTCAAAGTCGGCCCGGACTCGCGGGGCACCGACGTTCAGCCCACCCTGCGACCCACGCGGCATCGTCTTGGTCATAAACGAATCCGCCGACGCCCACTGCGCACTGTCGTTGAGCACCAGCAACTCGCCGGGCGCCCAACTGGAAACCTTCCTCGCGATCCCCACGGCCTGCAACTGCCCCTGGTAACCACCCGACGCCGGGATACGGCTCTGCCCGCGCACCGCGATCAGCGACACATCCTTCAGCGGCACGGAGAACTCGTGCTGCAACGCCCCCTGCACGCGCCAGCCGATCCCATCGGGCGGCACGCCGATCGATAGCGGCGTGATCGACGGTGGCTGCCCCTTGACCGCATCGGGGGACACGGGCAAGGGCATCTTCATCGCCGCCGGGCCGAGCCAGTCGATCGTGAAACTCTTGACCGTCCCGCGCGCCGGCACGCGCACCCGCTCGGGCGAGCGCGTCGCCACGGCATAGTCGCGTGCATCGGGGAAGACACTCTGAGAATCCCCCAGCGCGCTGGGCGGTGGCTCCCACGCCGAGACTGCCGCGGAGACCTCACCACCGGCATCAACGCCACCTGCAAGGCCGAAGGTCTGCTCGCCATACCCCGGCAGACTCGCGGCGGCAAAGACACGCGCCGACTGCGTCGGCTGCCCCGCCACCGCGTCCAGGATCGTCAGGTGCCGAACGCTCGTCTTGTTCGGCCGCAGCAACTGCGCGCCCGTCCACGCCAATGCCGTGAAGCCCGCACCCACCAAAACAAATCCCAGCCACGCATACTGCGTACGACCACTCTTGCGAAGAATGTGAAACCCGAGCGGCCCGGCGGCGACCCAATACGCCGCGAAGACCAGGAACGCCAGCAGCAACCCCAGCGCGGCCTTGCCCGTCCGGCTGATCGAGCCAGCCAGCGTTGTGTCCACCGCGACCTGCTCCCGGCTGGAAAACTTGTGCGGCGTGCGCGATGTGCCGGCCTTGACCGTTGCCAGTTCAATGATCTCCGATGCCGTCGGCGTCCGACCACGCCGGCCCAGCACACGGTTCCAGAACGCCTCCGCCTGCACCGCACCGAGCGAGGCCAGCGCCCGGCTGCCCACATCCACACCCACCAGTGTTACCGCCCCACTGCCGACGGTCCGCCGCACGGCCAGGAGTTTGCCGTCTTGCGAAACGATCAGGCTCTGCCCCTCGTGCGCTAGCCCGTTGGGCAGGACCTTGAAACTCTGCACCGGCGCGCTCGTGGGCAGCGCGATCGGCATGTGCGTCAGCCACGGGCGGTAGTTGTTCAGGTCCGCCGCCTCATCGCGCGAGACCGTTACGCGCGGCATGATGTCGGCCAGGGGCTGGGCCGGGTTGGTCCACGCCTGCCCGACCGGCGAGAGGACCACCACCAGATGCCCGCCGCGCTGCACCCACTGGCGAAGGGCCTGCGCCTGCTGCTCGACCAGGTCCGTCGGCTCGGCGTCGCTCCCACTGCCGGTCCAGACGATCGTGCTAAAGGCCCACAGGCCCATCCAGCGGTCGGGCATGTTCGATGCGCCCAGCCCCGGCACGAGCATGACGCGCTCGTTGGCCATCGCGGCCCAGGGCACCGAACTGGTCGCGGGCAGTGCATAGAGCTCCAGCCCCGCCGTGGCGCGTCCGACAACGCCGATCATGCCGAGGTCATCACCAACCATGCGCGCCTGCCCGGGCTGGAAGGCGACCCGCCCGAGTTGCTTGCCGATGCGGTCGAGGCCGACCGCCCGTTCGTCGGCGTTCCCCTGGCGCGCCTCGTGGGCCGAGAGGACGAAGGTGGTGTTGCCCGAGTCGCGGAACGTCAGGCGCGGGTAGAGCCAGAGGGAGGTTTTGGTGCCGGGGTTGGTCGCGACGGTTGCTTGATATTGAGCCGTGTCCCCGTCTTGGTCGCGCACGCCTAGGCGGACGACGATATCGCGTGCCTGTGTGCCGAGGTCTTGCACCTGCACCTGCACGCCGGTCCACGTGCCGGGCCTGGCGGCGTTGCCAACGCCAAACTGGAGGACGCGGAGATCGACTTCCGCCACAGTGCCCTGTGCGCCGCCGGCGCCGATCTGTGTTTGGCCGGGGCGGTCAGAGTTGGCGGCCTGCCTGGCCTGTGCGGGGGTGGCATCAACGCGGAGCGCACCGGCGATGCCGAGGATCAGGATCAACAACCCCAGAGATCGCCTGCAAGTCCGCATAAGCCCGTGAGTGTACGTCGTGCCGGTCGTATGGGTTTTGGGGGTTGGATGGCGCGCAACAACTGTCCGATGGGCAGGACCCTCACGGCGACGTTTAGAGCCTCGCTGGCGGGCGCGACCTCGGGAGGCTCCAGATGTATGCCCGACCCCGCCGGGAGGCACCTGGGGCATCGTGGTGCAAGTCCGGTTTTGGTCGCAACTTCGTGGAGATCTGCCGGGCACCCTGCGCGGTTGAGCCGGAGTGCGCGATGGTCGATAGGAAAGCACCGGCGTGTGCCGGGTGGAGGCCGGCGGGATGACTGAGCTGACACTTGGGGTCTGGTGCTTGATCGCGGCGGTGATCGCCGTGTGTGTTTTCTGCACGCTCTATGTGCTCGCCTCGATCGTGCGTGATGCCTCCCGGCGGATCGAGCTGTACCAGCGCGTTGCGGAGTTGCGGATGGAATATGACAAGAGGATGGCCGAGATTGCGATGCGGGGGCTTGAAGTAGACCACTATCGCCTCACTGGCGTTGACATCGTGCCCGATGCGAGGAAGAAGGCGGCGTGATCGCGTGGTGGTAACTGAACTCCAGGGCCCTGTGGACCCAGATGGGAATCACTCAGAGGACGGAGGGGCAGAGGTTTTCAGAGTGGTGTTTTGAGTTGGCTTTGTGGCAGGCCTTCGGCCCCGCTGAGGTTGGAGAGGATGCAACCTGCAAATCAATTGAGGTTGAAGGCGCTGTGAGCCACACCTGATTTTTACCCCGCGTTCATCCGCCAACTTTCGCGCCCTCCGCGAACTTCTTCTTGGGTCTTTGGCGTCAGTCAACCCCACCCCTGCCCCTCCCCGCCAGAACGTTCTGGGGGAGGGGTTCATAATGCAACGAGCAGTCAGGCTTGGCTGCTAGCCGAGGAAGGCTTGGTACCCTCGGGCGAGGAGGTTGGTGGAGGGTTGCTTAGCGTTTGGTTTGCCAGTTTTTTTGCCTGTGGGACGTGTGGCCATGAGTTTATCGACGGCGTGGTCGATGCTGCTGCGGAGGTCGGCCAGGCAGGCGTCTGCCGTAGGTTTGCTGCCTGGGTGCATGAGGTGTGCGAAGGCGCGGGCCATGCCGGAGTTGGAGACAAAGTCGGGGACGATGGCAAAGCGTTTGTCGGCGTCCTTCATGAGTTTGAGCATGTGCTTGACGGCGGCGTGGTAGTCGTTCAGGTCGTTGCCGGGCCGGCAGCCGTGGTCGAAGGGGTTGTTGGCCCCACACCCCCAGACGGTGATGCCCGACTTGTGCAGGGCCTTGAGGCGCGGCTTATCAATGGTGTGGCTGGCGGCGGCGGGGACGAAGATGTCGGCTTGGACGTCAAAGAGGGCCTTGGCCTTGGAGGCCTTGCAGTCGATGAGGGTGGTTTTTTTGTTATACGCCTGATGCCCGGCGGGTGGTAGCCGGCGACCATTGTTGAACGATGCGGTAACGAGGTCGCCGGCGCGGAGGCCGGCTGGGTCGATGGCGATGCGGACGGTGCCGGGCTTGTCGCCGGCGCTGCTAACGGCGACAATGACAGCACCTAGTTGGGCGAGGTAGAACGCCGTGAACGCGCCGACGGCGCCGAAGCCCTCGACGATGACGCGCTGGCCTTTGATGTCGCGGTTGTTGAGGGTGTAGTAACGCTCGATGGAGCGTGCGACGCCTGCGCCGGTGGCGACGTCGGCGACGAGCCAGTGCCGGTGGCCTTTGGGTGGCTCGGGGAGGTCGCCCGCAACGGGGGCCTCAACGCCGGCGCGGACGCGGTCGATGGTTTTTTGTGTGGACTTGGGGTCAGCGTTGCGGTCGTGCTGGAAGTGGCCGATGATGATGCCGGCCTGAGGGTGTGCGAGGCCTGTGGCGGCCTGGATGGCGGGGGTGGCGTCGAGGACCTCATCGACGCCGACGTCGCCGCCTGTGCCGTAGTGGTGGCGGAGGTAGGGTGCGATGTGCTTGTACCAGCGGTGGAGGACGTCTTTTTTGTCGGCAGCGCGGTGGTCGTAGCGGAGGACTGTTTTAGCGCCGCCGATATCGGGGCCGCAGACGCGGAACTTGACGCCCATGGTTTTGGCAAGGAAGATGGCTTCTTCGCGTGTGCCGGTGTCGTGCATGCGAGTGCCGCCGCCGGCGGCGTTGCCGCGGAGTTCGTCGATGCAGAGCCAGCCCTGGGCGCAGGAGTGCTGGTCGTTCCAAGCAACAACGAGGGCGGGTGCGCGGAAGAAGTGTTTCTCGAAGAGGTCAAAGCCGAGTGAGGGCATAGGTGGGGTTTCCATGGGTTGAGGGGGATGGTAGGATTGGTTGGAACCGGGGGCGGGTTACTCAGAGGACGGAAGGAGCGGAGTGGAAATACATACAGAATTTTTACTCCAGAGGCCCAGAGGGCCCAGAGGGGGAGAGGGTTAGTGGCAGAGTTACAGAGTGGCAGATTTGGTTTGTGGAGGGCTTTGGTGGTGGAAGTATGAGCCATGCATCTACTCCGCGTTCCTTCGCTGACCTCCGCTCCATCCGCGAACCTCTTCTTCTTGGTCGTCTGGGTGAGTCAACCCCACCCCTGCCACTCCCCTCGGGGGAGGGGTTCAGAGAAGCAAAACACCCCCGCTTGTTGGGCGGGGGCGTTGAAGAGTGTTAGCGGGATTGGCGTGGTGGGGTTAGTCTTTGTGCGCGTGTTGGTCGATCATCATGCCGTAGAAGGAGCGGTAGACGAAGAAGGCGGAGGTGAGGAAGAAGACGGTGGCGAGTGTGATGGTCAGGGGGGTGTGGACGAAGCCGGGGTCTTTGACGTGGATCGCAAGCTCGACGGCCAGGAGGCCGAAGAGGGTGGTGAACTTGATAACGGGGTTGAGGGCGACGCTGCTGGTATCCTTGAAGGGGTCGCCGACGGTGTCGCCGACGACGCATGCGGCGTGGAGGTCGCTGCCCTTGCCGCGGCCAGAGTTTTTGTATTCCGGGTCGGTCTCGACAATCTTCTTGGCGTTGTCCCACGCGCCGCCGGCGTTGGCCATGAACATGGCCTGGTAGAGCCCGAAGAGGGCGATGGAGATGAGGTAGCCGACGAAGAAGAAGGGTTCGACGAATGCGAAGCTGAGTGTGGCGAAGAAGATGCCTAGGAAGATGTTGAACATGCCTTTCTGGGCGTATTCGGTGCAGATGGTTACGACCTTGGTGCTGTCTTCCTGGCTGGCCTTGGTGCTGCCGTCGAGTTTGATGTTGGCCTTGATGAACTCGACGGCGCGGTAAGCGCCGGTGGTAACGGCCTGGGTGCTTGCGCCGGTGAACCAGTAGATGACGGCCCCGCCGGTGATGAGGCCCAGGAGGAAGGGTGCGTGCAGGAGTGAGAGTTTGGCGACGAGCTCGGGCTGCAGGCCACCTGTGAGGACGACGATAATGGAGAAGATCATCGTGGTGGCGCCAACAACGGCGGTGCCGATGAGGACGGGCTTGGCGGTGGCCTTGAAGGTGTTGCCGGCGCCGTCGTTTTCTTCGAGGAAGGTTTTGCCCTTGTCAAAGTCGGGGTTGAAGCCGAACTGCTGCTTGACATCGGCGTGGATGTTGGGGATGGTCTCGATCTGCGAGAGCTCAAAGACGCTCTGTGCGTTGTCGGTAACGGGGCCGTAGCTGTCGACGGCGATGGTAACGGGGCCCATGCTCAGGAAGCCGAAGGCAACGAGGCCGAAGGCGAAGACTGCGGGCGCGAGCATGATCGAGCCGAGGCCGAGTGTGCTGATGAAGTAGGCGACGGCCATGAGTGCGATGATGGCGATGCCGAGCCAGTATGCGGAGAAGTTGCCGGCGACAAGGCCGGAGAGGATGTTGAGGGAGGGTCCGCCCTGCTCGCTGCTCTTGACGACCTCGCGGACGTGGCGGCTGTGGACGCTGGTGAAGGCCTTGACGAGTTCGGGGATGATGGCTCCGGCGGCGGTGCCGCAGCTGATGATGGTGGCGAGCATCCACCAGAAGTTGGGGTCCAGGCCGTAACTGCTGGCCGCGCTGCCGCCGAGCATGAACCAGCTGGCGACGTAGGTGAGGATGATGGAGACGCCGCTGGTGAGGAAGACCAGGAGCGTCAGGGGGTGCTCGAAGTTCATGGCCAGCGCGTCGCGGTAGTTGGTTCGGGCGAGGAGTTCGTTGATCCAGTAGCTGCCGGCGGATGCGACGACCATGAGGATGCGCATGACAAAGAGCCAGACGAGGAGTTTGATCTGTATGATCTGGGCTCGCTCGCGTGCCGGGGCGACGACGGCGGTGGCCTTGGCGACGGTGGCGGTCGATGCGGCGTCGGCCTTGAGGGTGGTGAGGCGCTGCTTGGTCGTCTCGTCGGTAGAGAGCTCGATGCGTTTGGTAAGTGCGGCCTGGTAGGAGGTGTTGGCGGCGACGTCGACGATGCTGGTGGCGTAGGCGAAGTTTTCGGTGCGGCCGCTGCCGAGATCAACGGCCTTGGGGGCAAAGATGCTCGGGGTGATGGCGATCATGGTAAAGACGATGAGGGCGACGCCTGTTACGCCATAGGTCTCAAAGCCGTCGGCGGAGGGCCCGACGGAGTCGCCGGCGTTGTCGCCGACGCAGTCGGCAATGACGCCGGGGTTGCGTGCGTCGTCTTCTTTGATCTTGAAGACGATCTTCATGAGGTCGCTGCCGATGTCGGCGATTTTGGTGAAGATGCCCCCGGCGATGCGGAGGGCGGCTGCGCCGAGGGACTCGCCGATGGCAAAGCCGATGAGGCAGGCCCCGGCGAGGTCGCCCGGCAGGAGCAGGAGGATGGCGAGCATGATGAGCAGCTCAACGCTGATGAGCATCATGCCGATGGACATGCCGGCCTTGAGGGGGATGGCGTAGCAGGGGAAGGGCTTGCCGCGGAGGGAGGCGAAGGCGGTGCGTGAGTTGGCGAAGGTGTTGACGCGGATGCCGTACCAGGCGACGAGGTAGGAGCCGAGGACACCTACGACGGCGAAGGCGAGGATGAGCAGGACGCGGCCGAGGGAGAAGCCGGCGCTGAACTCACCTGTAGCGGCATCGATGTTGGGGGTGGGGGCGAAGACGCCGAAGTAGATGGCCGTGATTGCGCCGATGAAGATGAAGAGTTTGGCGAGGAACTTGCCCTGCTGGACCATGTAGGCCTTGCAGGTGGTGTAGATGAGTTCGGAGACGTCGAGCATGCTCTTGTGGACGGGGAGGCGTTTGAGCTGGAGGTAGATGACCAGGCCGAAGATGAGGCCGAGGATGGAGATGACAAAGCCCGTCAGGAGCAGGTCGTGCCCGCCAATGGAGGAGTTGAAGAACTTGACGTTGTTGAGGTCGGGGATGACCAGGTTGGCCTCGCCGGCGGGGCGCTGGAAGACGGGTGTGTCGGCGTTGACAGGCGCGGCGGCGAAGGTGGGTGCGGCGAAGAGGCCGAGCAGGAGTGTGCACAGTGCCAGCAGGAAGGGTTGGCAGCGGTGGTGTTGCGTGGGGCGCGGCTTTGGAGTAGGGGTGTGGCTCGGTGTGCTTGAGGTCACGTTCTGGCTCCTGATAGCGATGGGGTCGATGGGTTGTGGGTGGGGTGTTCTAGCGTCCGTGGCCAGGGGTGAAGAGTTGGCCTGGGCGGGGGATCATCGGTCGGGCGCGAACGCAGCCGGGAGAAACTCTGGCAGGACTGCCCGTGCTTGCCTGCTGTGGCAGGGTCGCGCGGGGGAAGACAGACGCCCAGCGTAAGCCGGGCGTCTGTGGGGGGCTGGGTGGGTCACCCTTTGCTGATGCGTGAGGGCTTGAGTTCGCCGCTGGCGATGAGCTCTTCGCGGATGCGGCGGCCGATGGCCTTGCGCATGTCGCGGCGTGCGCGTTCGGAGGGTTTCTCGTAGTATTCTTTGCGTTTGATGTCCTTGGTGAGTCCCTCTTTTTCACAGAGTTTCTTGAACCTGCGGAGCATCTGCTCGGAGGACTCGCCGCTGCGGGACTTGACTCGGATGGCCATGTGGTAAACCTCTGGGTGCGTATTGCAGGAGCCGGTCAGGGGGTGTCTCCGCTGCCCGGGGGGGAAGTAAAGCACGGTCGCGGCTTGCTATCAAGTCGGGGATAGGGGGATCACTCAGAGGACGGAGGTGTGGAGGTTTTCAGAGAGATTCTTTTGGGGTTGGGTTTTGGGGATGACTTTGGCCCCAGCGGGGCCGAGGGGTGTAGCCACGGGTGAAGGCGGGGCTTCCCCGCCGGAACCCGTGGAGAGGTGCGCGACCTCAATCAACCGCCCCGGCAGGGGCGGAGGAATCCGCCGCCCCTGCCGGGGCGGTGCGCATCGGGTGCCGACTTCCACGGGTTGCGCCCGCCAAAGCGCGGGCTCCACCCGTGGCTACAGCCCGCAACCCCTTCGGGGTTGAAGCCGCTGGAAGCCACACCATGCATTTACTCCTACTCCGCGTTCCTCCGCCAACCTCCGCTCTCTCCGCGAACCTCTTAGAGAAGATCCGTTGGCTTGAGTTGGTTTTTGGCGGAGATCAACCCCACCCCTGCCCCTCCCCTCGGGGGAGGGGTTCTGATTGAGCCCTGCGGCTCGTAAGGGAGGGGTTTATGGGGTTTGTGCTTTGGGTTTGACGGGGAGTTGGACTTCGCCCCACTTGAGGGCGTCGCGTTGGTCGGGGCCGTTGTAGTTGAGGGCGCGGGGTTCGCCGATGACTTCGTAGCGACCGTCTTGTGCGATCCACTCGGCGAGGGTATCGAGGTTGGTGCGGAGGGCCGACATGCCGTAGCCGCCTTGGAAGCCCAGGGAGATGACGAGGCGTTCGGGTGTGTCGATGACAATGATGCGTGAGTCTTTGGGATCGTCGCCGGCGGGGCCTAGGTCGGGGGTGCGGTAGAGGAAACTCATGGTCCAGCGCTCGGGTGAGTCTTTGGCTTTGGGCAGGGGTTGGTCGTCCTTGCGTGTCCAACCTTGATAGTCCATCTCGACAGGGGAGGTCATCGGGATATCGCGGCGTGTGATGTGGTTGAAGAGTGGGAAGAAGGCCATATTCATGCCGATGCGGGGGGACATGGTGCCTGTGGTTTGCGCGCGGCGGAGGGAGGGATAGGCCTTGATATCGATGCACCCTGGGGGTGTTGGTGGGGCGTACCCGTCGGGCAGGGGTGTGTTGATGAGGGCGGTGCCTGAAGTCCAGGTTTCTTCGTCCTCTTGCGTGGCGATGGCCTCACCCCGGAGGCGGATGGACTGGCTGGGTGCGGGGATGAGTGCGGGCTGACTGGGTTTGGGCGTGGGCTGCGCTTGTGTGGGCTGCGCCTGTGGTAGTGGTGTGGGGGCGGGGGTGGTCTTTGCGGCTGGGGCTGGGCTGTTGGAGGATGAACAACCCGCCAGCGCGGCGGCGAGGGCAGCGAGTGGGAGAGCCAGGGAACGCATGGGGAGACTCCGCGGTGGATTGGCTCGAGCGACGGCTTGATGGGGCCGGTCAGTGCACGGGGTGGGCTTTGTCGTAGGCCTGGGCGTCGAGGAGTTTGGCCAGGGGTGTGTTGTCGGTGATCTTGAGTTTGACGAGCCAGTGGGTGTAGGGGTCAGCGTTGAGGAGGGCGGGGTTGTCGGCGACGGCTTTGTTGACCTCGATGATCTCGCCGGGGCATACGGAGTAGATGTCGCTGGTGGTTTTGACGCTCTCGACCTCGCCGACGGTGCCGGCGGCGGAGACTTTGGTGCCGATTGGCTTCATGCTGGCGTAGGTAACGTCGGTGAGTGCATCGACGGCAAAGCGTGTGATGCCGAGGGTGAGGGTGTCGCCTTGGAGGAGGTGCCATTCGTGGCTGTTGGAGTAGGTGCGGTCTGCGGGTGAGGGCATAGGTGTCCTTTTTTAGTGGGGAGGTTGGGTGAGTATAGAAGGGTGCGGGAGAAGTTTTGCTGCGCACGCCCGGCGGGCACGAGGGGCATTTACTCGGAGAACCGAGGGTTGGAGAGTATCAAGGGGGGTCTATTGGGCAGAGCATTGGTGGTTGCATTGATTACTTCAGGGAGTTGACTGCACGTCCCCTCGCCGACCTCCGCCTCCTCTGTGAACATGTTTCTATGAGGCGCTTTGTGTTCGCCAACCCAACGTATGCCCCTCCTCTCGGGAGGGGTTGAGAACGGGGGAGGCCGTTAGATTCGTGTTACTCGCGCGTGGTCGTGGTAGGGTTTTGGCCTGTGGAGAGCGCGGTGAGGAGGGCGGGGAGTTGGGCGCTGAAGGTGCTGCGGGGGAGGACAGTGTGTGCGCCGGCGTCCTTGGCGGCGTTGATCGCGTCGGTCAAGACGTGGGGGGCGAAGGCGAGTGTGCGTACGGCGGGGGCTTCGGTGCGTATGAGGTGGAGGAGGTCCAGGGCTGTCAGGCCGGCTTCGAGGTCGATGATCAACGCCCGAACGGGGGAGTCGGCTAGGCGGGCGCGGAGCATCTCTGGGGTGCGGGCTGGCCGGCAGGGGAGGTTGAGGGCGTCGGCGGTGCCTTTGATTTTGGAGGCCCAGAGCAGGTCTGAGGCGAGGTAGAGGATCATGGATGAGGGTATCAAGTTAGGTGGAGGGAGTTGTCCACCGGGTCGATCGGGGTGCCAATGCTTGCCCCCCGGGCGGTGCGGTTTGGACCGGCCGGGGGAGGGCGGGCCTACCCGCCGCCTGCGTGATTTTTTTCGACCGCACCAGCACACACAAGAGAGCACCATGGCCACGGCAACTAAGAGCAAACCCAAGGCGTCAACGAACGGGAAGGCAGCGTTCACGAATTCTCAGGCGACGATCTTTGACCAGGTCGACCTGCCCAAGGACCCGGACAATCTGTACACGCAGACTGTCAGCGTGATGCTGCACGCGGCGGAGATGATGAACCTGCCGCATTACTTGCGGTTGATTTTGGCGCAGCCGAAGAACGAGATCATGGTGCACTTCCCGGTGCGGATGGACGATGGGACGCACCAGTTGTTCAAGGGGTATAGGGTGCAGCACAACAACGCGCTGGGGCCGTATAAGGGGGGTCTGCGGTTCCACCCGGATGTGCACCTTGATGATGTCAAGAGCTTAGCGTTTTTGATGACGATGAAGTGCTCGCTCGTTGGGGTGCCTTATGGGGGCGGCAAGGGCGGGATCAAGGTTGACAGCCGGGAGCACAGCAAGACGGAGATGGAGCACATCGTGCGTCGGTTCACGGCGGCGATTGCGCACAACATCGGGCCGGACTATGACATCCCCGCGCCGGACGTTGGGAGCAACAGCCAGCACATGGCGTGGATCGCCGATACGTACAGCTTTTTGTCGGAGATCGGCGGGCACAACCCCGCGGCGGTGATCACGGGCAAGCCGGTGGAGTATGGCGGCAGCCTTGGGCGTGAGAAGGCGACGGGGCAGGGTGTGGTGGACACGCTGGTGGAGATGCTGCCGGAGTTGAAGCTCAAGCCTGAGAAGTGCACGTTCAGCGTGCTGGGGTATGGGAATGTGGGTTCGTGGAGCGGGAAGATTTTTCAGGACAAGGGGGCGAGGATGATCGCGGTGGCCGACCACACGGGGTTCATCCGCAACGACAAGGGGATTGATGCGTACGACCTGGACGTGCATGTGAAGAAGGTTGGGGGCGTCAAGGGGTATGCCAAGGGCACGGCCATCAGCAAGGAGGAGTTTTACAAGACGAAGGTGGACGTGCTGATCCCGGCGGCCTTGGAGCAGATGATCCAGGAGCCGGAGGCGGAGATGATCAACTGCCGGGTGATGGCCGAGGGGGCGAACGCTCCGACGACGCCGGCCGGTGAGCGTGTGCTGACGGCCAAGGGAGTGGAGGTGCTGCCGGCGATTTTGTGCAACGCCGGGGGCGTAACGGTGAGTTACTTTGAGTGGGTGCAGAACAAGACGTTCCAGTCGTGGGACCTGGAGTATGTCGACCGCGAGCTCAACAAGCACATGGTGCGGGCGGCGCAGAAGACACGCAAGGCGAGGCAGGAGTTCAAGTGCGACCTGCGGACGGCGGCGTATATCGCGGCGTTGCAGCGGTTGAAAGAGGCGTATGAGGTGAGAGGGATATTCCCGTAAGCGGGGGTAGCGATGAGTGGTGAGCGATGAGTGATGAGTGAAGACATAGCGCAGCCCTGCACCTGCCCATCCCTGGGTGGGTAGGTCGGCTCTCCGAGCCGACCGTCTTTGGTGTGATGTGATACGTTTTTTTAGGGGCTGTTGTGTGTGCTAACCCCACCCCTGCCCCTCCCCTCGGGGGAGGGGTTCGAGGCGCGATTAGGGGTAGTCTTGGCGCGTTGGGCGCACTGTGATCTCTGAGATGTGCACGGCTGGGGGTTGGGCGGCGATGAAGGTGATGACGCGGGCGACGTCGTCGGGGGCCAGGGGTGGGCCGATTTTGTCTTTGACCTGGCTGAACCATGCGTCCTCGTAGCCAGCGACGGATTGAAACTCACTGACGACGAAGCCTGGGGCGACCATGGTTACGCGGATGCCTTTGGGGCCGAGTTCTCGGCGGACGCCCTCGACCATGCCGTGGACGGCGAACTTGGTGGAGCCGTACATGCTGGAGAAGGGTGAGACGTGATAACCGACGACCGAGCCGATGACAATGACGTCGCGTGCGGGTGCGCTGAGCCAGGAGCCGTGCTGGCCGGTCTGGTTGTCTGGAACGGCTTGGAGCATGCGTTTGCCGGCGGCGCGGATGAGTGTGGCGGCGCCGAGGATGTTGGTGCGGAGCATCTCGTCCCACTGGGTGGTGTCGCTGGTGACGACGGAGCCGGCGAGGCCGCGGCCGGCGTTGACGATGATGAGGTCGGCGTCGGCGGCGAAGGAGCGCTTGGCGGTGTTGAGCATCTGGTCGATGGTCGCCTGGTCGGCGCAGTCGCCGGCGACGGGGACACAGGTGTTGGGGGCGGTTGAGTTGATCTCAGCGGCGAGGACGCTGAGTTTCTCGGCTCGGCGTGCGTTGATGACCAGGCGTGCGCCGGCGTCGGCGAGGTGGCGGGCCGTGGAGAGGCCGATGCCGGCGGAGGCGCCGGTGACGATTGCGACACGGCCTTGGAGGGGCTTGGACATGGTCAACGGTATGCCCGGGGGAGTTTTACTCCAGAGGGCCCAGAGGGGAAGTTACTCAGAGGACGGAGGTATGGAGTTCGGATGGAGGAGTTTTGGGTGGAGTGGTGGGTTTGTGTTTAGGCGAGGGTGTGGAGGCGGCGGATGGCTTCGGTTATGGTCTGGCGTTTTTTGCAGAAGGCGAAGCGGATGAGGGAGTGGCCATCGGCGGGTTGGGTGTAGAAGGCGCTGGGGGGGATGGCGGCTACGCCGGGGTTTTTGATGAGGGCCATGCAGAGGGCGGTGTCGTCGGTTACGCCGAGGCGGCGGGAGAGTGCGGTGTGGTCGGCGTAGATGAAGTAGCCGGCGCGGGGGGTGTGGATCATTAGGCCGATTTTGGTGAGGCAGTCGGCCAGGAGGTCGCGGTGTTCTTGCAGGAGCGGGAGGAGTTGTGCAAGGGCTTCTGGCTCGCGTTCGAGGGCGGCGACGGCAGCGTGCTGGAGGGGTGTGGCGACGGAGAAGGAGAGGAACTGGTGCGCGGCACGGACGCCGGCGATGAGGTCGGGGTGGCCGATTGCCCAGCCGATCTTCCACCCGGTGAGGCTGAAGGTTTTGCCCATGCTGCTCAGTGTGATGGTGCGGTCGGCCATCGCCGGGAGCGTGGCGATGGAGATGTGCTTGGCGCCGTCGAAGAGGAGGCGCTCGTAAACCTCGTCGCTGACGGCGATGACGTTGTGCTTGATGCAGAGGGTGGCGATGAGTGTGAGTTCCTCGCGGGTAAAGACCTTGCCGGTCGGGTTGTGGGGTGTGTTGATGAGGATGAGCTTGGGGCCTTGGGCCATGGCGGCGTGGAGGGCGGCCTCGTCAATCTGCATGGAAGTGATTTTGTTGCCGGTGATGACCGGGCGGAGTGGGACGGGCAGGACGTGGGCGCCGGCGAGGGCGACGCAGGCGCGGTAGCAGTCGTAGAAGGGCTCGATGAGGACGACCTTGTCGCCTGGGTTGAGCAGGCCGAGCATGGTGGCGGCGATGGCTTCGGTGCAGCCGACGGTTACGACGGTTTGGGTGTCGGGGTCGCAGGGGAGGTTAGTGTCGCGTGTGAAGCGTTTGGCGATGGCGTTGCGGAGGGTGGGTATGCCTGGCAGGGGGGCGTACTGGTTGCTGTGGGTGTCGATGGCGGCCTTGGCGGCGGCCTTGATCCAGTCGGGGCCGTCGAAGTCGGGGAAGCCTTGGGAGAGGTTGACGGCGTTGTGCTCGGCGGCGAGGCGCGACATGGTGGCAAAGACGCTGGTGCCGAAGGGTGCGAGGTGGTTGGCGATCATGTGTGGATTGTTGCAGGGATGGTTGGGGTGTGCTAAGGTGAGGCCCCGCGTCAAGGAAGATGCACTTATGTCGCAGATGCTGTTTGCAACGGCCGGGTTTGAGGCCCTGATCCCGATGGTCAAGTCGGCGGGTGGTGGCGCGCTGGAGCCGGGGGTGGTCTGCTCGGCGGGGTTGTGCGTGTTGGGGTCTGGCTCGGGTGGGAACTGCTCGGTGCTGGAGGTCTGCTTTGAGGATGGGCGGCGGACACGGCTGCTGATTGATATTGGGCTGTCGCCACGCTCGACGTGCAAGCACCTGGAGGTGCTGGGGATTGATATCGAGTCGATCGACGGCGTGCTGCTGACGCACCTGGATGCGGACCACTGCCACGGCGGGTGGGTCAAGAAGTTGCCTGGGGGTGTGGAGTTGTTTGTGCACCGCAAGCACGCCGATCTGGCGCAGGAGGGTGGGTTTGGGGCCAGCAGGTTGCTGGCGTTTGATGGTTCGTTCAGCACGCGCGGCGGGGTGGTGGTCAGGCCGGTGCTCAACGAGCATGATTCACGCGGGAGTGCGGCGTTCCGGTTCGTGCTCGGGGAGGTCGGGGATATCGGCTTTGCCACGGACCTTGGGCGGGCCAGTGAGCAGCTTGTGGCGCATATGCGCGGGGTGGACGTGCTGGCAATCGAGAGCAACTACTGCCCGCGGATGCAAGAGCGCAGCGGCAGGCCGATCTACCTGCAGCGGCGGATCATGGGTGGGCGGGGGCACCTGTCCAATGGGGAGGCGTTGACCGCGATCAGGAGCATCAAGCCCAGGAGGCATGTGGTGCTGCTGCACCTGTCGCGCAAGTGCAACAGCCCATCGCTGGTGGCAGGGATGCACAGGGGGGCGGGGTACCGGGTAACGATCACGTCGCAGAACCGGCCGTCGGGGTGGGTGAATGTTGGACCGAGTAGAGGGAATCTTGACGGGTGAGGGTGCATCGGCACTTGCGGTGGGAAGCGGGGGTATGCTGCCTGCATGAACACGTTTTTGCTGGCCATGGGCGTGGTGTGCGCGTCGGTGCTGCTCGGTGCGGGGTTGCTGCACCTGCTGCCGAGGTTGGGGAGTGTGGGGCGCGGCGTGGGGGGTGCGCTGTGCCGGGCTCCGTGGCTGGATGTGCCGATTGTGTATTTTACTGCGTTGCCGCTGGTCTTTGGGCCGGTGTGGGGTGGGTGGTGGGGTGCCGATGGGCTTGGTGGGCAGGCGTGGGTGGGGCTGGCGGGTGCGGTGGCCGGGCAGGTGTCCGGTGTAGTGATCTGGGGTTGGCTGCATGAGTTGGCCAACCCGCAGGCTCGGCGTGGGCCGAGGATTGTTCGGACGCTGAACAGGATCGTCGGCAAGTGGCGCAACCACGCGGCGTTGTGGGTTACGGCGATGGTTACGCCGGTGTTTGTGGTGGTGCGTGTCGCGCAGGTGTTGATCTATCCGTGGTTGAGTTTGCTGGTGGGGCTGCCGAGGTACAAGCAGGGGGAGTGGGTGAATGTATCGAGGCAGAAGTTTTCGGGGTTGGTCGGGCACGACCTGATCTGGTGCCTGTATTGCGACTGGATGACGGGGGTGTGGAGCCTGGGCAGTGAGATGCTGCGGAACGTGGAGAGTTTTTGGTGCCCGATCCGGTTTTATGACGGGAAGAAGTGCGAGAACTGCAAGATCGATTTTCCGGATGTCGTCGGCGCGTGGGTGAGGCCTGATGGGACGATGGGGGAGGTTACTGCGCTGCTGGAGGAGATGTATGCCGGGGGGAACCGGGGGTGGTTCGGGCACGCGACAAGGCTGACGCACGAGGGTCGGGAGGTTGGGTCCGCTGCTGGTGGGGGTGCGGGCAAGCCGGGGGCGTAGGGGGTTGGGTGTTATTGGCCGAGTGCACGCATGAGGACAGTGGCGTAACTGCCGCGGGGTAGGTTGAAGGTCGCGACGCGGCGGATGGAGTTGGGGCGGGCGGGATCGTCGGCCTCGGGTGGAGAGAGGGAAAAGTTGTCGGCGCGGGCGAGGAGTGGTCGGAGGGCTTCGCCGAAGTTGGGTCGGCGGAGGCCGGGGATGGTGAGTTGGTGGAGTGTGAGGTCGTGCTCGGCGAGGGCCTCGCGTGCGGCTTCGGCCCAGGGGTCTGCCGGGGTGGTTGAGGGGGAGAGCATCGGCAGTTGCAAGTCGAGCAGGTGAGCGCACGGGGGTGCGTGCAGGGCCTTGGCGGGGGGGAAGAGGAGGGGGCCGAAGTCGTCGTTGGTTTTGAGGACGTTGGGGATGGGTGCGACAAGCCGGCGGGCGGTGTCGTTCCAAAGGATGGATTGGAAGGCCTCAACGGCCATCTGCTGGAGGAAGGCGGGGAGTTTAGTGAACGCCTCGCGCGGGGTTGCGCCTTTGGCGAGGGCGTCGATGGCGTGTTTGTGTGGTGTGGCGGGGAGCGAGGAGGCCAGGGTGGTCCAGTCCCCCCACTGCTGTGCGCAGAGGCGGGTGAAGGTGCGGGTCTTGCCGGAGTCTTTGCGAGCGGGGGTGGCGATGAGCAGGCGGAGTGCAGCGGCGAAGTCGCCTTCGATGAGTTTTCGTGCGGCCCAGCCCTGGCCGTGGCGGTTGGAGCCGAAGCGTTGGTTGCCGAAGTAGTTGGTGAACAGGAGTGTGCCGGCGTTGTCGGTGAGTCGGCGAGCCCGGCGGGTCATCTCATCGCTGGTGTGCTTGGTGAGGCCGCGGATGGTGATGGCGAAGTGGTTGCCCAGGATGCAAGATGCGTCGATGGGGGTCGGGCTGAAGCCCAGGAGCGCGGCGGACCACTGCTCGCCGGCGGGGTGCTTGGGGATGACGTTGGCGGTGCCCGCGGCAACGGGGAGGGTGATGTGCTGGAGGGTCTGGGCGTGCTTGTCTTTGAGGCCGGCGTAGTCGATGGAGCCGGGCTTGACGGAGAGGGCCTTGGCGAGCCAAGAGATGGCGTCGGGGGTGGTGAGGGCGGTTTTGTTGAGGGCATAAAGGGCGTGGGGGGATGCGGGGGACCAGGTGGAGGCGATGGTGGAGTTGAAGGAGTCGGTGAGCCTCTCGGTTACGACAAAGTCGGCGTGGTGTGTGCGGATAGCCATGCGGGGGGGGGTTGTAGAGTGCTAAACTGAGCGTAGCGCGGGCGTAACTCAGTGGTAGAGTGACAGCCTTCCAAGCTGTACGTCAGGGGTTCGAGTCCCCTCGCCCGCTTTGGCTGGTCGGCACTGCGTGCCGATACAGTCAGTCGCTGCGATCCGCCCACCTGAGCGGAGAAGGACGACGCACCAGGCCCCGGAGTGACTCCCGGGGCCTTTGGCTTCTTGCGTCCGCCGGCGTCGCCGGCGGCGGTGGTGTCGTTGGTTGCGTCGAGGATGGGCGTCTGCCCGAGTTTGCGGGCGAGGGTCAGTGCGCTCTGCGTGGCGGCAAAGAGGATGGTGATCATCCCGATGGAGATGGACATTTCGGCGAGCGTGAAGCTGCGGGCTGTACGGGTGGGCGGGTTCATTGGATCGTGGCCCGCAGGATGGGCGAGGCGACGGTGATGGTGCGGGTGCTGCCGCCGCTGGAGAGGACGACGGTGCCGCCGTTGGTAACCAGTCCGCTGCCGTTGATGGTCAGGGTTGTGCTGCCTGAGAAGTTGGCGCTGTCGATCTTGACGCGGTATGGTGCGGCGGAGAGGTTGATGGCGTAGTCTGCCGAGTCGGTCTGCGACCTGGGCATCCCCATGAAGGTGCACGTGATTGGGGCCGGTTGTGTGCCATGGTGCAGGTTTTGCTATCGGCCGACGCGGGCGCGGGATTATCGGCCAGTTGTAACGGCACAGCTGCACCAGGCTGATTGGCGGTCGTCGGCGGCTAGAGCGTGGCGTGGGTGGTGCCGATACCGATGTGCATGCGTGGTAAGTGCATCTTGATTGTCGAAGACGAGGAGGCAACGGCCTTCATGCCCGTCTCGCGGCTGCGGGACCATATTTACACAGTGGAAACGGCCGGGGATGGGTGCGAGGCACTGAGCACGGCGTTGCGTGCGATTCCGGACCTTGTGATCACGGACTTTCAACTGCCAGGCATGAACGGGCTGGAGCTGGCGGCCGCGCTGCGGGCGGAGGGGGCGACGGCGGGCGTGCCGATCATCATGCTGACGGGGCGTGGGCACAAGGTGTCAACCGAGGCGCTTGGTGCGACGAACATCCGCCAGATGATGAGCAAGCCGTTCTCGGCCAAGGAGATCGTGGCGAGTGTTTCGTTGATCCTAACGGGGAGCAAGGGCACGGCTGAGCGTGGGGCCGCACCACCAAACGGGCAACCGAACATCGCGGCGTGAAACGCAGGCAGCAGAATGAACATGCAAGAAGAACCGCCGAACATGCTGGACGCATCGACCCTGGTTGGTCCCGGGCATTCGCCGCTGGCGGAGGTTGCGTGCAGGCTGGCCGCGTTGCGGTGCGCGACTGTCGGCAAGGGTGGTGGAGAGGTCGGACGTGGTGGATTCAGGCTGACCGACGGGCGGGGTGAGGGTGTGTACCTGACGCCAGCGGGGGGTGCGCAGGCGGATGTTCTCCTGGTGGTCGCGCGGCAGATGCTCAACGAGCAGGCGGAACTGGCCAGGCACAAGAGGCTGGCGAAGGGGCTGGCAAATAAACTGATGCAGGCGTATGAGCAGACGCTGGCGGTCTTCAGCGTCATCCGTCTGGGCACGACCGGCGGGAACGTGGTCCAGAACATGCAGGCGCTCTGCGAGCAGGCGCACGCGGCGTTGCCCTTCGGGTGGCTCGGGATCGCTTTCAACAACACCGGCGCGACGATCGAGGCGTTACGCGGGAGCGTGATGCTTGCGGGGAAAACTGCCAGCGGGGCCGACCTGAGCGGGCAGGTGCGTGCGTTGATCGAGGGGTGCCAAGGCTCAACACGAACGGTGATCTTTGAGCCGGGGTCGCACCCGCTGGCAACAACGACCAACGCGCAGATTGTGTGGGAGCCGATTACTCACAGCGGCCTTGCATTAGGGTGTCTAGTAGCCGGGGAGAGGTACATGATTGATAATGAACCAGACGTTGCCAGCTCGGAACTGCTGCTGCTGGGTGCGTTGGGGGACTTTTTAGGGACGTTCCACGAGAACGCCGCACGCTTTGCCGAGCAGCGGTCGATGAGCCTTGGGACGCTGGCGGCGCTCTCGGCGGCGATCGACGCGAAGGACCCGTACACGCACGGGCACAGCGAGCGTGTGGCGATGGTTGCGCAGTTGATCGCCCATAAGTTGGGCATGAGCGAGGCGGAGGCCGAGCGCGTCCGGATCGCCGGGCTTGTGCACGACGTGGGCAAGATCGGCGTGCCGGAGAACATCCTGTGCAAGGCCGGCCGGCTGAGCGACGACGAGATGAAGCAGATCAAGCAGCATCCGGAGATCGGGTACCGGATTCTTGCAGATATCCCCGCGTTGCAGGACGTGCTGCCCGGGGTGTTGCACCACCACGAGCAGTTCAACGGCATGGGGTACCCGCACGCGCTGGCCGGGGAATCGATCCCGTTGATTGCGCGGATCATCGGGCTGGCGGACACGTTTGATGCGATGAGTTCCAGCCGGGCGTATCGGCAGGCGCTGCCGATGGAGAAGGTGCTCGCGGAGATCAAGCAGTGCGCGGGCACACAACTGGACCCGGCGGTGGTCGAGGCGTTTATGACGATTGATCTTTCAGGGTACCACGCGGTGCTGCCGGGGCAGGAGCAGTCGGTGGAGACCGCCAGCAAGAACGGTCCTGCAACAACGGATGCAAGGGCCGCAGCGTAAAGCCCCGTTGAGGGGTTGGCTGACGGGCTGCGCGAAAGGACGACCGGATCGATCAAGCAAGGGACTGAAGAATGGACTGGGCGAGCACACGCCGTAGACTGCTGGGGATCGACGCCGGCCTCGCGTAAGGCATGACGGCCGTGGTCGCCCCGGCCGTCGTGCTGCTAATCCTACGCGACAGGGCAAACGCGCACTCGCTGGTTTTTCGGCATACCAAGGCCCTTAGCCGGGGGATAAGGCCAGCCAGGTCGAGCGCGGGCTGCGGGCCTCGCTGACCGAGAGCACCGATCACCTCTCACAAGCGCGCGTGCACCCACAGCTGTTCTCTTCACTCAACCGCAAACTCGCATGGGCAACGTCCGTCGAGATCAAAGCGTCCCGGCAGGCGGAGGTCTCCGCCTGGCTCAGGTTCGTCGCCGACATGCACCGCAAGCACCCCGACACCGCGATTATCGGCTTCCGCCTGACAGACTCCGCGGCGGACAAAACACGCACCCCAGGCCCGGGCGAAAACAAGGCCGGGGCAGTGCGCACCGTGTTATAGCGCAACCTTCCAACTTAGCCAGCACTCTTGGGTCGTGATGCTCAGACAGTAACCAACGCAACGGATGTGTAAACCGATAACTACTCAGAAGTTACACGCACACACTCACGGAGGTGGGCATGCCTGCCGATGCACTCCGGCAATATCGCTTCGGCATCAATCACACGCCCTCATGGAGATCAGACATGGTTCGTGCCCTTCCTCATCGTCGCTCGGGTTTCTCACTCATCGAACTGGTCATTGTTGTCGTGATCATCGGCATCTTGGCCGCCGTGGTTATCCCGCGCATGAGCCGCGGTGCCTCAGCCGCGGCTGAGTCGTCGCTCGCGGCGAACCTGGTCACCCTCCGCGGCGGCCTCGAGCTCTTCTATACCGAGCACGGCAACACCTACCCCGAACTGTCCAAAATAAACGAAGCTCTCTCCCAGTTCAGCAACGAGACGGGCGACAAGTTCAACCCAACCAAGAGCGTCAGCGACGGAATCGTCTACGGCCCCTACGTCCGCACCATGCCCGCACTCCCCGTCGGCGCAAACAAGGGTAAAACGGCCTTTGTTGCTTCCCTCGGCAATGACGGCGGTTGGGTCTACAGCGCCACCAACGGCACCATCACCGCCAACTGCGCCGACACCGAGGTCGATGGTCGCGGCGTCAGGTTCAACACTTATTGATTGCCAGACGCTCACCGCGTCAGCACACACAAGAGCAAGCAAGGGGGCACTACGCCCCCTTTTCACATGGCCCCACGCTCTACCTCGCCGCACGCAGGTCCACCAGCACCCCGGCCGCGTGCACACCACCATAACTATCAATCTTGGGCTCGATGACTGCATCGACCTTCATCCCCCGGGCCAACTTGCCGGCCTGCTCCCCCCACCGCCATGCCGTCGCCGACACCCGCCGAACGCCATCGCCAAGGCTCAACTCCAGGTGCGGGCCTCCCGCGCCGAACCGCCTTGGCTCACCGGCCAGCGTTACCCCCCGCAGCAGCAGTTTGATCGCCGGGTTCCCACGCCCGAACGGCTCCAGGCTCAGCAGCCGGCGCACCGCCGGCACCGTCAGCTCGCTCGGCGAGCACTCGGCGTCGATCCGCAGCGCGTGCGTCAGGCGGTCGGCCTCGATGTGCGCGTTGGCGTGCGCCGTAAAAGCCTCGACAAACGCCGGGATGCTCTCCTTGTGCAAGGCCACACCCGCGGCCATGTCGTGCCCGCCGAACCGCTTGAGGTGCACCGCGCACGCCTCCAGCCCCGCGTGCAGGTTGTACCCCTCGATACTCCGGCACGACCCGTGCGCCTCGCCCGTCTCGGCGTCGATCTGCATCAAGATCGTCGGGCGGCAGAAACGCTCGACCAGACGCGAGCAGCAGATGCCCACCACACCCGCGTGCCAACGCACGTCCGCCAGCACAATCGCCCGGCGGTCGCTGCCGGTCATCCCCTGCTGCCCGGCCAGCTCGCACGCCTGCTGCACAATCTCCGACTCAACGCCCCGGCGCTCCCGGTTGGCCGATTCGAGCTGCTCGGCGATCTCGGCGCACCGCGGGCCGTCGTCGCTGGTGAACAGTTCAATCGCATGCTTGGCGTGGTCCATCCGCCCGCAGGCGTTCAGCCGGGGGGCAAGGCGGAAGCCCACGTCATACTCGCCAACCTTCTCGCCGGACAACCCGCAGGCATCTACTAACGCCCGCACTCCGATAAACGGCGAGTGCTTCAGCCGGGCCAGCCCGTGCTTGGTCAGCACGCGGTTCTCGCCGACGAGCGGCACGATATCCGCGATCGCCCCCAGCGCCGCCAGCGCCAGCAGTTCAACAAGCAGCGTCCGCATCGCCGGTACAGCCCGGCCGTCTACGCCATCCGCGCTCGCCAGGCGCCACGCTAGTTTATACGCCACCCCCGCGCCCGAGAGTTCCCCGAATGGATACGCCGAGTCGGGCCGACGCGGGTGCACCACGGCATACGCATCGGGCAGGTCCGCCGTGCTCGCTGGTGGGTTGTGGTGGTCGGTGATGATCAGGTCAACCCCGCACCGGCGGGCGACCAACGCCGGCCCGACAGCCGTGATCCCACAATCGACACTGACGATGACCTTGGCCCCATGCCCGGCCAGCAGCTCGATCGCCTTGCCATTGAGCCCATACCCCTCCTCCAATCTGTGCGGCACATATGTGCGCACGTCCGCACCCGGCAGGATCGCCTTGAGCGTCCGGTAGAGGATCGCCGTACTGGTGATGCCGTCGACGTCATAGTCGCCGTAGATGACAATCTGCTCATGGTCGCGCAGGGCGCGCAAAAGGCGTTCGGTCGCCTTGTCAATATCCGGCATCAGAGCCGGGTCGATCAGCCCGGTGAGCTTCGGCTCTAAAAACGCCTCCGCCGCGGCTGGCTCACCTAACCCTCGCGCCGCCAGCACCCGCGAAACCACCCCCCCACTCAACCCCGCC
>VYKU01000116.1_pt1 | contig 26757 bp, 21 predicted proteins | sample 5114491 | NCBI WGS metagenome assembly VYKU01 (sample SAMN12291796, study PRJNA351875) | freshwater metagenome | isolation source: freshwater lake | place: USA: Michigan, Gull Lake | collected 2011-07-05 | reverse complement strand
GGGGGGGGGGGGGGGGGGTTTGGGGGGGGGGGGGGGGGGGGGGCGATGGGTAGAAGCGCGGGCTGGGAGAGGGTTTTAGGGTTTGGCCTGCCGGGCCGCTTGGGCCGCCGCGGCTTTTTCCTTTGTGCGGGTGCGTGTGGCGTCGATCTCGCCCTTGGGAGCGAGTTGTTCAAGGCGTGCGGCGACGAGTGCGGCGTCTTCGGGGCGGCCGGTGGCGGTGAGGGCGTCTTCGAGATTGATGATGTTCTCGAGGTTGGTTGCACGCGAACTAATAATGGTCGAGTGCGGGTCGTCGAACTCGGCGCGGCGTGCGGTGATGAGTTGGCGTTCGTCCTCGTCTCTGGCCCAGCGGAGGCTCTCTTGATAGTTCCGCTCCACAAACGCAGGCCACTCCGGGCCTTTGGCGAACTCCGTCCAGATTTTGGTGCTCTTCTGGAAAGAGTCGCACTGCCAGTCGAGCTCGGCCTGCCAGTCTGGGAGGAGTTCGAGGTACGCCGCGGGGTCGGTTCGACCTGCGGCCATGGCGATGCTGCGGAGCAGGTCGTCGTAGTCTTTGCTGAGCGATGGGTTCTCGCGTTTGAGGCGGAGTGCGCGTTGGACGTTCTGGTTGCGATCATCGAGTGAGTTGTTGAACCTGCTCCAGAGGTTCAGTGGCCAGGGGTCTGGGAGTGGGCGCTCGATGCCGGGGGTCATGCGGTCGCGCCAGCGGCGGATGGATTGCTGGGCGTCTGGGCATGCGTCCTTGTAGTTGGAGAGGAGAAAGTAGACGTATAGATCGGCCATGGGGTCGGGTGGTTGCTTGAGGCGGGAGGCTTTTTCCATGATCTGGTCGAAGAGGTCGCTGGCCTGGGCGCATTGTTTGTTGTCCAGGGCGGTGTCGAGGTCCTTGAGTTTGCTCCGGAGGGCCAGGAGTGTCCAGAGGCCCGGCTCGCGGCGGGCGTCGGCCTTGCGGGCCTCGGCGGGTAGGCGGGTGGTGATGTCGGCCAGGTCGGTGCGGAAGTTGTTGCTCTTGATGGTGCCGAGCGCGGCGAGGCCGGCGAGGCCCTCGCGCAGGAGCACTGCCAGGCCAGCGGGGGTCGGGTGGAGGTGGTCGGGCTGGAGGAACTCGGCGGCCTGCTCGGGGGTGAAGGTTTGGTAGGTTGTGGAAAGCCCAGTGTGGGACTCGACGGCGCGGCCGAGGTTGGCGATGGGGATGATGATGGCAGGAGCGTTTGCCGGTCTGGCGGCGGCCCAGGTGGTGATGGCGCGGTTGAAGTCTTCGAGTTGATTGGGTGGTGGGACGTTGTTCGCGCTGAGCATGTGCCCGACGGAGGCGTGCATGTTGGGGATATCGCCGACGATGATGGGGCCGTGGAAGCGGTTGAGATGGGCGAGGGCTTCTTGGAGGGCGTCGTGGCGGTCTTGCTCGATGGCCTCGGGTGTCATGGCCTTGTCGCGGTAGGCGTAGACGGACCAGAAGAGGTAGTCGATGGCAATGAGGAGCGATGGATTGGCGGCAAGTGCGGCGTCGATCTGCTCGGTTTGTGATTGGCGCGGGCGTGTGTAGAAGCCTGCGTCGGCTAGGAAAAGGGGTCGGGGGCGCAAGCCGGGGACGGCGGCTTGGTAGACGGACTCCATATCGACGAGGTAGGGCTTGCCATCGGGGCCGGTGGTCTCGCAGCCGAAGCCGGCGGAGGCGCTGGCGCCGAGGATTGCTGGGCGGGCGAGGGGGGCGGCGGTGCAGGCGGGGAGGCAGAGGCACGCGATGAGGAGTGCGAGGAGTGCCGATGAGATGTGTACGCGGTTGGGCATGTCTGCCTGCGCGAGTGTAGCGTGGTGGGTGTTCAACGCGCTGCAAAGGCGGTTTACCACAGAGGCACTAAGGCACAGAGAAGAGACGGGGTTGGAGGCAAAACTTTCTACACATACCAGATTTCTTGGTGCCTCGGTGCCTGTGTGGTGAAAAAATCTATTGCATTTATAGAACTTGCCAACCCCACCCCTGCCCCTCCCCGCCAGAACGTTCTGGGGGAGGGGTTATATATCATGCCGTGGCGAGTTGTTCGGCGGGGATGGTGGCGAGGTTGTCCCAGGTGATGAGGCCTGGGAGGAAGGGGGTGACGAGGCGGTCGTCGTGTGGGATGACGCGGACGGAGTAGCCGTGCTGGCCGGAGTTGGTGGGGGCGAAGGAGCCGAGGAAGAGGTGGTTGGCGTCTTTGGTTTGTTTTTGGTGCTGCATGGTGATGGGTGTGCCGGCGATCATCTCGCCGAGGGCGTTGAGTGGGCCGTGGTAGAGTTGGACCTGTACTTCGTCGGGTGTGAGTTCGCCGAGGTGGACGTGGGCGGTTACGCGGACGAGGGAGCGGACGGGGACGTGGCCGGGGGTGTCGAGTTGGCTTGCGACGTGCTGGACTTGGATTTGGTGCCAGTAGTGGCGGTATCGGTCGGTGTGGTCGGCGAGGCCCTTGGCGGCTTGGAGTTTGTCGGCGTTGAGTCGTGTGGCGAAGGAGTGGGCGGGGATGTAGCTGCCGGTGGCGTAGTCGCGGAGCATGCGGTGTGTGTTAAAGCGTGGGGCGTTGGCCTTGATGCAGCGTTTCATGCGTGCGATCCACTTGCGTGGGAGGTTGGCCTCGTCGCGGTCGTAGAACTCGGGGACGATCTGGCTCTGGAGGGTCTGGTAGAGTGCGCGGCTTTCGATGTCGTCCATGGCGTCGCGTTGGGAGTCGTCGTAGCTTTCGCCACGGCCGATGCCGAAGCCTGATTCGGGGTCGAAGCCCTCGGCCCACCACCCGTCGAGGATGGAGGTGTGTATGCACCCGTTCATGCTGGCCTTCATGCCGGAGGTGCCGGAGGCTTCGAGGCCGCGGATGGGTGTGTTGAGCCAGATGTCGCAGCCCTGGGCCATGCGTCGGCAGATGTTCATGTCGTAGTCTTCGAGGAAGACGATGCGGTGCTGCATGTTGTGGGTGCGTATGAAGTCGATGATGTCGCGGATGAGGGCCTTGCCGCCGCCGTCGGCGGGGTGGCTTTTGCCAGAGATGATGAGCTGGACGGGCATTTTGGCGTCGCGGAGGATCGAGAGGAGTCGGCCTTCGTCGCGGAACAGGAGGGTGCCGCGTTTGTAGGTTGCGAATCGGCGTGCGAAGCCGATGGTGAAGGTGGAGGCGTCGAGTGCGGAAGCGGCGCGTTCGACTTCGAGTGTGCCTGCGCCGCGGGCGATGAGCTGCTGGCGGACTTTGCGTCGGCACCAGCTGACGAGTTTTTCACGGCGGCGGCTGTGGACGGCCCAGAGCTCGGCGTCGGGGATTTCGTCGATGGGCTTCCAGGTGGCGGGCTCTTGCGGGTCGGTGCGCCACTTGTCGCCCATGTAGCGGTCGAAGAGTTTGGTCATGTCGGAGCTGAGCCAGGAGCGGATGTGTACGCCGTTGGTTACGTGCCCGATGGGGACTTCTTGTTCGGGGACGCCTGGCCACATGTGCTTCCACATGCCTCGTGAGACTGCGCCGTGCAGTTCGGATACGCCGTTGCAGAAGCGGCTGGTGCGCAGGGCCAGGACGGCCATGCTGAAGAACTCGTTTTTGTCGGCGGTGTTCTCGCGGCCGAGGGCGAGGAGGCCTTCGAGGTCCAGCCCGAGGCCTGGGAGCATGGCGGAGAAGTATTCTTCGATCAGGCGTGGCGGGAAGCGGTCGATGCCGGCGGGGACGGGAGTGTGCGTGGTGAAGACCTGCCCGGCGGCGACGGCCTCGCGGACCTGGTCGAAGCTCAGGCCGGTTTTTTCGCGCAGGCGTGTGATGCGTTCGAGGGCGAGCAGGGCGGCGTGGCCTTCGTTGATGTGGAAGACGGTTGGGTCTTCGCCGAGGGCGGCAAGGGCTTTGACGCCCCCGATGCCGAGGACGACCTCTTGCTTGATGCGGGTTTCCATATCCCCGCCGTAGAGGTTTTTGGTGATTTCGCGGTCGGGTCGTGCGTTCTCTGGGAGGTTGGTGTCCAGGAGGTAGAGCGGGACGCGGCCGACGTCTGCGCGCCAGATGCAGACGGCGACGGATCGGCCGGGGAGGTCGACGCGGATTTTGATTTGTGCGCCGGTTTTGGGGTCGATGACGCGTTGGACGGGCTGGTTGGGCGCGTCGATGTCGGGGTAGACCTCCTGCTGGTAGCCGTCGGGGTTGAGGTATTGGTGGAAGTAGCCGTTGCGGTAGAGGAGGCCGACGGCGATGAGTGGGATGGCCATCTCGGCGGAGCTTTTGAGGTGGTCGCCGGCGAGGCCGCCGAGGCCGCCGGAGTAGATTTGGAAGCACTCGGTGATGCCGAACTCGGCGCAGAAGTAGGCGACCTTGAAGGGTTTGTCGGTGCCGGCTTTGGTGGCGGGGGCCTGGCCGAACCAGGTGCGCGGGGCGAGGTGCTCGGCGAGTTGTGCGTGGACGGCGGCGACGGCGTGGAGGTAGCTGCGGTCGGCGGCGGCGCGGTCGAGTTTTTCTTGGGCGATCGAGCCGAGGAACTTGATGGGGTTGTGCCCGATGGATTCCCAGAGTTCACGGTCTAGGCGCGAGAAGAGAGCGACGGCAGTGTGGTTCCACGTCCACCAGAGGTTCTGGGCGATTTCGAGCAGTGGGCGGAGGGGATCGGGCAGGGAGGGGACGACGCGGAAGCTCTGGATGCGTGCCTGGCTGGGGCTCAGGGAGATGTGCGGCGTGTTGCTCATGGTTGGTCCTCGGTGGTCCGGTCTGCACCCGCCGCGCGGGGGCCTGGCGCGGCTTGTGGGAGTCTATCGGGATCGGGGTCGCAGGTCCGGGGTGTGTTATCAGCGCGTTGTTGGGGTGGGGCGATATCTGGGTGTGTATCGGGCCGAGAGGTGGGGGGCTTCAGCGGGTGCCCGCCGGCACTATGCTCGGGGATTATGGCCAACAACGCATACGCACAGCTTCGGGGTTTGCATCGCCAGGCTGGGACACTTGGTTCGCTCGGGAGCCTGCTGGGGTGGGACCAGGAGACGTATATGCCGCACGGGGGAGCGGCGTTTCGGTCTGAGCAGCAGGGGATGATCGCGGCGATGGCGCACGAGAAGCGGACGAGCAAGCAGGTCGGCGATCTGATCGCAGAGTGCGAGGGGGACAAGGCCCTGCTGGCGGACCCGGCGGCGGCGGCGAACATACGCGAGATGCGGCGGGACTATGACCTGGCGACGAAGTTGCCCGGGGAGTTGGTTGCCGAGATCGCTCGGACGACGAGCCTGGCGCAGGAGGCGTGGAAGTTGGCGCGGGAGAAGGATGACTTTGGGGCGTTTTCGCCGTGGCTGGAGAAGGTGCTGGGGTTGATGCGGGCGAAGGCGGGTTTGTATGGGGGTGGTGGGGAGTTGTACGACGCGCTTCTGGATGAGTATGAACCTGGGATGACGGGGGCGGAGATCGGGGGGATTTTCACGCCGTTGCAGGGGCGGCTGAGCGGGTTTGTTGCCGAGTTGGTTGGTTCCAAGCACCAGCCTGTGGACGTGCTTGCGGGGATGGATGTGCCCAATGAGCGGCAGCACGCCTTTGGGCTGGAGGTGCTGAGGGGGATCGGCTTTGACCTTGGAACGGGGAGGCTGGACACGACGACGCACCCATTCTGCTCGGGGATCGGGCCGGGGGACACGCGTTTGACGACGCGGTACGGGACGACGAGTTGTTTGGAGCCGCTGAGCAGCACGATGCACGAGGCGGGGCACGGTTTGTATGAGCAGGGGTTGCCCAAGGGGGAGCACTTTGGTGAGCCTTTGGGTGATGCGGTGAGCTTGGGTGTGCACGAGAGCCAGAGCCGTATGTGGGAGAACTTTGTTGGTAGGTCTAGGGTCTTTTGGGGGTGGGCGCTGCCGGTGGCCAAGCGGCACTTTGGGCCGGTGTTCGATGGGGCGACGGTCGAGGGGGTGTATGGTGCTGTCAACCGTGTGCAGCGGTCGTTTATCCGTGTGGAGGCGGATGAGGCGACGTACAACCTGCATGTGATGCTTCGGTTTGGGCTTGAGCGCGACCTGGTGAGCGGGGCGCTGGCGGTCAAGGATTTGCCGGGGGAATGGGATAAGAGGTTCAAGGTGCTCTTTGGGCTGGAGGTGCCCGACAATCGGCGCGGGTGCTTGCAGGACGTGCACTGGAGTTGTGGGTTGATCGGGTACTTCCCGACATACACGCTGGGGAACTTGTATGCGGGGCAGTTCTGGGAGCAGATTCATAAGGATTTGCCGGGGCTGGAGGGGGAGATTGCGCGGGGAGAGTTTTCGTCGCTGCTGGGGTGGCTGCGGGGCAAGGTGCACGCGCACGGCAGGCGGTACCGTGCGGGGGAGTTGTGCAGGCTTGTTACGGGCAGGCCGTTGACGCCCGAGCCGTTTATGCGTTATCTGGAGGGGAAGTTGCGGCCGATGTATAAGATATAAAACACTGTAGAGATCTGGGCGGTGGTGCGGGAGTGGTGATGACAGAGCTGGCAACCAAGCCAAAGAAGCCTGTGTGGCAACGGCTGCTCTTTGGGGCGTTTGTGCTTGTGCTTATGTTTGTGGGTGTGCTGTTTGCGTATACAGCGTGGGAGCTGTCGCCGAGGGGTTGGGCAACGCACCGGCTGGTCGAGAGCCAGCGGATCGGCGCGGGCGTGGTGGGGCGTATCGAGGCGTTCAAGGAGGCCAACGGGCGCTGGCCGGTGGGGCTGGAGGAGTTGCCGGGGGTTGTTCCCTTGCCGACGGCTGGTCTGAGGAGGTGGAGTTACCGGGTTGTTGAGGGCGGGTTTGTGCTCGAGGTTCTTGGTGCGCCGGACGGGTATCTGTCGCTGTTCTTTGATTCGCGGGTTGGGAAGTGGGATACCAAGGGGATGAAGCCTGGTGGTCGGGAGTAGAGTTGGGGATGAACAAGCAGATTGCGTTGATGTTGGTTGGCGTATTGGCCGGGGTGCCTGCTGCGATGAGTGCGCAGCCTGGGGTGCCGGGGAAGCCGGGTGCGCCGGCGGAGAAGGTCGCGTTGATCCCGGCGTTGGACAACTCGGCGTACTTTGAGGGTGAGCCGGCGTTGGTGGCCGAGGGTTTGGGGTTTGTGGAGGGGCCGTGTTGGATCAAGGGGGGTGGGGGTGGGCACTTTGCGTTCTGCGTGCTCAAGAGCGAGGGTGGTGCGGTTTATAAGTTGATGGACCAGGGGGGGGCTAAGCCGGAGGTCTGGTTTGAGCCGAGCGGGAAGGCGATCGGGCTGGCGCGGGACCCTCTTGGGAGGTTGGTGCTGGCGGAGGTGCAGGGGCGTTGCGTTACGCGTCGAACGGCCGACGGTGAGGGGCAGGCGTGGTCGCGGCGTGTGCTGGCCGAGAAGTTTGACGGCAAGCGGCTCAATGGGCCCAACGACGTGGTGATCGCGCCGGACGGGTCGATCTATTTCACGGACCCGGCGTTGATTACAAAGGAAGCGGAGTTGGAACTGGACTTTGCTGCCGTGTGGAGGATCACGCCCGAGGGGCAGTTGATCCTGGGGGCGAAGATGAAGTTGCCCAACGGGCTGGCGTTGTCCCCCGATGGGCGGACGCTGTACGTCAGCGAGTTTGGCGAGGGTGCGGTGATGCGCCTGGCGGTGGCGCAGGATGGTTCACTGGGCGATCCTGTGCAGTTGGCGGACCTGAAGTACCTTGCGGCGCTCTACCAGCGCCCGGCTAAGGGTGGTGCCGATGGGTTGCGTGTGGATAAGGATGGGAACATTTATACGACCGGGCCTGGGGGTATCTGGGTGCTCTCGGCGGAGGGCAAGCCATTGGCCCGGCTGGATACCTCGGCGACGAACCTGGCGTTTGGTGGCGCCGACGGCAAGACGCTGCTGATCACGGCGTCGGGGGGCAAGGTGATGAAGGTGCGGACCAAGATCGCCGGGTGGGGTGAGAAGGGGCCGGGGGGGAAGGAACCTGGGGGTAAGAAACCTGGTGGGAAGGTACCTGGTGCGAAAGAACCGGGGAAGTGATCCCGGCGTCTGGCGTTCTACGCTCGGGGCATGAGCACTCGATATCGGACAACACTGCTGCGTGCGGGTGAGTTTCGGCTGGATGCCGGGAGCATGTTCGGGCTGATCCCGCGGGTCGTCTGGTCGCGTTCGGTGCGTGTGGATGATCGCAACCGTGTGGGGTTGCAGCAGAACTGCCTGCTGCTAGAGCGTATCGACGAGCCGCCGGCGGGGGGCGTGCTGGCGTCGCCGAAGTTGGTGCTCATTGAGGCGGGTGTGGGGGACAAGCTTGATGAGAAGAGCCGGGAGTTGTTTGCGCTGGAGGACAAGAGCGTGCACAGCGCGTTGCACCAGGTGGGTTGCCGGGCGGAGGATGTGGGGGCGGTGGTGGTCAGTCATCTGCACTTTGACCATGCCGGGGGGCTGACTCGGCTGTGCCGGGCTGGTGAAACTGCCGATTGGCATGGGGCTGCGTCGAGCTTTGGTGCGCCCCGTGGTGAGCATGGGGTGAAGATCACGTTCCCGAACGCGAAGGTATTCGTGCAGCGGCGTGAGTGGGCCGATGCGCTGGCGAACAACAGCGTGATGACGCGGACGTACTTTGGGGATCATTTGCTGCCGTATCAGGGTGTGGGGGCCGACCGGCTGGTGCTGGTTGAGTCGTTGCCGCCGTTTGGTGTCGGGAGCGTGCCCCAGCGTGGGGTGGCGCCGATGATCCCGCAGGAGGCTCGGCAGAGTGAGGTGCTGCCGGGGGTGTTTGTGTTTTTGGTCCCTGGGCACACGTGGGGGCAGCAGGGGGTGCTGTTTACCGATGAGAAGGGTCGGACGGTGGTCTTCACGCCCGACGTGCTGCCGACGGCGTGGCATGTGGGGCAGGCGTATTCGCTGGGGTATGACGTGGAGCCTTACACGAGCATGATCTCGCGGACGTGGCTGCTGGAGGAGGCAGCCGAGCGCGGGTGGGTGTTGATGCTTGACCATGAGCCTGGGCACCCGTTCTTTTCCGTCAAGCGCAACGACAAGGGTTGGTTTGACCTGATGCCGGCGTAGGGGTTGTCGAATTCGTGTGCCCAGGGCGTGAACTATCATCGGGGCATGGCACGAACACTCTCGACGATGCCCGAACTTGGGATGGCTGCGCCGGGCTTTGCGCTGCCTGATGTTACAAAGCCCGATGGGAACGGCCTGGGGAAGATTGTTCGGCTCGGGGACTTTGCCGGGGCGCCTGCGCTGCTGGTGATGTTCATCTGCAACCACTGCCCGTTCGTCAAGCATGTGCGTGGGGAGTTGGCCCGGCTGGGGCGGGACTACATCGCGCGGGGCGTTGGGGTCGTGGGCATCAGCAGCAACGACGCGCAGGCTTACCCGGCCGATGGCCCGGCGTTGATGGCCAGCGAGGCGGCTGAGGCGGGGTACACGTTCGCGTACTTGTACGACCAGTCGCAGGAGGTCGCGATGGCGTACCAGGCGGCGTGCACGCCGGATTTTTTCCTCTTCGATAAGGATCGCCGGCTGGTCTATCGCGGGCAACTGGATGACAGCCGGCCTGGGCAGGGTGCTGCGGGGAGCATCCCGGTTACGGGCGCGAGCCTGCGTGCGGCGCTCGATGCGGTGCTGGCGGGGCGAGCGGTGCCGGGGGAGCAGTTGCCGAGCATGGGTTGCAACATCAAGTGGAAGGCGGGCAATGAACCCGTCTATGCCCCGGGTGCGTAAAGACCGCGGGCTGCTGCTAGGAACGCATGGACCAGGTGAAGATCAAACGGCGGTACCCCGTACACGGCGTGTTTGTGGTTTATACGTTCGTCGTCGTGCTGGTGGCCGTGGGGGCGTTCAACGCAAACAATAACCTGCTCTACTGGCTTTTCGGGCTGGCGCTGGGGCTGCTGCTGGTCTCGGGCGTTGTCAGCGGGACGATGATGATGGCGTTGCGAGTGAGGCGGGAGGTGATCCAGCCCGGCGTGGCCGGGGAGGTGCTGCGTGTGCGGTACACCGTCAAGAACACCTCGCGGTTCATGCCCGTCATGGGTGTGAGCATCATCGAGATGGTCGATACATCGGCAAGGCCGGGCACGCACCGGTGCGTGCTCGATGCGCCGGTGCGTGCGGAGGTGCTGCATGTGCCGGCGCGGTCGAGCGTGGTTGTCGAGGCGGTGGTGCGGCCGCGGGGGCGCGGGCTGCTGGCCTTCGGCGGGTATGGCGCGGCGACGACGTTCCCGTTTGGGATCATCAAGAAAACACTCTGGCACGAGGCGCCGACGAGCGTGATCATCCAGCCGGCGTCGGGGGAGATTGATGCGGATGCCGTGCGTGGGCGGGCGGGGCGGAGCAGTGGGGGGCAGGCTGGGCGCGTCGTCGGGCGCGAGGGGCACGAGCACGTCGGGCTGCGCGATTATGCGCCCGGGGACCCTGCGAAGATCGTCGCGTGGAAGGCCTCGGCACGGCTGGGGCGGGGTGAACTGCGCGTCAAGCAGGGGGCGACGGGCACGGCCAGGAAACTCTGGGTGCGGTTGCGGTTAGAAGATGGGGACTCGGCGGAGGTTGTTGAGCGTGCGATCGGGCAGGCCGCGGGTTTTTTGCGTGCGGGGGTTCGGCAGAGCATGCGAGTAGGGTTGTCGATCAGCACGGGCTGGGGCCGGGGGCTGGACGCGCCGCCGGGCGGGCAGGCGGGGCGGTCGGCGGCGTTGGTCAATGAACTGGCCCTGCTGCCGGTGCGGGGTGACGTTGGTGGTCAGGCCGTGCGGATGCCTGGCGAGCAGGGTGGGCATCGGCAGGGCGGCCTGCTGTCGCGGCTGGGGTCGGCGGACGTGATCATCGACATCGATGCCAAGGGTTGGCGCGTGGTGGGGGACGTGGTGCGTGTGCCCGAGGTGCCGGCGGGGAGGGCCGGGGCATGAGCGGGACGGACGTTGTCAGCCGGTGGAAGTTGCGTGTCTGTCTGACGCTGACGGCGTTGCTGTCGGCGCTCGGCTATGCCGTGGCTGCGGAGAAGCCGGGGATGATGCTGCTGGCTGTTGTGGTCTCGGCGTTGTCGCTGGTGTTGGTGCGCCGGCAGCTCGGTGGTGGTGGTCGGCTGGTGCCCAGGTGGGTGCTCAACTTGATGGTCCTTGCGGCGATGGTGCACCTGGTGCTGCGGTTTGTGCTGGTGCTCGACGACGATGCGGCCATCACGCGCCTGGCGGATTTTCTGACGCTGGTGATGCTCGTCAAAATGCTCGACCGGAGGCGGATCAACGACGAGATGCAACTGCTCGGGCTGGCCTGCTTCGTAACCATCGGTGCCCTGCTGACGGGCCAGAGCCTGGCCCTTGGGCTGGCCCTGCTGCTGATGATGCCGATGGCGATCACCTCGGCGGTGCTGCTGCAGGTGCACGCCGGGCGGGACCGGGCGGTGGGGCAGGCGGCGGCGGCGGGCGATGCGCGTGCGCTGCCGGCGCTCAACCAGGCGTGGGAGGTTGGGCGAACGGATAGAAGAGCGGTGGTTGTAGCGCTCGGGTGCACGCTCGGCGCGTGCGTGCTGGGTGGTGTGGTCTTTGCCGTTGCGCCGCGGAACCTGACGCAGCAGCTCGTTGCCGGTGCGCTGGGGCAAACGGCCCAGAGCGCCGGCAAGCAGGTGGGTTTTAGCGAGAGCATCCGCCTCGGTGAGAGCGGGTTGATCAGCCAGTCATCGGAGGTGGTGCTGGACGCGACGATCAAGGACCAGGCCGGGAGCAGGGTGGCCGAGCTGGCCGGGCCGCTCTATCTGCGCGGGAGCGTGCTGACGACGTATGACCCCAAGCGTGGCGAGTGGTCCGCGCCGGCCCACGACCTGAGCGACCCGGCGTTCCGGCCGATCGAGGGGCTCGGGGGCGTGCGCACGGGCGAGGCGAGCGCGGGCCGGGTGAGCAGGGTCGTTGAGATCACGGTGCGTAACCCGCGTGCGGGGAGCACGTCGCCGATGTTTGCTCCGTACCGGGCCGTGCAGTTCCGGGGGCCGTTGTCGGCCGGTGGGCCGGCGGGTGTGCGGTTCATGCCGGGGACGGGGCTGGCATTTGCGGATTGGCGTGGTGGGCGTATGAGTTACAGCGTGTTGGCGGTGAGCGACTATCGCGAGGCAGCGCCGGTGCCGTGGCCCGAGCAGGACGCGACGGTCTTCCCCCCAGCGGTGCGGGAGTTGGCACTTCGTCTGGCCGGGGAGGCGGGCGTGCCTCTTGAATCACTCGGCATCGAGGGTGAGCCTGGGGAGGTCCGCCGGCTGGCCAGCGCGATCAGCAACCACCTGCGCCAGGAGTTTGGGTACACACTCGAGCAGGTCGCCCCGCCGGCGGGCGTCGATCCGCTGGAGTATTTCCTGACGACGATCAGGGGGGGGCACTGCGAGTATTTCGCCTCGGCGATGACGGCGATGCTGCAAAGCCTCGGCGTGCCGGCGCGGGTCATCACCGGCTACGCTGCGGCGGAGTTCAACGACATCTCCGGGCACCTGGTCGTTCGCCAGAGCGATGCGCACGCATGGGTCGAGGTGCGGCTAGAGCCCGGACGGTGGGAGACATTCGACCCGACGCCCCCGGCACAGCTCCAGAGCGCACGCCGGGCGTCGCGGTCGCCGTGGGCAAGGGCCAGGCAGGCGTGGGAGGCGATCGAGTTTTCGTGGCTGGACAACGTTGTGGCGTATGAGTCGGGGATCAAGCTGGACATGCTGGCCAACGTCCAAACCCGGGGGGAGGGCCTCGTCCGCTTCCAGCAGCGCGTCGACCGCGCCCAGCAGGCGATCCGGCGGTGGCTGCCAGACAGCGTTGCCCTCGGCGCGGCGGTGGTCGTCTTTGTGCTGCTGGTGCTCATTGCACTGGGCTTTGTCGCGCTGCGGTGGGGGGTGCGGTGGCTGGTGCGTGCGCTGGTGTGGTTGATGGGTGCTGTGGGCGCGCGCTCGCCGGGGTGGCTGGGCAGGCTGCTGACCAACTGGACCCGCCGGGGGGACGGGGCGAGGGTAACGACATCGACGCGGTTCTACGCCGACTTGCTGGCGGAACTGCGCCGAGCGGGGCTAGAAAAACCTGCGTGGACGCCCCCGCTTCGGCACGCGAGCAAGGCTGTGTCGGCGAGTGACACGGCGGCCGGTGGTGCCGCGGCGGACGCGAGCATGCTCTATTATCAGGCCCGCTTCGGCGGGCGCGAACTGTCGGCCCAAGAACAGGCGCAGGGTGCGGGGCTGGTGGCGCAGGTGCGGGCGAGGTTGGGTGGGCGGGGGAAGAAGCGGTGAGGGTTGGCATCCTCTATGCCCAGGCCTCGCTGGCTTGCATCCCGGCGTTCGCGCTTGTGCTGAACAGTCTGTACATCTCACCCGGGGGCTTTGTGGCCCCGGCCACGCCTACTTGAACGATCAATATCAGTTTGCGGTTCTGGGGCTTGGCCTTGCCCGGGGTCCCCTCCCCCACACCTTCTACAATCCGCCCATGCCCCCGCACGACGCGCCTGCCTTGCCCGTGGCCACACGACCTGCGATGGTCGATGCGCTCTCGTGCGAACGGCACAGCGAGCACGCCGCGTCGGAGGTGGCCGAGTCGCTCTCGGCTGGGTTTGCTCAGCGGGGGTTGCGGTCTTCGCCGGATTTGTTGATTGTGTTTGTCAGCCAGCACCACTCGCGTGCGCTGCCGGAGATCGAGCGGACGCTGTGCGCCCGGCTGGCGCCCCGGCATGTTCTGGCCGTCGCCGGTGAGGGGGTTGTCTCGGGGAACACCGAGGTCGAGGCCTCGGCGGGTATCGCGGTGCTCGGGTGCGTGCTGCCGGGGGTTACGGTTACAACTTTTAGCAGCGATGATTTGCCGATGAGCTTTGGGCTTGAAGAGCCGGCCGGTGGAAGCGGCGGTGATGGTGGCGGCCTGAGCGTCAACAGCGATCTGGCCGGGGTTGCGCGCACGGTGGGGATCGTCCCCGGGCACCGGTGCACGATCCTGCTGGCTGATCCGTTTACAACGCCGATCGGCCCGGTGCTGGGGACGCTCGCGCGTGCGCGGGCGCTCGCGTCGCCTGGCACTGGTGAGCATCGGCGGGGCGTGATCGCCGGGGGTCTGGCCTCGGCGAGCGGCCGGCCCGGCGGGAACACGATGCTCGTCGACGGCAAGCTTTTGAGTTCGGGGTTTGTGGGCGTTTCGCTCGGCGGGAACATCCGTGCCTACAGCGTGGTGAGCCAGGGGTGCAGGCCCATCGGCGAGAACATGGTCGTTACCAGCAGCCGGGGGCAGTTCATCCGCACCCTCGGCGGCCGGCCGGCGATGGACGTGCTGCACGAGCTCATCGAGGCGAGCAGCGAATCCGACCGCAAGCAGATCTCCACGGGGCTGCTGCTCGGGCGCGTGATCAACGAGTACAAAGACCACTTTGGTCGGAGCGATTATCTGTTGCGCGGGGTCGTGGGGGTGATGAAGCAGGACAAGGCGATCGCGATCGCCGAGCCTGTACGCGTCGGGCAGACGGTTCGCTTCCACGTCCGCGACGCGGCGACCGCGCGCGAGGACCTGGCGATGCTCATGGACGCGCAGGCGATCCACGACAAGCCGATCGGTGCGCTGCTGTTTACCTGCAACGGCCGGGGCACGCGGCTGTTCCCGCACCCGCACCACGACGCCTCGCTGATCCAGCACGCCTTCAACGACCCCGTGCCGGGGGAGGTGCGGGCCAAGGCCGGCTCGGCGGTGCAGGCGTGGCCGAGGGTGCCGCTGGCGGGGTTCTTTGCCGCCGGGGAGATCGGCCCGATCGGCGACGAGGTGTTTTTGCACACGCAGACGGCCAGCGCGGTCTTTTTCAGATGACAAACTCTCATCCCAACGCCGTCAGCATATGCAGGGCCAATCGCACCGGCGCACGGCATGCGCTGCGCCTTGGTCTGCCAAGCGTGTGCGCTCTCTTGGTGCTCGTGGTGCTGTCGGCGTGCGGGCAGAGCATGCAGATCCAGCCGGCCAGCACCACGCCCAAGGGGAGCGAGCCACTCGATGCGCCGCCGGCGTCAGTAGCGCAGGCGCCTGCGAAACCAGCGGCGGCAGACCTCCCCTGGCCGGCGCGTATGGAGTTGCAATCGGGGTTGTCGCCGGCCACGCTCGCGGGCCTTGCGCGTGCGGGCAGTGGCCAGCCGTGGAAACCGATGGGGGCGATACTCCCCCTTGCGGTCCCCGTTCAGAGCATGCGTTTGGTTGCTAGCCCCGGCAGCACGGCCCGCAAAAAGATGGAGCAGGATCTCCACAGCCGCATCCTCCCTCCCCTGCGTGCCGAGCGCGGGCTGGCCGAGGGTGTTGCGGTGCTCGGCGAGGGTTCGGGGGCGTTTGTTGTCCGCCCGAGCGACCCGGCCCATCGGCTGGATGTGCCGACGCCCCGCGCCGGGCGGGCGAACCTTGCCTTTGAGTTTGTTTCGCTCCGCACGCCGATGATCGATCCAAAGACGGGCCACCAGCAGGCCCGCATCGAGCGCACGGCGTTCTTCTACTACGACCCCGCCGAGGGTTGGCAAGACGACGGCACGCCGATCAACGCGATCGCGCCCAAGGGCCTCGTCGTCGTCCTGCCGGGGATGTTTGGCACGCCGCAAGAGCAGATCACCGGGCTGGTCAAGCGTCTGCGTCAGAGCGGCTATGCCGTGCTGCGGATGATGGCCCACCCGTCGCGCTTCACGGAGCGTACGACCTTTGCAGTGCCGCTGACGGGAGACCTCTTGGTTGTGGCCGCGGAGATCGCCGGGGAACTGACCGACCGCGCCGCCGAGTGCGCGTACGCCGTCGAGGCCGCCTCGGCGTATGTGCTCCAGGAGCGCCCCGCGCTGGTGGGCCTGCCCCGTGCGGGCCTGGGCATGAGCGGCGGGGCGATGGTGCTGCCGACGGTCGTGGCACGCGACCCCTCAGCGTGGAACGCACTGGTCTTCATCGGCGGGGGTGTTGATTACCTGCGCATCCTTATGACAAGCAACTACACCGACTGGATCGATGCCCTGAAAATCACCTGGATGGGATTTACAGAGCCCCAGCCCGCGCCGGGCCAGATGGGCGAGAGCGCAACACCCCGGGCCAAAGCACCACCTGAGCGTGTCGACGAACTCCTAGCCGCCTATCGCGCCGCCGCGCCGCTTGACTCGGCGAACCTGACGCCCCGTCTGCAAGGCATCCCGACGCTGCTGATCCACGCCAGCACCGACCGGGCCGTGCCCGCGGCGACGGGTGAGGAACTCTGGCAGTCCCTGGGCAGGCCCGAGCGGTGGGTCGTCTCAGGGGGCCACGAGTGGTTGTTCTTCACACTTGGCGGGAGGACCTCCAACATCATCAACTGGCTCGACACGGCCCTGGCACCCCCGGCTGGAGTGCTGATCGAGGGTCCATAGCCCGGGTTGGGAATGTGCAGAAAATGCTCAACCAGCGAGGGGCTAGGCAATAACAGGGGGGCAGGTGCGTTGTGCTTCGTGTACGATGCACCTCATCAGGAGATGTTCTATGCGCACCGCCCGCTCAATCCTTGCCCGCCTTGTGGTCTGCTCGTCCCTTTGTCTCCCGCTCGGCGTTGGGGTTCTCGCGCTCGGCACGGGCGTCGCTGCTGCCCAGCCCGGTGGTGGTGGCGGCGGCCGGATGATGATGGGTGGGATGGGCGCGATGTTCAGCACCGATGCGCCGCTGAGCAGTGAGGACCTCGCCCGCATCGGCAAGGCCGTCAACTTCACACCCGACCAGGCCGAGGCGGCCAAGGCGTTGCTCGACGGGTACCTTCCCGAGTATCAGAAGAAGGCCGAGGCGCAGCGGAAGATGATCGACGACCTTCGCGAGCAGTTCCGCGAAAGCCGGGATTGGACGATCTTCCAGGACGCACGGCCCAAGATGGACGCCTTCCGCACCTACCGCCAACAGTGGGAAAAGCAGGTCCTCGCCGACGTGCAGACGCTGCTTAACCCCGAGCAGCAGTCGTACTGGCCGGGCGTCGAACAGATGCGCCGGCGTGAAACGCTCGCGCAGGGGATGCTCTCGGGCGAACGCGTCGATGTCGTCCGCCTTGTTGACGCGCTCAACTTGCCGGCGGAGAAGAAGGCCGACGTTCAGCCGGTACTCGAGGCCTACGCCGCCGAGCTCGACCGCGACCTGCTCAAACGCAACGAGGCACAGGCCAAGATGATGGAGAACGCCGGCGAGGCATTCCGCAGCGGCGACACGGCCAAAATGGAAGAGATGCTGACAGAAACACGCCAGGCGAGCGCACGCGTCCGCGACATCAACCGCAAGTACGCCCGGCAGGTCGAGGGCCTCCTCCCCGACGACATGCGGGCCAAGTTCAACGCACAGTTCAAGCGCGAGAGCTTCCCACGCATCTACCGCACGCACTACCCGCAGCAGGCCATCGACGCCGCGATGGGCCTGGCCGACCTCCAGCCCGATCAGCGTGAGGCGATCATCGCCCTCGGCGAGACCTATACACGCGACGGCGAGGCCCTCAACGCCCGCGCAGAAAAAGCGATTGAAGAAAACGAGATGACCATCACGGCCGCCCGCATGATGCCCGGTGGGGGCGGCGGTGGTGGCCCCGGCGGCGGTTGGAACCAAAGTCCCGCCATGGCCGAGCTGCGCACCGCGCGCGAAACGCTCGACTCGACAACCCTCGAGAAACTCAAGGGCGTCCTGACCCCTGAGCAGATCGCCAAACTCCCCGAGCAGAACAACCCCGACGGCCCAGGCCAACGCCGCGGCGGTGCCGGTGCCGGCCCAGGCGCAGGTGGGGACCAGCCGGCCAACCCCAATGGCACCGGCGACCGCCCACGCCGGCGCCGCAACCCGGCCAACCCTCCGGCACCGGCCCCCGAGCCTGCGCCCAAGCAAGGGTGAACTCGCCCGGGTGCGTTTGTGCTTTCGGGGGCATTGTTTCAGAGCCTTGACCGTCCGCAACCCATAGACTCACAACCATGACCGACGCCCTCGCCGCAGTCGCTTCGACCACCAACGCCGATGGGACCACAGCGGTAACCCTCGGCGGCACGGTGCGCTGGGGTGAACTGCCCGACAAGCCCGCCGTCGACGAGAAGGCCGCTCGGCTCATCAGCGCCGAGCAGGCGTCGCGCCTGCGTGCGGTGCCGTTCGTCATAGAGAACGGCCGGCTGCACGTGGCGATGGTCCAGCCCGCCGACGCCGGCGCGGCCGACGAGATCAGCGTCTCGGGCGGCCTGCCCGTCCGCCGATTCAAACTCGAGGCGGGGCTGCTGTCGGACCTGCTGCGCTCAAGCTACGGCGCAACAGCCGCGGCGATGGCCGAGCGCCTGCGTGGCGATTCCGCCGAGGACGACCTGCTGAGCAACATGCACGCCGTCGACGCGCAGGACATCCACCGCATGGCCGAGGAGCCGACGGTGATCAACCTGGTCAACCTGATCATCCTCGAGTCGGTCCGCTCGCGCGCCAGCGACGTGCACGTCGAGCCGTTCGACAAGCAGCTGAGCGTCAAGTACCGCGTCGACGGGCTGCTCAAGGCGCAGACCAGCCCGCCCAAGGCGTTGCAGGCGGCGATCACCAGCCGCATCAAGATCATGGCGGGTATGGACATCGCCGAGCGCTACGTCCCTCAGGACGGGCACATCACGCTGCGGTTCGAGGGCCGCAAGGTCGATATCCGCGTCAGCACCGTGCCAACGATCTATGGCGAGAGCGTCGTCATGCGCATCCTCGACAAGCAGTCCATCGCCCTGGACCTGGCCAGCCTGGGCATGAGCGCGGCACACCGCAAGGAGATGGACCGCCTCATTGACCTCCCGCACGGGATGGTGCTTGTTACAGGCCCGACGGGCAGCGGAAAAACGACGACGCTCTATGCCGCGCTGAGCAAGCTCTATGACCCGAGCCTCAAGATCATCACGATCGAAGACCCGGTGGAGTATGAACTCTCGGGCATCAACCAGATCCCCGTCAACCCCGACCGCGGGTTGACGTTCGCCACGGGTTTGCGCGCGATTTTGCGGCAAGACCCCGACGTCGTGATGGTCGGGGAGGTCCGCGACGCCGAGACGGCCGAGATCGCCGTGCGAGCCGCGCTGACCGGGCACCTGATCTTCAGCACCCTGCACACCAACGACGCCGCCAGCGCCATCAGCCGGCTGCTGGACATGCACATCGAGCCCTTCCTGCTCGCCAGCGTGCTCGAAGGAATCCTCGCCCAACGCCTCGGCCGGCGGCTCTGCCCGCACTGCACACGCCAGGCGATGATCCCCGAGGCCAGCCAGCACCGCATCGCCCCGGCTGAGCGCAACCTCTTCCCAGGCATGCTCGCCAGCGTCGGCGCTGGGTGCGACAAGTGCGATCAGACCGGCTTCCGCGGCAGGATCGGCTTCTATGAACTGCTCACACTCTCGCCGGAGATGCGTGCGGCTATCACCGCCGGCAAAACCAGCGCGCCCGAACTCCTGGCCGTCGCCCCACCGGGCTACCTGACGATGCGCGGCGATGGGCTGCTCAAGGCCTCCACCGGGCAGACAACCGTTGATGAAGTGCTGCGGGCAACCCAGGATGTTGGGGGGATGTGAGAGGCAATCGGGAATAGGCAATCGGCAATCGGTGCGGGGTTTGGTTGTTGTCGGGTTTTTGGTCAAACAGTCCCCACCCCTGCCCCCCTCGGTGGAGGGGGTGAAGAATAGTTGATGACATATGCCCACCTTCTCCTACAACACCGGCGGCACGACCGCGACGATCGAGGCGAGCGATCGCTCTGCCGCGCTCCGCTCGCTGGTCCAGCGTGGCGTCGCCCCGGCGTCGCTAACGGAGGTCTCCAGTCGGCGTGCCGCGGGCGGCTCACGTCGGGGGAAGATATCCCTTGCCGACCTGGCCGGGTTCATCCGCGAACTCGGCACGGCACTCCAGGCCGGGCTCCCACTGATGGCCGCGCTCCGCACCCTCGCCAAGGCCCGCCAACGCAAAGGGGGTGCGCAACTGCGCATGCTCGAGCACCTGATCGAAAAAGTCGAGCACGGCTCACCCCTGGCCGAGGCGTGCAGGTCCTGGGGCAGGCCCTTTGACGAACTGACGTGCAACCTTATAAAGGCCGGCGAGTCGTCGGGCAAACTCGCCGAGGTCCTCGAGCAGAACGCCGAGCTGCTCGACAAAAGCCTGGCCATGCGCCGTGCGATCATCGGCGCGACGGTCTACCCCGCGTTCCTCGGCCTCCTCATCCTCATCGCCGTTACGGTCACGGCCACCGTGATCGTCCCTGCCGTCCTCAAGCCGTTGCAAGAGAGCAACATCACACTCCCGTGGCCCACGCGTGTGGTCAAGGGCTTTGCCGACTTTGTCGGCGCGTATTGGTGGGCCATCGGCCTGGCGATCGTCGGGCTTGTGATCCAGTGGGGCCGCATGCGTGCCAACCCCCGCACGCGCGAGATGATCGACGGCATCGCGCTGAAAACCCCCCTGCTCGGCCCGATGCTCACCGAGGCGCTTGTCGCCCGCTTCGCCCGCACCTTCGGCACGCTCATCAACGCCGGGCTTCCGGTGCTCGGCGCACTGCGCCTCTCTGCCGGCACCGTCAGCAACCTGGCGATGCGCCGTGCCGTCGGCTCGGTCGCCGAGGAGGTCGCCGGTGGCAAAACCATCGCCGAGCCACTTGAAAAAACCGGCTTCTTCCCGCCGTTGCTTGTCCAGATCGTCGCCCTGGGCGAACGCAGCGGGCGCTTGCCACAACTGCTCCGCCAGGCGACAACGGCCCTGGAAGAGCGCACGGCCGTGCGCGTCCAGCTCTTCGCCCGCGCCATCGAGCCGGCGTTGATCGTCATCGGAGCGTTGATCGTCGGGTTTGTCGTCGCGGCCATTCTCTTGGCCATGCTCGAGATGCAGAACGCAATCGGAGGACCAACATGAAACACACACAGCGGATCCAAACCATCACCCCCGCACGCCGGGCAGGCTTTACCATCGCCGAGATCATCGTCGTGGTCATCATCATCGGCGTGCTCGCGGCGATCATCGTCCCGAGGCTCACCAACCGCGTCGGGCAGGCCCGCAGCACCGCCGCGGGCGCCAACGCCAACGCCATCGCCACGGCCGTCGAGGCCTTCATGGCCGACTGTGGCCAGCCCCCGCCCGGCAGCGACCTCGCCTCGTTCCTCATGGAACGCCCATCCAACATCACCGACGACAAGTGGAAAGGCCCCTACCTCAAAAACCGCGATCAACTCCTGGACCCCTGGGGCCATGAGTACGTCCTCGTCCTGCCCGGCAAACGCAACGCCGACTTTGACATCGTCAGTTACGGCGCCGACAGCAAGCCCGGCGGGGATGGGGACGCCGCCGACATCGTCAAGCCCTAAGAGTGGCCAGTGGCGAGTGATGAGCGACGAGTGATGAGTGATGAGTGGCGAGTGGCGAGTGGTGATGCAAGAGACAGCATGAGGCGTAGGCGTGGTCAATTTGTGCTCGGTGCCTTCACGATCGCCGAGGTGATCGTGGTGGTCATCATCATCGGGCTATTGGGCCTGATCGTCGTGCCAAGGTTGCTTGGCATGGCCGGCCGGCAGTCGGAGGTCGAGGCCCAGGGCGTGCGTTCGCTGCTCACCGCCGCCGCCCAGCGCGACGCGGCGGGCAGCCGGTCGCTCGCGCTGGGCTACGACCAATCCCGCCGAGAGCTCCGCCTGCTCGAACTCCAAGAGAAGGCCGGCACGCCCGCCTGGCTCCCCGCACCGCTGGTCCGCCCCGTGCGCCTCGGGCAAGTCGAGGTCCGCGAGGTGCTCGCCCAGGGGCAGCCGCAGGTTGCCACGGCCAACTGGCGCATCGAACTGCCCCAGGCCCGCGCTCGCCCCACCATCACGCTGGTACTACGCACACTGCAAGACGCACCGGGCAAGGCCCAGGCTTGGCAGATCGACCTCCTCCCCGGCACGCTCGCGGCGCAACTGCGACCACTCGCCTACGACCAGCCCCCGCAGCCCGCCCAAACCTCGGCTATCGACCTCGACGCCACCGGGCGGAGGGCCGACCCGTGGTAAACCCGCACACACCGCGCCCCCGTGCAAACACCCGCCCCGGCGTCGCCCTCATCGACGCCCTCGCGGCGGTCATCATCCTGGGCGTCTCGCTCTCGGTCATCCTCTCGCTGAGCGGGCAGGCCGTCGCCAGCCAGCGCCAGGGTGAGGAACTCGCCACCGCCGCGATGCTCGCCGACGAACAACTCCAACTCGTCCTCGCCCAGGGTGCCGACGACTACGCCAAGTCCTTCCCGATCAGCGGAGCGTGCGATGCCCCGTTCGAGAACTACAACTACAAACTCGACATCACCGAGGGTGGCGCCATCAACCCCTTCCGCGTGCAGGTAACAATCACCTGGCAGAGCGCCGGCCGCCCGCAGAGCGCGACTGTCCAAACACTCCTCGCCTCGCGCAGCACACCCGTCAACCAACTCGACCGCGTCCCAGACTCAACCATCGACCGCGCCAACCCGGCACCGACACCGACAACCACCCCACCATCCTCAACGGGCAGCACAGGAACCGGCACAGCCGGCGGGGGGGCAAGGCCGTGAGAACACCCACCCATCACATACTTGCGCGAAACGCAACAGCCTTTACCCTCGTCGAGGTCATCGTCGCCACGATCCTCGTCGGGATCATCTCCGCCAGCATCGCTCTGGTCATCTCGCGCAGCGTGCGCACCCGCTCGGCTGCCGAGGCTCGTGCCGAGGCCAGCCAGCGGGCCAAGTCCGCCGCACAATCCATCGCACGCGACCTCTCGATGCTCGTCCGCGACAGCGACGCGCAAGGCTCCCTCCTCCGCCTCACCCCCGGCCCGGCCGGGCCTGACACTCGCGGCGACCTGCTCATGCTCTCGCGCAGCGAGCGTGCCGTGCGCGTCCAGGGCGAGGAGAACGAAGGCCCCGTCCACGAGGTGCAATACCGCATCCGCACCGAGGCCAACGAGCCCGCCCTCTGGCGCCGTGAGGACCCCTTCCCCGACGAGTACATCGACGCCGGCGGCGTCGCCGGCCCCGTCGTCCCCGGCGTCGTCGCCCTCAAGGCCGAGGCCTTCGACGGGCAGGCCTGGACGCAAGACTGGGACTCCGACGTGCAGGGCCTCCCGCTGGCCGTACGCATTACCATCACCGCCTCGGCTGATCGCCTCGACAGCCTCGGCGCCCAGGTCGTCCGCTCGGCACGCGTCGTCGTCGCCATCGATCGCACACCGACGCCCACGGGCCTCGCCGCCGCGCCCGAACCGATCCAACAGCAACAAAACCAGCAGAACCCAACCACACCAAGCACCGGCACAGGGACCATAACCACTACCACCCGCCCAGGCGCAGGCGGCGGCCAACCCAACGGCCAGCCCGGCGGCCCACCACGCCCAGGTGATGGCCGAGGCCCAGGCCAAGGCCCAGGCGAAGGACCGGGCCGTGGCCCAGGTCAAGGTCCTGGTCAAGGTCCTGGCCAAGGCCCCGGCGAACGTCCCCCAGGCGGTCCACCACCCGGCGGCCCCGGCCCCGGCGGCGGTGGTGGCGGCGGCGGCGGTGGTGGTGGGGGGGGCAGGCCATGAGAGCCACACCCCGCGCCCATCGTGGCTTCGCCACCGCGCTGGTCCTCTGGGCCGTCGCCATCGCCGCGCTTGCCCTCGCCGGGCTGCAACTCGTCGCCTCGCACCAGGCCTCCGCCGGGCGCGAGGCCCTCGCACGCGTCCGCGCACACTGGGCCGCACGCGCCGGCGTCGAGGCCACCATCGCACGACTGCAATCAGAGTGGGAGCAGGCACAACCCCTCGGCGCAACCAGCCTCCTCAAAGACCTCCAGACCGTCTCCGATGCAACCCTCAAACAAGCCACCTTCACCCTCTTCTCAACCACACCCACCGGCGAACTCCCCGGCCCCACCGATGCGCACAGCAAAATCAACATCAACCTCATGACCTACGACGACCTCATCCTCCTGCCCGGCATGAGCGACGAAGCCGCAAACGCCATCCTCGACTGGATCGATACCGACGACGACACCCGCACCGGCGGTGCCGAGGCCGAGGCTTACGCCTCCCTCCCCTCCCCCTACAAACCCCGCAACGGGCCCGTCCGCTCCCTTGGCGAGCTCGAACTCATCCGTGGCGTTGATCCACTCCTCCTCCGCGGCGAAGACTGGAACCTCAACAGCATCCTCGACCCCAACGAAAACGACGGCAACGCCAGCTGGCCACCCGACAACGCCGACGGCACCCTCGACGCCGGGTGGAGCAACCTCATCACCGCCTCCTCCGTCTCAGGTGGCCTCTCTTCCCTCGGCGCCGAGAAGATTGACCTCACCGCCGCGGCAAGCACCGAACTCGTCCAGGCCCTGGGCATCACCGACCAGCAGGCCCAGACCATCATCGCACAAATCCAAGCCGCCAGCGGCAGGCTCGAAGACTTCATCTCCACAAACCTCTCGACCATGGCCCAGACCCTCCAGCGCAACGGGCAACTCACCCTCACACCCCCCGCCGGCAGACCCCAACGCCCCAACCAGGGCGGGCGCAACCAGCAGCAGCGCACCGTCGCCGTGCCAGACCTCACACGCGACCAACTCAAAGCCCTCTTCGATCAAACCCAGCTCGGCGACCCCACCCAACTCACCCCAGGCAAACTGAACATCAACACCGCCGACGCACAGACCTTCGAGTACATCGCCGCCCTCACACCCACCGCCCGCGACGCCCTCCTGCTCTACCGCGACCAAATGTCCGGCGACATCACCTCCCTGCTCGACCTCCTGGACGTCCCCGGCTTCAATGCCACCACCGTCGCCTCCCTCTGGCGCGCCTTCGACGTGCGGTCTAACGTTTTCACCCTCACCAGCCGGGGCAAGGACGAAATCTCGGGCCTGGAAGTTGAGATGACCGTCGAACTCGACCGCTCCACCGACCCGGTTGTCATACGGAGTATCGTCATCCGATGAGCCGGCTCCCCGCACAACCCGCCCCCACCCAGCCCAACGGCCCCGCCACGCCGGGCACCCCCGTGCGCAAGGCCACACGCGTCGCCGCGATCTATCTCCGTGGCCAACTCGCCCACGGCATCTGCGTGCAGGCCACCCCCCTGGGCGTGCGCGTCCTCGACGCCGCCACCATGCCCGCCGGCGAGGTTTCTCAACTGGCCACACGCCTAGCCGGGGAGCAGACGATTATCGTCCTGCCCCCGCAGGCCGCGATCATCCGCCCTATTAACCCAGGCGTGCAACTCGCCGGCGGCGCGGAGCAGATCGCCGCCGCCCTCGCCCTCCTGGCCGAGTCCCAGCTGCCCGAGACCATCCCCGCCCACCGCCGCAGCGCAGGCGTCCTCCGCCACGCCGCCGCACGCAGCGTTGTCGCCATCGGCTGGTCAGGCCAAAGCCCGGCCAAACTCCCCGGCACCGTAACCAACGCGTTTTACCTCCCTGCACCCATCGCCCTGCTCGGTGCCCTGCGCGTATTGCTGCCGCAAGGTGGCCTGCTCATCGATGCCGACGCCACCACCGGCCTATTCACGATCGCGGCATGCCGATCCAGCAACGAAGGCCCAGTCGCCGTGCGCGTCGTCCGCGACGCACCCGCCGACGCCCAAGCATGGTCCCACGCCATCACTTCCGCCGCCGGCGAGACCGCCGAACTCCTTGAGATGCCCCTGAAACTGCAAACCCTGGGCACCCTCTCGCTCAGCGACGACCCCGCCGACGTCCCCGGCCTCCCGCCCGGCAAACTCGCCGACTTTGCCATCCCCCTCGGCGCAGCGGTCTTCGCCCTGCAAGCCCAGCCCGACGAACGCCCCCTGCTCGGGATGCTCTACGACGCCCCCATCGCACGCCGAACCCCCGCACTCGGGCAGGCCGACCGCCTGGGCACGCCGCGCCGGCTCGGCGTCGCCGTTGCCGCCTGCTGCATCCTTCTGCTCGGCGCGTATGTCGCCGCCCAGCACCTGCGCCTCTGTCGGCAAGGCCGTTGACCAGCAGCAGATGCTCACGCTCTTGCGCGAACGCCGCTGGCCCGTGCTCCACCTGGCCTCGCACATCACCGCCGGCATGCCCGAGGGCGTGCTCATCGAGACGCTGACGCTCGACCAGGGCCGCCCGATGAGCATCACGGGCACAGCGCCGAGCGCCGAGGTCGTCAACCAGTGGCGTGCCACCCTCGTTGCCGACCGCGCCCTCGCCGAGGTCGCCATGCCCCAGCAAGCCCCCGTCGCCGAGGGCGCGCAGGCCGTGCGCTTCACCATCACCGCTAAAGTCGCCGACGCGCTGGCCAGCGTCCAGCGCGCCGGCAAGAGCACGCCCACAACAGAACAGCCCGGCGCACAAGCAACGCCAGAAACACCCGCGCCGCCGGCACTCGCGCCCTCCCCATCAAGCGAGCGCCCGTCTGCACGCCGCCCGCGCGCCGCCGAGACGCTAGCCACCCCCACAGCACCAGCGCCCAGCCGCGCCGAGGCGCCCGCACCACTGTCAGAATCAGAACTCTCGAAGTTGACCCTCTCCCAAGCCCGCATCCAATGGGCACGCCGGCGCGGCTGGTCCCAAAATCAGACCATCGACGAACCCACCCGCCAGCGCCTCACCGCCGAGGTCGAGCAACTCCAACGCCGCATCGACGAACTCAAATCCCAGAACGAACCAGCAACCGGAGGTGCCCAATGAACCTCCGCGAACGCTACAAGGCACTCCCCCGTGCCGGGCAGTGGCTCATCTGGTTCGTTGCCGTCCTCGTCGGCTACTTCGCCCTCGTCGAGCCACTCCTCGCCCACGCCGCCGGCGTGAGCACCAGGGCCGACCGCCTCCAGTCCATCCTCGACGCACAGGCCAAACTAGCGCAAGAACGCTCCCAGGCCGGCAACCTCATCGAACGCGGCCTCCTGGCCACAGGCCTGCCCAACCCGCCCACCCCCGGCGGCG
>VYKU01000109.1_pt1 | contig 26920 bp, 21 predicted proteins | sample 5114491 | NCBI WGS metagenome assembly VYKU01 (sample SAMN12291796, study PRJNA351875) | freshwater metagenome | isolation source: freshwater lake | place: USA: Michigan, Gull Lake | collected 2011-07-05 | reverse complement strand
CCCCGCCCGGCCACGTCCAGCACGCCCGACACAATCAGCATCAACACCAAACCCACACCATACTGCCCCACCACGCTCGCCAGCAGCCCAGGCCCCCCGTCGCGCGTGAACGCATGCCCGATCAGCAGCCACGAGAACCCGCCGAGGAGCACCTCGCCGCGCAGCACCTCCAGCCCCGCCCACAACACCGGCACATACGCGCACATCCAAACCCGCGGCCAGCGCTTCATCACACGCGCTGCGCACCAGACGAACACCGCCGGGAACGCCGCGAGATACAACAACACCGGCACAAACCCCACCGCCGTCGTCTGCCACAAAAAGCTGTACACCATCCCCAGCACCGGCAACGTCCCCAGCCCAAAGCAAACCGCCCCCAACCACGCCCTTGCATGTCTACTCAACTGCACCGTCGAGAGCACCAGCGTGATCGCGCCGAGCGTCCCCAACAGGTGCGCAAACGGAATCCCCCGAGCCGCGGCACAAACCCCACCAACCCACCCCACCGCCGCCAAGAAACCAAAGGCCGCAAAGTACAAACACGCCCGTACGGGTGCTGGCAACGTCAATCTCGCAGACTCTGTTGGCATACCACGAGGTTACCTCCCCCGCCCACGCAGACCAAGTACGCACAGACCACGCTGCCACGCTTGCCCCCCCCAAGCCACCACTACCATACGACGTGGCACGCCTCCCCTTTGACCCAGCCAAGATGCTCCACGCACGCGAGCCGGCCGAGGCCAAGCCGCAACCCGCCACAACACCCGCCCAAGCCTCGTTGAGCGTCTCACAACTGGCCGCGCTCATCGGCCAGGCGATCGACGGCACCTTCGCCGGCCCCGTCCGCGTCGTCGGCGAGGTCAGCAACTTCAACCACCGCACGCACTGGTACTTCGCGATCAAAGATGCCGGCTCAGTGCTCAACTGCGTGATGTTCGCCGGGCGTGCCAGGGCCGCGGGCTTCACGCCCGAGCAGGGCCAGCAGGTCCTGCTCACCGCCACCATCGAGTTCTATGAGCCTCAGGGCAAACTCACACTCAACGTCGAGAAGATCGAGCCAGTCGGCGCCGGTGCCCTCGAACTGCAACTGAAAAAACTCGTCGAAGAGCTCCGCCAGCTCGGGTGGCTCGACCCGGCCCGCAAGCGCCCGCTGCCGATCCTCCCCCGCCGCGTCGCCGTCATCACCAGCCGCAAAGGTGCGGCACTGCAAGACGTGCTCGACACAATGCGCAAGCGCTGCCCCGCCGTGGACGTTGCCCTCATCGACGTGCTCGTGCAAGGCCCCGCCGCGGCACCTGCGATCGCGCAGGCGATCGACTGGGCCTCCCAGCACGCCGCGGAACTCTCCCTCGACGCCCTCCTGCTCACGCGTGGCGGGGGCTCGATCGAGGACCTCTGGGCATTCAACGAGCGTGACGTCGCCCGCGCGATCGTCGGCTGCTCGATCCCCGTCGTTGCCGCCATCGGGCACGAGACCGATACCACTATCGCCGAGCTCGTTGCAGACCTCCGCTGCGCCACGCCCACCCAGGCGGCCATGGCCATCACGCCCGATGCCTCGGCCCTGGCCCGCCAACTCATCGCCACCGGCAAACGCCTGACACTGCTCGCCAAACGAACCCTCAGCGCCAGCCGCGAGCAGAGAGCCAGCACGCACGCGACGCTCACGGCCTCGACCAAGGCCCGCCTGGCCCTGCTGCACCGCAGGCTGGATCAGTCTGCCGTGCGCCTTGAACGCTGCCGGCCAGCGAGCGTCTACGCCCGCAGACAGTCGGCGATCGCGCAGCTGGCCACGCGCCTGCGTGCCGCCGTGCGCCAGCACCTCCGCGACCGCCAGCGCCAAACCGCAACCTCGAGCGCCGAGCTGACAACCACCTACACCCACGCCCTGGCCCGCACGCGCGACCACCTCGCCGGTATGGCCAGGCAGCTCCAACTCGTCGGCCCCGAGCAGGTCCTCCAGCGTGGCTATTCGATCACGCTCAGCAAGGATGGCCAGGTCATCCGCACACCCGCCGACGTCGCACCGGGCCAGCAGATGCTCACGCGACTGGCCGAGGGTGAGATCACCAGCGTCGTCGGCACCACCCTGCTCGTCCCCCTGCCGCGCCCGCGGCGCAAAAAGCCATCCCCAGAACCCGGCCCCGGCCTGTTCGGCGCGCAAGAGGGTGGCGATGCACTTGGGCTACGATAACGCATAGATCGTCGCACATCCCCCCGCCCGGCGAGTATCTGCACGCAATAGACGGCTGTTGTATCAATCTTGCGTCGATCCCGCGTCCAAACCCGCACACCGACGAATCCATCCAGTATACTTTTACAACGGAGCAAGACCATGAAACCGACCCGCACACTCGCCGCTGTTCTTCTCACCCTCGCTGGCCTGACCGCCCCCCTGCTGGCGCAGGGGACCACCCCCACGGCCCCGGCGACGATCGACAACACCGACGTCAAGGCCAAGCCCACCCCAGCCGCTGAACCCGTTGCCCCCAAGACGACGCTATCCGTCGGGGACAAGGCCTCCGCGCTGGTGGTCGAGAAGTTCCTCAAGGGTGAGCCTGTAACAGCGTTTACACCCGGGAAGGTCTACGTCGTTGAGTTCTGGGCGACGTGGTGCGGGCCGTGCATCGCCGCCTTCCCGCACCTGAGCAAACTGCAGGCGGAATACAAGGACAAGGGTGTTACGTTCATCGGCGTCAACGTGTGGGAGAGGCCGTACAACGAGGGGACACTCGATAAGGTAGCCGCGTTTGTCGAGAATCAGGGGGACCGCATGGCGTACACCGTCGCCTTTGACGGCAAGGAAGCCAAGACCAACAAGGCGTGGATGGAGGCCGCGGGGCAGAACGGGATTCCGCACGCCTTTATTGTCAACCAGGATGGCATCATCGCGTGGATGGGCCACCCGATGGGGATGGACGAGCCGCTGAGCAAGATCGTCGCCAATTCATGGAAGATCGAGGACGCCAAGGCCGACGAGGCCAAGGAGAAGGCCAACGAGGCGAAGATCGCTCTGATCAACAAGAGGATCAACGACGCGATCAAGGCCAAGAACTGGGACGATGCGATGACGGCGATAGACGAACTCAAGGCCCTCATGCCCGCCCAGATGGCCGGTCGGATGGAGTTCAGCCGCTTCAACCTGCTGCTGACGCGCGCGAACCAGCCCGAGCGGGCGTACGCGATGAAAGAGACGCTGCTAGCAACCAAAGGTGTCGGCGACAACGCCCAGATTCTCAACGACATCGCCTGGCGCGTCCTTGATGATGAGAAGGTCATCACCCGCAACTTTGACTTCGCCCTGGAACTGGCGACCAAGGCCAATGAACTCTCAGGTGGCAAGGACGGGATGATTTTGGACACGCTGGCTCGGGCGCACTTTGAGAAGGGGAACAAGGCCCAGGCGATCGAGCTGCAGGAGAAGGCCCTCGCGTTGGCCAAGGCGAGCGCCGATGCCGACCCGGAGACGATCGCAAAACTTGAAGCGAACCTCAAGCGGTATAAGGGCAACTGAGCCGATTTGTCCCGGCTGGGCCAGATGGCTGTGCTCACCTGGCCGGGGTGGTCGAGCCGATATCCGCAGGCAATGGACGCCGACGCCGCACTCTGGTTGCTCTCGCTGGTCCCGCTGGCGTTTGTTGTTGCGTTGGGGTGCTGTGTTGGATCGTTGATCAATGTCTTGGTCTACCGGATGCCTCTTGGGCTGGGGGTGGTTACGCCGGCGAGCAGGTGCCCGATGTGCCAGACAAGGCTGACATGGCGGGAGAACATCCCGGTGCTGGGATGGTTGCTCTTGGGGGGGCGGTGCAGGTTTTGTCGCAGCCGGATCAGCGGGGCGTACCCGGCGGTGGAGTTGTGCGTGGGGGTGCTCTTTGGGGTGGTGTGGGTGGTCTGCTACATGCTGCCGCATGGGACGACGGTGCTGGGGATGCCGGTCTACATGCTCACGCCCGACTGGGCGAAGAACACTTGGCAGTACACGTGGCCGATCTACGGCGTCATCGTCGGGCTGCTCTCATGCCTGCTAGCGATGACGATCATCGATGCCAAGACGTTTATGATCCCCCTAGCACTGCCCTGGACGGCGGCTGTGATCGGGCTGCTCGGGCACGTCGGGGGTGTGTTCTATCTGCACCTGCTGGGTAGGCCGATGCTGGGAAACACCGCGGGGGATATGGGGGGGACCAAGTGGTGGTGGGCGATTGCCACACCGACGCCCTCGATGGAGTTGTTTGGTGGTTGGTGGTGGTGGATCGGGGCGTCGATCGGGGCGGTGGTGGGGCTTGGGGTGGGGCTGCTGCTGCTGCGGGCGGGGGTGATCGGGCGGAGCTTTGCGGGGTATGAGGCGTGGGAGAAGGAGCAGCTCGAGAAGCAGGCGGCCCAAGGAAGACCGGCGGGGGGGGACGACCCGACGGTGCTCTGGACGGCCTATCCGCACGCCCGGCGTGAGATGGTCAAGGAGTGCGCGTTCCTGGCCCCGGCGGGAGTGCTCGGTGCCCTGGGGGGGTGGTTGTTTGTGAGAATCTGGGGGAGTAGTGGGATTGGGAGTGTTGAGGGGAGCATCACGATGGACGGGGCGGTGCCGCCGTTGTGGTTGATTGTGCTGGCGGGGGTGCTGATGGGGTATCTGATTGGTGGGGGGTTGGTGTGGGGGGTGCGGATTTTGGGTACGCTGGCGTTTGGGAAGGAGGCGATGGGGATGGGGGACGTGCACCTGATGGCGGGGGTGGGTGCGTGCCTGGGGTGGATTGACTCGACGGTGGCGTTTTTCCTGTCGGCGTTTATCGCGATGGGTTGGACGCTTTTGACGCTGGTGGGCGGGAGCAGGTTGCGGCGGACGATGCCGTATGGGCCGTGGCTGGCGTTGGCGTCGGCGCTGGTGTTTTTGTTCAAGCCGGGGGTTGAGTGGGGGATTTCTCATCTGATTGGCTCGCCCGTGCCGATCAATCTGCCTTGAATGTAAAGCAGATAGCAGGCCTGGGCTTGGCTTTGGGGCTCTGGCGGGCTAAAACTGCGGCAACAAACGACCCTGTGGGTGCGCGGAGTGCACACCCTTGCGGCCAATGAAACGCTTCCACACCGGAAGCCATGAGCACATGGAGGTTCTCTTATGCATAACTGGATCAAGACACTGGGCATCCTCGCAACGGCAACGGCGTTCCTGGGCGGGTGCGCGGCCAAGAACGACCTGAAGGCGGAGAACGAAAGCCTCCGCAGCAGCACGGAGGAACTGACCAAGAGCAACGAGGAACTCAACCAGAAGCTCGAACTGGAGCAGGCCGCCCGGCGTGAGGCCGACAGCAAGATGCAAGCACTCGCGGCGGAGAACACCGCGCTGCGTGGGAATATCGCGGCGATCCCCCAGACGACACCAGAGCGTGGTGGCCGTCCCAACCGCGACACGGCTGGCTCAGACGGGCCCCGCCCTGATGTGATCATAACGGTGGCCGGGGACGTGGCGTTTGGCCCTGGGCAGGCGACGCTGACGGCAGCCGGAAAGAGGGAGCTCGACCAGATCGCCCGTGATATCAACAGGAAGCACAGCGGCCAGCGGGTGCGCGTGGAGGGTTACACCGACACCGACCCGGTCAGGCGTAGCAAGTGGGGGAGCAACGAGGCGTTGAGCCAGGCGCGTGCGGACTCGGTGGAGAAGTACCTGATCAGCAAAGGCGTGTCCAACAGCCGGATCACGGCCGTGGGGATGGGTGCAAAGAACCCCAAGGCGACCAAGGCGAGCAGCCGGCGTGTGGAGATCGTGATCGTTGGCGGGTGAGCGTCGTGCCTGATCGTGGTTTGCTGAACTGAGAACATTGATTGCAGCAACGCCCCGCATATGCGGGGCGTTTTTCATTGTGTTGCCGTGCCGATTCCCCAAGGGGTGGGGGCCTTACACTTTGGCAGCATGGCGCAGCGGCAGCACCATTATGAGCGGGCGTTTGAGGCGTACCTTCGGCAGAGGCGGATTCCGTACGTCGCGGTGGACGAGGCCAAGCGGGCGCTGCTGCCCGAGGGTGGTCCGGCACTGAGGCTGGAGGTGGAGGGTGAGGGTGACGGGGGTGTTCGGCAGGTGCGGGTGCTCAAGAGCTTTGACTTTGTGATCTATGGGCATGGTGATGCGGGGAACCTGCTGGTGGATGTCAAGGGGCGGAAGATAGCCCGGCGTGTGCTGGCGCAGCGGACGCCCGTTGGGGAGCTGATGGCCCCGCCGCCGAGGACGAGGCTGGAGAACTGGGCGACGCTAGACGACATCGAGAGTTTGCGTGTGTGGGAGGGGTTGTTCGGGGCGGGGTTCCGGGGTGCGCTGGTGTTTGTGTACTGGTGCGAGGAGCAGCCGCCCGATGCGTTGTTTCACGAGGTCTTTGACTTTGAGGGGCGGTGGTACGCGATGCGTTCGGTGCCGGTGCAGGCGTATGAATCGGCGATGAAGGTGCGGTCCCCTCGGTGGCGTACGGTGGACCTGCCGGCGGGTGTGTTCGACCGGATTAGCCAGCCGTTGGGGCCGGCGTGGCTTGGGAGCGTTGGTGCCTAAGGTTGGCTCTAGTTTGTGTGGGACTTGGTTGTTCTTTGTGTGGTGCTTTTGATGGTGCTTTGGAAGCCTTGATCTGCTGGAGGAAAGACATGCGTCGCTCATCGGTGGTGTGCAGGTCGGTGCTGGCGGGGTTGATCGTTGGTTGCAGCGCGCTCGTGGCGCACGGGCAGGCGGGGCAGCCTCAGAGCAAGATTGAGCCGCCGGGGGTTACGGGGAAGTCTGAGGAGGGTCAGGCGTGGGGTATCTTTGCAGTCTTTGTGCTGATGCTGGTGGTGGTGGGTGCGGCGATCGTGCCGACGAAGCGCGGGCACCAGGACTGATGTTGGCCGGATGCTGAGCATGAAAATCCGCCGTTCAACTCGGGTGCTGCTGTGCATGAACGTGGTGCTGGCCGGTGTGCTTATGGTGCTGGTGCTGCCGCGGGCGGGTGCGCAGGGGCAGGTGAGCCGGCCGAGGGGTCAGTATGTGATGCTGGGGGGGAAGGTGCAGGGTATGGGGACCTCGGCGGTCTATATTTTGGACAGCGTCAACCGTGAGTTGATCGCGTTGAAGTATGACCGGTCCAAGACGAGGCTTGAGCCGTTCGGCTTCCGGGATTTGAGCGTTGACAGTGCCGCGGCACGGAGGGGGAAGTGATGGGCGATCGCACGTTTGATACGAGAGCCTCCTCGGCGTGGGCGAATGTGCTGCTGGGGGCGGTTGGTGGGCTGCTGAGCGTGGGCGTGTGGCAGGCGTGGGGAGTCTCGGCGCAGGCGCAGAACACGGTGGCGACAACCGGGATGACAACGGGGAACGCCGAGGCTGCGGTGCTGACGTGCGACGGTGGGAGTGATGACATCGTGCTGGTGCTGGACCAGCAAGGTGAGGAGTTGATGCTGTATGTGCCCAGGGGGCAGAACAGTTTGGAGTTTAAGGATCGGTACGGGCTGCGTGAGTTGTTTGCCGAGGCACGGGTGCGGACGGGGGTGAGCGCGCCGATGCCGATTGCGCCGGTGCCGGGGGGTGGGCCGAGCGGGAACCCGACGCGGTGAGGCGTGGCGTTAGGGCTTTACACCTGCGGCGCGGAGGTTGGCCAGGAGGGTTGGTTCATCCCAGACGGTGATGCCGAGTTCTTGGGCTTTTGTGAGTTTGCTGCCGGCGGAGTCGCCGGCGATGAGGACGCTGGTTTTGCTTGAGACGCTGCCGGAGGCTTTGCCGCCGAGGGATTCGAGCAGGCGTGAGAGTGGGTCGCGTTCGTAGGTGGCGAGTGTGCCTGTTATGACGAAGGTTTTGCCTGCAAAGGCCGGTGCGCCGTGGGCGGGGGCTTGTGCGAACTCGTGGCTGGTGAGGTCAACGCCGAGGGAGGCGAGTTCGTTGAAGGTTTCGCGTGCGACTGGGGAGTGGAGATAGGCGTGGACGACGGGGGCGGTGTCTTTGCCGAGGCCGGTGTCGTAGAGGTCGTCGGGGGTGAGTTTGTTGGGTGAGCCTGTGAGGTGTGCGCGTTCGGCTTTGCTCATGGTGTTGACGGCCGTGGGCATGAGGCGCCAGAGGGGTGCGGCCAGGAGGTCGTTGAGGTTGGCGAATCGCTTGGCGAGGGCGCGGGAGGTGGAGTCGCCGACGTAGCGGATGCCCATGCCCGCCAGGAGGCGGGCGAGGCCGCGCTGCTTGGCCGACTCGATCCCGGCGAGCAGGTTGGCGAGTTTTTTATCGCCCATGCGTTCGAGTTGGAGCAGGGCGTGGGTGTGGTCTTTGAGGCGGAAGATGTCGGCGAAGGTGTGCAGGGGGATGGTGGTGGCGCGGATCTGGTCGATGGTCTCCTGGCCGAGGCCGTCGATGTCCATCTGTTTGCGGCCGGCGAACCAGATGAGTTTTTCACGGATTTGTGCGGGGCACTCGGGGTTGACGCAGGTGCGTTGTGTCTCGGCGCTGGTGCCGTCGGTGCCGGGGGGTTCGACTTCGAGTTGCCCGTTGCAGACGGGGCAGGTGGAGGGGATATCGACGGGTTGTGCATCCTTGGGGCGTGCCGGGAGCAGCACGCCGGCGACATAGGGGATGATCTCGCCGGCTTTTTCGAGGTAGACGGTGTCGCCAAGGCGGATATCGGTGCGTGGTGCGGCGGGGTCGTCTGGGGTGGTGCTGGCGTCGCGGACGCGGCCGTAGTTGTGGAGCGTGGCGTGCCGGACGATGGTGCCGGCGAGCAGGACAGGCTCCATGACGGCGCGGGGTGTGATCTTGCCGGTTTTGCCGACCTGGTGCTCGACGCGGAGCAGGCGTGTGGTGGTGCGTTCGGCGGGGTATTTGAAGGCGACGACCCATCGCGGGCTTTTGGAGGTCGTGCCGAGGGAGGCCTGCTGGGCGAAGTCGTTCAGGCGGACGACGGCACCGTCGACGGCGTGGCCAAGTGTGTGGCGGGCCTTGTCGAAGGCCTCGATCGAGGCGATGAGTTCGCGCAGGTCGGTGCTGACTGCGATAGGGCGGTTGACGGGGACGCCGAGGTTTGCGAGTTTGTCGATGAGGCCGGCGTGTGTGGTTGCCCAGGTGTCGTCGCTGATTTCACCCTTGCCGTGGGCGACGAAGCTGAGGCTGCGTGCGGCGGCGCGGGAGGGGTCGAGTTGTTTAAGCGTGCCAGCGGCGGCGTTGCGGGGGTTCATGAACGGCTCGTCGCCGTCGGCCTCTGCTTGGGCGTTCATCTCGGCGAAGGAGGTGTTGGAGAGGTAGACCTCGCCGCGTATTTCGAGGACGTTGGGGACGCTTGCGGGCAGGCGGAGGGGCAAGGCGCCGATGGTGCGGATGTTGTGGGTTACATCGTCGCCTGTGCGGCCGTCGCCGCGGGTTACGGCGTGGACGAGTTGGCCTTGCTCGTAGCGGAGGCTCATGGCGACGCCGTCGATCTTGGGATCGACGACGAAGGCGGGGGCGTGGTCGAAGAGGCCGCTAGCGGTGAGGGCTTTGGTAGTGCGTGCGTGCCACTCGACGAAGGTTGCGATCTCGTAGGTGTTGTCAATCGAGAGCATCGGCACGCGGTGCTGGCGGGGGATGAAGCCGTCGATCGCGGCTCCGCCGACGCGGCGTGTGGGGGAGTTGGGGTCGTCGAGATCGGGGTGGGTGGCTTCGAGGGAAGCAAGCTCGGCCAAGAGGGTGTCGAACTCTTTGTCGGGCATCGTCGGGCGGGCGTGTGTGTAGTAGGCGGTGTTGGCCTCTTCGAGGATCGCTCGCAGCTCGGCAACGCGGGCGGCAGGTTTGGTGGGGTGCGTGGGCACGGAAGGATGGTAACGCGGCGGGGGCAGGTGGAGGAGTTTCGGGCGTTGGGGGCTGGCCGAACGTAAGATCCACCTTGACGCAGAACGTTCCAAGTCGCGGTAGCGGGCAGAGGGCTGTGCGTACGCCTGCACTGACGGACTCGATGGGTTCGCTCGGCATCAGGCTTGCCAAGGCCCTTGCCAGGCGGTCGGGGTTGATCGGGGGCGATGGCGTGCGTGCGTGCCGGGTGTTTTCGGGTGATAGTGAGGGTGTGCCGGGGGTATTTGTTGATGTTTACGGGCCGGGCGCGGTGATGATGGTTTATGAGGGGCGGGTGGCGAGTGGGTTTGATGCCGAGGAGGCCGCGCAGGTGGTGCTCGATGTGCTGCGGCCGGTGGGTGTGCGGGGGGTGTATCTCAAGCCCTTCCCGAAGGACCGGCCCAAACTGGGCGGTGCGCTGCCCGCGTGTGTTACGGATGCGAGGCCCGCCGCGGGGGAGAGCGTGGGCGAGTATGTCATCATCCAAGAGGGTGGGCAGGAACAAAGTTGGAACCTTGAGGTTCGGCTGTATGACGGGTTGTCGACGGGGTTGTTCCTGGACCAGCGTGCAAACCGTGCCGCGCTGGCCTGGGCGGTTGCCAAGCGTGCGCGTGGGGGGAAGACGCCGGCGGTGCTCAACACGTTTGCGTATACCTGCGCTTTTAGCGTGGCGACGGCGATGGCCGGGGCGAGCACCACGAGCGTGGACGTTTCGGCACGATACCTGGAGTGGGGGAAGAGAAACTTTGCCCACAACGGGCTGGAGGCGTCGCTGCACCGCTTTGCCAAAATGGATACATTCGAGTTCATCACCTATGCGAGGCGCAAGGGGCTGGGTTATGACCTGATTATCCTCGACCCGCCCAGTTTCGCGGCTGGCTCAAAGAAGAAGGGCCACCGGCCCTTTAGTTCGGTGAGCGATTACGCCCGGCTGGTGCGTGAGTCGGCAACGATCCTCAACCCCGGTGGGGTGATCTTCGCATCGACGAACACGCAGGAACTCTGCCGGCCTGTGTTTGCGGGCCAGCCGATCCGCCTGGAGCGGGAGATCGCCAAGGGGCTTGAGCTGCCTGCGGGCCGAGAGCCGAGGTGGGTGAAACTGCCGGTGGTAACGGCGGACTTTGCCAGCGAGCGCGAACGCTTTGCCGCGCGGATGTTTACGCTGTAGATTCAGTTTCTTCACTCGGCCCTCGGTCCACAAACCTCGGCCCTCTCTTTGCTTGCCCCGGATTGAACGACTATGAGCACCGCGGAACTTCCACGTAGAACATTTGCGATTATCTCTCACCCCGACGCGGGCAAAACAACGCTGACGGAGAAGTTGCTGCTCTACGGCGGTGCGGTAACGCTGGCCGGGTCGGTGACTGCACGCAAGGACCAGCGTGCGACGACCAGCGACTGGATGGAGCTGGAGAAGCAGCGTGGGATCTCGATCTCGTCAACGGTGCTGCAGTTTGACTACGCTCCGGAGGTCGACGGGCATCGGCAGGGGGAGATCCGCATCAACCTGCTTGACACGCCGGGGCACAAGGACTTTTCTGAGGACACCTACCGGGTGCTGACGGCGGTGGACGCGGCGGTGATGGTGATCGACGCGGCCAAGGGGATCGAGCCGCAGACGCGGAAGCTCTTTGAGGTCTGCCGAAGGCGTGGGGTGCCGATCTTTACGTTCATGAACAAGTGCGACCGCCCGACGCGCGACCCGATCGATCTGCTCGATGAACTGGAGAAGGTGCTGGGGATCGGTGCGTTCCCGGTCAACTGGCCGCTGGGGTCGGGGCCTGACTTTCGGGGTGTGTATGACAGGCTTTCTAGGCGTGCGCACTTGTTTGAGCGGACAAGCCACGGGGCGTATGCCGCGCCCGTGCAGGTGCTGGGGATCGACGACCCGGCGATCCGGGAGCGGATGGAGCCGGGGGTCTTTGCACGGGTGCACGAGGAGATCGAGATGCTCCAAGGCGCGGGGGAGCGTTTTGATGAGGCACGCGTGCTGGCCGGGCAGGTAACGCCCGTTTACTTTGGCAGCGCGATGAACAACTTTGGCGTGCAGTTGCTGCTGGACGGTTTTTTGCAGCACTCAGCCGGGCCTGGGCCGAGGGTGGTTAAGGACCCGTACCCACACGGGCCGGAGCGCGTGATCAACCCCGAGGACCCCGGCTTCAGCGGGTTTGTGTTTAAGATTCAAGCGAACATGGATCCCCGGCACCGCGACCGCATCGCCTTTGTGCGGATCGTCTCGGGATCGTTTACGCGCGAGATGACCGTTGTGCATGTGCAGAGTGGCAAGCGCATCCGCCTGTCGAACGCGCAGAAACTCTTCGGGCAGGCACGCGAGACCGTCGAGGAGGGGCGGGCGGGTGACGTTGTCGGGATCGTCGGGCACGACATCCTGCGCATCGGCGACACCCTGGCGGATGATCGGACGATTGTGTTTAGTGAGATACCGCGGTTCCCGCCGGAGTGCTTTGCGTACCTGCACAACCCGCAGCCGGGTAATAGCAAGAAGTTTCGGCTGGGGCTGGAGCAGTTGCTGCAGGAGGGTGTGGTGCAGGTGCTCAACGTTGGGTCGGGGCAGGTCAAGACGCCGCTGCTGACGGCGGTGGGTCCGCTGCAGTTCGAGGTCGTGCAGTACCGGATGAAGGCGGAGTATGGCGCGGAGTCTCGGCTGGAGACGTCGCGGTACACCATTGCGCGCTGGTACCGCAAGGCCGACGGGAGCACGCCGGCGCCCGACTGGCTGCCGGATATGCCGGGGGACTCGGCGATCGCTTACGACCGCGACGAGAAGCCGGCGGTGCTCTTTGCTGATGAGTGGGCGCTGCGGCACTTCACACAGCGCAACCCGGGGGTTGAACTTTCGCCGCTGCCGTTTGCGGAGGGGGCGAGGGCGGGGGTTTAAGGATTGACGCGGGGTATATGGATCACTACTGATTGTCGTGCGTTCGAGGTTGTCAACCCCATCCCTGCCCCTCCCCTCGGGGGAGGGGTTCCGTGCAAGAAACATCGGCGATTCGTTCTAGAGCAGCGCGATCGGGTCAACGTCCACGGCGGTGTGGGCATCGCTGACGAGCAGGCCCTGCTCGCGGAGGGAGGCGAACGCGCGCTGGATGGCCGTGCGCGAGTTGGCGGTTACCTGCACCTCGATGCGGTGGTGGTCGCCGATGCGTGCGATCGCGCAGGGCATCGGGCCGACGACGCGCAGGCCGAGGTCGGCCTCAAACTCGCGGAGCAACCCCGCGATCTCGGCGGCTGCGTTCTGGGCCTTGGCGAGGACAACATCCCGGCAGACGACGCGGGCCATGCGTTTGATTGGTGGCAGGCCTGATTCGGTGCGCTGGGCGAGTTCAAAGTCGGCGAATCGCACAAAGTCGTGCCGGGCGGCCAGGACGATCGCCGGCTCTTGCGGGTTGGCAGTCTGGACGATGACGCGGCCGGGGTCCTTGCCACGCCCGGCCCGGCCGGCGACCTGGGCAACGAGTTGGAAGGTGCGCTCGGCGGCGCGGAAGTCGGGGAAACTGAGGCTCGTGTCGGCCGAGATGACCCCGACGAGGCGCACGCCCGGATAGTCAAGCCCCTTGGCGATCATCTGCGTGCCGAGCAGGACGCGGGCTTGCCCGCTGGCGAAGCGGGAGAGGGCGGTGAAGTAGTCGCGTGCCGTCTGCATGCTGTCGCCGTCGAGTCGCAGGAGGGTGGTGCCCATGGCCAGGGCGTGGCTGGGGCCGAACTTGCGTTCGAGTTCGGCCTCGACGCGCTGCGTGCCCAGGCCGAAGGTGTTGATGGTTTTTTTGCAATCCGGGCAGGACGCCGGGAGGGTAAGTTCGGCCAGGCAGTGGTGGCAGCGGACGAAGCCCCCGGCTTTGAGCCGGCGGTCGATGTGGTAGACGGTTGTTACGTCGCAGTGCTCGCACTGCATCACCCACCCGCACTTGGGGTCGGTGCAGCAGATGTAGTTGGCGTACCCCCGGCGGTTGAGCAGCAGCAGCACCTGCCCCTGCCCGGTGAGCGTCTGGCCGATGGCGTCTTCGAGCGTCGGGCCGATGAGGTGCAGGTGCCGGTCGCGCCAACCTTCGGGCTGGACGAGCGCACGCAGGCGGCGTTCGTCGGCCAGGTCGACGATCTGCACCGGGGGGAGCCTGGCCTGCCCGACGCGGGCGGGCAGGGAGCTGAGGATGTACTTTGATGCCGAGGGGAGTGTGCCGGCCGGGGCGTTGGCCGAGGGGGGAGCCTGCTTGGTGTTGGCCCAGGTTTCAAGGCTGGGCGTTGCGCTGCCGAGGATGACCGGGCACCCTTCCAGTTGGGCGCGTTTGATAGCGACGTCGCGCCCGTGGTAGCGGGGGAGTTGGTCTTGCTTGTAACTGCTGTCGTGCTCTTCGTCGACGACGATGAGGCCGACGTTGCGGAGCGGGGCGAAGATTGCCGAGCGCGCGCCGACGACGATGCGTACGCGTCCTCCCCCACTATCACTGCCCTGTGCGCACGCCAGCCACTGCCCGTGGCGTTGGCTGGCCGTCAGGCCCGAGTGCAACACGGCGACGCGGTCGCCAAAGCGTGCGGTGAATCTTGATGCCGTCTGGGGCGTCAGGGCGATCTCGGGCACGAGCATGATGGCGGTGCTGGTGTGGGCGGGGTTGTGGGGGTCGTCGCGTGCGAGCATGGCTTCGATGGCGCGGAGGTAGACCTCGGTTTTACCGCTCCCTGTTACGCCGTGGAGGCAGTGGACGGCGAAGGTGCCCAGCGTGCCGGCGACGCGGTCGAGGGCGGCGGTCTGGTGCTCGGTGAGGGCTAGGGGACCGGCGGCCTGGGCACTGCCTGTGCTGCTGGCATTTTGCGCATTGGCGCAGTCCATAAGCCAGTCGCGGCTCTCTTGCACCTCCTGCTTGCTCGTTGCCAGCAGGTGCCCGTTCTCGATGAGTTTTTTGACCGCCGACTCGGTTACACCATCGAGCATCATCGCCAGCGCGCGGGGTGTGGTCGGGAAGGCCTCGGCTGGAAGGGCCTGCACCTGCTCCCAGGCACTGGTGAGGCGCTTGGACAGGGGTGTGTCGATCGCCACGGGCGCGCGGTCGACGTAGACCCTGGTCTTGGTGCCGGTCTGTTTTTTGACCGCCGCGGGGAGCATGGTGCCAAAGACCATCCCCAGCGGGGCGACGTAATAGTCGCTCATCCACGAGGCGAGTTTGACGATCAACGGCGTGAGCGTAACGGGTGTTACGCGAGCGATTGGTTTGACGCGCGATGCGCTCAGCCCGGCGAGCAGTTCGGCGCCCCCGATGGCGACGACGATACCCGCGGCCAGTTTGTCGCCACGGCCCAGGGGGACGACGACGCGCTGGCCGGGGTGGACGTCGTCGGGCGCGCCGTAGGTGAGGCCCGCGTCGGCCGAGTCGCCGGCACGGTCAATGCCACGCTCGACGACGACGCGGGCGAATCGCGTCATCGCCGGGGTGGGGGTTTCGGGGTGGAAGAGGTCGCTTTCCAAGGGGGTTGGTGCGAGTCTACGGGCATGGGCCGCCGGCGGATGGGCCGATAGCCGTTTGACGCCCCGGCAGATCGGGTCTATGTTTCACTCCCTGCTGCGCACGGGCGAGGGCGCCCAAACGCCGTGGGGGGACAAGTGCATACGCGGGCGTAGCTCAGTGGTAGAGCATCACGTTGCCAACGTGAGGGTCGAGGGTTCAAGTCCCTTCGCCCGCTTTTTAGGCCCCCTGCGGGGCGTGCGGCCGACACGGGATATTGATCCAGGTCGGCTGCGGTTGTTTTTGCGGCCGTATGCCGCCCCGGGGAGCACCCAATCTTGGGCAGTGAAGTGCGGAGAATGAAAAACACCCCGCAGTGGGTGCGGGGTGCGGGGTGCGGGGAGACTTGTTGTGTTTTTGGAGTTGGCCGTGAGAGCCAACGAGGGGCTATCAACCCTTTATGGCGGTGATCTTGACCTTGGTATACCGCTGGCGGTGCCCGGTCTTCTTGTCAAAGGCTTTGCGCCGGCGGAACTTCTGGATGAAGAGTTTCTCACCCTTGACAAGCCCCTCGACGACCTCGGCCGAGACCGACGCGCCGGGCACATAGGGCTGGCCGAGTTTGAGCGAGACGCCGTCGCCTGAGATGAGCAGGACCTTGTCAAAGGTGATGCTCTTGCCCGGCTTCAGTTCGCCGGAGTCGACGAGGTCGATAAGGATTTCGTCGCCGTTGCTGACCTTGCGTTGCCCGCCACCTTCTTCGATAATCGCGTACATAACCGCTCCAATAACGCCTGCGCGGCCGGGGGGGCGAGTGGGCCAATCGGCCCGGCAATCTCGCCCGCTTGCGTGGCTCCCGGGGGAACAGCAGGGCCTAGATACTAGGCAAGAAAACCTCTTGCGGCTGGGCCGCGGGGCTGGGCCGGATTACTTGCCCCGCACCACCAGCACACTGCACGGGGCATGGCGCACAACGTGCTCGGCGACGGACCCGAGCAGGACACGCCCGAGGCCCGTGCGTCCGTGCGTGCCAAGGACCAGGAGGTCGGCCCCCCACTGCTTGGCGCAGGCGACGACTTCATAGTCAGGCCGGCCCTGGCGCAGGAAGGTCTGTGGGGCGGGGGAGAGGCCGGCGGCGGTTTTCTTCAAGAGTTCTTGGCCGGCGAGGCGCAGTTCTTCAAAGATTCCCGCGGTGGGTATGAACTCCGGGCTGAGGGCGGGCAGCGGGTCGACGGCGTAGACGATCGCCAATGCCGCACCGCTGAGGCGGGCCTGCTCGGCCCCGGCAGCCAGGGCACGGGCGCTGCACTCGCTGCCGTCGATCGCGACGAGGACTTTGGTGGGCTTCATGGGAGTCTCCGTTGCCTAATGCTATCGCCTGCGTGCGGGCGGTGCGGAGTAGGGATCGCTGGTTAATTCGGGCTTTAGAAGTCGCCAACCCCACCCCTGCCCCTCCCCTCGCGGGAGGGGTTCTTAGTCAGAGATATTGGGGATTCTTAGTTGTCCTGCTCGTCGTCGCCCGGCTCGGGGAGCATCGTTGCCGTGCGCGCCCCGACGGGGTTGATGAGGGCCTGGTGGGCGCTTTCTTCGCAGGCCTGGCGAAGGACTTGGTGGAGTTTTTCATGGTCGGGAAAGGCCTGCAAGCGCAGGTAGAGGGCCTCGACGCGTTGGAAGCAGTTGATGCTGGTAACCTGCTCGATGGCCGCGTCGCCGAGGGCCTCGCACGCGGCGAGGATCCAGGGCATATCGGGTGTGATGAACGTGCCGAAGACGTTGACGACCTGCGCGGGCGGGGCCGTAAGTGTGGCCGTGGCGGCTGGCTTGGGCGTGGTGGCCTTGGTCTTTTTGTTCCCCTTGCCCTTAATCGAGGCCAGCGGTGGTGTTGGCTCTTGCACATAGGCCCGGGCAGTAACAGGCCCGACGGAGACGACCGGGCAAAGCCCCCCGCTGGTGCGGGGCTCGCGCGCGATGACGATCACCGGCACGCACGCCTGCTCGGCACGCACGCGTAGCACGCGGGCCTCCTGCCCCACGCGCGGGGGGACAAAGAAATAGCACCCAGGCTCGGGCACAAACTGCTCACCGATCGGCTCGGAGATCAAGACCACCCGGCCAGCATCAACCGCCAGGTCGCGCTTCATACGCCGGGCCTCTTGCAGGGGGTTGATCACGCGCGCAGCACGCTGATAGTCCTTGGCCAAGATCGCGCTGCGTAGGCACTCAATGGCGAGCTGCTCGGCTAGAAAATAGTCGCGCTGAACCAGGGCAAGGCTCGCATGCTCCATCATCGCGTCGATCTTCTGGCCAGACTGCTTGCTCGCCGTCGTCATGCAGCGCCACCCTCAGCCTTGCTTTGAGACTCACCCACACCCGGCGAGGCCAGCACACGCGCAGCTTGTCCCATCTGCCCGAGCAGCCCGGTCCACACCTCGGCCTGCTGGTCGAGTTCCGCGTTGAGCAGGTCCGCAAGTGTTGCCCAGTCTTGCATCGCAAGCGTCGCTTTGAGGGCCGAGAGGCTTGCGCTCAACTCCGCCGTGGTTTGCTGAAAACTCGTCCCCGCCGGGCAGAGCGACTGCGGGCTGACGCCCAGCAGGACCGGTGCCTGGTCGAGCACCTTGCGCACGGCCTCCCAGACGCCCACGGCCTCGGCCAGCAGCCCGAAGGCCTGGTCCGTCTGCCCCGCCTGCAACGCCCCCGCGGCCTCCTGCTGGATGGCCCGCGCTTCGTCGAGGGCCTCGGCGGCCTGCTCGAAGCTCATCGCCACCAAAGCACGCGGGTCCGCCGAGATACACTCGATGCGCTCGCCCGCGACGGTGCCGGGCTGGTCGATCTGCTCATCGGTCAAGTCGACACCGTCGAGCTTCACCTCGACAACGACGCGGCCAAGCTCGGCCGCCTGCCGGCGGGCCGTCTCCAGCGCGGCGGCCAGGGTCGGCTGGGGACCAATCTCACGCTGGTCGAGGTACGTTTTCATTTCGTCGGTATCGGCAATTTGCCCGGTTTGCCTGCACAGGGCTGGGTTTGTTGGCTGGCCCGAGCGCAGGGCTGATGCTCAGGCCTGCACCGGGGTGCTGACGTGCTCGACCTCTCCGAGCCGGGCGCTGATGGCCTCGTTGATGCGCGTGTTGACGTAGAGGCACGCCTGTTTGATGGCCGAGCGGATGCTCTTGGGTTCGCTGCTGCCGTGGGCGATCATGCAGATGCCGTTGACACCGAGCAGGGGCGCGCCGCCATGCTCGTGGTAGTCGTTCTTCTTGAACATGTCCTTGAGAACCGGTTCGAGGCGGAAGAGCAGTTCGGGGTCGGCGCTGATGATCTCCTGGCCGAGGCCCTGGAAGATCGCCTTGGCCATCCCCTCGGCCGTCTTGAGCACCACGTTACCGACGAGACCGTCGGTAACAACAACATCGGCAAAGTTGGCAAAGAGCTCGCGCCCCTCGATATAGCCAACAAAGTTGACCCCCGGGGTGCGTTTGAAGAGGTCGTAGGTCTCGCGGATCAGGGTGGTGCCCTTGCCCTCCTCGGTGCCGATGTTCATCACCGCCACGCGGGGCTCCTTGCGGCCGTGCAGGAGCCTGGAGACCGTCTCGGCCATCAGGCCATACTGCCAGAGGTGCGTCGGTCGCGGCTCGGGGTTGGCACCCGCATCGCTCAGGACGACCGGGCCGTGGAACGTGGGGATGGTCACGGCAATGCCGGGGCGGTGGACGTGCTCGATGCGGCGCATGTGCATCGTCGCGGCCGAGACGCACGCGCCGGTGTTGCCCGCCGAGAGAACGGCATCGCACCGGTAGCCGTAGAGGGCTTGGGCCTTGGCCGAACCGGCCAGGGCCATGTGGACGATGGTGGAGTCCTTCTTGCCGCGGACCGCCTCGACGGGGTGCTCGTCCATGCCGATGACCTCGTGGCAGTCGAGTATCTCGAGCCTTGGGTCGGCGATGTTGTAGTCGTGCAGATAGGTGCGGATGAGGCGTTCAGGCCCGATCAGCACGATTTGGTCGCCCGCTTGGAGCAGGTCAAGGCTCAGGACGCACCCCTTGAGGATCGCGTCGGGCGCGTGGTCGCCACCCATGACATCGACACCGATGCGCATGGAAACTCCTTGCAACAAACCCAAGGCCCGGGCCGGCTCATCTTGCCGGGTGTTTTGAACCGGGCTATGGAACCAACACTAAACGGCCAGGCCCGCGCATGGCCGAGCTATCACAGAACCGGGGACCGCCCCGGACAACCCAGAATTAGTTGCCCCCACCCTCGCCGCCTAGTTTTTTACGCTTCTTCGATGCGCCGATGCCAAGTTTGGCGACCTGGATCGTTAGCCCGGGGCGGACGTACCCGCTCTGGATGCTCACGCGGTGGTGCATCTTGGGCATACCCGAGACGGGGTCAAGCCCGGGTGTGACCCCGGTCAGGGCGTGGTGGGCGCGACGCCGACGCGTCCGGCCGTAGGAAATTCTTTGTGGAGGGTTCATGATAAGGGTTCCTGCCCGCGGTTGTCTACCCGCCGGGTTGAACCGGAACATTAGGAGGGGCCGGGGGGCAAAGGCAACCGAGAACGAAGACGATCACCGAACTGTTCCCGAATCTGTTTGTATTGTGCTTGGTATTAGGCTAGCCAAAGCGCCGCACCTGCAATCAATCCTGATCCCCAAACTCAAACGTCGGCCGGGAGACAATCGGCGCAGGGCGTACGCCGATCGAGACGAGCAGGCCGGTCATGATCCAGACAGAGATCATCGATGACCCACCCGCACTGACAAACGGGAGCGTAACGCCGATGATCGGCAGCACTCCGACGACCATGCCGATGTTGACCAGCGCCTGCGTCGCCAAGAGCGCGGCGAACCCGACGCAGACGAGCCGGCCGAACGGGTCTTTGCACGTTGCCGCAGTCAGAAGTGCGCCCATGATCCAGAGGCCATAGAGCGCAAAGACACCAGCCACCCCCGCCAGCCCGAACCGGGCGGCGACAACCGAGAAGATCATGTCGTTGTGCCGCTCGGGCAGCTGCGCATAGCGGATCACGGCCCGTGCCTTGGCGTCGGGGTACCCCGTCCACTGCCCGGCGCCGATGAGCGAGATCGCCGTGAGGCTCTGGTAGTTGATGTCGTCGCTGACGCGTTTGTCCCCGGTGAGCTGGTAGTAGAGCCCGACGATACGCTGCTTCTGGTAGGGCTTCATCAACGGGTACGACACCGGCAGCGCGAGCAGGCCGCAGGCAACGATGATCGCCAGGTGCTTGAGCTTCGCCCCCGCAGCCAGCACGATCGCGAAGATGGTGGGGATAAACAGCAGCGCACTGCCGAGGTCGGGCTGGAGCAGGATCAGCGCGATCGGGATGAACGTGAGCACCGCGGGCATCACAAAGCCGCGCACCTCGCGGTGGTTTTTGCGGAAGCGGAAGTAGTCCGCCGCGACCATGATGAATGTAACCTTGACCAGTTCCGTCGGCTGCAGGTCGATCGGCCCAAGGTCGATCCACGCGCGCACGCCGTTGACCGGCCGCACAAGGCTGGGGGGCACGAACGGCAGCACCAGCACGACCAGCAGCCCGAGCGACAGAAAAAAGATCGTCCATGCAAACAGCCGAACCACGCGGTAATCGGGCAACGCCACGACCATCCCCGCCACCAGCCCGGCGCACAAAAAGATCACCTGCTTGATCGCACGCGGCGCCAGTTCACCGGTCCCTTCCCCGGCCAACGCACCCGTGCCCAGGTCGATCGCGTACACCCCCAGCAGCGAGAGCGCAAGCCCGGCCAGCACGCTCAGCCACGCCCAGTTGAGCAGCCGAAGCCGCCCAAGGGGCGAGAGCGACAGGCCCGTCTGGGCTGGAAAGTTCGCGGGCACGCGTGCCATCTACAAATACCCCTCGGCACGCAAGGCCCACAAAATCTGGTTCGCCAGCGGCCCGGCCACACGCCCGCCTGAACCTCCATACTCCACCAAGAGCGCGACAACAACCCTCGGCCTGGCCGCACCCTCGGCACCGGCCATGACCACAAACCAGGAGTGGTCCAGCGAGGCGTCCGGGTTCTCCTGACTCTTCTTGCCCGAATCCGCCGTGCCCGACTTGCCCCAGATGCTCACGCCGGGGATGTTGAACGTCGGCTCCTTGGCCTGCACGCCATCGGGGCCAGTGTACGTGATGTGGTGCCCCGAGCCGCGCTCCTCGCTGACTGCTCGCTGCAGCCCGCGCATTGCCACCTGCACCGAGCCGCGGTCCCACCCGAGATCATCGCGCGCGCTCAGCACATCGGTGCGGATCTTGGGCACCAGCCGGATGCCCCCGCGCGCCAGCGTGGCGTACGCATCGGCAGCCTGCAACGGCGTCCAGGCGATGGGCCCTTGGCCGATCCCCATGAGGATCGCATCGCCGGCGGTGATCCGTGGGCGTTGGTCGCCGCTCTCATCGCCCGGGCTCTCGCGCCGGCTCATCCGCCCGACGGAGCCGGGGAACTGGTACCCCACGCCGAGGTCCGGCCGTTTAATCCCATCGTCCGTCCCGACCCCCAGCGATGCAAAGAGTTTCTCGATACCTTCGGGCCCGAGTTTCTGCCCAAGCATGAAGAAGTAGATATTGCACGAGACCATGATCGCCTCGTCGGCCGTCAGCGGGTGCCCGAACTGTGCCGTGTGCGTCGTGTTGTTCTGCTTATAGATCCAGCAGCGCAGCATGTCGGGCCTGTCGGGATGAAAGTGCCCCGTGCAGTCGACCGTCCGCCCCGCCTCCCACACCCCCTGCGCCACCCCCCCCGCGAGCATCAACGGCTTGACGATGGATCCCGGCGCATACGCACGCCCCATCGCCCGGCTCAGCAGCGGCTGGCCCGAGGCCTCCCCCAGCACGCTGTCGGGGTCGTCTCGCAGTTGCTGCCGGGTGAATGTCGGTGTGCTGACCATCGACAGAATCTCGCCGGTGTCGATGTCCAATATCACCGCCGCAGCGTTGAGGGGCGTGCCGGGGTCCAAGGCCTTGTTGTTCTGCCAGGGCTGCACCACCGTCAGCCCCGTCAGTGGGTTCATCAATGCCTGAACGCGCGCCTGCAAGCGCGAGTCGAGCGTCAGGCGCACGTCCTTGCCCGGCGTGCGCTCCACGCGCGTGCTCTGGCCGGTGTCCAGCCGTTCGAGCACGCTGCCGCGCGCCCCGCGCAGTTCCGGTTCCAGAGCCCACTCCAACCCGGCAGCGCCGATGCTGTCGCCGGGGCGGTAAGCACCCGGGTCGATCGTCGGCTTGCCGTCGTCGCCGATGCTGCGGGGTGGCCTGCGGGCAATGTCCTCTTTAAACAGTTGCCCGCGCATCCAACCGATGAGCCCCGTCGCAACACCACGGGCCGTTACCTCCTGCGTCTTCCGACTCCGCAGCGGCCCGGGGAAGTTCGACAGGTCCAGCCCCACGGCGATCTCCTCACTCGGATACTCCCGCCGAGTCGCGTCAACGAGCTTCATCCCCGGCAGCAGCGGCGAGCCGGCCAACTCGCTCTCGTTGGGGAAGGTGAACGCCACCTCCTCGTCCAGATCACGCACCAGCACATGCGGCGTGCGCTGCTCGCGGATCGGGCGAGCGACCTCCGCAAGAGACAACGTGCTCTCGGCCGTCGATGGCTCCTGTGCCTCCGTCAACTCCCTGCCCCGGCTGAGGCTCTCGATGCTCGCGCGACGCTGGCTCTCCCACACCGCCAGCGCCTGTGCACTGACACGCGCGACGATCTCACTCCGCCGCTCCTCGATCTCGCTCGGCGGCACACCCGTCAGGCGCGAGACCTCTGCCCACGCCTCTGTCAAACGCTGCTGATACGGCCCAAGCCCCTCCTGCACCAACCTCTCACGCTCGAGCGGGGACAACTGCGTCCACTCCGCCGTCCGCCGGCGAGCCGCCCGCGCCGCCTGCGCAAACGCCCACTGCCCGCTGATGAGCGGGTAGTCGACCTCCAGGTCAAAGCTCGGCTTGTCGATCGCTAGCACGCGCCCGTCGCGGTCGAGGATCTTCCCCCGGCTTGTGCCGATCCACCGCCGCTCGACCAACCGGCCCTCGGCCTGCTCACGCAGGGAGTCACCCTTGCGGATCGTCAGGTCGCACGTCCGCAGCATCGGCACTGCCGCCGCGGCGCAGAACGCCGCGCCCAGCAGCAGCAGCCGGCGGTGAAACATCTGCATCCCGTCGCCCCAGCGGGGCAGGCCAATACGCATACAAACTATGCTCCAGGGCAGGATATCGGCACAAAAACCCCCGCAGGGTCAGTCCTCGCCCAGACAGACTACGCTCATGGCAATGGCCATCGAGCAGACCACCCTGTCCTGCGGCATGCCGCTGATCGTCGAGCACATCCCGGGCGTCAAGTCCGCCTCGCTCTCGTGGTGGGTGCCCGCCGGGACCGCCACCGACCCACCCGAACGCCTCGGCCGCGCGCCGATGCTCGCCGAGCTGCTCCTGCGCGGCACCACGACGCACACCAGCCGAGAGATGGCCGATGAACTCGACCGCCTGGGCATCCTGCGTGCAACGCACGCCGGGACGCAGTACGTCCGCCTGGCCGCGACTTTTGTTGGCGAGCGCATCGCCGAGTGCCTGCCCCCGCTGGCCGAGATCATCCTCCGCCCACGCCTTGATGAGCAGGGGATCGACTCGGCACGCCTGCTCTGCCTCCAAGCCCTCGCGGGCCTGCCCGACAACCCCCAGCAGCGCGCCGCAGAGATCTTGCACCAACGCCACGACCCGGCACCACTGAACCGCTCCTCCCTCGGCACCGAGCAAGGGCTTCAGGACCTGACCCGCCAAGACCTCCTCACCGGCTGGCAAGCACAGGCCCGCCCCGGCGCGTGCATCCTGGCCATCGCGGGCGACGTAAGGCTCGCGCCCACTGCCCAGCTGCTTGAATCGCTCCTGAAAGACTGGACCGGATCACCCCCGCCCCTTGCGATGGGCCAGCCCGAGCACCGGGGCACCTACTTCCACGAGCACGAAGAGACCCACCAGGTGCAGATCTACCTCGCACACCAGGCACCGCCCGAACCCTCACCCGATGCCAGGCTTGAGCGCGTCCTCACTTCGGTCCTCTCCGGCGGTTCCTCCGCACGCCTCTTTGCCGAGGTGCGCGAGAAGCGGGCGCTCTGCTACTCCGTCTACGCCTCCTACGGCTCAGACAAACACTTCGGCACGCTCACCGGCTACGTCGGCACCACCCCCGACAAGGCCCAACTCGCCCTGGACGTGATGCTCGAACAACTCGCCCACCTCGCCGGGCCGACGGCCAAGATTACCGCCGACGAACTCGACCGTGCCCGCATCGGCCACAAGTCGCGCCTGGTCGCCTCCGGCGAGAGCACCGCCGCACGCGCCTCGGCCTTGGCAAGCGACTGGCACCGCCTCGGGCGGGCACGCTCGCTGGGCGAACTGGCCGACGAGGCAGCCTCGATTACCCTCGGGCAACTCAACGACTATGCGCACCGCCGAGCATTGGGCCCGATCACCATCGTTACCCTCGGTCCCGGCGCGCTCAAGGCTCGGCAATAACTACCCGGCGTGCGACGCCGGGGGCAGAAACCTTGCCGGTGCCACCCTCGATCTTCTCAAGCCTCGTCCACGCCTGCGCCGGCGACGGCCGCAGACGCACCACCCCATCGCGCCCCGAACCAACTGTTATCTCCAGCCCGTCCAGCTCGATCACCTCGCGCGGGTTGTAACCCACAACCTCCACACCCGCACGCTCAGCCGCGACCAGCAATACCCCCTGCGCACCCAGCGGCCGCTGCTCTGCAAGCATCAAAAAATCCCCCGGCACCAGCACACGCCGAACCCCCAGCGGCCCGAACAACTCCGGCAGCAGCGAAAAGCGCTCCGCCGACGGCGACGTTACAACCGCCGTCCGCGCCCGCACGCCCCCCACCGCCCACACCGCACGCTGCACCACCCGCCCGGCACTCCTTGACGTACTCCCAGGATCGATCAGCACCACCCCCGCCCGCGTCTGCACGATCGCGCACGACGACCTCGGCAACGCCAACTGATCGACCTGCGCCAGCACACCCTGGCCCAACACATGCCCAGGGCGTGCAACGATCAACAACCCCGCCGCCACCACAACCAGCACCACACTCCACAACCTCGGCCGCCGAGCAACCAACAGCAGCAACGCACCAGTCATCGCCAGCGCCCACACCCACATCGCCGCCGTCCCCGTCGTTCCCACCCACACGCTTGAGCCCGGCACCTGCCCGGCCCAGTCGGCAGCGGCAAAGATCACCGAGCACATCCACTCGGCACACGCCCCAAGCGCCGCCCCCGCCGGCGCCCAGACCGCCGCGACGGGCAACGCAAAGAGGCCAACGACCAGCGCCGCCGTCGCCAGAGGTGTTAGCGCGATCCCCAGCAGCACCCCCCACCCCGGCAGCATCCCCGTGTGCAGCACCACCAGCGGCGCGCTTGTGCTCACGGCCAGAACCCCCACCACCACCGTGCCAAGAACCAGCCGGGCAACGACATCGCCAAGCCCATCACGCCGGGCCTCTAGGTGCGCCGAGCGCCCCCTCACCCCCGGCAGGCCAAACGGCCTCCACCCCAGCACCGCATTAAGCATCTGCTCCCCTCGCCATAGCAGCACCCCCGTGGTCAGGAATGACAACTGAAAGCCCGCGCTGCGCAGGTCCATCGGCCGCCAAAGCAAAAGCACAAACGCCGCCCAACCCAGCGTGTTGAGCCGGTCGTACCGCCGGCCTGCCGCCTCACCCATCAGCAGCACCAGCACCATCAATCCCGACCGCAGCACCGGCGCCTCGGCTGGCACCACCAGCATGTACAACCCCGTCGCCCCTGCCGCCAGCAGCGCGTGCGACCTCGGTGAGCCACCAAAGAGCCGCAGCATCCACAGCACCACCACCGCCAGCACCGCCAGGTGAAACCCGCTGATCGAGAGCACATGCACCAACCCCAGCCGGGCCAGGTCTCCCGCGGCCAGGTGCAGCTGCGGGTCATCACTTCCCAGCAGCATCGCCCGCATCATCGCACGCTGACGTGAACCGCTCCCCTCCCCCTGGGGCGCAAACGCCGCGTCGAGCGCCCGCGTCGCCGATGCACGCAAAAAATCCAACCCGCTGCGCCCAACTCGCGTGATCCACCATCGCGCTTCGCCCAGCACCACCGCGGCGTCGGGCCCATCAATCACCAGCACGCCCACCCGGCTTTCCTGCGCCGCCCACGGCCTCGGGTCCATCTGCCCAGGGTTCGCCGGCGGGCCGATGCCCGTAAACACACCCGTCAACTCCACAGACTCCCCACCACGCAAGGCCCGCATCCCCGCCGGCGAGATCACCGTCAGCACCCCGCTGGCCGGCTCCCGAACCCCGCCCACCAACACCGCACGCACGCGCACACGCGCACGCATCGATTCGCCCATCCACCTGGGCCTCTCGACCAGCCCCGACTGCTCCACAGCGGGCAAACTCCCCTCGATCACCTGCACCCGCACCGTCGCCGGCAGACGCCACGCCGGGGCATCGACACTCCCCAGCCGAAGGTGCAACGCATCCACCGGCAAGGCGCGCGTCCGCAGCGCCAACCACCCCGCACCCCCAAGCACGCACGCCACGCCTAGCAAACCCAGCACCCAACACCTCCGCGCTATCCCACCCCCCCCCCCCCCCCCCCCCCCCCCCCCCCCCCCCCCCCCCCCCCCCCCCC
>VYKU01000108.1_pt1 | contig 27386 bp, 26 predicted proteins | sample 5114491 | NCBI WGS metagenome assembly VYKU01 (sample SAMN12291796, study PRJNA351875) | freshwater metagenome | isolation source: freshwater lake | place: USA: Michigan, Gull Lake | collected 2011-07-05 | reverse complement strand
GTCGGCCAGCAATCGGCCGGTGCGGCGGCACCGACCGGGCGATTGGCGGCGGCGGGCGCACCGGGCCGCCCGGTCGGTGCCGCCGCACCGGCCGATTGCTGGCCGACACGGTCGTAGATCTGGGTGTTCTGGAACGGCACTTCGATGCCGCCGGGGGTTTCGGGGCGCAATTTCATCGGCCGCGGATCGGCGCGCACCACCGGGATGGCGGCGGGCTCAAGTGCTCCTTCGCGGTTCTGCACGAAGAAATAAGCCAGCAGACTGCCGAACCCGACCACGACCGAAAACACGAACACGCCGGCCAAGAGCTTGCCCCAGGCGCGCCCCGGCCCCGTGCGCTCGGGCGAACCCGGCGACGCGGCATCGGCCTTCAGAATGGGTTTGGCGCCTTCGGGCAGCATCGCCTAACGCAGCTCCTCGGCCGGCGCAACGCCGAGCAATTCGAGACCCGACGCGACCGTGATCGCAACCGTGCGCAGCAGGGCGAGGCGCGCAAGCGTCATGTTGCGGTCGTCGGGCACGACGAAGCGCAACGCCGTCTCGTGGTTGCCGCGTGTCCACAATGTGTGGAACGCAGACGCCAGATCGTAGAGCCAGAACGCCACACGATGCGGCTCGCCCGCTTCGGCTGCGCCTTCGAGCATGCGCGGATAGCCCGAGAGCAGGCGGATCAGCGCCATCTCCTCGTCCGAGCCGAGCAGATCGAGATCGGCCTTGGCGAGCGCGGCGTCCGACATGTCGAGCCCCGGAAACGCGACGTCCGCCTGGCGCAAGGCCGAGCGGTGGCGCGCATGCGCGTACTGAACGTAGAAGACCGGGTTCTCTTTGGATTGTTCGCGCACCTTGGCGTAGTCGAAATCGAGATGCTGGTCTTGCTTGCGCGTGAGCATTACGAAGCGCACGACGTCGGCGCCGACCTCGTCCACGACGTCGCGCAAGGTCACGAACGTGCCCGCGCGCTTCGACATTTTGACGGGCTCGCCCTTGTCCATCAGATTGACCATCTGGCAGAGCTTGACCTCGAAGGTCGCACGGCCTTCGGACAGCGCCTTCACGGCCGCATCGACGCGCTTGACGTAGCCGCCATGGTCGGCACCCCAAATGTCGATGAGGCGCGTGAAGCCGCGGCGGTATTTGTCGAGATGGTAAGCCATGTCGGCGGCGAAATAGGTCCAGCTGCCGTCCGACTTGGCGAGCGGCCGGTCGACGTCGTCGCCGAACTCGGTTGCTTTGAACAGAAGCTGCGGGCGCGGCTCCCAATCGTCGGGCTTCATGCCCTTGGGCGGCTCGAGCACGCCCGTATACACGAGGTCGCGCAGCTTCAACCGCTCGATCGCTTCCTCCACACGCCCGCGCCCGACAATGTCGTCGCGCTCGCTCGTGAACACGGCATGGCGCACGCCGAGTGCGGCCAAATCCTCGCGGATCAGCGCCATCATTGCCGCGATCGTCGCGGCCTTGAACGGTGCCAGCCAGTCGCTTTCGGGTGCTGTCTTGAAACGGTCGCCGAACTCGGCGGCGAGCTTGGCGCCGACGGGCTTCAGATAGTCGCCCGGATAGAAACCCTCCGGAATGGCGCCGATCTCTTCGCCAAGCGCTTCGCGATAGCGCAGATGCGCCGAGCGCGCGAGCGTGTCGACTTGGGCGCCTGCATCGTTGATGTAGTATTCGCGCGTCACCGCGTGGCCGGTCTTGGCCAACAGCGACGCAAGCGCATCGCCCACGACGGCCCCGCGGCAATGGCCGACATGCATCGGCCCGGTCGGATTGGCCGAGACATACTCGACGTTGACGGCTTTATCGGCGCCCATGCGGCTTTCGCCGTAGCGCGTGCCGAGTGCCAGGATCGCGCGCACGAGATCGCGCCACACGCCTTGCTTCAAACGCAGATTGACGAAGCCGGGACCCGCGATCGAGGTCGATGCGACGCGCGGATCGGCAGCGAGCTTGCCCACGAGCATCTCGGCCACATCGCGCGGCTTGGTCCCTGCCCCTTTGGCCAGCACGAGTGCCGCATTCGTCGAAAGATCGCCGTGCGAGGGATCGCGCGGCGGCTCGACGACCGCGCGCGACAAATCGAGCCCCGCCGGCAGCTTGCCTTCGGCCACCAGGGCACCGAGCGCGTCGGACAAAGCGATATGGAATTCGGCAAAAACGTTCATCAAGCTTCCCCAGTCAGACGGCGATGTTCGCCCAAGGCAAAATTGTCGGTCATGCCGGCAATGTAGTCGGCAACGGCGCGCGCTGCACGCAGCCGGTCGGGGCCGGCCGCGACCGCCCGCCATTGTTCAGGCAGCAGCAACGGCTCGGCATGGAAGCGCGCGAACAATGCCGCCACCACTTGGCGCGCATGCTCGGTCCGGGCTTTGACGCTCGGATGGCGATACATGCGCTCGAACAGAAATTTCTTGAGCGCCGCCATCTGGGCCACCATGGCAGGCGAAAACGCCGCCAGCGGGCGGCGCAGATTGCGCACGGCATCGACCGAGGCCGGCCGGATCGCGGAGATGTTCGCACTTGTTTGTGCCAGCAGATCCTCGACCATCGTGCCGACCAAGCGACGCACCAATTCGCCGACCTTGCGGCCCATTTCGATGCCGGGATGTTGCGCTTCGATTGCGGCCAAAACGGGGCCTGCGAGTGCAATGTCGGCGAGGTCGCCAAGCGCAAACAAGCCGGCGCGCAGACCGTCGTCGAGATCGTGTGCGTTGTAGGCGATGTCGTCGGCAAGGGCGGCGATCTGGGCTTCGGCACTCGGATAGCTGGCGAGTTCGAGATCGTGGTCGGACGCGTACTCGGCAATTGCCGCAGGCAAGGGTGCGAGCACCGGGCCGTTGTGTTTGACCACGCCCTCGAGCGTTTCGAAGGTGAGATTGAGCCCGTCGAACCCGATGTGGCGCCGCTCGAGCTTGGTCAGCACGCGCAAAGTCTGCGCGTTGTGGCTGAAGCCGCCATGGTCCGCCATCGCCAGATCGAGCGCTTCTTCGCCCGCATGGCCGAACGGCGTGTGGCCAAGATCGTGCGCGAGCGCGAGGCACTCGGTCAGATCCTCGTCGAGGCCGAGAGACCGCGCGAGTGTGCGCGCGATCTGCGCCACTTCGAGCGAATGCGTGAGGCGTGTGCGATAATGGTCGCTCTCGGGGGCGACGAACACTTGCGTCTTGTGCTTGAGGCGGCGGAAGGCCGTCGAATGGATCACGCGGTCGCGGTCGCGCTGGAAGGGCGTGCGCAAAGCGCTGGGCGCTTCCGGCCAGCGGCGTCCGCGGCTGGCCCCTGGCTGGCAAGCAAAGGCCGCTTTGCCCCCGGAACCCGCCGGAAACAGGGCGGAATTCGACTCGATTGCGGCAGTCCCGATCATCGTGCGGGCAAGCTAACGTCGCGCCAGCAATACCGCAATGTCGAATACCCCTATTTCGTGTGCCATTGACATTTCGCGAGCGATTCTTAACTCTAGACGGCAGACAGGAGCCCTTTCGATGTCCGACACAGCGCTTGCCGAGAAATCGGCCGAATTTGCCGTCACCGACGCCGCCGCGCGTCGGATTGCGTTCATCCTGAGCCAGGAAGAACACAAGGGCATGATGCTGCGCATCGCCGTCTCGGGCGGCGGCTGCTCGGGCTTCCAATACGGCTTCTCGTTCGACGATCGCGCTGCGGCGGGCGACCTCCTGGTCGAGCGCGAGGGTGCAAAGGTCGTGATCGACGAAACCTCGCTCGAATTGCTGGCGGGCGCACAGATCGACTATGTCGAAGACATGATCGGCGCTTCGTTCCAGATAAAGAATCCGGTCGCCAAATCGTCGTGCGGCTGCGGCAACTCCTTCTCGGTATAATGCCGGGCCGGGGCTTCCGCCCTTGAAAATCGCCACTTGGAACGTGAACTCGGTGCGCGCGCGCGTACCGCACCTCGTGGCATGGCTCGGCCGCTTTGCGCCCGACGTGGTGCTGCTGCAGGAACTCAAATGCATGGACGCCGATTTCCCGTTGATGGAAATCGAAGCGGCTGGCTACCGCGCATCGTTCCAAGGCCAGAAGAGCTACAACGGCGTCGCCATCCTCGCGCGCGAACCGATCGAAGACGTGACGATCGGCCTGCCCGGCGATCCGGAAGACGCGCAAGCGCGCTATATCGAAGCGACGGTTTCGGGCGTGCGCGTTGCGTCGATCTACCTGCCCAACGGCAATCCGAATCCGGGGCCCAAATTCGACTACAAACTCGGTTTCCTCGCCCGCCTCGAGGCGCATGCGCGCGGCTTGCTTGCCCTCGAGCGGCCCGTCGTGCTCGGCGGCGACTACAATATATGCCCGACGACCGCCGACGTTTGGGACGAAAAGGCGATGGCGGGCGATGCGCTCGTCGATCCTTTGTCGCGCGCGGCATGGCGGCGCATCGTCAACCAGGGCTGGAGGGATGCGCTGCGCCAGATCCATCCGCACTTGCGGCTCTACAGCTACTGGGACTATTTCCGCGACCGTTTCACGCACGACCACGGTCTGCGCATCGACCATCTGCTGCTGTCGCCGCAAGCCGCCGACCGCCTCGCGGACGCCAATGTCGATCGAAGCCCGCGCGGCCTCGAAAAACCGTCGGACCACACGCCGGCGTGGATCGAACTACGCGGCTGACCAATCGAAGGCGGCTTTGTGCGCTGCCAGTTCGCGTGCCGCCTAGATTTTGTAGGCGACCCGCACGCCGCCCCAGTGACGGCCGCGGATCGAGATCGGCGCCGAGACGTCTTTCATCAGCGCGAACTGGCCGTTGCCCATGTCGCGCCGGTAGGTCTGGACGAGGAAGGGCTGCGTGCTGCGCCCGGCCGCCAACCCCACACGGTCGTTGAAAATGCGCCGGTTGCGCGAATTTGCGGTGTTCCAGGCGACGTCGTTGCCTTGGGGCTGCGAGAATTTGCGGTTGTGCGTCGGCAGATAGCCGTTGCGGTCGACGGCCGCACAGAACACGATCCGCGGATCGACGCTCAGCATCGGCTCCTGGATCGCCGGAAACAGCCGGTCGGTCGCGTCGAGGAAGCGCGTGCGCACTTGCTGCGGATTGGTGCCCGCGATCGGCGCGTACTGCTCGTCGAACAGGTCGGCAGTCGACAGGCGACCGCTTTCCAATTCGGCATCGAGGGCCGCTTCGATCTTGGCGGCCGCCTCTTTGGCCGCGCGGATGAAGGGCGTATCGACCGTTTCGATGCCCGACGACGCCGTGGCCGCGATCAGCCGCTCGCCCATGCCAACCAGGCGATCGACGCGCGCTTGCGTATTGTCGAGCGCTTTGCGCGAAGAATCGTTGGTGGCGGTAAGATCGGCCATCGCTTGGCTCACGCTTTGCGAGCGCGTGTCGATATGGCCGACCGCGTCGGTAATCTGGCCCAGGCGTTCGGACACGTCGCTCACATGCACGCTGATGGCACCCATCACCTCGGCGATCGCGGCCCCGCCCTGCTCGGCCGATTTCGCACGCTGCAGCGAGTTTTCGGACTGGCCGATCAGGCGCGAAGCCTGCTGGCCCAGCGTTTTGAGCGTCGCGTCGATCTCGCCGGTTGCCTCCGCCGTCTGGCGTGCGAGCGCCTTCACTTCGCTTGCGACGACCGCAAAGCCCTTGCCCGCATCGCCTGCGCGCGCCGCCTCGATCGTGGCATTGAGCGCCAGGAGATTGGTCTGCCGCGCGATCGCGTCGATGCCTTTGGCCACGCGCCCAATGCCGTCGAGGGCCGCGCGCAAACCTGTGAGATCGCTTGCAATGCCGCGCGTGATCTCGACCAACGCCGCAATCTCGCGAATGGCGCCGTCGACTTGCGTCTTCGACGCGGTCATTTCCCCGGCGACGCGCTGGGCCAAGGTTCCCGCTTCCCCGGCGGCAGACGCAACGTGATGGTTGGCCGCACTGAGTTCGTCCGTGGCCGCACGCACCGTGTCGAATCGTTCGATCTGCACTTTCAGGTTGGCGGTGAGTTCGCCCACGAACCCTGCCACGTCGGCAATCTCGACGCCAAGCGTGCCGGCCTCGCTTGCGACGGCCTGCATCAGCTCTTTTGCTTGGTCGCTCGCGGTCGACAAGGGCATTGGCGCCTCTCCTGCTTTTTGGTTTATCTGTTCGACAAAGTCGCGAATTTCCTATCGGTTGCACATGCAAGGTTAACGAAGACTTAAGCGCAGCGCGCGCCGTTGAATTTCCTGTCGGCTATCAGATGTCCGCGTAGCTGTGCGTCTCTTGCGACGCCCCCGGATGCGTGACGGCGCCGAATGCCGCACTGCCGACGGTCTGGCAGTATTTCCACAGCGACCCGCTTTGATAGTCGTGCGGGCGCGGCTTCCAATTGGCTTTGCGCGCGGCGAGCTCGGCATCCGAAACTTCGAGCGTGAGGCTGCCGGTTTCGGCGTCGATCGTGATGATGTCGCCGTCTTTGACAAGCCCGATCGGGCCGCCTGCCGCCGCCTCCGGGCACACATGCCCGACGCAGAAACCGCGCGTGCCGCCAGAGAAGCGCCCGTCGGTGATGAGTGCGATCTCCTCGCCTTTGCCCCAGCCGTAGAGCGCAGCCGTCGTCGACAGCATCTCGCGCATGCCGGGCCCGCCCTTAGGGCCTTCGTTGCGGATGACCATGACTTGGCCGTCTTGGATGTCGCGCTTCAGCACGGCTGCGAGCGCTTCTTCCTCGCGCTCGAACACGCGCGCGGGCCCGCGGAATTGCTGCTTCTTGAGGCCCGCAACCTTCACGATCGCACCTTCGGGGGCAAGATTGCCCTTCAAGCCCACCACGCCGCCGGTTGCCGTCAGCGGGTTTTTCACGCGATAGACGACCTTCTGGTTTTCGGGGAACACGATATCTTTGAGATTCTCGGCGATCGTCTTGCCGGTCACGGTCATGCAGTCGCCGTGCAGGAAGCCCGCATCGAGCAGTTCCTTCATCACGACCGGGATGCCGCCGACCGAATAGAGATCGACGGCCGTATATTTGCCGCCCGGCATCAGATCGGCAATGTAGGGCGTGGAACGGAAGATCTCGGCGACGTCCGTAAGGTCGAACTTGATGCCGCATTCATGCGCCATCGCGGGCAGGTGCAAAGCGGCATTGGTCGACCCGCCGGTGGCCGCCACCACGCGCGCGGCGTTTTCGAGCGCCTTGCGCGTGACGATGTCGCGCGGGCGGATGTTGCGGCGAATGAGTTCGACCACCTGCTCGCCCGAAGCCACGCACCAGCGGTCGCGGCTTTCGTAAGGGGCCGGCGTTCCGGCCGAACCCGGCAATGCAAGCCCGATCGCCTCGGACACGCACGCCATCGTGTTGGCCGTGAACTGGCCGCCGCACGACCCGCCGGTCGGCAAAGCGACCTGTTCGAGATGTTCGAGATCGGCGTCCGACATTTTGCCGGCGGCATTGGCGCCAACGCCTTCGAATACGTCGACGATCGTCACGTCGCGGCCCTTGAAGCGGCCCGGCAGGATGGTGCCGCCATAGACGAAAACCGACGGCACGTTCAAGCGCAGCATCGCCATCATGAGGCCCGGCAGCGTCTTGTCGCAGCCTGCGAGGCCCACGAGCGCGTCGTAGCAATGGGCGCGCACCGAAAGCTCGACCGAGTCCGCAATCACTTCGCGGCTCGCAAGCGAGCTATGCATGCCGGCATGGCCCATCGCGATGCCGTCGGTGACGGTGATGGTCGTGAATTCCCGCGGCGTGCCGCCGGCGGCGGCAACGCCCTTCTTTGCGGCCTGCGCCTGGCGGGACAGCGTGATGTTGCAGGGGGCAGCCTCGTTCCACGTCGTCACGACGCCGACGAGCGGCTGGGCGATCTGTTCTTTGGACAAGCCCATCGCATAGAGCATCGCCCGGTGGGCAGCACTCGTGGGGCCGACAGTGGTGTGGCGGCTCGGCAGTTTCGACTTGTCGATGGGCGTGTTGTTGGTCATGGCGCGTCCGGATCCCCCTGGCGATTTATGGCGGCGAATCTAGCCCGAGCGGACGCGACTTGTGTAGCTTTTTTGAACGCCTACGCCGGCCGCGCGCGCCACGCCGCAAGCGTGCCGAAAAAGGCAATGGCGGGCAGCACGCCGAAGGCGATCGCATAGGCTTGCGCATCGTAGACGCGGGCACCTTCCACTATGGCGCCATGCCAATTGGCGTCGAGCAACGCGCCGATCAGCGGCTGGAAGAGTGCGCCCGAACCGACGACGCCGGTATTGACGATGCCGTAGACGGCCCCGCTCGTTTCCGGCGGATTGCTTGCCCGCGCAGCCCCGTAGCTCAAGATCATGCTCGAAGCACCCACACCGTTCGAAAACTGCAGAAACGCGGCGAGCGCCCATGGCAAAGTCGGCAGATAGAGCAACAGCAGCAGGCTTGCCGTCATTGCCGCTCCGCCCGCGACCATGATCGGTTTGCGCTGCCGAATTCGATCGGCGAGCAGACCGATCAAGGGCGCACCCACGGCCCAGCCGAGAAACATCGTGCTCGCAAGCCCGGCTGCGGCCGTGCGCGAATAGCCGTGTACGGTTTCGAACCACGGGACCGCCCATAGGCCCGCAAAGGCCAGCATCGTGCCCGTCATCGCCATGCCGTAGATCGCATGCAGCCAGGTCTGGCTGTTCGTCGCCGCCACGCGCAAGCCTGCCGCCAAGCGCGGGCGCGTGCTTTCGACCGCTTGCGGCTGTCGCTCCGGGATAGTTGCGTAAAGGCCCACCGCAATTGCAGCCCCGACGAGCGCTAAAGCACCCAAGGCGGCGCGCCAGCCCCATTCGCCGACCAGCACGGCAAGCGGCGCTTGGCCCAGCATGGCTCCAGCCATGCCGCCGGCCTGGGCAATGCCGGTGAGCACCGAAAAACGCGATGCGGGCAGCCACAATGTCGCGACCGTAAGGATGCCGATCCACGCAAACGAAGCGCCGAGCCCGATCATGGCACGCCCGACATAGGCGAATTCGACCATCGGGGCTGTCGCAAAAACGAGTGCGCCAAGGGCCGACAAGGCCGCCGCCCCGCTCATCAAGCGACGCGGGCCGTAGCGGTCGATCAGCACGCCGACGGGAATCTGCATGCCGGCATAGGCGTAGAAATAGATCGACGACAAGGTGCCGAGCACGGTGCCGCCCAGCGAAAACGCCGCCATCAGATCGCCGACGACGACCGAAGTCGCCACACGCTGCACGAACTCGTGGCAGAAATAGATGCTCGCCAGCGCAAAGGCGGCGTAGCCGCGAAAGAGGCTCGGAGCCGTCAATACTCGACGCGATCGGGCTTGGCGAACCAGGCGGCGAACACGCCTTGCGCCTCGTCGGCAAGCAGCCGCTCGGTCGGCAGCGCGCGCCCGTCGATGGGCAGCGCCACTTCGCGGTAGAAGGCCTCGTCGTCGAAACCGATCGCGGCGGCGTCTTGGCGGTTTGCGGCGTAGCACATCCGGCTTGCGCGCGACCACAGGATGGCCCCCATGCACATCGGGCACGGCTCGCAGCTCGTGAAGATCGTCGCCCCCTCGAGATCGAACTTGCCGAGCCGCGCGCACGCGTCGCGGATGGCGACGATTTCGGCGTGTGCTGTCGGATCTTTCGTGACGACGACGCGGTTCCAGCCTTCGCCGACGATGGCCCCGTCTTTGACGACGACGGCGCCGAAAGGCCCGCCCTCGCCCGCGCGCATGCGTTCGTCCGCAAGCTGTATCGCCCGGCGCATGAAGAGAATGTCGGTCATTTTGCCTGCTTGTGCTGCAAGACGGCGAGGATCTTCTGGCCGAGCTGGGCCGGCGAAAACGGCTTCACAACGTAGGCGTCGACGCCGTTCTCGCGCGCCTGCACGACGAATTCGGGGCTCGCTTTGCCCGTCAGCATGATGAACGGCATCGACGGCCATTTGTGGCGCACGGCCTTCAAAAGCTGCAGGCCGGTCATTTCCGGCATGTTCCAATCCGAAATCACAAGTTCGAATTTCTGCATGCCCGCGTTCAGAATGTCGAGCGCCTCGGCACCGTCGCGCGCAATCGACACGTAGGGAATCTTGAGCTGGCGCAGCACGGTCTGCGCGATCTTCACGGCAAAGGCGTCGTCCTCGACCAGAAGCACCGAGAGGTTCGAGAAGAGCTGATCCATGGTTGGGCCGGGCTGCATGATTTCGTCCTGTCCGTGCGTCCGCCGCTCAAGACGCGGCTGCAAGCTGGTTTGCGTAGCGCCTTTCGAGCGCTGCAATGCCTGCTTCGATATGCGACCCGAGCTTATCGCAGATGTGGCCTGCCGTCACAAAATCGCCGAACTCGCCTGCGAATTCAAGGTCGCGTGCTGCCCGAAAAGTCTGTGCCAAACCCATGCTGGCAGCCGAACTTTTGAGTGAATGGGCCCCACGGATCCAGTCCTGATCCGCACCGGCGTCGCGCGCGGCCAGAATCTGCGCGAGCAGATCGCGCGCACTTTGCGCATAATCGCCCACCAGCGAAGCGACGATTTCGGCCCCCATCTGCGCTTCGAGATCGCCGATCACGCTTTCGTCGAGTACGGCTTTGCTCGTGTCCAGCCGCTCCTGCACGCTGGGCCCCGCGGGCGAACCGCCGTTTTCGGCCGCCTGCGCTTGGGCTTCGAGCACGCCCGTCGCGCGCAGCAACGCGGCGGACAGCGCATCGGGCGAAATCGGCTTTGCGATGTAGTCGTTCATGCCGGCCGCCAAGCAGTTGTCGATGTCGGACTGCATGGCACCCGCCGTCGCGGCGACGATCCACACGGCGTTGTGCGGCGGCTCGAGGCCGCGAATCGCGCGCGTCGCCTCGATGCCGTCCATGACGGGCATGTTCATGTCCATGAGCACGAGATCGAACGCGCCGCCGCGCAACGCCGCCACCGCCTCTTCGCCGTTCTCGACGATCTCGACTTCGTGCCCACCCTGCTTGAGCAGGCCCAGCGCAACCTTCTGGTTCACGAGATTGTCTTCCGCCACGAGAATGCGAAGCGGCCGCGCCGTGGCGGCGGGAGCGTGTGCGGCCGCGCGCGGTTCGATGCCGATCGGCAAAGTCAGCTCGAAATGGAATTCGGACCCCTTACCCGGTTCGCTGTCGACGCCGATGTCGCCGCCCATGGCTTCGACGAGCCGACGGCTGATCGCGAGCCCGAGCCCGGTGCCGCCGAAACGCCGCGAGATCGAGGAGTCCGCCTGCACGAAACTCCCGAACAATTTGGCTTTGGCGGTGGCCGAAATGCCGATGCCTGTATCCTGCACGCCGACGCGTACGCGCGCGTAAGGCTCGTCGGGATTGTCGAGTTGCAGTCGTTGCACCTGCACGCGCACGCCGCCGCGTTCGGTGAACTTGACCGCGTTGCCGATCAGATTGAGCAGAACCTGGCGCACGCGGCCCGGATCGCCGCGCAGAAATTGCGGCACGTCGGCCTCGACCTCGCCCGCAAGCGAGATGCCCTTCTCGTCGCTCTTGGCCTTCATCAACGCGACCGCATCGGCAACCGCCTGGCGCAGGTCGAAATCGATGCTTTCGACTTCGAGCCGCCCGGCCTCGAGCTTCGAATAGTCGAGAATGTCGTTGAGGATCTGCAGCAGCGACAAGCCGCTGTCGAGAATGAGGCGCGCATTGTCGCGCTGCTCGGACGACAACTCGGTGCCCAGCATCAAACGGCTCAAGCCGATGATGCCGTTCATCGGCGTGCGGATTTCGTGGCTCATCATCGCCAGGAACTCCGACTTCACCTTCGTCGCGAGCTCGGCACGGTCGCGCGCGTCGCGGATGTCGAGCATCGCCTGTTTGAACACCGCCATCGCGCGGGCCGTGTCGCCGAGCTCGTCGCGCCGCTCGGCATAGAGGATGTTCACGTCGCCGTCGCCGCGCGCGATCTTGCGCATCTTGCGGTTCAGCACGTCGAGCGGCAGCACGATGTTGCGCACCAGCAGCACGCCCACGCCCGCCAGCGCCAAAGCCGCCGCCGCCAAGGCGAGCAGCACGCGATTGCGCGTCGCGTCGATCGTGTCGGCGGCGTCTTCGCGGAACACGTAGCCCGCATCGGCCGCGATCTGCGTCAGAATTTCGAGATCCTGACGCACGCGGTCCCCGAGTTCCGCTCGCGTCGAAGCCATGCCGCCGCCGGCAAGCCATGCGTCGATGTCGCGCCGCACGCGCGCCACCATCTCCTCGATTTCCGCAGACGTGGCACGATCGAGAACGACTTGCAGATTCTTGTCGAGGTCCTCCAGCAGCGACATGTCGCGCCGGATGCGGTCCACCATGCCTTCGATCTCGACCGGCGTCGTGCGCTCGATCACCCCCCGCAGATCCTTCTCGAGCTCTTCGAGCGCCGCCGCGTCGTCCGTTTCGGCCTGCGGGTCGGCGGCGATTTCGTATTTTCGGCGCTCGATGATCGCGAACTGGGTCTGCGCGAGGCGCGCGAAATTGATCGTCTGCAGCGGCCCGTCGTACATTTGCACCGTGAGCCGGCCGAGCGTGTCGGTCGCCCAGATCGCAACCGTGCCCGCAACGGCCGCCGCCAGAAGCGCGATCAGCAGGGCAGCGACGAGTTTGAAGCGGATCGACAAGGGGTGCGCGCCGTTTCTGCCGCTATTCGACGACGATCTGCATGGCCATGCGCGGATGGATCCGGCACTTCACGGCAAAGGTGCCAGCACGCCGAAACGGAACGGAGATGCGCGTGTTGGGACCCTGGCGACCGACATCGAACTCGCCGCCCGACGTCTCCGAATAGACGTTGTGGCCGAACGGATCGCCGTTGACGAAAACAACCTGCCCGCCCACGCGGATACGGACTTCTTTGACGTCGAAATCGATCTCGCGCTGCACGACCGTCGCTTCGTTGGCGGGGCTTTGCGCCAGAAGCGTTTGGGCGACCGCGAAACTCGCCAACGTGCTTGCCGCAAGGATCAGGAATCCGCGCATCGTCTCTCCCCTTTTCGACGGCAAGTATAGCAAAAGCGCGCGCCGAACAAATCGGCAATCTGCGATTCGCGGCCGACTATGAGAAAGTTACGCTACTTCCAGAAAGGGCGCGCTTCGGCAAAAGCTTGCCAGATCTCCGGCAAGTTCTCGAGATCGCCGCGCACGCGCGCGGCAATCCAGCCTGTGACGATACCGTCGGCGCGCGCCAGCAAGGCCGGCGACAGATCGCCATCGGCGCGCGCAAGTTCGGCCAGCAGCGCTTTTGCGACGGCCGCGTCGTTCAAAGAGCCCAGATGCGCTTGCACCTCGGCAAGCGCCGCAAGATAGGGTTTGGCGAGTTTGCGCGCGAACAGCGTGCGGAAGAACTCGGCCGTATAGCGCAGCTTCTTGCAGCGGATGCGCAACTCGTGCAGCTCGACCTCTTCGAGATCGCCGATCGCCTCGCCGATGCGCACGACCTTGCGATGCAGCTTTTTCAAGGTCGCGGCGGCAAAGTCCCGGGCCGGCAAATTGCGCCACGCCCCCATGCTCGCTTCCCAACTGCCGCCTTCCCACCACGCTTCGACGTCGACGAGAGCGACCGCGAGCTTTTCGGAGGTCAAAGTCTGCGACATCGAGTCGTAGGCGCGGGCACGGGCCGCATCGGCCGCTTGCGTCACGCGCGTGAGGCCCGGCTCGTCGGCAAGATGGCTCGCAAGCGGCTGCAGCAATTCGCCGCCGAACACGTCCCAATCGCGCGCCGCCCCGCAAGCGGCAGCAATCCAGCGCAGATTGTCGGACGCCGCACGCCGCTCTTCTTCGGGCAAAACGTCGGCGAACGACGACAAAGCCGAGCGCAGGCGGCGCAAGGCCACGCGCAGCTGGTGCACGCCGGCCGCCGCCGGTGCAGCGCGAACCAGGCTCTCGTTGGCGCGCACATGCCGGAAACACTGGCGGCCGATCGTGCGGAACGCCTCGGCCACGCTTGCTTGCGCGTCGAGATCGAGGCTCTCGGCGCGTGCCGCTTCCGACGTCGGCGCCTCGCCCGGCAGCAGGCGCGCAAGCCGATAGCCGCGCTCGGCCTTGCTGCGCGCTTCGAACTGGGCGGGTACGAGCGTCATGATCGTGCGCGCGAGCGCGTAAAGATCGAGTGCCGTGCCCGAGACCAGCTCGAGTTCGATCTCGGCGAGTGGAAGCGTGCCCTGCGGCGCTTCGATCGTACCGCTGTCGAGCGCCAGTTCGACGAGGCTCGCCCCTTGGCGCACATGCAAAACGCGGCGCGAGAAGCTGGTCGTGAACAGCGCCGTCAGTTGGCGGCGCAGCTTCTCCTTGGACAGCAATTTGCGCGCGTCTTTGTCGTCGATTTCGGCAAGCCACGCATCGTCGATGACGGGGGTTTCGCCGACGATCGTGCGCTCCCATTCGCCGCGCGCCAACGCACCCAGCGTGGGATGTTGCGCTGTCTTCAGAGTCTGGATGCGGCGCTTGCCGTCGCGGCGCACGCGCAGCGCCATCCCGGCCTCCAGCAAGCGCAGATCGGGCGTGTCGAAATAGGTCGTCGAGAAGCGCTTGCGCCGCACCGGACCGGCGGCGATCGCCTGCAATTCGGGCGATTTGAGCAACCGCGCGAAGGATGCGGCGGGAACAGCGAGCTTGAGCTCGATCTCCGCCGTTTTTGCCGCCGTCGCCATTGCCGTAACGCTCGCTTGAAGAAGAGGTTTTGAAAAGTCGCGAACGTTACGCACCCCCCTTCCCATGCTGCAAGCCGCAAAGCATTACCGTTTTATGACGCACCTCCGCTGATCCGAAAAAACACATATACGTCAGATGTTTGAAACAAATCTTTGCATGACAGAAAAATGGCAGTTCGCCCGTTCAAAGCGTGCCGGGGAACGCACCGCCGTCGAGCACGATATTCTGGCCAACAACGAACCCTGCATGCGCGCTGCACAGAAAGGCGCAGGCCGCGCCGAATTCTTCGATCGTGCCGAAACGCTCGGCCGGGTTGGCCAAACGGCGCTCCTCGCGCAATGCATCGACCGGCCGGCCGCTGGTTTTGGAACCGGCCGCAAAAACCGAGCGCAGACGGTCGGTTTCGAACGGGCCCGGCAGCAGGCCGTTGATCGTCACATTGTGCTTGGCGACTTGGCGCGACAGGCCGGCGACGAAGCCTGTAAGGCCCGCGCGCGCGCCGTTCGAAAGGCCAAGATTGGCGATCGGATTCTTGACGGCCGCCGAGGTGATGTTGACGATGCGCCCGAATTTGCGCGCGATCATGCTGTCGATCGTGGAACGGATCAGCATGATCGGCGTCACCATGTTGGCCTCGACGGCGGAATGCCATGCCTTCTCGTCCCAGGCGCGGAAATCTCCGGGCGGCGGGCCGCCCGCATTGTTGACGAGAATGTCCGGGTCCGGGCACGCCGCCAACAAAGCCGCGCGGCCTTCCGGCGTGGTCACGTCGGCTGCGACCGCGACGACAGAGACGCCGAAATCCGCACGGATCTCGGCGGCCGTCGCCTCGAGCGCTTCAGCACCGCGCGCATTCACGATCAGCGACACGCCTTCGGCCGCAAGCGCGCGCGCGCAACCCTTGCCGAGGCCCTTCGATGCCGCACATACGATCGCCTTGCGACCCTTGATGCCCAAATCCATTTTCCGTCTCCTTCGTCTCTGCTTTGTTGTTTACCAGTCTATGCCGCGAAGCCGGCCTCGCGCAAAACCTCGCGCGCGAGCGGAATGCTGGCTGGCCGCTTGCCCGCCAAGCTCGCCGCATCGAGGGCAGCCGCAATCTGCGCCACCGCACCGAGCGAACGGTCGAGCCGCGTCACGATGTAGCGCACGGTTTCGGCCGGTACGCGCATCTGGCGGTCGGCGAAATGCTTGACGAGCACCGCCTCAACGAGGCTTTCGTCGGGGGCGGCGATTTCGACGGCCGCAAGCGCACGCAAGCGCGAGGCAAGATCGGGCAGCGCAATCTGCCAGCGCGCCGGTGCCGCCCGTGCCGTCAGCAGCATATGGCCGCCGCGCTCGGCCAATGAATTGTAGAGATGCAGCCACGCGACCGGTTCGGGCGCTTCGCGGTCAACGTCTTCGAGCACGACCGCTTTGGCGGACCCCAGCAGTGTGGGCACGGCGGCCACGGCAAGATCGCGCGGCAAAATCCGCACGGCGGCAGCGCGCAGCTCCCACGTCGCCGCCAGATGCGATTTGCCGCAGCCTGTCTCGCCCCACACGACGAGGCCCGGCGACGGCCAATCGGGCCACGCGTCGAGCCACGCCACGGCCGCGCGGTTGGCATCCGCCACCAGGAAATCGCTGCCGCCCAAAGCCGGTCGATGCGGCAGCGCCAAGGGCAGCTGGGCCGGCATGTTCACGCGGTGGGGCCGCGATAGAGCGAACTCGCCAGATAGCGTTGCAGCGCAAAGCGCGCCAGAACGCCGACGGCAGCAGCGATCGGGATCGCCAGCAGCACGCCGGTGAAACCGAACAAACCGCCGCCCGCGAAGATCGCAAACAGCATCCACAAAGGATGCAAGCCCACGCGGTCGCCGACAAGCTTGGGCGACACGAAATTGCCCTCGAGGAACTGGCCGAGCAGAAACACCGCGACGACGAGTCCGAAATCGATCCAGGACGGAAACTGGAAAAACGCGATCGCAAGCCCGGTCGCCATGCCGACGAACATGCCGACATAGGGGATGAAACTCAGCATGCCGGTCATGAGCCCGACAAGCAGGCCGTAATTGAGGCCCGTCAACGAAAGGCCGACGGCATAGAAAACCGCCAAGAACAGGCAAACCAGCGCTTGGCCGCGCAGGAAACCCGCCATGCGCGCGTCGATCTCCTGCAGCAATCCGCGGATCGTGTGTGCGTATTGGCGCGGCAGCCAGCTGTCGATCTTCTCCTGCACCTTGCGCCAGTCGCGCACGAGGTAGAAAACGACGACCGGCGTGATGAACACAAGCGACAGCACGTTGACGACCGCAAGCCCGCCGCTGACCAAACTGCCCGCAGCGCGCAAAAGCCAGGCGGTCGCGGTGCGCACCGCATCGCCTGCCCCGCTCAATTGCTGCATTTCGACGGCGCTCGCCTTGTCGAAGAAATCGTCGAGATAGGGTTTGGCGAGCTCGTAGCCCTGGCGCGCAATGACCGCGAGCCGCTCGGCAAGGCCGGCGAGCTGCGCATTCAGCACAGGTGCAAGCAGCACGACCGCAAGCGTGAGCAGTGCGAAGAACGAGATCGTGACGATCGCGGCCCCGCCCGCGCGCGGGATGCGCAAACGCTCGAGCCGATCGACGACCGGATCGATCAGATAGGCCACGATGAAAGCGACAACAAACGGCAGCAGCACGCCGCTCAGCGTGTAGAGGATTGCGAACAGGCCCAAACCAAGCCCGCTCCAGATCAAGGCCCGGCCCCAGCCGGGCGTCTGCTTTGGCTCGTTCATCGCGCGTTTTCTTCCCTATGCGCCAAACGCCGCGTCCATCGCACCGTGTAGGCGAGCCCCGAGCCGCAGGTCGTGGCGGCCGTCGCCGCAATCGCGTAGGGGCGCAGCATATCCCATTCGAGCCCGACGCCCAATTCGGCGAGCACGCACGCCGCAAGCAGTATCTGCAGCGTGGTGTTGAGTTTGCTGATCCACATCGGATCGGCCTTGAAGTCGCCTGTCATCGCAAGCACGACGATGGCACCAGCGACGATCACAAGATCGCGGAAAATGACCATGATGGTAAGCCATAGCGGTAGATGGCCCGTGAGCCCCAACACAAGAAAGACCGACACGAGCAATGCCTTGTCGGCCAAAGGATCGAGATACGAACCGAGCTCGGACTCCCAGCCGAAACGCTTGGCGAGAAACCCGTCGAGCGCGTCGGTCGCACCGGCGGCAAGGAACAGCCAGAAGGCCCAGTCGAATTCGCCCGACAGCATGAGCCAGATCGCGACGGGAACCGCAACCAGTCGCGCAAACGACAGCAGATTCGGAATGTTTCTCACGGTGCGCGCGCACCGGCCCCTGCCAAAGACAGGGTCCAAGCTCCGTCTTGTTCGCCGAGCGTCATGTCGCGCAGCGCAAGGGCCGTACGCAGTGTTTCGATCGCCCCTTCGTGCCGGATATCGACGATGGCCCCACCGCGCCCGAGCACCAGAAGATCCACCTGTCGCACGGCGGCGATTTCAGCCAGGCGACGGCGCACCAACACCCATTCGTCGAGATTGGCGACGGGGATCGCGGCGCGCAGCAGCGTCGTCTCCCCGCCTTGCGTCGAGACTTCCGCCTTCCAGCGCTCTTCGATCAGCAAGGCGGCTGCCGCCGCCAAGCGCGGCCACGCCGCTTCCGGCATTTCGCGAGGGGCCAAGCGGAACGTGGCGCTCCAATCCGTGTTCGGGGCGGCCGCACCCGTGCGCACAAACTGCATGTTCACAGCCGGCCCACCCGGCGCATTGGGATCGAGTTCGGCCGCCACCACGATCGCCCCTTGCGCGCGATTGCGCTCGGCAAGGGCGCGCAAGCGCGGCCGGTCGATGGCAGCCGCCTGGTCGGCCGCAATCACGGCGACGTCGTCGAGATCGCCTGTCGGCAGCGACCAGGGTTGCAAACCGTCGGACGCCGGCACGCTTGCCCATCCCGTGCGCCACAGATTGTCTTCTTCCCACAGCAGCGCTTGGCCGTCCTGCACGAGCACGGGCACCACGAGCACGCGCCTGCCCGGCGTTTCGGCATAGGCAATGCTGCGCGCGCGCAAAAGATCGCGCACGGCAGCCGGGCGGAAGCGGAACCCGAACGCGCCGATCCAGCGCGTACCCGAGCCGCGCTCGTTTTCGACCTCGAAACTGTCGACCAGCCCAGCAAGCTCGGCGGCCGGCAGGTTGCCGAGGGTCGTGCGTGCGTCGGCCGGGGCGATCCGTGCGAGCAGCCGACGCCAAGCCAAGCGCTGGCCGTCGAGGATCGCCTGCTCGCGCGCGAGGCTGGCGGTCGCGGCCGAGCGGTCGACTTCCACGCCGCGCAGCCAATAGACCTCGGCCACGCTGGCCGCCGGGCTCTGCGCAATGGCGGGGCCTGCGGGAAGCAGTGCCGCAAAAGCGAGCATCAAGAGGGCCAGACAAATTCCGCGCAGCGCCATTGCAAACCGTTCCGAATCCTTTAATTTCCGCCCGTCGCCGGACGACGGAACTGATGTTATAGCCAATCCGGCAAAGGGGCGCCAATGAGCACGAACCGTTACGCCGAAGCCGGGGTCGATATCGATGCGGGCGAAGCTTTGGTCGAAGCCATCAAACCGATGGCCAAATCGACGCGCCGGCCCGGTTCGGATGCGGGGCTCGGCGGGTTCGGCGCGCTGTTCGACATCAAAGCCGCCGGTTTCAAGGATCCGATCCTGGTCGCCACGACCGACGGCGTGGGCACCAAGCTCAAGATCGCGATCGAAGCAAACCGCCACGATACGGTCGGCATCGATCTCGTGGCGATGTGCGTGAACGACCTCGTCGTGCAAGGGGCCGAGCCGCTGTTTTTCCTCGACTATTTTGCGACCGGCAAGCTCGACGTCGCGGCGGCCAAAACGATCATGGCCAGCATCGCCGAGGGCTGCCGCATCGCGGGCTGCGCACTCGTGGGCGGCGAGACGGCCGAGATGCCGGGCATGTATTCGCGCGGCGACTACGATCTCGCGGGGTTTGCCGTGGGTGCGCTCGAACGCGGCACGTCTATCGACGGCAGCAATGTCGCCGCGGGCGACGTGGTCCTCGGCCTGCCCTCGTCGGGCGTGCATTCGAACGGCTTCTCGCTCGTGCGCCGCGTGGTGCACGCAGCCGAGCTGGCATGGGACGCACCCGCCCCGTTTGCGCAAGACCGCTCGGTTGCCAATGCCCTGCTCACGCCGACGCGCATCTACGTCAAAAGCTGCTTGGCCCTTGCCAAGGCGGGCGAGGTCGCCGCAATGGCGCACATTACCGGCGGCGGCCTTGTCGAAAACGTGCCGCGTGTGATCCCGGAAAATCTGCAAGTGCGGCTCGATGCGCGCAGCTGGGCCTTGCCGCCGGTCTTCAAATGGCTGGCGCGCAGCGGCCAGATCGCGCGCGAGGAACTTACGCGCGTCTTCAACTGCGGCATCGGCATGGTGGTCGTGGTCCCGGCCGAAAAACTCGCGGCAGCCAAGGCAACGCTTGTCGCCGCCGGCGAAGCGCCGATCGAGATCGGCCGCGTGGTGCCGAAACCCGACACCGAAGCGCCGGGCTGCGTCGTCGACCATCTCGACAGCTGGCAAATCTAACGCGATGGCGCGACTGCGCGTGGCATCGCTGATTTCGGGTCGCGGCAGCAACATGGCCGCCCTGGTTGGCGCGGCCGCGAACCCCGACTATCCGGCCGAGATCGCGCTCGTGCTGGCCAATGTGCCGGGCGCCGGCGGTTTGGCTGTGGCGGCCGACCACGGCATTGCCCACGAAACGCTCGACCATCGCGGCTTTGCCGACCGGGCCGCATTCGATGCAGCCCTCGATGCGCGCCTGCGCGATCACGGCATCGAGTTCGTTTGCCTTGCCGGTTTCATGCGGCTGCTGACGGCCGGTTTCGTCGACAAATGGCGCGACCGCCTGCTCAACATCCACCCGTCCCTGCTGCCCGCCTACCCGGGCCTCGACACGCACAAGCGCGCTTTGGCCGACGGCGTGCGCGTGGCGGGCTGCACCGTGCATTTCGTGCGCGCCAAAATGGATGTCGGCCCGATCGTGGCGCAGGCGGCCGTACCCGTGCTGCAGGGCGACGACGAAGATACCCTCGCCGCACGCGTGCTGAAGGCCGAACATGCGCTTTATCCGCATGCCTTGCGCTTGGTCGCCAGCGGTGCGGCGACGGTCGCGGGCGAAAAGGTGCGATTTGCGCGCGCCCTTGCCGCACCGCCCGTTCTGTTCAACCCACCGCTTTGACGAAAACGCCGTTTGCGCTAATCTCAGCGCTCATTCCGTGGAGAATATCGATGGCCAACGCACCGCAACAGAACGACCCCAATTTCACGCACGACATGACGCCGCAATTGCAGGCCTGGGACCTTTTCAACGGTCTGATCAAATGGATCGGCGGCGCGACGGTCCTGATCCTGATCGCGATGTATGTGTTCCTGGTGCCGCACCACTAAGCTTTGCGCCAAGCGCTTACGGCAACAAAAAGGGCCGCTTCCCGTTTCCGGGAGGCGGCCCTTCTCTTTTCGGGTGAGTTTCGGGCTTAGCCGACGATTTCGGCACCGGCGAAGAAATACGCGATTTCGATCGCCGCGTTCTCCGCACTGTCCGAGCCGTGCGCCGAGTTGGCTTCGATCGATTCGGCGAATTCCTTGCGGATCGTGCCGGGGGCGGCGTTCGCGGGGTTGGTAGCACCCATCACGTCGCGATACTTGGTGACGGCGTTTTCGCCTTCCAGAACCTGCACGACGACGGGGCCCGACGTCATGAACGCCACGAGCGAGCCGAAGAACGGGCGCGCCTTGTGCACGCCGTAGAAGCTTTCGGCCTGGGCTTGCGTCATGTGGATGCGCTTTTGCGCGACGATGCGCAGACCCGCCTTTTCGATCAGCGCATTGATGGCGCCCGTAAGATTGCGGCGCGTCGCATCGGGCTTCAGGATGGAAAAGGTGCGTTCGATAGCCATGAAATTCGCTCTTCGGATTGGGGGTCGGACCAGGAGTCGGGAAGCGCGCTTATACCGACTGCCCGCGATGCGGGCAAGAGCGCGCGCTCAAGCCGCTTTTTCCCAGCCGCCCGCAGGGGTCTGGCGCCAATAGGAAAGCGCATGGCCTGCGGCTTTCAACGTTTTCCAACGCGCACGGGCGGCTTCGAGTGCGGTCTCGTCGGTGCCGTCGAACATGTCGCAGACCATCTTCCAGTCTTCGAAACGCGCCGGCTGCTGCCCGTCCAATGTCACGAGGAGAGCCGCACCGTTGGGATTTTCGATGTCGGCGGCAAGCCAGATCGGCTGGTCGGCCGCATTTGCGGGTGCGCGCCCGTGCGGCAAAAAACTGTCGGGCGCGTAGGTCCAAAGCGCCGCGTCGAGCGTTTGCGCGCGGTCGGCACTGCCGGCGGCAACGCAAGCACGCATGCCCTGCGACGTCGCCTTTTCAAGCAGCTTCGGCAACGCCGCTTCGAGCGGCGTCGCCAAGAGCTGGTAGAAACGGATATCCGTCAAGCTTCCTCGTAATTGTCGGCCACGAGCCGGTCGAGCAGGCGCACGCCGAAGGCCGTGGCCCCTTTCGGGCATGTCGCGGTGTCTTTGCCGCTCCAGGCAACGCCGGCAATGTCGATATGCACCCACGGCACGTCGTTGACGAAGCGTGCGAGGAACTGGCCGCCGATGATCGAACCTGCCCCACGGCCGGCCGCGATATTCTTGACGTCGGCCGCCGGGCTGTCGATGTCGCGGTCGTAGGCGTCGCCCAGGGGCAAGCGCCAAACCTTTTCGCCGGTCGCTTCGCCTGCGGCCGCAAGCTTCTCGGCCAATGCCGCATCGTTGCCCATGATGCCGGCATATTCGTGGCCGAGCGCCACGATCACCGCACCGGTCAAGGTCGCGAGATCGAACATCGCCTTGGGCTTGAAGCGGTCTTGCACGTACCAAAGCACGTCGGCCAGCACGAGGCGGCCTTCGGCGTCGGTGTTCAGCACTTCGATCGTCTTGCCCGACAGCGAGCGCACGATGTCGGACGGGCGCTGCGCATTGTGGCCGGGCATGTTCTCGACGAGCCCGACCGCGCCGATGACGTTGACCTTGGCATGGCGGGCAGCCAGCGCTTCGATCGTCCCGATCACAGCCGCCGAGCCTGCCATGTCCCACTTCATGTCTTCCATGCCGGCCGACGGTTTGATCGAAATGCCGCCGGTGTCGAACGTCACACCCTTGCCGACGAAAGCGACCGGGCGCTTGTCCTTGGCCTTGGGTGCGCCCTGGTACTGCAGGATCACCATGCGCGACGGCCGAGCCGAGCCTTGGCCCACGCCGAGCAAAGCGCCGGCTCCCATCTTCTCGAGCTGCTTCTCGTCGAAGATCTCGACCTTGACGCCGAAGGCGGTCAGGCGCTTGCAGCGCTCGGCTAGGCTCTCGGGATAGAGCACGTTCGGCGGCTCGGACACGAGATCGCGCGCGAACATGACGGCGTCGGCAACGCGGTCGAGCGGCCCGTGGATCTTGCGTGCGGCCGCAACGTCGGTGACCAGAAGGTTGAGCGATTTGAGGCTCGGCTTGGCGTCGTCCTTCTCGCGCGTCTTGTATTTGTCGAAGCGATAGGCGCGCAGCTTGGCGCCGAGCGCCATGTGGGCGGCCATCACCGACGGGCCGATCGCACCGTCGGCGATCTGCTCGACCGAGACGGTCGCTTGCGTTTCGCCGGTCTTGTTCAGATGTGCGACGAGACTGCCGCCGAGCGCTTCGGCACCCTTGGCGTCGAGCTTGTCGATCTTGCCGAGACCGGCCAGCACGATGCGGCCGAACGGCACGCCCTTGGGCGCCACAACGTCGAGAAACTCGTCCTTCTTGCCCTTGAAGCGCGTCGTCGCCATCGCGCGCGTGACCACGCCGCCGGTCTTTTTGTCGAGGGCCGCAGCAGCGGGCGTCAGCTTGCGATCTTCCAAAATGCCGACGACATAGGCGCCGCTGGCCGGCGCTTCAGGCTTCGAGAATGCAATCTTCATTGGGGACGTTCCTCGCGAACAAGAGTCGACGTAAATCGAACGACCGACACCATAGCGGCTCTTGGGGCAAAGAAAAGCGCCCCGCACGCAGATGTTCTGTTTTCATTCGCACAATTTACGGCGCCAAGCGCATACAATCCCGACCGCAGACCGGTCTATACTCCGCGCCGATCATGCGCCGAATCACTGCCTACATTCTGAGCCAAATCCTGACCGCCACGATTTTCGTCGTGGCGACGCTGACCATGGCGATTTGGCTTACGCAGTCGCTGCGCTTCATCGAGCTCATCGTAAATCGTGGTCTCGGGATCGGCGCGTTCTTCTATCTGACGTCGCTGCTGCTGCCGAACTTCCTGTCGCTGGTGCTGCCCATCGCCCTCTTTGTGGCGACGCTCTTCGTCTACAACCGGCTTACGCTCGACAGCGAACTGGTCGTGATGCGCGCCGTCGGCTTCGGCCCGAGCCAGCTGGCGCGCCCCGCCCTCATCCTGGCGGGTGGTGCGACGGCACTTTGCTACGTTTTGTCGCTGTGGCTGATGCCGTTTACCTTCGGCCAGTTCAAAGAGCTGCATTCCAGCATCCGGTCCGACTATTCGAGCTTGCTGCTGCAGGAAGGCGCTTTCTCCACGATCGGCGGTTCGCTCACGGTCTATGTACGCGCGCGCGAGGCGAACGGCGATTTGCGCGGCATTCTGGTGCAGGATTCGCGCGACCCTTCCAACCCCGTCACGCTGCTGGCCGAGCGCGGCACCATCGCCAGCACCGAAGACGGGCCACGCGTGATCCTGCTCAACGGCAACCGCCAGCAGGTCGATCGCGCGGCGGGCAAATTGTCGCTGCTCTATTTCGAGCGCTATTCGGTCGAAATCAGCAACGAACGCGGCAGCGAGTATCGCTGGCGCGATGCGGGCGAGCGCTATCTCGACGAATTGCTGTGGCCCAATCCCGACGATGCGCACGACCGCCAGTACTATAATCGCCTGATCGCCGAGGGACATTCGCGCCTCGCAACGCCGCTTTATCCGTTTGCGTTGGTGATGGTTGCCCTTGCCTGTCTGCTGCCCGGCAATTTCAACCGCCGCGGACTTGCCCAACGTCTGCTGATCGCCGCGTTCTGCGGTGTGGCCACGCAAGCGATCGCGATTTCGCTGCCCAATCTCGCCGCGCGCATGCCGGCAACCATTCCGCTGCTCTACTCGGCACCCGTTGCGATCGCGGTCGTCGCAGCTTATCTGATGTCGCTCGGGCCCAAGCGCATGCGCTTGGCCCAAGCTGCGGCGGCCTGACCCAGCCCATGCGCCTTTCGACGACCTTGCTTTCCTATATCGGGCGCCAATTCATGGCCGCGTTGGCGGGGTTTTTCCTGCTGATGATGGCGCTTGTCTATATGTTCGAGGTCATCGAGTTGCTGCGCCGCTCGGCAAGCCGCCCGAACGTCACGACCCAGCTCGTGCTGCAAATGGCGTTCTACAAGCTGCCGCAGATGGCCGAAGAATTGTGCCCTTTCATCGCGCTGTTTGCGGCCATGATCACGTTCTGGCGCCTCACCCGCTCGCACGAATTGACGGTGGCGCGGGCAGCCGGTGTTTCGGTCTGGCAGTTCCTGTTGCCGGTCGTGGGCATGGCCGTCGCCTATGGGATATTCTCGGTCACGATCCTCAATCCGGTCGCCGCCGCCCTCTACGGGCGCTTCGAGCGATTGGACGTCGAGGTCATGCAAGGTCGAAGCAATCTGTTTGCCCTTTCCAATGCCGGCTTCTGGCTGCGGCAGAACGATGCGTCCGGCGATTCTGTCGTGCATGCGCGCCGCGTGTCGTCGGCCGACATGCGCCTGTTCGACGTGATCATCATCAATTTCGAGGGGCAAGACCGCTTCAAAAGCCGCATCGATGCCGCGCGCGCCCAGCTCCATCCGGGCTATTGGGAGGTAGAGGATGCGTGGATTACCGCACCCGAGCGCCCGGCCGTGTTCGAGCAGCGCCGCCGCGTTCCCACCAACATGACGGCCGAACAGATCCAGGATTCGTTCTCCTCGCCCTTGACCATCTCGTTCTGGGATCTGCCGGGTTTCATCCGACTGATCGAAACCGCGGGGTTTTCGGCCACGCGCCATCGCCTGCACTGGCACCAGCTGACGGCCTTGCCGCTGCTGCTCGCCGCTATGGTGCTGATTGCCGCGACATTTTCGCTGCGCCCGCATCGGCGCGGCGGGACCGGCATCATGATCGCGACCGGTATCGGCACGGGTTTCGTGCTGTTTTTCGTGTCGAGCCTTGTGGGCGCCCTCGGCCAGAGTGCCACGATCCCGGTCGCCCTCGCCGCCTGGACGCCTGCCGCCGTCTCGAGCATGCTCGGCATCGCCATGTTGCTGCATCTGGAAGACGGCTGAGCGGGCGCCCCCCGACACTCGAATTGCGCGCGCAGCGCTTTTTAACTATAGATTTCGGCCATGAAGAACCAGATTCCCGCCGCCTGCCGCTTTGCCCTGCCCGCACTGCTGCCGACCCTGCTGGTCGGCGCCGTGATGCTCGCCGCCGCCGCCCCGCTCGGCGCGCAAGAACAGCGTATCATCGCGGTCGTCAACACCGACATCGTGTCCAATTTCGATATCGAATCGCGGATCGGGCTCAATTTCGCCACCGTCCAAGGCGGTGCTTCGCCCGAAACGCGCGAGCGCGTGCGCCCGCAGGTGCTGCGCCAGCTCATCGACGAGCGCATCCAGGTTCAAGAGGCCAAGCGGCTCGGCGTGACGGTGGCCAAACGCGAAATCGACGCGCAAGTCACGCGCCTCGAGCGCGCCAACAACCTGCCGCCCGGTGCGGTCGAGCAGATCCTGCGGCGCGCGGGTTCGTCGCGCTCCGCCCTGGAGCGCCAGATCGAGGCATCGATCGCCTGGGGCCGCATCGTCGCGGGCCGCCTGCGGCCGCAGATCGAAGTGAGCCCCGAAGAAATCGAAGAAACGCTGGCGCGCTATTCCCAGGGCGAACCGGTCACCGAATATCTGCTCGCCGAAATCTTCCTGTCGATCGACAATCCCGACCAGGAAGCCGAAGTCGAGCGCAATGCCGACGAACTGATCGCGCGCCTCAGAGACGGTCTGCCCTTCCCCGTTGCCGCCCAGCAATTCAGCCAGGCCGCGTCGGCCAACGATGGCGGAGACATTGGTTGGGTGCAAAAGGGCCAGTTCGACGATGTGGTCGAGCAGGCGTTGGCGAGCCTCGACACCAACCAGGTTTCCAACCCGATCAAAACCCCGAGCGGCATCTATATCTACGCGCTGCGCGAAAAGCGCGTGCTCGCCCCCGCTTCGCCCGACGATGCGCTTGTCGAGATCGCGCAGATGGTCTTCCCGCTGCCTGTCGGGGCCGCACAGAGCGACCGCGAGACCACGCTCGCATTGGCCGAGACGGTACGCGAAACGGTCGAAGGCTGCGCCGACCTCGAGCGCGTGGCACAGGAACTGCGCGTGCCCGCCCCGACGCGGCTTGCCGAAGTGCGCATCGGCGACCTTGCGGCGGACGCGCGCGCGCGCATCCGCCCGCTCAAAGTGGGCGAGATGACCGACCCCACGCCGGCCCCGGGCGGCGTTGGCATGACGATGCTGTGCGTGCGCCAAGAGCCCAAATCCAATCTGCCCTCGGCCAGCGACATCGAAGAAAACCTGATCCGCCAGCGCATCGACAACGCCGCCCGCCGCTATCTGCGCGATCTGCGGCGCGTGGCCGTGATCGACATTCGGGCCTGACGGCGATCGACCGGCCGCCGCAGCTGCGCGCCCCCGCCGCCGACGGCCTGCCGCCGCTCGCCGAGATCATGCGCAAGCACGGCCTCGCCGCGCGCAAGTCGCTGGG
>VYKU01000107.1_pt1 | contig 28113 bp, 29 predicted proteins | sample 5114491 | NCBI WGS metagenome assembly VYKU01 (sample SAMN12291796, study PRJNA351875) | freshwater metagenome | isolation source: freshwater lake | place: USA: Michigan, Gull Lake | collected 2011-07-05 | reverse complement strand
CACCGCCGCCGCCGCCACCGTCGCCGCCACCGCCGGTCCAAACGCGTCCGGCACCCCCGGCACCCGCCGTCGCGGCGGCGCCGGCAGCTTCAGCACCTTCTGGCGGTGCGCGGATCCAGCTTGCTTCGGTGCGCGCCGAGGCCGAGGCCCAGCGCGAATGGGCGCGGCTTTTGCGCCAGCATGGCGATGTGTTGGGCGGCCTGGCACCGAGCTACACGAGTGCCGACTTGGGCGAGCGCGGGATCTACATACGTTTGCAGGCCGGACCGTTCCCGATCCCAGAAGCGGCCCGTGCTGCGTGCGAAACCTTGCGCGCGCGCGGGGTTGGATGCAACGTAGTGCGATGACGAACGAGCGACGCCCCTTGGCGGCCATATTCGGCTGCGCTGGCCCAAAACTGAGCCCCGACGAAAAGCGTTTCTTTCGCGACGCCGATCCGCTGGGCTTCATCCTCTTTGCGCGCAACATCGAAACGCCGGCCGCCACGCGTGCACTCGTGGCCGACATGCGCGAGAGCGTGGGCCGCAGCGATGCGCCCGTGCTGATCGACCAGGAGGGTGGGCGCGTTTCGCGCCTCAAGCCGCCGCATTGGCGCAAGGCGCCGCCGGCACAAACCTTCGTCGACCGCGCGGCCAAGCGCGGCCAGGCTGCCGCCCTTGCGGCCGTGCGCACCAATTTCCGCATGATCGCCGCCGAACTTGCCGATCTTGGCATCGACGTCGATTGCGCGCCGGTTGCCGATGTGCCGGTCCCCGGTTCGCACGACGTGATCGGCGATCGCGCCTACGGGGCCGATCCCGCGACGATCGGGCTCTATGCGCGCGCGGTGGCCGACGGGCTGCTGGCGGGCGGCGTGCTGCCGGTCGTCAAGCATCTGCCCGGCCATGGGCGCGCTTATGCCGACAGCCATATGGAGTTGCCGGTCGTCGACACGCCGCTTGCCGAGCTTGAGCGCACGGATTTTGTGCCGTTCAAAGCGCTCGCCGATCTGCCCTGGGGCATGACCGCGCATATCCGCTACACCGCGATCGACGCCGAAAATCCCGCGACGATATCGAAAACGATCATTGCGAATACGATCCGCCGCACGATCGGCTTCAAGGGGCTGCTGCTGTCGGACGATCTGTCGATGCAGGCTTTGGCCGGCACCATGACGACGCGCACGACGGGCTGCCTTGTGGCGGGCTGCGATGCGGTTCTGCATTGCAACGGCGATTTCGCCGAGATGACCGAGGTCGCCGCCGCCGCACGCCCGCTCGACGAAGCGGCGATGGCGCGGGTCGCGGCGGGTGCAAAGCTGCTCCGCGAACGACGCCAGCCGGATTTCGATATGGCGGCGGCCGCCGCCGAGTTGCAGGCCTTTCTGGCTGCCTGAACGCATTCCAAGAGGAAAGACATGCTCAAGATCTACGGCGTCTATCGCAGCCGCGCTACGCGCAACATTTGGCTTTGCGGCGAAATGGGCGTGCCGTTCGAATCGGTCCCCGTGATCCAGGCCAATCGTTTGGCCGATCCGCTCGCTCCCGGTGCACCGCTCAACACGAAGTCGCCCGCTTTCCTTGCGGTCAACCCGGCGGGTGCGATCCCGGCGATCGACGACGACGGACTGGTGCTGGCTGAGTCGCTTGCGATCAATCTCTATCTTGCGCGCAAACATGGCGGCCCGCTCGCACCCGCATCGATCGCCGAAGAAGGGCTGATGGCGCAATGGTCCTTGTGGGCGGGCACGATGGTCGAGCCGCACAGCATCAATATTCTCTACTACCGCGTCGCCAAGCCCGTTGCCGAGCGCGATCCCAAGATCGTCGATGCGGCGATCGCAGCCCTGCGCGGCCCGGTGGCGATGCTCGATGCGGCCCTCGCCAAGACCGGTTTTGTCGTAGGCGGCCGCTTTACGGTGGCCGACATCAACGTTGCCGAAGTTCTGCGCTACGCCATGGCAGCGCCGGAATTGTTCGAGGGTGCGCCCCACGTCAAAGCCTGGATGGCCGCCTGCCATGCGCGCCCGGCCTTCAAAGCCATGATGGCAAAGCGCGAATTGGAGCCGGCCTAGGGCAAAGTGTCTAAGCGGATTGACGTAACGCGGGTTTGTAATTGAAGTTTGCCGAAGCTTTTTGTTTTCTGTATTATACTACTGAAAAATAGGGAGGATTTACATATGGCGCAAGCAGAACTTACCGCGCGCGACGTCATGAGCTCCAAACTCGTGTCGATTTCTCCTGATGTCAATGTTCAGATCGCCGCCAGCCTTATGCTGAAGCGCAAGGTGAGCGCATTGCTGGTGCTCGACCGTAAGCGCCGCCTCCTGGGGATCTGCAGCGAGGGCGACCTCGTGCACCGCATCGAACTGGGCTCGCGCAAGAAGGGCTCGTGGTGGCTCAACCTCATTGCGCGCGACCGGGATATGGCGCGCGATTACGCAAGGGCTTTTGGGCGTCGCGTATCCGACGCCATGACGCGCAACGTCGTCAGCGTCGAACCGACGACGCCGCTTTCGAGCATCGTTTCGCTGATGGACCAGCACAAAATCAAGCGCGTTCCGGTCGTCGAGAATGGTCGCGTCGTCGGGGTTGTCGCGCGCGCGGACTTGTTGACCGCTTTGGTACATGTTGCGGGCAAAGCAGCTGTCGAAAAGGGGCTTGGCGATATTGAAGCATTGGGCGAAATCCGCAAACGCATGGGCAAGGAGAGCTGGGCTGGCGCAACTTTGGTGAGTCTGACGGTTCGCGGTGGGATCGTGAAGTTGGCGGGTATCGTCGCTTCGATCGCCCAACGCGATGCGTTGCGCGCCTTGGCCGAAGCAGTTCCCGGTATCCGCCGCGTCGACGATACCGAACTTCACATCGACAAAGCTGCGACGGCGCTTATGCACGCAATACCGATTCCGCTTGGTCGGAAGCGATAGCGATTAGAACGGTTTAAAAACAAACATCTGTATTCCGTTCCAGATGTGAAATGTGAGGCTTGTCCGGAGCTGTGGATAAGGTCACGCTTCCGTCATACCCAACCTTGCTGTATCCAAAAAACAGCTTGTTTTCTCGAGTCGCATCGGCAAAACCATGCGCATCCGAGCCAACCCTTGCTTTGCGGCCCCGCCGCAAGCGAACGCAACACTGCAGGATTGCCTGGCAAATTCTTGAAACGACAACGAAAGCCAGGATTTTTTGATGACTGAACCGGCCGCAACCGACTTCGAACAGGACCCCGAACGCCGCACCGTCGTGCGCGAGGACGGCACGTTTGTGCTGAATCTCGGCGCCTATGACGGGCCGATCGACTTGTTGCTGGGCTTGGCACGCGACCAGAAGCTCGATCTCACGCGCATTTCGATCTTGGCTTTGGCCGAACAGTACCTGGCCTATATCGCCGCCGCCCGGCGCTTGCGGCTCGAGATCGCCGCCGACTATCTCGTGATGGCGGCGTGGCTTGCCTTCCTCAAATCGAAATTGCTGCTGCCGCCCACGCCGGAAGAACCCGAGCCCGAGCCGACGGCCGCACAGATGGAAGCGGCCTTGCGCTACCAGCTGCAGCGGCTGCAGGCCATGCAAGAGGCGGGGGCCCGTCTTTATGCGCGCGGCGTGCTCGGGCGCGACGTTTTCGGGCGCGGCATGCCCGAGGGCACGCCGGTCGATACGACCGAAGTGTGGGACGTGAAACTCGTCGAGGTCTTGCGCGCCTATGCCGAATACCGCACGCGCGTGGACAAGCCGATTTTGCGCATCGTTGCGAGCGAGCTCGACACGATGGAAGCCGCCATCGAGCGCCTGTCCTCCATGCTCGGCTCGATGAATATTCCGGACTGGACGACGCTGCAGTCCTTCTTGCCGAGCGATCTGCGCGACGACACGGTCGGCCGCTCGCACGTTGCGGCCACATTGTCGGCCACGCTCGAGCTCGTGCGCACGGGCCGCCTGCAGATCCGGCAGGACAGCACGTTCGGGCCCATCTATCTGCGCCGGCCGCCGGAAAACCCGATCGCCGAATTCCCCGTCGACAGGACGCCGCAATGACCGCCTCGACCAATCAAGCCCAAATCGAAGAACCGGAAGTTCACGAAGCTCCGGAAGCTCCGGAAGCTGTCGAAACGCCCGAAACCGCCGAAGCGGTCGAGACGCCTGTTTCGGCCGAGGGCGAGGCAGCCCCCGATGCGGCGTTTGGAGCGGACGAATTGCCGCCTGAAGAGATGCATGCCCAAGCGCTGCGCGTCGTCGAGGCGCTGATTTTCGCCTCGGCCGAGGCGTTGACGGTGCGCGAGATTTCCAAGCGCTTGCCCAAGAGCTTGGACGTGAAGGCCATTTTGGCCGATCTCGAGGCGCATTACGCCCCGCGCGGGGTGAATCTCGTGCGCATCGCGGGCAAAGTTGCGTTCCGCACCGCCGCCGACATTGCCGACCGCCTCAAGATCGAACGTGTGCAGACCCGCAAATTGAGCCGTGCGGCCCTTGAGACACTCGCGATCATTGCTTATCAAACAGCTGAAGATCGCCCTGTAACACGTTCCGAAATTGAAGAAATTCGTGGCGTCGCCTTGTCCAAAGGCACGCTCGAAGTGCTCATGGAAGCCGAGTTTGTCGGGCCCAAGGGCAACCGCGAAACGCCGGGCCGTCCGGTGACTTATGCCGTCACCGACCGTTTCCTGGAGCATTTCGGTCTCGACGGCATCAAGTCGTTGCCGGGTCTCAAGGAACTGCGCGATCTGGGCTTGCTGGATACGCGGCCCGCGGTCAGCGCCTACAGCGAGGATAGCGGCCTTTCGGTTTTGCCCGAAATGGGCGATGCGGCCGAAGCCGAGACGGGGCCGATCGACGACCGCGAAATGGACGCCGCAGACGCCGAGCCGGACATGTCGGCGCCCGAAACGGCCGCGACAGACGCCGAGCCCGAGGCCGAGCCCGAAGCCGTTGCGGACGACACACCGCCGGCGCCCGAACGGTCGTAATCTTCCGCGCAATGTCGCAATTGGAACCCGGTCTGCAGCTGCGCGGCGTGTCGCATCGGTTCGGTGCGCACCGGGTTCTGAGCGACGTGTCGCTTTCCGTCGCACCGGGTGAATTGCTGTGTCTGCTCGGGCCTTCGGGGTGCGGGAAAAGCACGCTGCTGCGCATCGCCGCCGGGCTCGAGACTTTGCAGGAAGGCAGCGTATTGCTCGACGGCGTGCCGATCGCCGAGCCCGGGGCGGCCGTCCCGCCCGAACAGCGCGGCATCGGCCTCGTTTTCCAGGATTACGCGCTGTTTCCGCATTTGAACGTCGCCGACAATGTCGCCTTCGGGCTTGCCGGATGGCCTGCTGCCGCCCGCAAGGCGCGCGTGGCGGAAATCCTGGCCTCGGTCGGCATGGCCGATCAGGCGCAAGCTTGGCCGCATACATTGTCGGGCGGGCAGCAGCAGCGCGTGGCGCTGGCGCGGGCGCTGGCACCCAAGCCGCGCGTGGTGCTGATGGACGAGCCGTTTTCCGGCCTCGATGCGCGGCTGCGCGAGGCGATCCGCGACGACACGCTGCATGTGCTGAAACGCAGCGGGGCCGCGACTTTGATGGTCACGCACGACCCCGAAGAGGCGATGTACATGGCCGACCGCGTTGCGGTCATGCAGGCTGGGCACATCGAGCAGGATGCGAGCCCCGAGCGCGTTTACGCCGCACCGACCAGCGCCTTTGTGGCGCGGTTCTTTGGCCAGACCAACGAATATCGCGCGATCGTGGCGGGCGGAATTGCCAACACGCCGCTGGGGCCGGTGGCGGCCGCTGGGTTTGCCGACGGCACGGCCGTGTGCGTGCTCGTGCGGCCCGAGGGTATTCGCATGTCGCCGTCGGGCGAGCCGGGGGCGCCCGCCAAGGTTCTGGCGGCCCGCCTGCTCGGGCGCTCGTCTTGGATCCATCTGTGCCTGGGCGCAGCGGGGCCCGAGGATCCCCAAGATCACCAACATCTGCATGCGCGGGCACCGGGCCGCTTCCTGCCGCCCGAGGGCGATGTGGTCGGTATCGAAATCGATCCCGCCCAAGTCTTTGTTTTCGAGATGCACGACACCATGTAAGCAATTGCGACCGCACGCCGGACCGGTTGCGGCAGACGCAAGGGTCTGCCACACTCCGGCCCGAATTTGGCCCGATCCTGCGGCAAAGCGCAATCGGGCGCTGGAATCATGGGAGCGTTTTCGATGGGTATGACAAGCATTTGGCATTGGCTGATCCTGCTCGTGGTCGTGCTGCTGCTGTTCGGCGCAGGCAAGATCCCCAAGCTGATGGGCGACATGGCGTCGGGCATCAAGGCCTTCAAAAAGGGCATGAAGGACGACGAAGCGCCGGCCGAGACGGCCGCCGCCGCCCCGGGCCAGACCGCCCAGGTCACGGCCGCACCGTCGGTTTCGGCACAGACCGCCGAAAAGCCGAAGGTTTGAGCCTGGCAGGCGATCTGCCGAGCTGTCGGCGCGCGGGGGCGACATGCTGGATCTGAGCTGGGGCGAAATCGTGGTGATCGGAACGGTCGCCGTGATTTTCATTGGCCCCAAGGAATTGCCGGGCGCCTTGCGCTCGCTTGGCCATTGGGTTGGCAAAGCGCGCACGATGGCGCGCGAGTTCCAGAACAATGTCGACGACATGATCCGCGAAGCCGATCTCGACGAGGTCAAGAAGCAGGTCCAGTCGGCGCAGAGCCTCGCCAGCGGCGGCATCAGCACCGCGATCCAGAACACGATCGACCCCAAGGGCGAGCTCAAATCGCAGGTCGAAACCGCGCTGGCCCCGCCGCCTGCTTTGCCCGCACCCACGCCGGAATCGACGTTGCCGCCGGCACCGGCACCTGTCCTCGCCGAGGCGCCGAAATTGCCGGAAGCAGCAGCGCCCGCGCCGATTGCGCCGCCCGAAGCCTCCAAACAAAGCGCATAGTTCGCCGTGGCCGAAGATATCGACGACAAGAAAATGCCGCTGATGGAGCATCTGATCGAGCTGCGCCAGCGGCTGCTCTATTCGATCGTCGCGTTTTTCGTGGCCTTCATCGTCGCCTATCAGTTCCACCAGCCGATCTTCAATTTCCTCGTCCAGCCGCTGAACCACGTGTTCGAGGGCCAGGCCGGTCGGCGCATGATCTTCACGGCACCGACCGAGGCGTTTTTCACCTACATCAAGGTCGCGTTTTTCGCGGGCATTTGCCTCTCGTTCCCGATCATCGCGAACCAGCTGTGGAAGTTCGTCGCCCCCGGCCTCTACAAGCACGAGCGCAACGCGTTCCTGCCGTTCCTGGTCGCAACGCCGGTCATGTTCACGCTGGGGGCGACGCTGCTCTATTACGGCGTGCTGCCGGTCGCGATGAAATTCTTCGCCTCGTTCGAAATGCCGGCGGGCGAGGGGGCGTTGCCGATCCAACTCGAAGCCAAGATGAGCGAGTATCTGTCGCTCGTCATGACGCTGATCCTTGCTTTCGGCATCAGCTTCCAGCTGCCGGTGCTGCTGCTGCTGCTTGTGCGCGTGGGCATCCTGTCGGCCAAAACGCTGGCGCAGAAACGCCGCTATGCCGTCGTTGGCGTCGTCGCGTTCGCAGGTATTGTCACGCCGCCCGACGTGTTCAGCCAGTTGTCGCTCGCGGTTCCGATGTATCTGCTCTACGAGGCCTCGATCTGGATCGGCTATCTGATCGAAAAGAAAAGAGCTGGCGCCGAAAGCGAAGAAGAACCGCCAGAGACAACGACGTCGTCTGCGGCAGCTTCTGCCCCCGCAACGACAGTCGCGACGCCAACAACGGCAGTAGCAGTCGCGGCGGGCGTGCCCGAGACCGATTTCAACGCGTCTCGCTAAGTCGCTCGATCCAAACGTAAATTGCCGATCTGTGGACACTCGACTCGGGGCACCCGTATAACGGTCGCACTCGAACCGTCGCTCGATTCGCGATTTTGCGCCGTGCGGCCAGCGGGTTGTCAAGGATCTGGATGTTCGGCAAGCCCATCGACCTTGCAAAAGCGCGGATCCTCGTCTGCAACGACGATGGGATCGACGCGACCGGCATTGCCTTGCTCGAGAAGACCGCGCGCAAACTGTGCCCGGATGTGTGGGTCGTCGCGCCTGAGACCGAGCAAAGTGCGGTCAGCCACTCGCTGACGATCCGGCGGCCGCTGCGCGTGCGCAAACTCGGGCCCAAGCGCTTTGCGGTCGACGGTACGCCGACCGACAGCGTGATGCTGGCTCTGCAAGAGATCATGCGCGACAAGCCGCCGACCCTGTGCCTGTCGGGCATCAATCGCGGCGGCAATCTTGCCGACGATGTGACCTACTCGGGCACGATCGCGGCGGCGATGGAGGCAACCATCTTGGGCGTGCCGGCGATCGCGTTGTCGCAGGTCGTGGCAGGTCCGCATCCGATCAAGTGGCAGACGGCCGCACACTTTGCGGGCGACATCATCGCGAAGCTTGCGTCCGTGGGCTGGCCCGAGAACGTGCTGATGAACGTCAATTTTGCGGACCTTCCGCACGCCAAAGTGCGCGGCACCGTGCGCGCCGCGCAAGGGCGCTACAAAACGTCGGACGACATCGTGCGCAACACCGATCCGCGCGGCCAAGCCTATTACTGGATCGGGGCGGCCGTGCGCGGCCACGACGAGCGCAAAGGTACGGACATCTGGGCGACCGACCGCGGCTACAACACGGTCACGCCCCTGCATCTCGACCTCACGCACCGCGCCACGCACAAGGTGCTTGGCCGTCATTTCGGGGACGCCGCATGAGCACGCCCAACCATCGGATCCGCCTGCTGATGGATCTGCGCGCCGCCGGGATCGGCGACACGGCCGTTCTGTCGGCGATCGAGCGCGTGCCGCGCGAAGCATTCGTGCCGCCGACCTTCCGCGATCGCGCCTACGAAGACGCCGCTTTGCCGATCGGCCACGCGCAGACGCTGTCGCGCCCGTCGGTCGTGGGACTGATGAGTCAAGCGCTCGAGGCGGGCCCGCGCATGAAGGTGCTCGAGATCGGCACGGGCTCGGGCTATCAAACTTGCGTGCTCGCGCGCATGGTGCGCCGCGTCTACACGATCGAGCGCCATCGCGAGCTCATGCAGGAGGCCGAGGCGCGTTTCAAAGCCTTGCGCATCCACAACGTCACGACCAAGTTCGGCGACGGCTGGCAGGGCTGGGGTGCCCAAGCGCCGTTCGAGCGCATCATCGTGACGGCCGCCCCCAGCGAAATTCCCGGTACTTTGATCGACCAGCTCGCCGAAGGCGGCGTGATGGTCTTGCCCGTCGGGCGCGAGAAGCGCACGCAAAGCCTGATCCGCGTGCGCAAAGTCGATGGCCGTGCCACCATCGAGGAACTCGACGCCGTGCGATTCGTGCCGATGGTGGCAGGATTGCCGTCGTAAGGGCAGGAGGCCCATGCTGGCGCGTTCGTTTCTGATTCTGCTTTGCGGTGCAGCACTCGCCGCATTGGCTGCGTGCGCGCGCAGCGGTCCGCCGGCCCCCGTCACGATCGGTTCGGCGCCGCCGCAAGCGGCAAGCGCCGTGCGCGCGGCCGCACCCGCAACGCCCATTGCCCCCGGCTCGACCTACATCGTGCGCGACGGCGACACGCTGTTCACGGTGGCACGACGTGCGGGCGTGCCGACGCGCGCCTTGATCGACGCCAACCGCCTCAATCCGCCTTACGCGCTCGAAGCCGGCACGCGGCTTGCGATCCCGAACGTGAACGTGCACGAGGTGCGCAGCGGCGACACGGTCTCGCAATTGGCGCAGCGCTACGGCGTGCCGATGCGCGAGCTTGTGCGCGTCAACGCGATCGAGCCGCCTTATACGATCCGTGTCGGCCAGCGTCTGGTGATCCCGGAGACGGCACGCCCCGAAAGCGTGCGAAACGTCGTCCCGACGCCGGCACCTGCGCCCGTCGTGGTTGCTGTGGCGCCGCCGTCGCCGCAGCCGCAATCTCAGCCGCCGGCGGTCGTTTCGACCCCAGCGCCAGCACCGCAAGCTGCAACGGCTCCGGCGGCACCTGCTGCACCGGTGCCTGCACCGCAGATCGCATCGGTTCCGCCAGCTGCTGCACCGACCCCGCCGCCAGCCCCCGCCAATCCACCGGCGGCACCGCCCGGCAGCGACACGACCGTTTCGGCAGGGCGCATGCTGTGGCCCGTACGCGGCGTCGTCACGTCCGATTTCGGACCCAAGCCCGGCGGCTTGCAGAACGATGGCGTCAACATCGCCGCCCCGCGCGGCACGCCGTTTCGCGCGGCCGAAAGCGGCGTGGTGATCTATGCCGGCAACGAGTTGCGCGGCTTCGGCAATTTGCTGTTGCTGCGCCACGAGGGCGGCATCGTGACCGCCTATGCGCATGCCGACGAACTGCTGGTCCAGCGCGGCGACCAGGTGCGGCGCGGCCAGACGATCGGCCGGGTAGGTGCGACCGGCAACGTGACCACGCCGCAACTGCATTTCGAGGTGCGCCGCGGGACCCGCGCAGTCAACCCGATCGAGTTTTTGGGCTCGGTTTCGGCCGCCAACTGAACTTTGCAGGGCGCATTGACTCGACAGCTCTAAAGTGCAATTCTATCCCTCGCATGCAGAATGCATGCGCGATCGGATGGAGAATGCCCATGAGCGATCTTCTTGTGCTTCGCGATCTTGTGTCTGCGCAAAGGGTATCTGCGCCAAAGCCCGCTGCTGTCGAGCGCGAGCCTGCGCCCGCCGCCAAACCTCCCGAAAAGACAGCCCCTAAACCCGCGACCGACACTGTCGCCTTGCCTTCGGCCGAGGCCAAAATCGCCTTGTGGGCCGAAGCCAGCCAAAACGATCCGCTGGTGCTGCGCTTGGCCGAAACAGCGCGCCAAATGCGCGCGGAGTATTTGGCTACGATCCGCGATCTGCGCGATCCGCTGTCCGACTGGCAGATCCGCGCGGTGCGCGACAAGTCCAATCCGGGTGTCGTCAGCTACGAGCTGTCGCGCCGGTCGGGCGCACCGGGCAAAGCCCTCATCACGCCTGGGCCCAACGGTGCGCGCGACGCGACGATCGTAATTTCGGAATTCAGCCCGACGCTGTTTCGCGCCGTATGTTTTGTGCTGGGTGCAATGCAGAACGGGCGTCTGGCGGGGCTTTGAAGCTCAGTCGAGCCGCTTGCCGAGGCGGCCGGCGAGATCCTGCACGAATTGCCACGCCACGCGGCCCGAGCGTGCGCCGCGCGTGACCGACCATTCGTTGGCTTGCGCGTGCAGCTCTTCGACCGGCAGTCCGAAATCGTAGCGCTTGGCGTAGCCTTCGATCATCGCGAAATACGTGTCCTGGTCGGCATTGTGGAAACCGAGCCACAGGCCGAACCGGTCGGAGAGCGAGACTTTTTCTTCGACCGCTTCGTAGGGGTTGATCGCCGTCGAGCGTTCGTTTTCGATCATGTCGCGCGCCATCAGATGGCGGCGGTTCGAGGTCGCGTAGAACACCACGTTGTCCGGCCGGCCTTCGATGCCGCCGTCGAGCACGGCTTTCAAAGATTTGTAGGCCGCATCCTGGCCGTCGAACGACAGATCGTCGCAGAACACGATGACCGGGCGCTTCTTGCCGCGAATATGCGAGAGCAGCAGCGGCAGCGACGGGATGTCTTCTCGATGGATTTCGACGAGGGCCACGCTGCGCGGCAGCTCGGCATTGATGGCCGCGTGCACGGCCTTCACGAGCGACGATTTGCCGGTTCCGCGCGCACCCCACAGCAGCACGTTGTTGGCAGGCAGGCCTTTGGCGAAGCGCAGCGTGTTGGCGTAGAGGGTTTCGCGCTGCCGGTCGACGCCGCGCAGCAGATCGAGATCGACGCGGTTGACCTTGGCGATCGCCTCGAGGCGCTGGCCATCGGCGTGCCACACAAATGCGTCGCCCGCATCGAGATCGGCCGAGATCGAGGCAGGCGGGGCGAGCCGCTCGAGGGCGTCGGCAATTCGGGCGAGCAGGGTTTCGATCTTGGCAGCGTCCATCGGTTCGGAGTCCCGCGCACGGAAATGGCTTTGGAAAAGGCCGCGCAAGCTATCTCCCGGTCGCCAAGTGGTCAATCCAAAAGGAAAATCCGACCTGAAGGGGGACGTTGCTTTTCGGGGCGGGGTGGCTATAGTTCGCGCCCGATCCAAAAACCCCTCGTACGATGGAGTTTTCTTCGATGTTTATTTCTCCCGCCTATGCCCAGGCTGCGGGCGGCGGCGGCGGCAGCGACTTTCTGGTCCAGCTGCTCCCGTTGGTGCTCATTTTCGTCGTCTTCTACTTCCTGATCATTCGTCCGCAGCAGAAGAAGGCGAAGGAACACAAAGCGATGATCGACGCGCTGAAGCGCGGCGACCGCATCGTCACCGGCGGCGGCCTGATCGGCACCGTGCAGCGCATCGTCGACGACCGCGAAGCCGTGATCGAAATCGCCGACGGCGTGCGCGTCCGCATTCTGCGCGCGATGGTCGTCGAGATCACCGCCAAGCCCGGTGCGGCCGGCGGCGACGAGAAGGCCGAGAAAGCCGAAAAAGCGGAAAAGAAGGCGCCGTCGGGCCCGACCTACTGGCAGATTTTGGGCGTGCCCGAGAATGCCGGCCAGGCGGAAGTCGATGCGGCGGCTTCGACCAAGGCTGGCGATCCGGCCGCAGCCGAAGCCATCGACACGCTGAAAGATCCCGTGAAGCGCAAGCTCTATGCGCGTCTGGGCCACGACGAGTTCGTCGCCACCCTGAAGGATTGAGGACGGTGCCGCCCCCTTCAAGGGGCGGCATTGTCGAGACCCAAAACGATGCTGTTTTTCGCGCGCTGGAAGATTTGGTCGATCGTCGGTCTGTGCTTGGCCGGTGTGATCCTGTCTTTGCCCAATGTGATCCCGCGGCCGTCCTGGTGGCCGGACTCCGTGCCTTACGCGGCCATGAATCTAGGCCTCGATCTGCGCGGCGGTTCGTATCTGCTGCTTGAGGTCGATATGCCCGCCGTCGTGCGCGAGCGCCTGGTCAATATCCAAGACCAGGTGCGCACGCGCATGCGCGCGGGCAACATCGCCATCGTCGGCATTGCGGCGCGCGAGAATGCCGTCGTCTTCCAGGTGCGCGATCCGGGGCAGGCGGCGGACGCCGTGCGCAGCCTGCGCGAGATCGTGACCAACGTGGGCACGGGCGGGATCGGCGGCGGCACGCCCGATCTCGATATCCAATCCACACCCGACGGCACGATCACGATCCTGCTCACGGAAGTCGCCTTGCGCGACAAGGCCACGCAAGCTGTCGAGCAATCGATCGAAATCGTGCGCCGCCGCATCGACGAAACCGGCGTGAACGAACCGACCATCGCGCGCCAAGGCGCCAATCGCATTCTGGTGCAGTTGCCCGGCGTGGACGATCCCGACCGCATCAAGCGTCTGCTGGGCACGACGGCCAAGATGACGTTCCGGCTGCTCGACCCGAATTTCGATCCCAATGCCGGCCAGCGTCCGCCGCCGGGTGTCGAGATCATGCGCGCCGAAAACGAGCGCCGCAGCGACGGCCAGCCCACGCTCTACGCCGTGCGCCAGCGCGTCGAAGTGGAAGGGGCAAGCCTCACGCGTGCGTCGGCGGGCACCAATGCGCAGACGGGCGAGTGGGTCGTCAATTTCGAGTTCGACTCTTTGGGTGCGCGCCGCTTCGGCGATGTGACGCGCCAGAATGTCGGACGGCCCTTCGCGATCGTGCTCGACGACAAAGTCATCAGCGCGCCCGTGATCCGCGAACCGATCACCGGCGGCCGCGGCCAGATTTCGGGCCGCTTCACCGCGCGCGACGCGCAAGACTTGGCCGTGCTCCTGCGCGCGGGTGCTTTGCCCGCACCGCTCACGATCGTCGAAGAGCGCACGGTTGGCCCCGATCTCGGGGCCGATGCGATCAGGGCCGGTATTGCCTCGATCCTCGTCGGGCTCGTGCTTGTGTTCGGCTTCATCATCTGGAGCTACGGTCTGTTCGGCGTCTTCGCATGCGTGGGCCTCGTGGCGAACCTGTTCTTGACCGTCGCGGCGTTGTCGATGCTGCACGCCACGCTGACCCTGCCGGGCATGGCAGGCTTGCTGCTGACCTTGGGCCTCTCGGTCGACGCGAACATTCTGATCAACGAGCGCATCCGCGAAGAAACGGCTGCGGGCAAATCGCCCTATGCTGCGATGGAGGCGGGCTTCTCGCGCGCCTTCTCGACGATCGTCGACTCCAACCTCACGACCCTCATCAAGATGATGCTGCTGTTCGCCTTCGGCTCGGGCCCCGTGCGCGGCTTCGCCGTGACGATCACGCTCGGCATCTTGACCTCGATGTTCACCGCCACGGTCCTCGTGCGTCTGATGATGGTCGTCTGGCTGCGCGCCAAAAAGCGCCAAACGCTGCCGGTCTGAAGGACATTTTGCCATGATCCGCCTGTTCCCGCGTCTGCGGCTGTTCCCCGACAAGACCGACATCAAGTTCATGAAAGGCCGCTTTGCGGGCGTAGGCCTGTCGGCGCTGCTGTCGATCATTTCGGTCGTTCTCTATTTCCATCCGGGCTTGAACTACGGCATCGACTTCAAAGGCGGCATCGTGATCGAGGCGCGCACGCAAGCGCCGGCCGACTTCCCCGCGATCCGCGGCATGCTGCAGACCCTCAATGTCGGCCAAGCAGGCCTGCAGCAATTCGGCTCGCCCAACGACGTGCTGATCCGCCTCGAGCGCCAACCCGGCGACGATGCGGCACAGCAGCGCGCGGTCGAACGCGTGCGCGGTGCGCTCCAGCAGAGCTTCCCGGGCGTGCAGATCCGGCGCGTGGAAGCGGTGGGCGCTTCCGTGTCCGAAGAGCTGTTCCGCAACGGCATGTTGGCGCTGGGGCTCAGCATGGTCGCGATGCTTTTCTACATTTGGTTCCGCTTCGAATGGCAGTTTGGCGTCGGGGCCGTGGTCACGCTGCTGCTCGACATCACCAAGATGGTCGGCTTCTACGTCGTGACCGATTTCCAGTTCAATCTCGTGGCGATCGCGGCGTTGCTCACCGTGATGGGCTATTCGATCAACGACAAGGTCGTCGTCTACGACCGCGTGCGCGAAAATCTGCGCAAATACAAATCGATGCCGCTGCGCGATCTGATCGACCTTTCGATCAACGAGACCATGTCCCGCACGGTCGGTACGTCGGTAGCGACGTTCCTTGCGACCTTGCCGCTCGCGTTGTTCGGCGGCGAAGCGCTCGAAGAATTCGCGTGGGTCATGCTGTTCGGGATCGTGCTTGCGACGTCGTCTTCGATCTTCATCGCCGCACCCATTCTGCTGTTCTTGGGCGAAGACAAGCTGCGCCGCGGCCCGCCGCCCGGCAAAACCGACGCCGCCGCACCGGCTGCACCCTAACGGCTGCTGCCGTCCGTGGCCGCCCCGCCGCCAGCCCCGCATCCCGACCGTAAGGTCGTCGACGGCTATGGGCCGGGCGTCTTCACAATTCGCGGCGAACGCCACGACGGTTCGCTGATCCTATTGCCCGACGCGATTTTGCCGTGGCGGCCGGCCGATATTGCAGCGCTCGCGGTATCTGATTTTGAAGCACTCGTCGCGATAGCGCCCGAGCGGCGCCCGAACATTTTGCTCATCGGCATGGGCGCGCGCGGGCAGTTTTTAAAACCGATCGTGCGGGCGGCCTTGCGCGATCTGGGCATGGTGGCCGATACGATGGATACCGGGGCTGCGTGCCGGACCTACAACGTGCTGCTCGCCGAAGAGCGCCGTGTGGCGGCCTGTCTCTACGCTCTCTAGAAACAAAAACGGGGCCCGCTAAGGCCCCGTTTCGCCGTTCGTGTTCGCTCGGCCTTAGCCGGCGGCGATGTTCTGGGCACCCACCATGAAATAGAGCATGGGGATCGAGAACATCGTGTTGAAGCGGCTGGTGATCATGGCCGTGCGCGCCGCCTTCTTCTTGGTGTCGGCGTCGGCTTCGACCATGCCGAGCGCGATCTTCTGGTTCGGCCAGATGATCATCCACACGTTATAGGCCATGACGATGCCGAGCCACATGCCGATGCCGATGAGCTTGGCAGGACCCGTGCCCGTGAGCGTCAGCGCCTCCACCAAGTAGCCGTTGAGCATGGCCAGCAGCAGGCCGGTCACGAGGGTGGCAAGGGCCGCCCAGCGGAACCAGAACAAGGCGGTGGGGGCGATGACTTTCGAGACGGCGGGTTTCTGTTCGTCCGGGATCTTCGGCATCGAGGGGATCTGGACGAAGTTGAAGTACCAGAGCAGCCCCACCCACATCACGCCGGAGACGACGTGCAGAAAGCGCACGAAGAACGAGATCCAGCTGGCTTCGAGATAGATCGCATTCGAGAGAACAGCCAGAATCAATGCCAGTGCCACGCCGTACATCAGCGCGCGGTCGAGCTTGTCGAGCCCGAGTTTTGCGAGAAAATCGACCATTTTTCATCTACTCCAAAGGTGAGGGTGCGTGCGGTCGAACGCTGTGCCCTTGGAGCACAGAATGCGCCGCGATTGATCCGGACCGAATCGCGCTTTCTATTGTCGGCGGAAGCCCGGTCTGCGTCCAGTCCCCCGCAAGATAGAGATTCTGCGTGGCCGTGGCCGCACCGGGCCGCTGCATTTCCTGTGCCGGTGTGAGCCGCAAGGTAGCGCGTTTCTCTTTGATGACACGGCTTGGCGGCACGGGCAGGGCGGGGCGCCCGAGGGCGGCGGCGCAATCGCGCCAAAGCAGGGCGGCAAGCGCTTCGCTCGGCCGTTCGACGATCGCGTCGGCCGCACTGACCGTGACGCTGAGCACATCGCCGGTGGCGATCAGCCATTGCGCTGCACCCCCGATCAGGCCCAAAAGCCGCGTGCCGCCGGGAAGTTCGACGGGGGCATCGAGCCGATAATGAGCGTTCACGATCGGCGACATCTCGGTCGGCACAACGATGCCCGGCAGCAGGCGTGCGACCGCATAAGGCGGCAGGGCCAGAACTACACAGGCACCGCGCAGCATCACGCGCTCGTCGGCGAATTCGAGGGCGACGACCTGGCCGCGCTCGATTTCGATGCCCGACAAAGCGCGCCCGGTTTCGATCTCGATGCCGCGCCGCGCCAAAGTCTCGATGGCCGGATCGATAAACGCGTCCGAAAGCCCGTTGGCGGCGAGATAGGGGCGGCACGCCGCTTCGCCCTTGCCGAAACTGTTGGCGAGCATTGTGGCGAGCGGGCGGGCGGCCCCTTCGCGCGGATCGGTATTGAGCACGGCGATCGCAAGTGGGGCCCACAACGCTTCGAAGAGCGGGCCGTCGGGATCGAGCCGGTCGGCCACGCGCGCGTTTGTCGGCGCAAAATAGAGCTGCAGCGCTTCGGCATAGTCGGCCGGCCGTGTTCCGGGCACGCGGCGCCCGGCCGCCATGATCCACCACGGGATCGGCCCCGCATTGGGCCGGATCGTCCAGCTTTCGCCCGTGGCGAGGTCCAAAAACGGGAAGCGCGCGGGCACAATGCCGTCGAGGCGATCCGATGCTCCGATCGCGGCGAGATACGCGAAGGTGGCCGCGTTCGACGACATGACCACGTGGCCGCCATTGTCGATACGCCGCTCGAGCACCGGATCGTCGAAGGAGCGGCAGCGCCCGCCCGCGAACGGGGCCGCTTCGTGGATGCGCACGCGCGCTCCCGCTTCGGAGAGGGCGAGGGCGGCCGAGAGGCCGGCGAGCCCGGCCCCCACAATATGCACATCGGGCCGGCTCATCGGCTGACCCATAGGCCGCGCAGCACGGCCGCGAATTTCGCCCACGCCCCGAACTTTTCGCCGCGCAGGACCGCTTGCAGCAAGGCCTCGTAGAGCTCGCCCATCACGATCGCGGGCCGAAGTGCGCGGCGGTCGAGATCGGGCAGCATCGCTTTGGCTTGCGCGAGTTTGGCGGCCGCGCGGGCCGAAAAGACATCGACCGGCTCGGGCAGATAGCTGCGTCCGCGCGCGGCATCTTCGGCGATATCGCGCAGCACATTGACCCGCTGCAGCCCTTCGCCCAACGCGATCGCATAGCGCTCGGCCGCTTCGCCCTGCGCGCCGAAGATCGGCAGGGCCAGCATGCCGATGGTTCCGGCCACACGTCGGCAATAGAGCACGAAGGCCGCTTCGTCGAAGACCGTCGGCTCGAGATCCATGAGCTGCCCGTCGATCAGCGCATCGAGTTCGGCGCGCGGCAGGCCGAAGCGTTTGGCGTGCGGCTGGTATGCTTGCGCGACGGGCTCGGTTGGCGTGCCCTCATAGATCGCGGCGACCTCGGCGCGCCAGTGGGCGAGGCCTTCGCCCCGTTCGGCCGCACTGCCGGGGCCGTCGGCGACATCGTCGATGGCGCGCGCGATATCGTAGAGGGCGAACAGAGCTTCGCGCCGGTCGGCGGGAAGCAGGCGCATCGCCCAATAGAAAGTGGACCGGCGGCGCGCCTCGCTCATCGCACGAGCCCGGCCGCGAGCGCGCGCACGAGGGCGGTGGCCTTGCCCAGCCGCGTGGGCGCCACGCGCGCTGCAAGCGGATCCAAGCGGCGCAGGCGTTTGGCTAGATGCAGGGCGATCACATGAATGCCGGCCGCCTCCATACGCAAACGCCGATCCGCGATCGCGCGCACGAGCGGGCGCGCCTGCAGATTGAGCTCGTCGACGCGATCGAGCACGCGGTCGTAGACGCCGCGCAAGGCGGGCGACATTCGTTCTGCGAGCAGATCGCGCTCGGACAGGTTCGCCTGCACGAGCCAATCGCGCGGCACATAGAGCCTGCGCAGATCGGCCCAATCCTGCTTGGCATCCTGCAGATGATTGAGGATCTGCAGCGAGGTGCAGAGTGCATCCGATGCCGGCCAGGCCGCGCGATCTTGCCTGTGCAGATCGAGCAGGAAGCGCCCGACGGGGGCCGCCGAGAAGCGGCAATAGGCGATCAAATCCGACCACGACCGGCAGGGCCGCCCGCGCGCATCGGCCAAAAACGCCTGCAGAAGATGGCGCGGATGGTCGAGGCTGAGGCCCCGGTCGAGCAGCAGGCCACGCAAGGTCTGCGCGCTTTCGGGGGGGTCCGCACTGCCCTGCAAGGCTTGGTCGAACGCTTCGAGCTTCGCGGTTTTGGCATCGCCTTCAAGGGCCGGATCGTCGGCGACGTCGTCCGCCTCGCGCGCGAAGCGATAGAAGGCCAGCACCGTCGGCCGATGCGCAGGCGCTATCAGAAACGATGCGACCGGAAAATTCTCGGTGGTGGCGGTGCGGCTGTTCACGAAGGTCGATTCCGTTGGAGGGCCCGTCTATATAGCATTGCATGGAACCGCACGAACTCGCCGAAGCCGATGCGCAGTTTCGCCGCTACGACCCCGACCGCTGGCGCGCGACGTTGTTCGCCCCAGCCCCTTTGCGCGCGCGGCTCACCGCCCTCTACGCCTTCAACGTCGAAATCGCGCGCGTGCGCGAAACCGTGTCCGAGCCGCTTTTGGGCCAGATCCGCCTGCAATGGTGGCGCGAAGCCTTGGCCGAAATCGCAGCGGGCGGGCCCCTTCGCAAACATCCGATCGTGGCCTGCGTGGCGGCGGCCGAGCTCGATCTGGCCGCTCTCGGCCGCGCCATCGACGGCCGCGAACGCGATCTCGACGATACGCCCTTTGCCGACATCGAAAACATGATCGGCTATGCGCGCGAGACCTCGGGCAGCATCTTCAAGGCGGCATTTGCGGCGGCCGGATGCGATACGGCCGCAGCCGAAGATCTGGGAACCGGCTACGCCCTTGCCGGTATCGTGCGCGCCTTGCCGTTTTACGCGCGCCAGCGCCGCTTGCCTTTGCCGGCCGATTTGATCGCGCAGGCGGGCCTGACGCCAGAAACGATCCACGAAGGCAAGGCGGGCCCCAGAATGGCCGCGGCGATCGAACCCATCGTGCATCGCGCGCGCGATCTGCTGGAGGCCCCGTTCCCGCGCGCGGCTTTGCCTGCTGCCTTGCCGGCGGCCCTCGCGCGGATCTGGCTCAAACGCTTGGCGGCGAACCGCTTCGACCCGTTCGCACCCTCTTTGCAGGCCCCGCATCCGGGCGATATCTGGCGGCTTCTGTGGGTCCGCCTAAGCGGCCGCCTCTGAGCCTTGGGCCGCGAGCCAAGCGGCCAAATCGGCGCGCGCGCGATGCGCATAAAGCTTCTTGCGGTCCTGGCCTTTGATGCGCTTCGTCGTTTCGGCCAAAGGCGGAAACAGCCCGAAATTGCAGTTCATCGGCTGGAACGTGTCGGCATTGGCCCCGCCGGTGAGGTGGGCGAGAAGGGCCCCGAACGCCGTGGTCGGCGGCGGCGGCGCTTCCGCACGGCCCAATTTTTCGGCCGCCGCGAACCGGCCCGCGAGCAGCCCGATCGCCGCACTTTCCACATAGCCTTCCACGCCCGTGATTTGGCCCGCGAAGCGCAAGCGCGGCTCGGCCTTCAAACGCAGTTGGCCGTCGAGCAGCTTGGGCGAGTTCAAAAACGTGTTGCGGTGGATGCCGCCGAGCCTTGCGAATTCGGCGTTTTCGAGTCCCGGGATCGTGCGGAACAGCCGCACCTGCTCGCCGTATTTGAGCTTGGTCTGGAAGCCCACCATGTTGTAGAGCGTGCCGAGCGCATTGTCTTGCCGAAGTTGCACGACGGCGTAAGCACGCCCTCCGGTTGCTGGGTTCGTGAGACCGATCGGCTTCATCGGCCCGAAACGCAGCGTTTCGGCGCCGCGCTCGGCCATCACTTCGATCGGCAGACAGCCTTCGAAATAGGGCGTCGATTTTTCCCATTCCTTGAAGTCGGTCTTGTCGCCCGCAACGAGGCCCGCCACGAACGCTTCGTACTGGTCTTTGTCGAGCGGGCAGTTGATGTAGTCGGCCCCTTCGCCCTTGTCCCAGCGCGACTGCAGCCACGCCTTCGACATGTCGATGCTGTCTTTGTGCACGATGGGGGCGATCGCATCGAAAAACGCCAGCGACTCTTCGCCCGTACGCGCGCGGATCGCGTCGGCAAGGGCAGGGGCGGTGAGCGGCCCCGTCGCCACGATCACGCTGTCCCACTCGGCGGGCGGCAGCGTTTCGATTTCGCCGCGCTCGACGCGGATCAACGGCTCGGCCGCGATCGCATCGGTCACTGCTTGCGAGAAGCCCTCGCGATCGACCGCCAAAGCGGCCCCGGCGGGCACTTTATGGCGGTCGGCACAGCGCATCACGAGTGAGCCCAATTGGCGCAGCTCGGCATGCAGGAGGCCCACTGCATTGATCTCCCATTCGTCCGAACGGAACGAATTCGAGCAGACGAGCTCGGCGAATTTGTCGGTATGGTGCGCTTCGGTCTTTTTGACCCCGCGCATCTCGTGCAAGACCACCGGCACGCCGCTTCGCGCAAGCGCCCACGCCGCCTCCGAGCCCGCCAAACCGCCCCCAATCACTTGCACCGGCTTCGTTCGATCCATTGCGTCCAACCTGCTATTGTTCCAACCTAGATTCGCTGCCGATATCCCGCTGCCGATCCCGCACCCCGGAGCCATCAAAGCGCCATGTTCAAGATCCACAACCCCGCGACAATCGCACCCCCGACCGGCCGATACCAGCACGGGATTGTGGTCCCGCCCAATGCGCGCTGGCTCTATGTTTCGGGCCAGGTCGGCAATTTGCCCGACGGCAGCATTGCGGTCGGCATTGCCGCCCAAGCCGATGCAGTGTGGGCCAATCTGAAGGCCATTCTGGCCGACGCCGGCATGGGCTTCGAAGACCTCGTCAAAATCACCGTGCTGCTGACCGATGCGCGTTTTACCCAGGCAAGCCGCGATGCGCGCGACCGTGCCCTTGGTACAGCCTCGCCGCCGACCTCGACCTTGATGGTTGTGACGGCCCTTGCCAGCCCCGATTTCCTGATCGAAATCGAGGCGATCGCGGCCAAGGTCTAGGCGATGGCTTGGCGGCCGTCCAAACGCACCCGCAGGATCGGCGCCGTTCTGGCGATGGCGACCTATTTGCTGACGGCGGCCCAAGCCCCGGTGCCAGCGCCCGAACCGCCCGCCATAGAGCCGCCGCCTGCGGAAGCCGCCCCCGAGCCGTCGCGGCCGATCCTGGCAGCCCCGCCGACCGTGCGCGTGCCGCCGGGTTTTCGTCCGGCTCCGAACGAGCCTGAAGATCTGACGCTCGGAAAAGCCGAATTCGCGAAAGGCAATTTCGGCCCGGCCTATGTGCTTCTTTTGCCGCACGGCCAGCGCGGCAATCCGGAAGCGCAGTTCATGCTCGGCCGCATCTCCGACGAGGGGGGCAACGGCGTTGCCCTCGATCCGCGCGAGGCGCTGCGCTGGTACCGGCTCTCCGCGACCAAAGAGTTTCCCAAGGCACTCTATGCGATCGCGCGCGCCTATGCCGCCGGGCGGGGTATTGGGGTCGATGCGCAGCAGGCCATCAATTATCTTACGCGCGCGGCGAACGTTGATTTCACGCCTGCATTGCTCGACATGGCAGCACTGTTCGACGGCGGGCGCGGAATCGATCGCGATCGCGCTCAGGCCTTCGCGCTCTACAAACGCGCCGCCGAACTCGGCAATACCGAAGCGCGCTTTGTCGTTGCCGAGCGCCTGATGGCCGGCGACGGTGTCCGTATGGACACCAACGAAGCGCAACGTTGGTACATGGCGGCCGGCGGGCGGGGCCATCCGGGCGCGTTGTTCCGCATGGCGCAGCTTGGCTTCGGCACCAACCGTGCCAGCGTCGAGTATCGCGTGAACGCGTATACCTGGCTCACGCTTGCCCAGCAGCGCGGCGGCGCGGAGGTGCGCGCCGAAGCAACGACCGTGCGCAACGAATTGGCCAAAACCATGATCCAGGTCGATATTGACACCGCGATGGCCCGTGTGCGCGCCTGGCGCCCCAGCCCGCCGAGTGCGAACGATGCGATCGACCCGGAAGATCCCTACAACGACCCCGACAAGATGCGCGTCGGTTCCGGGCGCTAGTGGGCGACAATAGGTTACCAAACGCGACGGCAACCTATTTATCCCATTGATATTCCAGAAATGTCGCCTCGGCGCGCGTTTTGGTTACAGGCGACGTGCATCCGGAAATGCCGCTTTTGCGGCCTTTCTCATTTCTATCTTCACAGTTTCAAACAGCGCCGCCTCGACCAATTGAGACATAGAGCCTATATAGCATAAATAGCCGAAAACGAGAAGGGGTCTAAGGCGAAGCCGAGGGGCGGCGCTCGCGGGTGAGCAACGTTGCCGCTCTGCGAATGAACGGGGCGGCGACGAGCACGAGCGGCAACATCACCAGCCAGGAGAGCCCCCAGGCTTTGAGCCAACTCGCCACGAATGCGTCCGTGCCGACCAGCGGCAGGCTGCCGAAAAAACTCGCAATAAAACTCGTGAGGCCGGACTGCAACGCGCCGAACACAAAATGCGCGTGACGCCGGTCGGGCCTCAAATCGACGATTTGCATGACTGTCCTCGCGGTGCGGTCGATGGCGCTCGCTAGGTTTGCAAATCCGGTGCCCGTCAATGCGTGTGGCGGTGGTGGCTGTCGGGCAGATGCGCATGCGCGTGGCGCAGGGGTGCATGCACATGAAAATGGCTGTGCACGGCTCCGGCTTCGACGGGTGCTTCGTGCGCGTGGCCGTGATGTTCGTCGTGGGCATGGCGATGTTCGTGCGCGATTTCGCCATGCGCATGGTCGTGTTCGTGGCGTTCGCTTAGATGCAGCCATACGCCGACCGCCATCAGCGCACCGGCCGCAAACAGCTGAACCTGCACGGGCTCGCCGAACAGCGGGACGGCCACAAGCGCCCCCACAAATGGCGCCAAGCCGAAATACGCACTCGTGCGCGCCGTACCCAGATCGCGAAGCGCACGCACGAACAGCGCAAGGCTCACGCCATAGCCCAAGAACCCGGCCAACAGCCCAAGCCCCGCAACCAAGAAGCCGGGCAGGGCACTGCCCGTGCCGAACGCAACGGCGAGGCTCACGGGCCCGGCGACGAGCCCCTTTACCATGGCGATCTGCATGGGATCGGCCAACGCGATCTTGCGCGTGAGATTGTTGTCGATTGCCCAGGCAAGACACGCCGCCGCGATCGCAAGCGGCCCCACGAGATCGCCCACTGCGACCCCCGGCTGCCAATTCAGCACGACGGCTCCGGCAACGATGCACAACATGCCGACCGCGACACGCCGGTCGAAATTCTCGCGAAACACGAACCAGGCGAGCAGGGCGGTCAGCACGCCCTCGAGCGTGAGCAGCAGGGACGCCGCCGCCGCATCGACATGCACAAGCCCGATCATCAGAAGCACGGGTGCGGCAACCCCGCCGCATAGAATGCTGGCCGCCAGCCACGGCAAATCGCGCCGCGCGAGCCGCGCTTCAACGTTGGCGCGCTCGGCCACCCCAACGACGCGCACCAGCGCCAACCCAACCCCGGCGCCAAGATAAAGCAGCCCCGCCAGCAGCCACGGATCGAGCGCGCCAAGCAGCCATTTCGCCGCCGGTGCGGACACGCCGAACAGCACCGCAGAGCCCAAGGCCATGGCAACGGCGGTTTGGTTCATGGGGTGCAGCGCCGGTTATTGCGGCGTCGGGCGTCTTCGTATCGAAACCGAATTTGGTGGGGCGATCTTCGCGGCAAATTCTGACTCCAGCCTCGTGTTGCGATCGCATTACTCGTATCGCACTGCAGAGGCGAAATCAAAAAGCCGTGCCCCTTACGCCCGCCGTTTCGCCGTTGTGCCGCCCTTGGCCAGATACGGCGCCAGATATTTTGCCGTGTAACTCTCTTTCGATTTCGCCACGTCTTCCGGCGTGCCGCTCGCGACCAAGCGCCCGCCTTTGCCGCCACCTTCGGGGCCGAGGTCGAGGATCCAGTCGGCGGTTTTGACGACTTCCAGATTGTGCTCGATGACCACCACCGTGTTGCCCTGGTCGACGAGGGCGTGCAGCACTTCGAGCAGTTTGCGCACGTCTTCGAAGTGCAGGCCCGTGGTGGGCTCGTCGAGGATGTAGAGCGTCTTTCCCGTCGAGCGGCGCGAGAGTTCCTTGGCGAGTTTGACGCGCTGGGCTTCGCCGCCCGAGAGCGTCGTGGCTTGCTGGCCCACATGGACATAGCCGAGGCCCACGCGCACGAGCGTTTCCATCTTCTCGCGGATCGCCGGAACCGCTTTGAAGAACTCGGCCGATTCCTCGACCGTCATCTCGAGCACGTCGGCGATCGATTTGTCGCGGTACGTCACTTCCAAGGTTTCGCGGTTGTAGCGCTTGCCGTGGCAGGAATCGCAGGTCACGTACACGTCGGGCAGGAAGTGCATCTCGATCTTGATCACGCCGTCGCCCTGGCAGGCCTCGCAGCGCCCGCCTTTGACGTTGAACGAGAAGCGGCCCGGTCCGTAGGCGCGCGCTTTGGCCTCGGGCAGGCCTGCGAACCAATCGCGGATCGGCGTGAAGGCGCCCGTGTAGGTCGCCGGGTTCGAGCGCGGCGTGCGGCCGATCGGCGACTGGTCGATGTCGATGACCTTGTCCAGAAAATCCACACCGTCGAGCGCATCGTGCTCGGCCGGGATTTCGCGTGCCCCCATGAGGCGCCGGGCGAGCGCCTTGTAGAGCGTTTCGATCACAAGCGTGGATTTGCCGCCGCCCGAAACGCCGGTCACGCACACGAAGGTGCCGAGCGGCAATTCGACGGTGAGGTTTTTGAGATTGTTGGCCTTGGCGCCGCGCACGCGCAGTTTTTGGCCCTTGTGGCCCGGCCGTCGCGTCTTGGGGATCGGCACCTGACGAAAACCCGACAGATACTGGCCCGTGAGGCTCGCGGGGTTTTTGACGATGTCGTCGGGCGTTCCTTGCGCCACGATCTGGCCGCCATGAATGCCGGCACCCGGGCCCATGTCGACGACCCAATCGGCCACGCGGATCGCGTCTTCGTCGTGCTCGACGACGATGACCGTGTTGCCGAGATCGCGCAGGCGCTTCAGCGTTTCGAGCAGGCGATCATTGTCGCGCTGATGCAGGCCGATCGACGGTTCGTCGAGCACATAGAGCACGCCCGTGAGGCCCGAGCCGATCTGCGAGGCCAAGCGAATGCGCTGGCTTTCGCCGCCCGACAAGGTGCCGGACGCGCGCGACAGCGTGAGATATTCAAGGCCGACATTCACAAGGAAGCCCAAACGCGCATTGATCTCTTTCAAGATGCGCGCGGCGATTTCGTTTTGCTTGGCCGTGAGTTTCGTCGGCAGCGCCTTGAACCAGGCGGCCGCTTCGTCGATCGAAAACTGCGTGACTTCCGAAACGTTGAGCTTGCCGATTTTGACCGCGAGCGCTTCGGGTTTGAGGCGGTGGCCGTTGCAAGCCTCGCACGGGCGCGCCGATTGGTAGCGCGACAATTCTTCGCGCGTCCACGCGGAATCCGTTTCGCGCATGCGGCGCTCGAGATTCGGGATCACGCCTTCGAACGGCTTGTTGGTTTTGTAGTCGCGCAACCCGTCCGAATAGACCATCGTGACCGGCTCGTCGCCGGAACCGAACAAGATGCCGTCCTGCGCTTTTTTCGGCAGGGTTTCGAACGAGGCTGAGAGCGAAACTTTGTAATGCTTGGCGAGGCTCGAAAGCGTCTGCGCGTAGTATTTCTGCGTCTCCGAGACCCACGGGGCGACAGCGCCCTTGTCGAGCGACAGGCGGCCGTCGGGCACCACGAGGGCGGGGTCGAAATATTGTTTTTCGCCGAGCCCGTCGCAGGACGGGCAGGCGCCGAACGGATTGTTGAAGCTGAACAGGCGCGGCTCGATCTCGGTAATCGTGAAGCCGGAGACCGGGCACGCGAATTTCGACGAATAGACGGTCTGCTCGTTCGTGTCGGCATTCTCCACATAGAGCAGGCCGTCGGCGATCTTGAGCGCTGTCTCGACCGAATCAGCGAGGCGCGGACCAAGATCGGACTTCACAACGAGGCGATCGACGACGATGTCGATATCGTGTTTGCGCTTCTTGTCGAGTACGGGCACGCCGTCGATGTCGTAGAGTTTGCCGTCGACTTTGACGCGCTGGAATCCCTTCTGCTGGAATTCTTTGAGCTCCTTGCGGTACTCGCCCTTGCGGCCGCGCACGACGGGGGCAAGCAGATAGATGCGCGTCCCGTCCTTCATCGCCAAAATGCGGTCGACCATTTGGCTGACCGTTTGGCTTTCGATGGGCAGGCCCGTGGCGGGCGAGTAGGGCACGCCGACGCGCGCATAGAGCAGGCGCAGATAGTCGTAGATTTCGGTGACGGTGCCGACGGTCGAGCGCGGATTGCGGCTCGTGGTCTTCTGTTCGATCGAGATGGCCGGCGACAGGCCGTCGATCGAATCGACGTCGGGCTTGCTCATCAATTCGAGGAACTGGCGCGCATAGGCCGACAGGCTTTCGACGTAGCGGCGCTGGCCTTCGGCATAGATCGTGTCGAACGCGAGCGACGATTTGCCCGAGCCTGACAGGCCGGTGACGACCACCAACGCATCGCGCGGCAGATCCACATCGACGCTCTTGAGATTGTGTTCGCGGGCTCCGCGAACGGAGATGCGATGCAAATGCGGCGATTGTGAATGAGGCGGGGGCGCCATCGGTCGTCCTATGCTGTGAAGGCAGCGAATATAGGTCGCTCGCCTTGCAATGGCGATGCCCCCGCTGCGTGCCTGTGTACAACTCGGGGCGGGGCGCGTTTTGGGCTTTGCGTTGGCGGTGCTGGCGTATAAGTTTGCGCTTCGTTCCTAGGATTCGCACGTGGAGAATTGAAGACAATGGCCGGCAGCGTCAACAAGGTGATCCTTATCGGCAATCTGGGCAAAGACCCGGAAGTGCGCTCGATGCAGAACGGCGGCAAGGTCGTCAATCTGTCGATCGCGACGTCGGAAACGTGGCGCGACAAGAACTCCGGCGAGCGCCAGGAAAAGACCGAATGGCACCGCGTGGTGATCTTCAACGAGAAACTCGGCGAAGTGGCCGAGAAGTATCTGAAGAAGGGTGCGAAGGTCTATGTCGAGGGCGCGTTGCAGACGCGCAAATGGACCGACAATAGCGGTGCCGAAAAGTATTCGACCGAAGTAGTGCTGCAGCGCTTCCGCGGCGAGCTCACGATGCTCGACGGCGGCAAGGGCGGTGGCTCCATGGGCGGCGGCGGCGGCATGGGTGGGGGCGACGATTTCGGCGGCGACGATTAT
>VYKU01000106.1_pt1 | contig 28421 bp, 18 predicted proteins | sample 5114491 | NCBI WGS metagenome assembly VYKU01 (sample SAMN12291796, study PRJNA351875) | freshwater metagenome | isolation source: freshwater lake | place: USA: Michigan, Gull Lake | collected 2011-07-05 | reverse complement strand
GACACTGATCGAGTATCTTGAGTGCGCGATCCATGCGATGGCTCCTTGGCGGGAAATCCAAGCATGGACGCCACTTTTTGAGTTGTCAATACCTAACAATGGCGCAACAGGCTCTCGGGGGAGGGGTTCTATGTTGACGCGCGTCGGCGGGTTTTGGCCGGGGCGTGGGGGAGTTTGGGTGTGCCGGGGAAGAAAGCGGTTTGCAGGGCGACGCCGACGAGGGTGAGCGCGACCCAGGCCATGACCCAGGCGAGTGGCGCGATCATGCCGGGGGTGGGCCAGGAGAAGCCTGCGGCACGGGTGAGCCAGAGCGTTGCGGGCATCCAGAGTGCCGAGCCGACGGCGGCGGTGAGGATCGTTGCCGCGCGGGCCGGCATGAGGACCCCGGCGAGCGTGCCGACGATCAGACCAAGAAGCCCGGCACCGAGCACCCAGGTGCGGGTGTGCTCGTCGATCTGCTTCCACCAGGTGGCAAAGTCATGCCGGGCGTGGGTGAGGAACTTGGCGGGATCGGAGTCGGGGTCGAGCCAGGGTTTGGTGGGCTTGGTTGGATTGGCGGGGGGTTTGTTGTGTGCGGTTGCCGGGGGTTCATCGCCCGAGGCGGGGCCGCCGGGGAAGTCGGGGTCGGGGGCGTGGGTTTGCGTGGCCCGTGGGCGGGTGTGTTTGTGTGCGTTTTTGCCTGCGACGACGGCGTGGTTGGGTTCGTTGGCTGGTTTTTCAACGTCGTTTGGGTTGGGGCCAGGCTCGGCGGGTATGTCTATTGAGAGTGGTGTGGTAACGATGGGGGTCGCATTGGGGGCAACGAGGGGGAGTTCTTCGCCGCCGAGGCCGTTGGGGAGTTCGTCGGGCTGACCGTCCAAGACGGCGGCGGGCAGGCGCATGCTGCCGCCGGCGAGGGCGAGTCCGATGACGGCACAGGCAAGGGCGGTGCCAAGGCCGAAGGTGAGGCCGAGGAAAATGCGGTAAAACACCGTGGCGAGCACGCCGCCGATGAGCACACCGAGCAGTAGCCCGATGAGTGGTCCAAGGCCGGGCGAGAGCAGGAGGCCAAGGGTGGCGCCGAGCAAACCGCCGAGCATCAGGCCGGTGAGGATGACGCCGAGTTTGAGCATTTTTCCGCCGGCGCACCAGAGGATTAGGCCTGCGAGGAGCGCCAGCAGGGGGGGGACGTGCAGGGCCCAGGAGGATGGTATTTGAGCGAGCATCGGTGTAAGGGCGTGCGGGGTGGTGGGGTGAGGTGGATGGGATGTTGGCGGTAGTGAGATTGTCGGCGTGCGGGGCGTGTTGGCAATAAAATGGGCATCCATTCTGGTGCGTGGGGCGTATAGGTACGTCGGCTGCCGGGGCTGCTGGCGGCTTAGGCGAGTGTGCGTCGGGGGGTGTTGCCCCTCGGCGTGCAATGTTTTGCCCCTGTGCGTTGGGGTGGTTAGCATGGGGGGCGTGGAGTTACGGAATCTGCCCGGCCTATGCCGGGCTGTTTATTGAGGAGCCGGACAATGGGTAAGCTGGATCAACTGCTTCGTGGCGTAACTGGTCGTGCGGGCACACTGGGCAGGCGTGCGCTGGCGACGCTGTCGGCGGCGGGTCAGCGGCGCCCGGCCTCGAAGCACTTTGAGCAGCTTGAGCAGCGCGACTACATGTTCGCGCTGACGATTCTGCCCGGGCAGACGTCGGCTACGGCGCGGTTTGCATATTTCATCCCTGTGCTGCAGGTAACAGTCCCGGCAGTGCCGGTGCGTGAGTTTGTAGCCTTCCCGACGTTAACAACGGCCCGGACCAACGAGAGCTTTAACAATCTTGGTGTGGCAACCGACGGGGGGCCGCAGGCGTTCCCGCCCTCGTTTGTCAACGGGGTCAACCAGCCGAGGGTCTTTGGTGCATCGATCACAATCACGGGGAACCCCGGCGATACGGTGCTGGTCTTTGACCTGCTTGGCCGGGACATGGTGCAGACGCTGGCGATTGGCACGCCCCAGACGGGTTCGCCGCTGCTCGGTGGGTTTGGGCAGGGCCTGGCGGCGACGTTCCTCGGCCCGATCGTGCCGCCGATTCCTCCCGCTTTGCAGACGGACCCACCGACGCGGATCACGATGCGGAGCATCGCCCCGGGCTTGATCGGGGTGGTGGGTGCGGACAACGTGATCGATGATTCGGATGTCGCGGCGGTGCCGCAGATCAACGACGGGATCGGGCGGATTGTTCTGGTCAATGGTGGCCCGAGCACGACGGTGCAGGTCAGCGGGGGGATCATCACCAGCCGGGCGTGGAATGCGGCACGGACGGACCCCGCGTCCATCGTAGATGAGGAGCAGTGGGAGGCGCCTTTGATCGGCGCGGTGCTTCCACCTGCGGCTGAGAACCGCGCGCCGCAGGTCCGGCTTATCACCGAGGGGAGCAACCCCTGGCGTGGTGCGACGGACACGATCTTTGAGTTCCGCACAGCCGTGGGCCTGTTGGATGCATTCCAAGCCGCTGGTATGGGGTTCGGGTTTACCGACCCGCGTGGTGGGCCGCAGGTGCCGACCGGGCTCCCCAGCGGGCTTGGGAACGTGATCGTCGGCTCGCCGTTTATCCGGACGGGAACGACTTCCTTTGGTTACTGGGGGGTGAACACGCTGGCACAGAACCAGCCGGCGACGGCGAGCACCATTGGTCCAAGCCTCGTCGAACCGATCCTACCCGATGTGGAGTTGAACTTCAGGACGCTGCAGGTGGGGACGGCACCGGGGCCGGGTACGGGAACGATGGGCTTTGACACCTTCTTCACGCCGAGCTTTGGGGGGATTAATGTTTCAGGTATCCTCATCGGCACAGTGCGTACGACCGGTTCGCTCGGGTTCCTGGCCACGCAGCACTTGTACGGGGACGTGATCGTTGATGGGGACCTTGGTCGTGTCATCGTCGGCGGGCAGTCGGGGTACTGGGTGCAGGACGACCAGCTTGCTCTGGGAACGTTCAACACCGGCACCTTTGACGGGACGAACAACACGGGCAACCAGATCGTTGTTGGTGGGGTGGCGGGGGTGCTGCAGTTTGCCGGCCGCAACACAGCCAGTGTGCAGGTACTCGGCGACACGCAGAACGCGCGGGCGCGTCTGAGCTTTGGCACGTATCGAGAGATGGAGAGGATCCTTGGCACCAACCCGGCGGGGAGCACTGCCACGGCGTTAAACACCTTCTTTAGTACGCCGACGGCGTTCCTGTATGGGCAGTCGTTCTACCGCAACGGGCCTGGGCGTAACGCCGAGTTTGTGGCCTCACCGTCGCGGTCGGTGACGATCACCGGCAGCGTGGGCGCGGCCGATCCGATCAACCCGACCGAGGACGTGAGCGATACCTATGCCTTTGCCGGGGCGCGGGGCCAGAAGATCACCGCGGACATCACCTTCCAGACTCAGCCGTTGCCTCCGATCCAGTTCCCCGACCGCGTCTATGCGCGGATTTACGATCAAGACGGGCGGTTGGTGGCAACGCACCAGTTGGCGTGGCTCTCGCAGCAGGACCGGATCAACGGGAGCCAGAGCTCCGTGCGTTTGCAGTTCACTCCCGAGGCCGACGGCGTCTACTTCGTCGAGATCGGCTCGCAGCTGGACCAACCTGTCAGTGACAACTGGTTCCGGAGCCAGCAGCCCTACACGATCGCGCTCAACGGGATCGCCCCGACGAGCCTTGGGATGTACTCAACCGGTGGTGGTTCCCGCGGTAGTGTGGTGTCGGTTGCAAACGGGAACGTGGGGTGGATCAACACCGGTGCCGATATCATCGGGGTTTCTGGCCTGCCGTTCTTGACCGGTGGCACCGGCGGTGGCTCAACGCGCCCGCCGTGGGACCCGACCAACGAGCCGAACGATGCGTACCTGGAGACGGTGGGGTTCACCGCCGACGTGCGCGGCAACCTGTTTGGCTACAGCGTCGGCGCCGACCAGGTCGGCGCAGCGATCATCGTCGGCGGGGACCTGGGCCGGTTCACGGTGCTGCAGAACCTGATCTCGACGACATTGAGCGTCGGTGGCTCTATCGGCGATATCACGGTGGCGAATGCCGTGGGGTTCCAGAACTCCCCGAGCACACGCCGTCAGCAGATCGCCCAGGGCAGTTTCGTCCTCACGACGGGCACCAGCGGAGACCCGGGGAACATCGGCCGCCTGCGTGTTGGCACGTTCGCCAACGGGAACGCCTTCACGCTGACGACGTCGAGCAACTCGACGATCGACCAGTTCACCATCGGCGCGGGCACGCCCAGCGGGGATGTCGCCAGCTTCGGGCGGTTCGTCCTCCGCCAGCCGACGCTCAACCTGGGCTCGGGGAGCAACATCCGCTTTGCCAGCTTCCTGGGCACCACGCTGGTGCCGATCGGTAGCAGCCCCGTCGACGACTATTTCATCCCGCTGGTGGCCAACACACCCTTGACGCTCACGGACGACTCGGGCGTTACCTTCACCATCACGATCGTCCAGACCGGGACCATCTTCGGCACGCCCAGCTCGGGCACCGTTCGGCTGATACCCGCCGGGCCGGGCGTGACCGTCGGTGGCATCCAGGCCGATTTGCAAAACGGCGCGCAGTTGAACATCGCCAGCACTTCCACCGGTGTGCTGGGCCTTGACCGCATCGTTGTGAATACCACCCGGAATACCTCCCGCGTCAATCTGACAGGCCCGGGCACTATCGACGTGCGCTCGCTGACGATCACCGGCGCAGGCGTGGACACCATCAGCAACACCACCCCGCGCGGCAGCTTCATGTCCGTTACGACCACGGCCCTGACCAACTTCTTCACCGACGGGGACCTCGGCCGGGTGCAATCGACCTTGGCCAGCCAGAACATGCTGGCACCAGTCCGCAACTTGCTGACGGGCCAGAACGCGGTGGTCATCCCCCCCGCGCTGCTTGGCTCAGCGGTTACCGGCGTCAACGTCCCCTTCAACTGGACGGGTTCGGACGACCCGCAGCGCACGCTCGAGGACATCGGCTCGCCGGTCGATCAGTTTGCCAACGGGCTGTATGTCTCGACCGGGGCCGTCGCCTCGGTGCGTGCCAACGGGGCTGTCGGGGACGTGATCCTGCAGGGCGGTATCGCCGGCGGCGGGCAGCGTCCCGGCGTGCTCACCGCGGTGGTTGCCAACGCCGACAACATCAACACCTCGGGGCTCTTTGAGGGGATCATCGGCAACATCCTCGCCTCGGACGTCAACAGCGTCGACGTCGGCGACGGGCTGCTCTCGCCGGGCAGCACCCCATTTGCGCGGGCCTCGATCGTCGCCTATGACGACATCGGGCAGATCAACGCCACCCGTGCGGCTAACCCGCAGATGAACGGCATCATCATCGCCGGTAACGTCAACAACGCCAACCAGCTCAACGAGATCAACACCCAAGGCATAGGGGGTATCAGCATCCGTGGCGGCGCGGTCGATGGGATGTTCATCGGCGTCTCGACGTTTGACTCCTGGTGGCGCTCGGCTCGCTACGCGGCCACTCGCGACATCGCCGTGGGCGACCCGGAGACGGCCCTCATCGGGAGCGTCGGGCAGGTAACGATCACCAACTCGAGCTTCACCCGCTCTCGCATCTTTGCCACGCTGATCAACACCGTGCAGATCACCGGCGGCTCGTGGGACGCCAGCCAGGCGCGTGCCGTGCGCGTTGTCGGGCAGAACGACAGCGGGCTGATCCGCTCGATCCGTGCCGACAACTTCCGCAACAGCACGACACAGGGCGACGCGTTGTCAAACTACGTCTCGTCGATCCGTGCGGAGCTGGACATCGGCAACCTGGCGGTCAACAACACGTCAGTTGGGGTCATCAGCGACCAGTTCATCGCCGCCGGGCGTGCCCTCACCGGCAGCATCAACGCGCGCGACATCCTGCGCTCGTCGATCACCTTCGCCGCCTCGATGACGCAGGTCAACGCGACGCGGGACATCATCCAGACGACCGTCAACGCCTCCCGCGTGGCGACCATCAACGCCGGTCGCAACATCATCAACAGCACGATCGCGGCCAACGGGGCCATCGAGACGGTCACCGCTGGCGGCTCGATCGACCGTGTCCGCATCGACTCCAACGGCCCCGACGGGCGCATCAACACCATCACGGCTGCCAACAGCATCTCCGGCGATGTGCTCAGCAGCGGCCCCATCGGCACGGTGCGTGCAACGGCCGGGGACATCAACCTGACGATCACGACCACCGACGCGACCGACGGCACGCTCAACACCGTCTTTGCCGGGCGCGACCTGAACCTGAGCATGAACGTCGTCGGGGTCGTTACGACCCTCCAGGCCGGGCGCGACATCGGCCGGCGCGACCCGGCCACCGGCGCGGGCGTTGGCCAGCTGGCCATCCCCACCAGCATCTCGAACATCATCGCAGGCGGGGTGATCTATTCGGATATCTTCGTCGGCGGCACGATCAACAGCGTGGTCATGGGCCGAGCACGCTCGTTCCAGCCCGGGGCCGACTTCGTCAGCGACGCCATCATCCAGGCCGCCAGCCGAATCAACACAGTTACCATCAACGGGGACTTCAACGGCTCGATCATCGCCAACTCAGGGGGCATCGGCACCGTAACCATCACCAACGGCTCGTTCCGTGCCGGCGCCGACGGCACCAACCGCATCGAGGCACGCCAGGGCGATATCACGACCGTAACCATCACACGCGGGCACCTGCTCGGCGACGTGCTTGCGCTCAATGGCTCGATCACCACCATCAATGTAACCGGCGACACCATCTTCGGCGACATCGGCGTAAACGGCGCGCTGAGCACCACCTTGGCCACGGGCGTGGCGGCAAGCGAGCGGCGCAACCAGCTCCCGCCCGGTGCCGTGCGCACCGCCGGGCGCGACGGGCCGACGATCTACGCCTCGCGCGATATCGGGACCATCAACGCCGCCGGGGGTATCTTCGAGGCCTCCATCAGCGCCGGGCGGAACATCACCACCATCAACGCCGGGCGTGGCATCGACTTTGACCTGCGCGACGCCGTGAACACCCAGCCCGTCGGTGGGGCGACGTTCATCGGTGCCGGCGACCTGATCCAGACCGTCTCGGCCAACCAACGCGCCCGCAGCGCAAGGATCCAAGCGGGCATCCTCCTCGGGGCTGACCGCCTTCCGGGTGGCACCGGCGAGAACGCCGATATCGTCCAGTCCGGCACCATCGGCACCGTAACGCTCCGCGGCGGGGCCGACGGGAACACCATCAACGCAGGCGTCCTGCCGGGCGCCGACGGCATCCTGGGCACCGCCGACGACCGCGCCGCGCCGGGCCTCTCCAACATCACCACCGTCTCGGTAACAGGCACGACCAGCAACAACATCGTAACTGCCGACACCTCGCGCGGGAACGTTACGGGCATCGTCAACGGCACCAACGGGAACATCGTCAACGTCGTCAACACCACCGACGACAGCCAGCCCACCTTCAGCGGTTCGACGGCCGACCCAGCGCTCTTCAGGCCCCTGACCGCAACCGCCTACAGCCCCACCGTCGGCGCGAGCACCATCACGATCACCTACTCAGGCCCCGCCAACACCGCCTTCTGGGAGCTGGCCGCCTCGCGCATCGTCCTCGTCGGCTCGACCAACGCCAGCACGCTGCGGGTTACCTCCACCAGCACGCTGGTCAACGGGCTGCGGATCATCTCCTCCGACGACTCCTCCCTCGGCTCGCTGGTCATCACCGCGCCGCTGTTCAACCCAGCCGTCGGGCCGACCGTCGCTATCGACGGCAGCGTGAACACCCTGCAGCTCCGCTCGGTTACCGACAACAACCCGGGCAACTCGGCGATCCTCATCGGGCAGAACATCACCACCCTCAACACCGGTGCGGCGGGCGCACCGGGGGACACCATCGAGGTCTCCGCCCGCCAGATTACAACATTCACCACCACCGGCGGCCTGGGCACGCTCACCCAGCCGGCGCTGGTCCAGGGTGGGAACTTCGGGAACATCACCATCAACGGCGCGTTCTTCGGGGTCATCAGCTCCGACCGCGATATCAACCAGTTCCGCACCACCGGCGCGATCACCAACCGCTCGGCCGTCCGGGCCGGGGGGAACATCACCACCGTGCAGGTCGGCGCAACAACCGTCCCCGTCGGGCTGGACAGCTCGATCATCGCCGCCGGGGGCAACCTCGGTGCTACGACCATCACCGGCAGCGTCGTCGGCTCACTCATCACCGCCGGTGTTGACCTCGGTCGCGACGGCGCATTCGGCGGCACCGGGCGCAACGCCGACCGCCTCAGCGACGGGAACATCGCCAGCATCACCATCACCGGCGCGTTCACACGCTCGGATATCAGCGCGGGCATCGCCCCCGGCGTTGACAACCTCCTCGGCACGGCCGACGACCGCTCCGCCTCCGGACGCTCTGCCCTGGGCAACGTAACAATCACCGGCGCGGCCACCGGATCGAACTCCAATAGTCAGTCCTTCCGCATCACCAGCAACGGGACCATCGGCACCGTCCGGGCCGCCGGGGCTCCCTTCGCCCAGAACGCCAACCTCAAAGTCGAGGCCAAGCAGGTCCTCCCCCAGCCGTTGCAGGTCAGCGACATCACTGTTACCGAGCTCGGCGGGCTGTACACCGCAAGCATCGTCTTCAACCAGCCCATCGACCCCAACAGCATCGCCGGGGCGCTGAGCATCTTTGAGCTGCGCGGTGCTGAGCCTGGCACCGCCCCCGGACAGCGCATCCTGCTGACCCAGACCCCAGCCGGGCAGACGCTGCTGCAGTCCGGCACCGACTATGCCATCCTGGGCTATGACCCAGCAACCCGCACCGCCACCATCCGCTTCAACAACAACACCAACGGCCTCTTCGGCCCGATCAACCCCGTCACCAACCGCCCGCTGGTCCAGCCCGTAGGCCTCCCCCCTGGGAACAACACCGCCAACCTCCCCGCCGAGGCCGCTCCAGGCGTCTACCGCTTTGTCATCGCCTCCTCAGGCCCCAACCGCCTCCGCGGGCAGACCGACTCGCAGACCCTCGACGGCAACAGCGACGGCACCTCCGCCGCCAGCGACGACTTCTCCTCCGACCTGCTCATCGGCGATGCCGGCGACCGCCTCACCCGCCAGTTTGGCTCTCGACCCGACCCAATCGCCGGCCCCAACGCCGTCGATACCAGCATCTCCTTCTACGGCCCCGTCAATCTCGACGTGCTCATGACCCCCAACTCACCGGCTGCACTCCCCGGCCGGCCCGCGACCAACTCGACCTATACCGTCCGTGGCATCATGGGCGATCACCCCGCATATAACCCCATCACCTTCGACCGCGGCAGCGACGTGGACCTCTATAGCCTCACCATCCGACAAGGGCAGCTCCTTATCCTCGGCGGCATCACCGGCTCAGCCTTCAACGCCAACGTCGCCATCATCGATGCCGTTACAGGCAACCCCGTCACCACGCTCCGCAACATAGGCGGCTCGCTCTTGGCAACCGCTGATGTCAACGTTGTGATCATGGTTACTTCTAGCGGTACTGCCCTCGACCTTGTCACCAGTCCCTCCGACGTCGGTCCCGGCAGTGCCGTCGCTAACGGGGACATCATCAACCTCCCGGCGACAGGCGGCAGCTTTGGTAACTACGCCTTCACCGTTACCATCCTCGATGATGGAAACAATGGCTTCGGCGGCGCCAACGACGCCGGCAACGGCACCGCCGTCCCCGTCGCCCCGCTGCCCAGCACCTTTGCCGGGACCGATGGCGTCCTGGGCACCTTTGACGATCTCTACGAGCAGATCGTCGGGGACCTCGACACCTCCGACGGCTTCCGCCTCAACCTCGACCCCGGCACCAACCGCATCTTCGACGGCAACGGCACCCCCACACGCCGCAGCGACGACATCATCTCGGGCACCAACCGCTTCGGCGACCGCGTTACCTATACCTCCGGCACCGACGGCATCTTCGGCACCACCGACGACGTTGTCCTCGTCCAGAGCGCCAACGGCAACGTGACCAACGGCAACACCGCGATCGCCTTCACCGACGCCGACGTCTGGCACCTCAATAACCGCAACTCCATTGACGCCAACACACGCTACCGCTTCACACTCCGCGTTGCCGACTCCGGCGGCAACCTCGGCCAGTCCCTACCGACCCAGACCGCGTTCAACAACACCTTCAGCTTCAACGCCAACGACAACCGCGGCAACATCCAGTTCTCCCTCTTCGAGACCGGTGGCCCAGGCGGCGTCGATGCCGGCCAACTCGTCTTCGCCCCCCGTGGCATCAACGCCTGGGGCGGCACCCCCAACACCGTCCTGGCCAACGACGGCCGAACCAAATATGGCTACGACTCCCGCGGCGACTTCTACATGGAAGTCGTCATCCCACCCAGCCAGCTCAACCCCGCAAACCCAGGCACCTACGCCCTCTATATCCAAGGTGCGCTCACCTCCACCTACGGCATCGAGATCACCAAGCTCGGCACCGCCACACCCCTCGTACAGGCCGCACAAAACTTCGTCATCGAGACCAACGGCGGCAACATCAACTGGCTCGATTCCTTCGCCCCCACCAACCTCGCCCCCTTCTCAGGCCTCACACTTGCCAACGTCAACGGCCTCGGCGGCCTGACCGCACGCGAATACACCCTCTCCACACTCACCAATCGACTCAACGCCCTCTTCGCCGTCGCGGGCGTGCCCGTCAATGTCTCCCTCACCGCCAACACTTTCGTCGGCCAGCAGTTCTCCACCATCTTCCTCACCGACACCCTCGAGCCAAGGTCCGAAGTCGGCCTCCGCCGCTTCGGCGCCTCCCAAGGCGTCGATGTCGGCAACGCCAACCGCAGCGATGAGGCTGTCGTCTTCGCACCCACCATCGCCGCAATCACCTTCCAGGGAGTCGGCTTCCCCATCAACCAGGGCGGGATCGATGCCTATGTCGTCGGCCTCACCTCCGCCATCGCACGCCGTATGGGCGAACTCATGGGCGTCCGCATCACCGCCCCCGTAGGCGGCCTCATCGTTGACCCCGTTGCGGTGGAGTCGGGCAACTCACCGGACATCAGCCCCGTGTTCAACGTGGCCTATGGCAACGTCGTCGTCGGCGGCCTCCAGCGCCTCCCCGGCACCGCCAGCTCCGGCCTCCTGACCAACTTCGCCATCGGCCAGCAGGACACCACAACCCTCCTCCGCCGACTCTTCGGGCTGGTTTAAGCCCCCCTCAGGCCAGGCCCCCCACAACACAAACACCCCGGCCGCCACCAGCACCGCAAAGTGCTGGTGTTGCCATGCGCACCCGCCAAAGCCAGGTCTTGAACCCCTCCCCTCCCACTCCGCGTCCCTCCGCCAACGTCCACCCCCTCCCCGAACCTCTTCTCTCTAACCCACCCGCAGATTGCACCCCCGCACGCAATGTGCCGATAACCCGGCATGTCCGCACTCCGTGAACCCGCCCTCACCACCACCTCCACCCACCCCACCCGCCTGCACCCCACTGGCCCCGCAGGGCTCCCCTCCACAGGCCTGGTCCTCATCGGCACCGCGCAGGCCGTTCGCGCCATGGCCTTGCAACTGGCCGCGATCTCGGCACCCGGGCACCCGATCATCCCCACCGGCTGCGTCCTGGTCCACCACCTCGAGCGTGGCGTCCCCGCGCCCGACGCAGGCCTCCTCCCACCGGTCCTCGGCTACACCGATGAGCTCATCGGCCTGCACGCGCAGTGGCGCTTCAAGGCCGCGCTCGTGAGCCTCCCAGCCTCGATGCGCCAAGAGGCACGCCGCGTCAGCGGCCTGCTCACCCAGCTCGGCATCAACGAGCGCTGCGTCCCCACTTTCGAGGACATCCTCCAGGGCGCATCCCCCGCAGGCCGGCCCGGCCGGGCAACCCCGATGGACCCGGCCACCCTCATCGGCCGCACACCCTGGGGCGTTGACAAGGTCGGCGTCAGCAAAATCATCCGCAACAAGCGCGTCCTCATCACCGGCGCGGGCGGGAGCATCGGCAGCGAGCTCGCCCGCGTCTGCGCGGCCTTCAAGCCCGAGCAGGTCATCCTCATGGAGCGCAGCGAGAACGCCCTCTTCGAGATCGACCAGCAACTCTCACGCCGGTTCCCCGCCCTCCAGCGCCGGGCGATCCTGCACGACATCGTCGATGAGCCGGGCACCCGGCGTGTGCTCGAAGAGCTCCGCCCGCACGCCGTCTTCCACGCCGCGGCACACAAGCACGTCCCGCTGATGGAAGAGCACCCCAGCCACGCGCTGAGCAACAACCTCTTTGGCACCAAGAGCGTCGCCGACGCCTGCATCGCCGCGGGCGTCGAGCGGTTCGTGATGATCTCCAGCGACAAGGCCGTCAACCCGACGAGCGTCATGGGCGCAACCAAACGCCTGGCAGAGATGTACGTGCAGGGCCTAGCCAGCGGCGCAGGCCCCAAGCAGCACACCTGCCGGCTCTCGATGGTCCGCTTCGGCAACGTGCTCGCCAGCGCGTGCAGCGTCATCCCGATCTGGAGCCAGCAGCTCGCCGAGGGGCACCCGATCACGGTAACGGACCCGCGCATGACGCGATACTTCATGACCATCCCCGAGGCGGCAACGCTCGTCGTCCAAGCCGCCGCGCTGGAGCAGGCGCCTGGCACGTCGCCGGTCTATGTGCTGGACATGGGCGAGCCGATCAGTATCCTGGAGATGGCCGTGCGATTTTTGCGTCAGCAGGGCCTTGGCCCAGAGATCAACCCGGCCAGCATTCCCCCCGCCGCGCTCGCGGTGGCTTCTGAACGTGAGCAGATCCACCAGCAGATCGCCACGCTCAGTGAAGATGAGTTCGACACCGCCCGGCACCCGATCGTCTTCACCGGCGCGCGTCCGGGCGAAAAACTCTACGAAGAGCTCGCCTATTCCGCCGAGATGCTCACGCCTACTACCCACCCGGCCATCGGGCAGTGGCGCAGCAAACAGGCACAGACAAACACACCTGCCCCAAGCAGGCCCACACCACCGACCGACCTCGCCGCTGCCCTTGCCCCGATGCGCGACGCCGCCCGCCCCAAACAGAGTGTCATCGAAGCCATCCAGGCCCTCGTCCCTGAGATGCGTCGCGGCAGGACCTGAGGCTCCCTGTGCCGGTACCCTGTCGAACCAATCAAAAACCTATCAGAAAACAAAGGGAGCAAAAACACCCATAGTCGATGTTTAGCACAAAATTGTGGATTTTTTTCCTCCAGAGTTGAACGAACGTCGAGATATGACGTATACTTCCTTGTTGAGATTCTTCTGACTAGGTTTGGTCCCCAGTTTCACTGGCTTTTACGCAAAGATCGAGTCCTCTAGACAGAGACCCCCACGAGACCCGGTGCCCGACGTTGTGTTGGGCGCTGGGTTTTTTTATGCGCAGGGCGAGCCGCAAACTGGGCTACACGAACTCTGAACCGGTGGCGAACTCTGAACCGGTGGCGTGGGCTTCCAGCCCGGTGGCGCGGGCTTCCAGCCCGGTGGCGCGGGCTTCCAGCCCGGTGGCGCGGGCTTCCAGCCCGCGCTCCACAGGTTGGGAGGCCTCAGTTGTTTGCAAGCCCCCACCCTACTTGGGCGTCCCCTCCGCCGCGATCGGCTTCTTGGCGCGGAACTCCAGCACCGTGTCGTCGGGGAGTTTGACGATCTTCATCGCCAGCCAGTTAGGCGTGTGTTCCCACCAGACGCTCCAGGTCATCAGCACCTTGTCGCCGACTTTCAGCCCGTCGAGCGAGACACCCTTGGCCGGGGGAAAGTCCATCACCATCGCCGACATCCCCACAACCTTCCCCTCGGCGTTCTTGAAATCATCGACCGCCTCGTGGTGGCACCGCAGCTGCGTCTGCGGCTTGCCCGCCTCTGGCAACTGCTCAATGACCGCCCGTGTCGTGTACGTCGCGTCAGGCGCTGCGGTGGGGGGGGCGTAGGTCTTCACCCCCTGCGTCCCCGCGGGCTGCCCGCACCCATACCCGATCCCCCCGGCGGCAAGGGTCAGAGCGAGCAGCAGTGTCATCGTGGTGTTGCGGTTCATGTCTTCCTCTATTTAACGATCAGGTTCCCGTGCGGCCCGGCCCCGATGCCGACGACAAAGCCGGCCTCATAGAGCGTGGTCTTGTTAACGGTACGCGCGATGCGGAAGAACGTCAGTTCCCCGTCGATCGCCGAGGGGTCTGTTGAACGCAACTGCGCCACCAGCAGGTGCTTGCCGCTGGTGTCAAAGGCGACACCCGTCGGCACACCCCGCGCTGGGCGCTGGGCCAGGGGCGACAGGCGACCCGTGCGGGGGCTGAGCGAAAACAGCCGGACTTCTCCACCCTGCGGCCTGGCAGGCCCACGCGCCGGCTGCGCCTGGCTCCCCCAACTGGCGATGGCAACACTGATCCCATCAGGCCCCACGGCCAGGCCCTCGGGCATCTGCCCGAGGGGTTGATTGTCGCTGATTGTGTGCGCGACCGTGATCCCCAACTCGCCACTTGATTGGTTCGTCTGCGTCGGCACGTCCGACAACGCCACCACCACCAATGCGCCGACATCGCTGGCCGGCAGCGGACCTTGCCCAGGCTCCGCCGGTGCCCCGGCACAGGTAACAAGCAGGTGCCTGCCGCCGGGTGTAAAGCGGATCGCCAGCGGGCGAGCCGGGAGTGTTACAGGTTCCCCCCACGGCGCCAGCGCGGGCAGCGCGTTCTCCTGGCTGGTTGAAAACTCATAGAGCACCACCCGCCGGCGCGCGGGCAACGCCACGGCCAAGTAACGCCCCGTCGGGTGCCAGGCTATTGCCCCGACCTCGGCACGCTCGTCGTCGATCCCCAGAAGGGGGAAGGCCAGCGGGGTTTCATCCTCGCGCCCTACGCGCAACAGCGCGATCTGCTGGCCCGGCTCAGCCGTGCCTACGGCGACAAACTCCCCGCCCGGGTGGACATCGACGCTCACGGGCGACAACCCGACCCGGATCGGCGCCAGCCCGGCCGGTTGGCTCGGGTCCGTCAGGTCGATCGGTGTGATCTGGTCCCCAGGCTCGGGCTGGACGGGCCCCTGTGCGCCCGGGGGTATCGGCCTGACCGGCTCGCAGACGTACGCGCGCATCCCGTCGGGTGTAACTGCGATCGCCCCCGGCGGCCCGAGCACCGAGTTGCCCGCACGCACCTGCGCAACACGCGTGTTCCAGCCCAGCGGCGATGCGTCCGATGAGGCGATCGGAAGCCCAATGACCGTCAACTGATCGACCTCAGGCGGGCGCGTAAACAGTGGCCCGACCGCCCCGGCGTTCATGTCCGCATCACCCATCACCAGCACGTACCGGCCTGCGATGTCCCCAGGCTTGATCGTCGGGATCGTCGAACGCACGCTTTGGTTGCCCACACACCCACCCATCAGCGCAAGCAGGGCCAGGATCGGCAGGTGCGCGCGTCTATGAAGTGGCCAAGGGTACATGAGGGAAGAGTATCGGCTTGCTGGCTGAGTCTGCCGGTGTTGTTGCGGGTGTGGGTGCGGTGTTGCGTTGAGAGAGGCGGTACTTGGCCATCAGGAGCATCGCCGAGAGGGCGCAACCGATGCCAAGGCCGATCAAGAGGGTTTTGATCCGCTCGCGCGTGGCACGTTTTTGGTACCCCTGGTCGATCACGGCTTGGGTTCCGGTGCCGCGGGTGTTACGCCGGGGGGCAGTGGTGCGCCGCTGGGTGTGGTGGCCGGGGCTGGTGTAGTGGGGGCTGGTGGAGTGGGGGAAGAGGGAGCCGGAGTGGGAGCCGAATCCGGATCAGGGGTGAGCAATGGCTCACCCTCTGTGCGCACTGGTGATGCCTGCAGTGGTGGCAGCGGGGGGACCGCCGAGGGCGGCATGGCGGTCATGCTCTGCATCGTCGTGGGGATGCGCGCCTTGCGGACCTTCGAGCGGACCTGCGTGTCGGGGGGTGTGATGACGGCGCGAGGGATCAGCAAGAGCGCATCGCCCAGGGCATAGACCGGCGCGATCAGCCCTTGCTTGGCCTGTGCCTGGCGTGAGGGATCGGAGGTTGACACGTCCCCGGCGTCCTCGATGGTGGGGAACTCCCCGCGATGCCTGGGGGTGGTCGCAGGGGCTGGGAGGTGCCCGACGTACGTCGGCTGGTGGACGATCTCCTGGCCCGGCACGAAGAAGTAGGTCGTGGGCCAGTTGCTCCGGTCAAGTTTGGTGGTCTTGGTCTCGGGCGCCGGCGGGAAGGGGAGCACGGGCCCGCCGGGCTGCGGCGTTGTGTCAACGGGCTTGAAGGCCGAGAGGGGGACGCGCCCGCCGACGAGCGCGTCATCGGTGCGGTCGGCGACGGAGACGCACGCCCCCGCCGACAACCCGGCAAGGAGGACTAGGCAGAGAAATGTCGATCTTGTGCCTTTCATGCGCAAAAGCATAGACGATCGTTCAGGGGTAGATGGGGGCAAACTGCGCGGGGTTGGAGGTTGGTGCGCGTGATGAACGGACATACCCCATACCCCTGTTCCTCCTGGCCAGAAGGTTCTGGGGGAGGGGTTCAGAATGCAGGCTCGGCGGTGCATGTGATGCGGGCGCCGGTGTCGGGGTCGGTGAACATCAGGCTCGTCGCGTGCAGCATCAAGCGCGGCGATGGGTCCCCCGGCGGGCCGTAGAGCGCGTCGCCGACGATCGGGCAAGCGATCGTGGCCATGTGCAGGCGGAGCTGGTGCGAGCGCCCCGTGTGCGGCAGCAGCTCAACACGCGTGGTGCCCGCGTTGTGAGCCAGCACGCGGTAGGTGGTCTGGGCCGGCTTGCCGAGCGTGTGGTCAATGATCTGCAAGGGCCGGCGGGTGATATCCGCACGCATCGGCAGGTCGATGGTCCCCTCTACGTGCGGGGGCGTGCCGTGCACGAGGGCGGTGTAGGTTTTTTCAACCTCCCGGCGTGCGAACTGCCCCGAGAGCGCCCGGTGCGCCTCTGCGTCGAGCGCCAACAGCAGGAGGCCCGAGGTGTGCATGTCCAGGCGGTGGACGGTGATCGGGCCTAGGGCGTGCGCAAACGCACCCCGGCACCAGGCCTGCGCGTTGGGAAGGTCGGGGTCCTTGCCCGGCACCGAGAGCAGCCCCGGCGGTTTGTCAATCACCACCCACCGCGGGCCTGCCCCCTGGCCCTGGGCGACAACGGTGATCGGGGGTATCGGGTACACGGTGCTTTGTAGGCTTGGGCGAACGTACCCTGCCGGTGATGATCGCACGCCTGACTGGAACATTGGAAGCCATCGAGGGGTCCGTCGGCGTCGTGCGTCCGGCTGGCGCACTCGGCGAGGCGATGAGCCTGGAGGTCATGCTCCCGGCCTATTTGGCCCGGCAACTGGCCACGAGCGTCGGGAGCGTTGTAACACTGCGGACCAGCGCGTTCTTGCAGGCCGAGGGGCAGGGGACGAGTTTCACGCCGCAGATACTCGGCTTTAGCACCGCCGATGAGCAGGCGTTCTTTGATCTCTTCACGACGGTTAAGGGGATAGGGGTGCGCAAGGCGTTGTGTGCGCTGGCCGAGCCGCCGGGGGTGATCGCGGGGATGATCCTGCGTGGCGACGCGAAGGGCTTGACCGCGCTGCCGGAGATCGGCAAGCGCCTGGCCGAGACGATCATCGCCGAGCTCAAGGGGAAGGCCGACCGCTTTGCGGGGGCCGGGGATATCCAGACCAGGGTGGGCTTCGGGCGTTTGCCCCCGCGCCAAGCACCGGCCAGTGCGCCGGGGTTGCCCGGGCCGGCGGGGGACGCCGTCGAGGTGCTCGTGCGCCTTGGCGAGCAGCGGCCCGAGGCCGAGCGGAAGGTCTTGCGGGCCATCGAGAAGCACAAGACCCCCGAGGGCCTGACGGCGGATCAACTGGTGGGGCTGGTCTTTGCCGGTGCTGGGGCGTTGTGAAGAAAAAATCATCGAGGTGAACGTCCACGGCTCAGCCTCGGCGTGTTTTAGCCCGATATTCTCCCCCATGCGGCACGCGATGATCATGGCAGGTGGTCTGGGGACTCGGCTGTGGCCGATGAGCCGGGGTGGCCGGCCCAAGCAGTTGTTGCCGCTGGTGCGGCCAGCCGGTGCGCCTGATTCTGCACCGGCCAAGAGCCTGCTGCAGGTCGCCGCCGAGCGTATCGAGGGGCTGGTCCCCGCGGGCAACTGTTATATCTGCACCGGCGAGCAGTACCGCTCGGCGATCAGCGCGAGCCTCCCAGCGTTTTCGGGTGAGCGGATTCTGGGCGAGCCGGTGCCCCGCGACACGCTCAACGCCGTGGGCCTGACGGCGGCGGTGCTGGCCAGGATCGACCCCGAAGCGGTCTTTGCGGTCTTCACCGCCGATCACGTCATCGAGCCGCAGGAGGTCTTCCGCCAGCGTGTCGAACTGGGTTTTAAACTCGTCGAGGCCGACCCGACCCGGCTGGTCTGCTTCTCGATCAAGCCGACGTACGCCGCGACGGGGTTTGGGTATATCGAGCGTGCCGGGCCTGTGCCCGACAAGCACGCACCGGGTGCCTACCGCGTGGCCAGGTATGTCGAGAAGCCGAATCTGCAGCGTGCGCAGGCGTATGTCGCCAGCGGGATGTTCAGCTGGAACTCGGGGATGTTCGTCTGGAAAGCGCGGACGGTGCTCGAGTGCATCCGCCGGTTCAAGCCCGAGGCGCACGCGGGGCTGATGAAGATCCAGCAAGCCTGGGGCACCGCCCAGCAGACCCAGGTGCTGGCAGAGGTCTATCCGACGCTGCCGAAGATCAGCGTCGATTACGCCATCATGGAGCCGGCAAGCACGGACCAGAGCGTCTCGGTGGTAACCGTCGAGATGGACCTGTCATGGCTCGATGTGGGTTCGTGGCCAAGTTACGGCCAGACGCTCACGCCCGATGCGCACGGCAACCGCCTGGGCGGCGCACTCTCGGCCGGCAAGGCCCTGACGGTGCAGAGCAAGGACAACCTGCTCGTCTCAAGCGACCCGTCGCACACCATCGCGCTGCTCGGGTGCGAAGACCTCATCGTCATCCACACGCCCGAGGCAACGCTGGTGATGCCACGCGCCAAGGCCGAGGAACTCAAGACGCTGCACGGGTTGTTGGGCGAGGAGATGAAGTAGCGGGGGAAGTAGCGACGAGCGATGAGTGATGAGCGACGAGTAAAGACCATAGTTGAGCGCCCACGGCGACGCTCTGAACCCCTCCCCCGAGGGGAGGGGCAGGGGTGGGGTTCGCTCATCGCTCATCGCTACCCGCTCACCACGCCCACTGCACCCCGACGTACCCCATCGGCGCGTCGAAACCGGGGTTTTCGCTGTCCCCGTTGATGCGGGCGTTGGAGACGTGCTGCCAACGTGCGCCGATGATCAGCCGTGTGCCCGAGTCGTCCAGCCGGAACGTCGCCCCAGCCCCCACCGTCGGCAGGACGTTTACATCGGTCCCCCCAGGGGGCACCGCGCCGCTCGAAAACAGCATCCCGATCCCACCCTCGGCAAAGATCGTCCAGTCGAGCTTCTCCGGCGCGTTGTCGCTGTAACTGCCACCAAATACATGCCAACGCCCGATGAACCGGAACGACCCACCACCCTCCGACCCGCCCTCGGCACCGACCTTCGTCGAGCTCTGGTCAAAGTACCACGCGCTCAGCTCCACCCCAAACTCAAAACGCTCGGCCAGGAACCACGAGGGCATCACCGCCAACTGATAGTGCGTACCAGGGTCGCTGTCCCCCGCCACGCCGAGCGTTACGCTGATCCAGTCGGGCTTGCGGAGCGGCCCGTTGATCGACGTCCCCGGCGCACGCTTGCCAAACTCCAGCACCCCCGGCGTCGAGACCACCAACGGCACACCCTGCTCCTGTGCAATCGACGCCGTGCCCGTGGGCGCCTGCGCCATCGCCGAGGCGTTGTCGAGCGTCAGCGACCCCGCCGCGGGCAACCCCTGGCAGATCGGCACCAGTATCAGCGAAAGACCAGCGAGCGATTCAAGCATCCACCACGCTAGGCCGACTCCCCCGGACGCGCCCCTAGACGCGCCCCTACACGCGCCCCGCCGACGGCGACCACTTTGCCCCCCCGCGCCCCGCGTGCTATGATCTTCCCCGCCGACGGCGACGATCGCCCCCGGCAGACAATCAGGCGGTCCTAGGCCGTACAACCTGGGGGCATAGCTCAGTTTTGGTAGAGCGCATCCATGGCATGGATGAGGTCAGGGGTTCGAGTCCCCTTGCCTCCACTTTCGGTGGAGAGATTGCAACCCCAATCCCCGGCGGCGCACGCCCCGGCTCGGGAAACCCCATAAATCACCAGGCCCGGCCCGCCCCCACCCCGCCCCAACGGGGCGACGGGGTGTAGCCACGGGTGGAGGGCTGCGCGACCCGTGGAAGCAGGCCCGTTGACGCCGCCCGCCCCGGCAGGGGCGACGGTATGTAGCCACGGGTGAAGCGAAGCGCAACCCGTGGAAGCGTTTTCGTTGATGTCGCCCGCCCCGGCAGGGGCGGAGGAAACGCGGGCTGTGGTATTCACGCCCCGGGCAAGCCGTCCACGCCATAGAGCTCGAAGACGGCTTTGTTGATGCGGTCTTCGTGGGCTTTGATGGCGGCTTGGTGCTGGTTGGTCTCGCGGTCGGAGAGTTTGGGTTGGCGGAGGGCGGCCTTGGCGTCCATGATGGCGCGGACGGACTGCGTGATCCGCTCGGCGAGCTTCTTGTCGGAGGCGGTCGTGGGGAGCTTGATGGGGAGGTCGCGGATGAACCGGATTTCGCAGTTCAAGTAGCCGCCACGAAACTTCGTACCCGTCTGGCGCAGCGAAGTCTCGATGAGGCGACTGTTCAACACTCCCGCAAGAAACAGCAAGTGCGTTGGATCGTTCGGCACGATGGCGTTGCCGCCAGCGGCACCACCGGAGAAGATGTATTCGCCCTTCGCATCGATACATACCTGCATGTGTTCCGACATGTCCGGTATGCACAACTTCGGCTGGGACAAGACCTCGAAGTTCTTGGGGTAGATGTACGCGAACCAGTCCGCGCGGTCCTTCATCTTGCCCCGCTCGCGTGCCTGCAAGACCTCTTTGACCTCGCTCAGGTACGCCCATGTCAGCGGCATTTCGGCACGCCACGTCGCAGCGGGCACCACTTCATACTTTTCCCCCTTGCGACGGTACGGGAACAACAGGTACTTCTTCGATTCCTCGATTCGGAACTGCTTCATGTGCTCGCTCTTGATGAGCGGCCTGATTGCGCTCCACTCCAAGTCATGTTCCTTGCCGGTCTCCTCAGAGAGGATTCTGGCGTGCTGCTTCGTCTTGCCCACCAAGTCCACGACGAACACGCCATCGGCGCTCGTCTTAATGCCCTGGGCAAGACGGGCAACGCTCGAAAGCGGCTGCGTGCCGGAATCGGCCAACAAGGTTGCAACGCGGTCGGCTTCCGCGACGAATGACCAGTTGCCCGCGTCGGGATGCGTTGCGCGGCATCGCTCCGTGCCCTCAAACGGCTTCCCAGCCTCAATCGCGCCCATCTGCAAGATGCCGTCGATAAGTTTGGTTGTGGCGGCGTAGTCAACGCCGCCCTCACTCGCGCCCTTCGAGATTACGTGGATCGCGGTGTAGGTCGTGGCACCCCGGAAGACTTGTTCTTGCTTAAAATCGACGACCGCTTTGAGGTGCTTGCCGTCGGCGATCAACTTCCGCAGGCCCGCGCCGTACTGGGCCTGCCAGAACTTGTGCGGCATGATGAACCCGAGCAAGCCGTCGGGAGCCAACAGGCTCAGCGCCCGCTCCGTGAAGACGACGTAGATGTCGTAGTTGCCCTTGGCCGCTGCCTTGTACTTCCACTTGTAGAACTCGCACTCCTCGGGTGCCCACTTGTTCAGCTCCTGCACACGGATGTACGGCGGGTTGCCGATGATGCCGTCAAACCCAGCCCGACCCCGCTCCTTGACGGCCTGCGAATCGAGCAAACGCCCAAACCCGCGCGTGCGGCTGGTCCAGTCGAAGCGGTTGATGCGGAAGGCGGTGTCGGCATCCTCGCCGAAGAGTTGCCGCCGGTGGAAGGAAGCGAAGGCGTCGTACCCCTCGTGGTCGATCAGCGAGTTGCCGCACTGGATGTTGTTGTCCAAGGAGGGCAGCAACTGACGCTCGACCCAGAGCGTTGCCCACTGCTCGGGCAACTTGGACTCCAGCATTTTCAGGTACAGGGACATGACCGTGACCTCCACGGCCTGTTGGTCAATGTCTACGCCGTGGATGCAGTGGGTCAGGAGGGCGGCGCGGAAGTCGGGAGCGAGGTACCAGCGTCCTTCCTTGTCTTGGAAGGCGATTTCCGACTTCTTCTTGCGGCCCTTGGTGCCGCTGCCCGCGCTTAGGGCGGGGACGATGGCCTTGGCGAGGGACGGGTCTTTGTTCACGGCGGTGAGACAGTAATCAAAGAGGTATTGCAGCGCGGCGACGAGAAACGAGCCCGAGCCGCAGGCCGGGTCCAGCACCTTCACGTCCAACACTTCGGCGGGCGTCTTGCCCGCGACCTTCGGCCCGATGACGCGGCGGATGATCGAATCGACCACGAAGCGCGGCGTGTAGTAGACGCCCCCGGCGTGGCGGACCTCCATCTTCTCTTCGACCGATGCCTGCCCCTTGCGGACGACGATGGTGTTGCCAAGGAACCGCTCGTAGACGGTGCCGAGGATGTCATCGCCGATCTTCGAGAAGTCCCACGGCGCCTCATCCCAGTAGAGATTGCGAATGAAGTCGGCAAGCACGCTCCCTTCGACGTGGATGTTTTCGAGCGGCCATGGCTTAAAGAGATAGCCGTTGTACTTTCGGTCCCAGTCCCGAAAATCCGCGAGCAACGCCTCATAGAAGTCGCCGCCCTCTTCGCCGATGCGATCAAGCGTGTCACGGAGGCCGCCGTAAGCGACGATACCGCGATCCTCGCATACGCGCATAAACACGATGCGGTCCATTATGCGCTGGACCGCCTCTGTGAGTTTGGCCGCGCCGTGCAAGGTGTCGGCCTCGGGAAAAGAGGACTTGTTATCGCGGTAGATCGCCGCCGCGAAGTGGCGACGGTGGGTGTCCAGATAGGCGAGGAACTCCTGATCGACCGGTTCGCTTCCACGGATGTCGATGAGGGTTCGCTCCGCTGCTCGCACTCGCCTTCCCGACTTGATCTTCTTGACCCGCTCGATCAGCGCGTCCAAGGAACCGGCTGCGACCGCCTCCCTTCCGAAGGTCGAGAGGAGCGCGTCCCACTGCGACTCGTAGCGGTCATAGTCGAGCACGAAATCCGGCACAATGCCGCGCCTGGGTTCCTTGAAAATAGGCTTCAGCGTCGCGTCGTACACGCGAAACTGCTCGAAGTCAGTGAGCACCGCGAAGGTGATTCGGCTGTTCCAGGCGTACACCTTTGTCTGGAAGATCGCGTCGTTGTCCTCATCGATGTTGATGGCTGGCTTCTTGGCCTCGACAATAAAGCGAGGTGAAGCGCCAAGGCGGAACAGGTAATCGGGGCGACGAATTCTGAGCCCGCCCGCGTCCACTGTCTCGATGTTCTTCTCGATGATGACTTCGGATTCCGACGGCCCGACACCCTTGGTATCGCCCACGTCCCAGCCCAAGGCCCGCCAGAAGGGATCGATAAATTGCTGGCGGATCTCCGCTTCCTTGGTCTCCTTGGACTTGTACGCCTTGATGTGGGCGCGGAAGTTTGCGACGAGATCGGCGATGTTTACGCGGCGGTCGGGCATTGCGGCTCCCTAGAGGGAGGTAGGGTAACGCGCTTCGGAGACAATTGCCGGGGGCCACCTCTGCCCCTCCCCCCGCCTTACCCTACCCCGTGCCCGCGCAAACACCCTATTCAACCCTCCACACCCCGCCCGCGCTCGCGCGGCCTCTTCCCTGGTCGCGTTGCGTGCGCCTGGCCGCGGCGGATATCAAGCTCAGCCACTCGGTCTTTGCGCTCCCCTTTGCCCTGCTCGGCGCGCTCGTTGCGCACGAGCCCTCGCAGCGGTGGGGCAAGCTCATCGGGCCGCTGGTGCTCGTCGGCGTGTGCATGGTCGCCGCACGCACGTGGGCGATGCTGGTCAACCGCCTGGCCGACGCGCGGTTTGATGCGGCCAACCCGCGCACCGCTCGCCGGGTGATCGCGTCGGGCCAACTGCACGCCCGGCAGGGTTGGACGCTCGCCGTCGCCAGTGCCGGGGTCTTTTTGCTCGCATGCTCGGCGTTCTGGTACCTGTATAACAACCCGTGGCCCATCGCCCTCGCGCTGCCGGTGCTCGGGTGGCTGGCGCTGTACAGCTACGCCAAGCGTTTCACCGCGCTCTGCCACGTGCTGCTCGGCTCGGCGCTGGCGATCTCCCCGATCGCGGCAGGGCTGGCCGTGGACCCTGCGCGGGCCTTCTCGGGCACGAGCATCCTGCTGGCCGGGTTCGTGATGCTCTGGGTGGCGGGCTTTGACGTGCTCTACGCGTTGCAGGACGAGGCCTTCGACCGCCAGGCCGGGCTGCACTCGATACCCGTGGCGGTCGGCGCCCGCCGGGGCGTTGTGCTCGCACGCATCCTCCACGCCGGTGCGAGCGTCTGCCTGCTGCTCGCATCCCTCGGCGCACGCGGGCCACTCGCCCTCGGCGATCCGCGCTTCGGCGCACTCATGCTCCTGGCCTGGGTGCTGGCGACGGCCCTGCTCGTTGTCGAGCACGTTGTGCTCGTACGAAGGGGCCTGGCCGGGCTGCCCGTGGCGTTCTTCACGATCAACGGCGTGCTGAGCCTGGCCGTCGGCACGCTCGGGGCGATTGATATTGTGCTGGGCTAGGACCAACAGCCGGGCGAGCGCGGGCTGGAAGCCCGCGCCACCGGGTACCAAGCCACCAGGTACTAAACCATCTCGAAGCGGCCTCCAAAAAAATATTACAACTCTGAAAACCTCCACCCCTCAGTCCTCTGAGTACATTCCCTCTGGGTCCTCGGGGACTCTGGAGTAAAAACGCTCTTGTGTTCCCGATAGCCGGCCCGCACGGGCGCACGATGGTCGGCTCGGAGAGCCGACCTACCAGTAACGAACCTCACTCCACCGCGCCCCCCTCCGCCTCTTCACCATCCCGTGCCAGCACCGGCGACAGCCGCACCGACCCATCGTGCTGCTCGGCTAGCCCCAGCGCAAGCAGCGCGCACAACGCCGCACTCTGCTCGGCGGCCTTCTTGCTCGCGCCCCAGCACGCAGCGTGCGTGTGCCCATCGAGCGACACGGCGACCTCAAACTCCTTGGCATGGTCAGGCCCGCGCTGCCCCACCACCACATATACAGGCGTCTGCCCCAAATGCTGCTGCGAGTATTGCTGTAGCAGGCTCTTATAGTTCTCCTGGTGCCCGCTGGCAACCGCCTGCGCGATCCTCGGCTCGACCAACGGCAGCAAGAACGCCCGTGCCGGCTCCAGCCCCCCGTCGAGATAGATCGCCGCCACCAACGCCTCGACCGCCGCGGCTGCCAGGCTGCGGGGCAGGCATGCCTGCCCGCGCATCCCGTTGCCGAGCACCAGGTGCTTTTCAAGCCCCAACTTGCGCCCAATCTCCGCGCACGTATCCCGGCTGACGACCGCGCTCTTGACCTTGGTCATCTCCCCCTCGAGCAGGTGCGGGAAGAGTTCATAAACCCGCTGGCAGACGACCAGCCCGAGCACCGCGTCGCCGAGGAACTCCATCCGCTCGTTGCTGTTGACCCGCGCGTCGGCCATCGACGAGTGCCGTAACGCCTGCTGGATCAGGGATTTGTTCTTGAAGTGATACCCGGTCAACTGCTCGACTGGATGCGCGCGCTCTCGATCGTCCACAGGCCCATCCCCATTCCGGGCCGTGACTTGGCCCATCAATGCCGAGGGGTGAGAACCCCCGGCCGTCCACGCCGATCTCTGGTCGGTCGCTGGCCTGAACCCTGTACGCCGGCGCCCCAAACGGGGCCGGGGACAGGGCTGAGGCAAGAAACCAGACCCACGCCAACACAACGGGCGTGCCGGCACCAATGCCGGGGTGTGCCCAACAGGGGCACACATATCCCCTCCACCCTACGAGGCTCCCCCTGGATGGGTTGCTCGTGGGCAGCCCATCGGCGCAGCGAAGTGCAGTTTATAGGCCCATGGTGCGGGTTTGGGTGCCCGGCGCCGGGCAGAAAGTGCGGACCAGTTCCCCCCGCTCGACGCCGAGGGGCGGGGGGCCTACCATCTAGGCCCTTCCCGGAACCCCAGGCGTGGCCTGGGCCATGCAGTCTTTGTCAGGAGTCCCCCCATGGGTATGGCCTATCCGAAACGGCAGAGCAAGGTCAAGCGTAAGCGGAAGATCGGCTTCCGCGCCCGCATGGCCACCAAGGCCGGCCGCAAGATCATGAACAACAAACGCCGGGTCGGCCGCTCACTGAACGTCGCGGACAAGTAAGGCTCCCTCCTAATTGGCGCGGGCTTCCAGCCGGTGGCGCGGGCTTCCAGCCGGTGGCGCGGGCTTCCAGCCGGTGGCGCGGGCTTCCAGCCCGCGTTTCCTCAGCATGAGCCTCACCCAGCCCGGCCCAGCGACGCCGCACGCATAAAATCCGACAACGACCGGAACCCCTGCTGCTTGCTCACGGCCTCTAGGCGGAGTTTCTCCATCGCCGTCAGGCGGATGTTGACCTGCTGGGTGCGCTGATTCTCCCCCGCGGGCGCAGGGATCGCTTGGCCCTCTTCAATCATGAAGGCAAAGACCGTCTCGGCGACGCCGAAGTACTCGCGGATCGCCTCCTCGCGGGTATCCCCAAAGCCCACGGCGTTGCTCATCTCAACACAACGCGCCTCAAAGCCCCCATCCTCGCAAGCCCTGACGACGAACGACAACGCCGCGACCATCCGCCTTGCCTCACAAAGGTCGGCAGGGTCAAACGGGCGATCAATCGCGCCCTTTGACCCCCTGGCTCCCCTTCCCTTTACGCTCGGCCGCGAGGCGAGCAAGGAGGATGTCTTCGTTCCGTCTGCCGGCCGTCGCGTCGTTGAGTTCTTTGATCCAGCCACGTTTCACCTGCCCTTTGTGAACGGGAACCACGAAGTTCGCCCGCCCCTTCATCTCCCAGATGAAGTGCGAACCCGCAATCCGCGAGAACGACCATCCATTGGCGATGATCAACTTCTCCAACTCTCTGTATGGCACCGTGTTCGACACCACAACCTCCCAACCGGGCTGCAAGCAAGTATACTCCACGCTATACACGTTTGCCACCCACCCCGCCCGGATTCACCGCCCCAGCAGCCCATCCATCCGCCGGCGCATCTCCCGCTCGCGCTCATCGACGACCCCGCTCAGTTCATCCGCCTGGTGGTCGGCGTGGTAACTGCTCCGCACCAGCGGGCCGCTCTCAACCACCTTGAAACCCTTGGCCAACCCCGCCGACTTGTACGCCTCAAACTGCCCCGGCGTAACAAACCGCTCGATCGGCAAGTGGTTCCGCGTCGGCTGCAAGTACTGCCCGATCGTCAGGATGTCGCAGGAAGAAGGGCCGAGGGGTGAGGGTTGAGGGCCGAGTGATGAACCGGCATCAGGCACTAATCCCTCGGCTCTCGGCCCTGAAACCTCCGTCCTCTCCAGCAGCTCATCCATCAACCCCAGCACCTCGTCGTCGTTCTCACCGATGCCCACCATGATCCCTGTCTTGGCGACCAGCCCCTGCTCCTTGACGCGCCGTAGCAGTTCCAGGCTCCGGTCAAACTTCGCGCTCGGGCGCACCGCCGGGTACATCCGCCGAACCGTCTCGAGGTTGTGGTTGATGATGTGTGGGCGCGCATCGATGACCATCTGCAACGCGCCCCAGTTGCCCTCAAAGTCCGGGATCAGCACCTCGATGCTCAGCCCCGGGCAGGCGTCGCGCGTGCGCGTGATCGTCTCGGCCCAGATCCCCGCGCCGCCGTCGGGCAACTCATCGCGGTTGACGCTTGTGATGACGATGTGCCGAAGCCCCGACCCCTGCATCATCACCCGCAAACTCTCGGCCACACGCCTGGGCTCGTCCTTGTCCAGCCCCGCCGGGCGCCCGGTCTTGACGTTGCAGAACCCGCACGCCCGCGTGCAGGTGTCCCCCAGGATCATGATCGTCGCCACGCCGCGCGACCAGCACTCACCCATGTTCGGGCACCCCGCCTCTTGGCAGACTGTTACCAGTTTGGCATCGGCCAAAAGACCCTTGAGTTTTTCATACTCCGCCCCGCCGGGCACCTTGGCCTTCAGCCACGGGGGCTTCTTCCTCGGTGCCAGCTGCTGGTTCCCCTGGGCGTTGTTGAGCACCATGCCCGAGAGCGAAAACGCTGGGGCGTCCAGCCGCCGAAGCGGGTCCCCACCGGCCGGCCTGGGGTGCCGGGCGATCGTCTTGGCAAGCGCGGCGGCCAACCCCTCTGCATGGCTTTGCGGGTTGCTCGTCGGCATCGGTGGGGTGCTGCTCATGGGTCGCCAGCAAGTTTAGCGCGATGCACCGGACCCCGCCCCAGGCCCCACC
>VYKU01000104.1_pt1 | contig 28847 bp, 29 predicted proteins | sample 5114491 | NCBI WGS metagenome assembly VYKU01 (sample SAMN12291796, study PRJNA351875) | freshwater metagenome | isolation source: freshwater lake | place: USA: Michigan, Gull Lake | collected 2011-07-05 | reverse complement strand
CAATCCCCAGCCGCCCAGCCGCCCAGCCGCCCAGCCGCCCAGCCGCCCAGCCGGCCAATCTGGCTGGCGTAGTTTCTTTATTGGGGTGCTGATGGGGGCACTTTTGGTGGCTGGTTCGCCAACCTGGCTGATACCCAGTATGTATGCAGCGCCGCCGGGCTGGGGTGGATTCTGGGGTGGAGGTGAGGAGGGGATCGACACAGTTGAGAGTGCCAACAAACGCGGCGGGAACACGCTGGTTGGGGTTGGGGATGAGCAGGGAGGGGAGACTGTCCTGCCCGAGAATGGAGGTGGCACCAACAGTGACCAGTCACCCATCTTGTGGTGGGGTGGGGTTACCAACCAGGGTGTTCTTTCTGGTACAGTTCGACTCAGTGATCCGTCGAGCGCCGAGTCATGCCGTACGATGGACGCTGCCGCCGTCCTTGACCACGAACCCTTGCCCGAGTTCAACTCTGTTGACCAGAATCCGAACCCAGATAATTCGGTAATCGCGGTACAGTCCGATTACAGCTATGTTCTGGTAAGTGTTGTTTCGGGCGGTCAAGTGACATTCCTTGTCGGGCTCTCTTCATCAAACACGGTTACTTACGACACCCAGCCGGGCCCAGGAATCACAAGCGGTACGAGCCAGTTCTCAATGCTGTACGCCCCCAGCGAGTACGCCACGCTCGAAGAAGGTTTCGTTGAACTGACAAGGCTCCGCGATGAACACCGCCGGTCCCTTGTTATCGATCATCTACAAGATTATCGTAATATGCAGGATCAAGAACGTGGCATGATGCCGGCGCTCGCCGGCGGTGGAGGAAATGGAGGAAACGAAGGCAATGGGAACGGGTCAGCCACTCCTTGTGCCGATGTATGGGCCAGTTGCATGATCGCTGCAAGGGCTGCACACGCTACCGCCCTTAACAACTGCACTTTTTTCGACTGGGCGGCAATTGGTACTGGCGCAGCAATAGGTACGGGTGTGGGTGCTTGTTTCGCCGGGATCGGCGCCTTACCAGGTATGCTGGCGGGCGGCTTGTCAGGTATAGTGGTTTCTCGAGTTGCGTGCAAATCTCGTGCCGCGTCACAGTTTAAGATCGATTCAGACAAATGCGACCAGGACTTTGCTTTGTGCGTGAAACTTCGCGGCTAGTGCAATACTCTTCCCCAGGTAGTGCACCCCAAGGAACTGGCCATGACCTTTTCGGATCGGCAGCGAAGAGCAAATCTTGTAGGTATTCCTATTCTCATTTTATATTTGGGTATGTACCTCTTTGCCCGTGAATACCTCGGGCCAGTCGCAACGTGGGTCATCATATCGGGAGGATGGCTTTGCGTGATCGCTTTCATTCGCACGCGGCACAACCACGGCAAGCTCGCGCTCAGGCATGTGCAGGGGGTGAGCATTCTCTGCCAAGACTGCGGCTATGACTTGATCGGGCTGCAAAGCCAGCCAACTGCCGCGGGTTCCCAACTACAAAGCCCACAACCCCTCCGCTGCCCCGAGTGCGGGGTTATCTTTGATCCCGCCCTGGCCGACAAGACCTGGCAGAAAGTCCTCGAGCGCGGCCCAAAGGCTTGGCCAATTAAAGATAAGCGCCAAAACAAGCCGGGGTAAATCGGCGATCCCCATACACGTGCCGTCGGCCAACAGCCGACGGCACGCTTGGCATTTGCTCTGACTGCCCCGTGATCCCGCCGGTGATCGTCGCCCAACGATCGTACCGCAACCGGCGAAAACCCGCCACCCCTACTCCGCGCCAGCGAGACAGAGGCGAAACGCCCCTCACCCCATCCCCACCGCCGAGCGCAAAAACTCGGCCATCGTTCGCTCGGCAAAGTACGCAGCCGCGGCGTGCGTCTCTGCCGGGTCTATCCCCCAGCAGCATGCTACCAGCTGCTCAAACTCAGGCTGCACGTGCACGGCGTATCGATCCGCCACCGCAAAGACCGGCGGCACGCGCCCGACGATCATCGCCGACATCGCGTTCACGGCCGGGGCACCGACCGCCACTGTCGGGCGCATCCGCAGGTGGGCGTTGTTCAGGTACCACAGGTCCGTAATGCAATACGCCCCCGGCACGGGCCGGCCCGTCTGTGCGGCGTGCGCACCCGCCCAGGCGTTGATCCGCTCGACGAGGTACCGGGCGATCGGGCGGTCGTAGACCTCAGCCGCGGGGTCGGCACCGACAACCACCACCGCCAGCGGTGCGTCCAGATCGACGGAGGGTTGTGCGTGGGGGTGCGGGTGGGGTGCGTTTGTTGCGGGCATCGGTCCACCTACTATCGGGCCGAGTTCGATCAGGAGTGCAGCGATGAGCCAGCCCTAGCCGCCGATGCCAGCAGTAGCACCCCCCGCACCACCCCCTGCACCGGCCCCCGCACCGGCAGCCCCGGCTGTCGCCACGCCCCCCGCGCTGGCCAAGACCCCGCCGGCCCGGCAACCGTTGGACCAATACAAAGTCCTGTTGCACAACGACGACACCAACGACATGTTGTTTGTTGTCCAGTCGATCGTCCAGATCGCCCACCTCCCGACGCCCCGCGCGCTCAAGGTGATGCTCGAGGCCCACAACACCGGCCTGGGCCTGGTAACGATCACGCACCGGGAACTTGCCGAGTTGTACCTCGAGCAGTTCACCAGCAAGGGCCTCTCGGCAACGATCGAAAAGGCGTGATGCACTGCCCGTTGCTGAACTTTGTACGGGCCCCTATGCTTTGTCCGTCCTGCTGCTTCCCATGCTTTACCGCCGGGGAGCTCTGCCGGTCCCATCGTCCAACGGCTAGGACGCGACCCTTTCAAGGTCGAGATGAGGGTTCGATTCCCTCTGGGATCATTCCGTGCAACGCCCCCTGAACTTCACCGCCGCACCGGGCCAACCCTGGCAGGCCCGCGGAGGAACCCCATGCCCCGCAAGGCCGTTTTTCTAGACCGCGACGACACGCTCCTGAACACCCTCCCCGACACCGCTGACCTGCCCGTGCCCGGCGACCTGCTCGACCCCTCCCGCGCACACCTGCTGCCCGGCGTGGGCCAGGCGTGCCGACGCCTGCTCGACGCGGGGTACCTCATCGTCCTCTACACCAACCAGGGGGGCATCGCGCGTGGCTCGGGCACGCTGCGCGGCTTCGAGGCCGTAGACGACCGCCTCCGCGAGCTACTCCAACCCTTCGGCGTAACACTCGCAGGCGTTTATGCCTGCCCATTCCACCCCGTCGGGAGCGTGCCGGAGTTTACACAAGAGCACCAGTGGCGCAAGCCCGCGCCGGGGATGCTCGCCGCGGCAGTCGCGGAACTGGACCTGGACCTGGCCCAGAGTTGGGCCGCAGGGGACAAGCCGCGCGATGTCGAGGCCGCCGTCACTGCGGGCATCGCACGCGAGCGCTGCTTCCTGCTGGCAACATCGGGCGAGGTGGGCGCCCGGTGCGCAGACCTGCCCGCAGCCGTGGAGATGATCCTGGCCTGACGATCAACGCGGTGCTATTTCTGGGCGGGGGGCTCATACCCCGTCGGGCTGGCCGCGCTCTCATTGGGCGGCTCGGGCCAGAAAGGGAGGTGTTCCCACGTGTATTTATCCCGGCTGAAAGCGGGATACACATACGGCAAGCGGCCCGCGAACGGTGCCGGGGTCGCCAGAAACGCGCTCCACGCCTTGGCATCAAATCCAAAGTCCTTACCCGTGAGCGTCCGCAGGCTCCGCCGGGCGTTGCGCGAAACGAGCAGGTCGTCATCGCTCAGCCCCTTGACCAGCGCCGCGGCGGCAACCGGGTCAGCATACTGCCCCAGCGCATCAGCCGCGGCGGCGCGCACGTCCTTGTCCGGTTCGGGTATGAGCAGCGCAGGCCGGCCGACGATCGGCGGGCGGTCCGGATCGGGCCGCCCGAGCAGGGCCTCGACCAGCGGGCCGATCGCCTCGGTGTTGTGCACACGCTGCAACGCGCGAGCCGCCTGCTGGCGCACGCGCGGGTCCGGGCTTTTCAGCAGCGGGAGGATCAGCTTGACTTGGTCGGGGGACCCGTGGTTACCAAGGGCCTTGGCGGCGACGCCACGCACCCCGGCGTCGTCATCGTTCTGGATCGCCTGTGCATAAATGTTGACGTAGACATCCTCACCACCCCACGGCGCGGCGCTGATGCGCGACATGCCACGGTAACGCTTGTCCGGGTCGAACGGGTCAACCATGTCCCGTGCCGCCGCACCGGGGCTGGGTGGGCCGAAGAGCTGAAAGATGCTGTTGACATCCTCACCCTTGGCCGTCTTGCCGCTGGTGCACCCCGCCTGCGTGCAGGCCAGCGCGAGCACCGCGCAGGCACCCAATGATCCGGGCATGCAAACGCGAGTGAACATCCTTGGCCGCATAAGTGGAGGGTATCCGATCCCGGCGTGGTTGTGGCCCAGGGCCCAGAGATTTTCCACCACCGTGCTGCTGGCCGTCGCCCCGGCCATGTTCATCCCCGCCGCCGGGTGCCGATCGGCCGTAGCGCACGCAACCGCGGGCCAGCCCCCGGCGATCACCACGCTCCAAGCCCCGCAAGAGGGCGTGGCCGAGCACGCTCAGTTCACCACCCCCGACGGCTCGGCCAGGCTCAACGTAACGACCTGGACGCAAACCGATGGCCAACGCCTCGTCCGCCGGCGCATCACAGGCGGCCCACAAGACGGGGCCGAGGTCCGCATCCTCACACGCCCAGGGCAACGCGGCCTCCCAGAGATCGTGCAAATCTACGAAGGCTCACAGCAGGCGACCATGCTCTTTGATACACCCCTGATGCAGGCACACCCGGCCATCTCGCCGGAACTCCCCCCGCCGCAGAGCACCGCCGTGCGCATCATCCGCGACGGGAGTGAATCACTCGGCAAGGCCGAGCAGACTACTACACCCGCGCCCAACCCGGCGGACGCACCACCGGGTGCAACCAGCATCCTGACGGAACTGTTGATCTCCATCGGCCCAAGCCGAACAGCCACCCGCACCACACGCACCTACGACGCCGAGGGCATGCTCATCCTTGAACAACGCGAACTGACCGTCCGCGTGCTGGGCATCAACATCAATCGCACGCAGGAGCAGTGGCAGCGCTGAACATAAGAACCCCGCACCCAGAACGTCCTGGCAGCGAGGGGTAGGGGTGGGGTCGATCCCCGCCGAACTCCAACTCAATCAACGGATCTTCGTAAAGAGGTTCGCGGAGGTCGCGGAGGTAGAGAGAGGAACGCGAAGGAATTGCTGGGTGCGGCTTCCAGTGCCTCCAACCCCTCGTGGGTTGCGTGCTTCAGCGTTTCAACCCCGAAGGGGTTGCGGCCTGTAGCCACGGGTAAAGGCGGGGCCTCCCCGCCGGAACCCGTGGAGAGGTGCGCGACCTCACTAAACCGCCCCGGCAGGGGCGGAGGAGTCCGCCGCCCCTGTCGGGGCGGGGCGCGGATCTGTCAAGGCTTCCACGGGTTGCGCTCCGCTCCACCCGTGGCTACACCCCTCGGCCCCGCTGGGGCCGAGGCCATGTGTGGGCGGGGATTGAGACCTCAAAGATTTTCATCTCGCAGTCTCTCAACCCTCTGAGTTATCCCCCGAGCTAAACCTCTGAGTTATTCCCCTCTATCAACCCTCCGGGCCATCTGGGCCTCTGGAGTAAAATTGATCTACCCTACCGCCCCACCCGCACCCGCAGGTTGTCCAGCACATTCATAAAGTTTATATACGCGTCGTACGGGCTTTCGTACGGGCTGAAGTACTTGTGCACGTCCCCGTCGGCAAAGCCCTTGGTCGACATGTAATAGAAATGGTCGCTCGTCGTCAGCCGCCGCCAGTCGCGCACCATCCCCTCGGCCAGCGCCCGCCCCTGCCCGCTACCCGCCGAGTCGAGCCTACTCATAACCAGCGGCTCAAGGCGGTAGACCTCCCCCAGCGCGTTCGCCTGCATCGCGTTGCCCGCCCACGGCGACAGATCCCGCTCGGTATCCGCCCAGCTCGTCAAGCCCGGCACGTCGTACTCACCCGACGGCTGGTACCGGCGCAGCGCCTCGCTCGGGGTCAAAAAATCATTGCTCCCAAACCTCGCCTCCAGCAGCGTCCCCGGCAGGCCGGCCATGAACCGGAAAATCCCCGTGTCCGCCCACTGGTGCTCGCCGAAGGTCTCGTAGTCGAGAAAAATATTGCACAACTGCCCCTCCGGGCTGATCTGCGCGATGCTGTAAGCGTATTTCTCCGCTGTCAACGGCCACTGCGCCCACCCGCGGTTTCCGAACCGAAACCCGATGTCATCGCTCAGCCGAGAGTTCCGCAGCAGCAAACCCAAACCACCCACACCCCCGCCACGAGCCCCACCCGGCGGCCGATATACAAACCCAGGCGAGCGCGGCCCGAGCAGATGGTCCACACCCTCGCACAGCACACCCGCATACGCCGGCGTCCCCAACCCTCCCTTCCCGCCGCCGATCGCCCGTGCCACGTCGTTGCCATAGATCAGTTCGGTGTTGCGAAAGACCGTCGGCCTCTGCCCGAAGTGCTCCTCGATCAGCCGGGCGTGCACATTGACCTGCCGGGCAAACTCGGCTGGGCAATAGACGAAACTCAGCGAGTGGTGCGAGGTCTCACCGAGAAACTCGCAGCACCCCGTCTGCGCCAGTTCCCGCAGCAGCACGAGCACATCCGGCGCACACTCGGCCAGTTGCTCCATCGCCGTGCCCGTGATCGAGAAGGCGACGCGGAAGCGCCCCCCGTGCGCCCGCACCTGCTCGAGCAGCAGCCTGGTCATAGGTCGATAGCACTTCTCGGCCACGCGCTGGCAGATCTGCGCGTTGGCAGCGTCGTCGAAGTAGAACGGGTCAGAATCAAAGACCGAATACCGCCGAAGGCGGTAGGGCTGGTGGACCTGGAAGACAAAGACAACGCTGGCCATGTGTCTTGCAGTGTAACCGCCAGGCGCCCCGGCCACGGGGGGAATCTCACGCCCGCACCCTCACGTGCGGATCCCCGTCCCCTGCGCGATCGCCACCGGCAGCATCACCAGGCACGGGATGAACGCCGAGAGCGCAACTGGGAGTATCTCCGCCGGCACCGGCGCAGCCGACCCCAGCACGCCCGCCACCAGGCACCCCAGCGCCACCGGCGCAGCCTTGATCGACTGCGTAACCATGTTCCCAGGCTCACGCATCAAAAAGAACGGCATCACGATCACCATCGTCAGCACCGTCGCCAGCAGACCGCTCCAACGCCCCCAGAACATCCGCGACATCCGCTCCTTGACGTCCGCCGGCAACCCCGGCATGTTCACCGCCTCGATCAACTGCACGCTCGAAAGCGTCTGGCTGAACTGCCGGTACTGGTGGCTCAGCAGCGCGCTCGGGTCCACCGTCGATCGCAGCAGCGCGATCGGCACAACCTGCTGCCCACCCCCCGCACCACCCGCGCCCGCACGCAGCGTCCGCTGCTGGCCGTTCTCAAGTTTCCACGCCTTGAGTCCCGCGTCCCACACGCCCTTGTCCGCCGTGATGCGCGCCTCGGCACGCCCGGATTGGTCCCGCTCCAGCACGTACACACCCGTTGCCACCCCCAACGCTGGGTCAAACGCCCGGGCCATAAAAACCCTGTTCTGACCGTCGGGCACCAGGTTGACGCGGAAGGAAGAAAAGTCCCGCTTGCCCGCGTCCCGCTCGCCACGCGACAGCAGCGGGGCGATCTGAGGGATCACCACCTCCTGCGCCACCACCTGCAACCCCAAGAACGCCAGCGCCACCACCACCACCGGCCGGGCCGCACGCCAGAGCGGGATGCCGCTGGCCATCATCGCCACCAGCTCGCGGTGCTTGACCAGCTGCGCAAACGTAAACCCCATCGCCCCCACCAGCACAAACCCATTCATGAACACGAACAACTGGATCACCCTCGGCCACCACAAATCCACTACCAGCAACAACGCCGACAACGCCCGGTGCGTCGCCCCCAGGTTCGCCTGCCCCGAGGCGGCCTGCAAAAAATCCTCAAACTTCAGCGACACGCTCGTCAATATCACAAACGCGTTGAGCAGCAGCAGCAACGCCAGGGCGTTGACCAGGTACTGCCACGCGATGGACCGGTCCAGTGTCTTCAAGGGCACGCCAGCGTATCAACGCTGCTTGCTGCGAGCCTTGGGCTTGTCCGCCCCCGCCACCTGCCTGCCCCCACCGGCCACCCCCCACGGCAGGCTCGACTCCGGCTTGCCCGCGCCATCCTGCGATGGGGAGGCCACGTCCGAACTCTGGTCGATCATCACCCCACGCGGCATCGAAACATCGATCTTCATGCGTCCAGCGTCGATACGCCGCCCAAAGTCCGGGCTTTGCCGAAGCGACAGCAGGCGTGCGGCCTTTTCCTCTGCCGTGCTCTCAGCCGGCGCCAGCACCCCCGGCTGCTCGCCCCATATCACCCGCGCGTTGCTTGACGTCGCCAGCGCAAGCCTCCGGCCCGTGCTGTACCCACCCACGTCAATGCCCACAACCTGCTCGCGGATGAGTTTGTACCGCGCTTCATCCAAAAAACCCAAGAGCTTCAGCCCCGCCTGCACGTCCCCACCCATCCACTTCTCACCCATCTTTTCTGGCGCAGGGTGCGAGGCGTTCAAGATCACGGGCATCGAGGTTGACCCCGCCGGGTACGACAACGGCAGCACCTCGCCCGACGCCGTTACCAGCCGGTCCATGTGCATCTCGCGCACCACCGCAACGGGCACGCGCCACGTCCCTTGCACCTGCACCACACCATCCCTGCCACGCTGCACACGCTCGATGGAACTGAACCACCCCGTCGCCATCAGCACCTTCTCCGCGCGCGACAGGGCAAACTGGTCCAGCGGGTCACCCGTGAGCACCTCCAACGCCGCCTGCTCCAACTCCCCCTTGGTCACCCCCGGCAGCCAATCCACCTTGGACCCATCCGCCTCCTGCCACGTCGGCCAGGTGATCGCCACCCTCGGCTCGGCGGTGCGCATCTCCCGCGCGCGACGCATCAACGCCTGCGCACCAAGCAGCGTCCCACCCACCAGGGTCGCCACCATCACACCCGTCAGGATCGCACCCCAGGGCAGGGATGTGGTCTTTTTGCTCTTTGATCTAGCCATGCCCAGGTTTCATCGACCGGCACCCCCACCCGTCGGCACAAAATCCACCCCCATCACCCAGGCCCACACCCCGTCAAAACCCCGCACCCTCCAGCCAAGCACTCGGCCTGGCCCCCAACGCCCCTGCGATCGCCAGCAGGCTCTCCAGGCTCGCCAGGTGCCCACCACGCTCGACGCTGCTCAGCTGGCTGCTCGATATCCCCGTCGCGTCGGAGAGTTCCTTGAGCGTCCAACCCCGCTGCGTCCGCGCCAGCCGCACCGTCCGCCCAAGCTCCGCACGCAGACGCACCTCCGCACGCCCCCCCAGGTTCAGCGCACCGGCCGCCTGCGCCAGCACACGCCGAAGCTCGTCGATCGAAAACGGCTTGGCGATGTAGTCAAACACATCCTGCTTGAACGTCTGGCGCATCGAGTCCATCGACGGGTACCCCGTTACCACGATCACGCACAACCGCGACCAACGCCTGCGCACCTCCCCAAGCACCGCCGCACCCGTCGTCCGCCCCATGTGCATGTCCAGCAGCACAACATCCGGCAGCCGGGCCTCGATCGACGCGAACAACTCCTCCGGCGTCCCCAACGCCCGCACGTCGTGCCCGTCCCGCGACAACTGCATCGACAAAAACTGCCGAAAGTCCGCGTCGTCGTCCAACGCAACAATCGATAACGGCACCGGCGCATGCTCGTGCTCCCCGGCGGGCCTTGGCTCTGATACGGGCGTGCGATGGTCTTCGGCCATGCCCGATTGTTGATCCCTTACTACACCCCGGCACAGAAAAAAACAAGGCCGGGCGCAAGGCCCGGCCCGGTCAAAACAAACTCAATTAAACCTCACCGCGCACGACGCCGGCGACCGGCCACCAACCCGCCCAGCGCCAGCAGGCCCGCAGCCCCGGGCGTCGGCACCAGCGTGCCGGGGGTCATTTCCACGCCGCGGAAGGCAAACCCCGTCGGTGCCACCGCCAGCGTCGTAAAGACCGAGCTCGCGCCCGCGTCAACAACACCCACAAGCCGCCCGGCGGTGTCGATCCCATAGATCGTGTTCGCCGAGCCATCGGAGATCACCGTCAGCGACCGCAACCCGGCAAAGACGTTGGCCGTCCCCGTGTTGACCTGGTTGATCAGATACGAAAGTGCCCACGTCGTCCCGTTAAAGTCCCACCGCTGCAGGCCGCCGAGCTGCCCGCCCGTTGTCCCCGAAGCGCCAGCATTGCCGTCGTCGGCAATATACAGCGTGTTGCCCAGGAACTGGAAGTCGTTGGGGCCCCAGCTCCCCGCCGTCGGCGCGGCAAAGCCCGGCAGCAGCACCGCGTTCCCACCACTGACGGTGTAAAGCCCAGGACTACCCACGGAAGTTACACTGCTCTGCGTCGCAATCACGATCGACCCGGCCGTCGGGCCAGGGCCTACAAAGCGGGTGTTCACCAGCGAGGGTGCGTTCACGTCCGTCCCCTGTGCGCCGGTGAGGTTGATCGAGGCAGGCCCGGTCGTGTAGCTGCGGGCACCACCGGTCAGGCGGTTGGCGGTCGTGTTCGTCAGCGACGTGCCGCCGAGGATGAAGCCCCCCGCGCCGTTGCTCACGGCCGAGCGGAAGTTGCTCCCGCTATACGTGTTGTTCATCAGTGTATAGGTGATCGAGGCATAGTTGGCCGGCACGCTGGCAACGATCCTCGGCACGTTCGCCGCCGCGCCCGTCCCGGCGTTCCCGCTGAAGTTGAGCGTGGTGGCGACGGAACCAGTGGTGAAACTCGTATTGCCGCCGCGCCCGATCCAGGTGTTGTACCCGCCGATCCCGATCGTCGTGCGATCAGGCGATAGCGTGATAAGCCCCTCGCTCGTCGCCGTCCCCGACAGCACAAAGCTGTTCGGCACTGTCGTCGCCGTCTGGCTGGGCGTAGCGGGGAGGTTGAAGACCCGCGACAAGTTGGCCGATGCCGACAACGGCCCGCTCAGATCAAACTGCTGCAACGACACCGGACGGCCCAGGTTGTTGCTCGTCGTCAGATCCACAACACTCACCACCAGGTTATTCGGCGTGAACGACTGACCCAGCGCAGCCGACGAAAACGACCCCGCCACGGCCAGCAATGTAACGATGCGTACAGACATAATTCTCTCCCTCTCTCAGTTCCAATAGACCCAGCCACCCCGGCACACCCGGCGCGGCCATACCCACGGCACCCTCAAGATAACACCAACTTCGCCCCCGTGCCAGCAAATACACCCCAATCTCCCAAAACTCCCCAACCCACCCCCAAAAGATACTCGAAAGCAGCACACCCCTGACCTATCTTGCACGCATCCCACAGCGTTGACGATTCGTTCACCAAGCAAAAACCAATCGGAGCGACCCATGCCCCTGCCCACACCCTTAACAGACTCGGCCAACGTCGGCCTCATCGGCCTGGAGGTCATGGGCAAAAACCTCGCCCTCAACATGGCCGACCACGGCTTCCGCGTTGCCGTCTACAACCGCACCACCGCCAAAACCGAAAAGTTCGTCCAAGAAAACCCACCCGCTGTCTTCGGCACCACCGGCGGCTCACTCGTCCCCGCCGCTGAGCTCAAAGACTTCGTCGCCAGCATCGCCAAACCCCGCCGCATTGTCATCCTCGTCAAAGCCGGCGGCCCCACCGACGCCACCATCGACGCCCTCATCCCCCTCCTCTCCCCGGGCGACCTTATCGTCGATGGCGGCAACGCCCAGTGGCAAGACACGCAGCGCCGCGAAAAAGCCCTCGCCGACAAGAACCTCCTCTTCGTCGGCTCGGGCGTCTCAGGTGGCGAGCTCGGCGCACGCTTTGGCCCCAGCCTCATGCCCGGCGGCAAGCCCCAGGCCTGGAAACTCCTCGAACCCGTCTGGAACAAAGTCGCCGCCAAGGTCAATGCCAAAACCGGCAAACCCATCGAGGGTGCCCAGCCGGGCAAGCCCGTAACAGGCGGCGTCCCATGCACCACCTACATCGGCCCCAACGGCGCGGGCCACTATGTCAAGATGGTCCACAACGGCATCGAATACGGCGACATGCAGCTCATCTGCGAGGCCTACGACTTCCTCCGCCACGCCCTGGGCCTCAAACCCCGCCAGATCGCCGAGGTCTTCGCCGAGTGGAACAAAGGTGAACTCGACAGCTTCCTCATCGAGATCACCGCCGACATCCTCGCCCAGACCGACCCACGCAATAAAAAGAAGCCCTTCGTCGACATCGTCCTAGACGCCGCGGGCCAGAAGGGCACCGGCAAGTGGACGATCAACAGCGCACTGGACCTGGGCGTCCCCGCACCAACCATGGCCGAGGCCGTCTTTGCCCGCAACGTCAGCGCAATCAAAGAAGAACGCGTCGCCGCGAGCAAAAAACTCAAGGGCGCATCCGCCGCATCGCTCGCCTCCTTCGGCCTCACGCTCGGCAAGAAGAAGACCGACTGGGTACAGGCCGTGCGCGGCGCGCTCTATTGCAGCAAAATCTGCTCCTACGCCCAGGGCTTCGCCCTCATGACTGCCGCGGCCAGGGACCAGCAGTGGGACCTGAACCTCGGGCAGATCGCCAGCATCTTCCGCGGCGGGTGCATCATCCGCGCTCGCTTCCTCCAAAAAATCACCGACGCCTACACACGCAACCCCAAACTCGCCAACCTCCTGCTCGACCCCTACTTCACCGCCGTCGTCAAGAAAGAGCAAGTCGCCTGGCGCGCCGTCGTCGCCCGCGCCGCCGTCGACGGCTTACCCGTCCCCGCCTTCAGCAGCGCGCTCTCCTACTACGACAGCTACCGCGCACCGCTCCTGCCGGCCAACCTCCTCCAGGCCCAACGCGACTACTTCGGCGCCCACACCTACGAACGCACCGACCGCCCACGCGGCGAGTTCTACCACCTTGACTGGCCCGAACAAAACCGCCCCGAACTCCGCGTATAAAACCCCTCCCCCAGAACGTTCTGGCGGGGAGGGGCAAGGGTGGGGTTCGTTCCTGCGTGCGCAGTGCAATCGCTGCCTCGCACCCTCACTAAAAAAGTGGAGCAAACCAATGACAACGCACGCGGCCACCCGCGTGCGTTGTCCTGTAAACAGCCTCCGACCCGCGTGCAGCGCTAGGCCTTCAGGTCGCCCAGTGCCGCCCCGAAGTTGATGTGCATCGCCGTGTTGTCAATCACCAGCGCGGGGACCGACTTGACCCCCCTCTTCTCCGCCTCGGCGATGCGCCCCTTGTGCTGTCCCAGGTGCACAACCTCGACGGTGAACTTCTTCGGGTCCAGCGAGTCGGCCAGCGACCGCTCGGCATCGACACAAACGGGGCAACCAGCGTGATAGAACGTTGCGATCTTCATAAAAACTCCTTTTCTCAAGCCTCTGTAAGGCCCTGTGTGCTCGGGCACGACGCCGACGGGAACGCCCCGCCGGGCCGCACGCCCTCAACGAACAACTGCCAGAGTCGCGGGCGAAGTTCCGGAGCGACACCCGTGTGCTCGCGGCAGTCAATACGTAGATCCGTATCCCCCAGCGGCGCATCGACGTACGCGCAGTGATGAGGCTTAGACGCACCCGCGTGCGCGTGCGGCCTGAAGTGGACGCACGAAGTACACATCCGCCCCACAGGGATCTGCCCCGCCTCCTGCAGCGAGCGGATCATCTTCACCAGGGCACGCGCAAAGACCACACGCTCGGCCTCGTCGAGCGTGTCGATCGCGCCGAGCAGAACATCGGGCCACCGGCACGCGCCCGCCGCCGCCCGCGCGCCCGATGGGGTCAGACGCACAAGCACAACGCGCGCGTCGCCGGCCAACTTCGCCTTGCACACCAGCCTCTTGCGTTGCAACGCGGCGACCGCATCGCTCACCGTCGGCTGCGTCACCGCCAACTCCCCCGCGATCGTCGAGATGGAAACACCCCCCGCCTCGCGCACGGCAAGCAGGGCGAGCACCTGCGACTGCGTCGGGCTCAGCCCGCTCAACTCACCAGCACTCCAGGCCTGGTGCCGCATGACCAGACCCAGCTTGGCTAGGCCAGAGGCCAGCTTGGTGTTAACCTCGTGCCGGGCAGACTCGACAGGTATTTCCATAGGACTCCTATACGAAAGATCAGGGCCAAGGTTCACCGAGCTCGAAAAATCGATGCCTTCTATTTGGCACGGTAATACGAGTAAAAACCAATCAAAATACTAACAGAAAACAATCAACTAGGTCAAAAATACCCATCTTTCCATCTTTTTACCTATTCTTCTTGTGCTTTTCACAAAAACGAGTACGCTCTAAGCAGTTGAGCGGCCTCCCACCCCCCGGCCTTCCACGACCAAGCGCAGCGGGACGCGGCTGGCGCGCCTTCAGACCGTGCCGGCGCAAGGAGACGTTATCATGTTTGAACCCACCCCACAACAAGACCCCTCCCAACACTCCGACGCCCACCACGCAACTACACACGCACACAAACTCGACATGTCCGACACCGAGGCCGTCCGCCCGCTCACCGTCGCCGAGTATTGCGAACGTGTTTACGCACAGGCCCAGGGCGACCCCGACCGCATTCCCTGGCACCACGGCCACACCGACGACGTCCTCCTGAACTGGCTCAACCGCGACGCACCACGCCTGGTCCGCCCAGGCTGCCGGGCCGTTGTCGTCGGGTGCGGCCTCGGCGACGATGTTGCCGAGCTTGACGCGCGCGGCTTCGACGTCCTGGGCTTTGACGTCTCCGGCACCGCCGTCCACTGGGCAGGCCTCCGCCACCCGCGATGTGCCCAACGCTTCATCCGCGCCGACCTGCTCGACCCACCCGCACGCATGACCGGCCGCTTCGACCTCGTCATCGAGGTCTCCACACTCCAGTCCCTCCCGCCCGAAATCCGCTCCATCGGCGCTGCCAACATCGCACGCCTCACCGCCACGCGCGGCATCGTCCTCTCCGTCGACTGCGGCCGGCTCAACGAAGAGCCAGGCGACAACGCCGAGGGACCACCCTGGCCCCTCTCAGCGAGCGAACTCGAATCCCTCCTAACCACCGCCGGCCTCGGCTGCCTCTGCCGGCCCCAGGCCCTCCCCGTCCCCGGCGAACCCGACCACGTCCGCGTCATGGGCGTCTTCGTCAAGGGATAATCCAAATCGTAACAATCATTCAGAACCCCTCTCCCCGAGGGGGGCATGGGCGGGGTTCGCTCCCCCACAACGTAACCCACCGCCCGGCTCAACCCAACCCGCCACCCTACTAATGTTGCGCAGATTGCCACCGTCAAACCCCGCGCAAACCACCCCGCTGGCAGCAGACCCCCGCCGCAGCCGGCTAACCGGTGTATGGTTGCGTACAGCCTGCCCGCGTGGGCATGGCCAGAGTAGAGAGACCAAGGGCGCAAGCCCGGGGAGAGACCGATGTCATTCAGGCATTTCACCAGCGTGGCCGCGCTCTGCGCGGCGGCCGGTACCAGCACAACCGCTCTGGCGCAGTGGATCCCCAACTACCAGAACTACTCGGTCCAGCGGATCGGGCTGTACGGGCCAGAACAAACCAGCGGCACGGGGTTGCAGTCCTCAACTGCGCAGCTCTTCAGCGGCTCCAGTTTCGTTGCGGGGTACTCAAACCGCTATATCGGTGCCGATGTTGACAACGGCAAGAGCACCTGGGCTTGGAACGGCACAACAACCATACAGGTCGGCCTCACCGGCACGGGGTACACGGGTAATGCGGGATACCAGTTCAGCGAGCTGTTGCTGAGGAGCACCACCGGGAAACTGGCGGGCTACTCGCGCCGCTACTCTGAACTGAACACTTCGATCGGCGTGGACGCCTGGGCTTGGAATGGCACCACCACGACTCGGATCGGCCTCTACGGTGCGGGCAATATCGGCACAGAGGGGCTCCGGGGCAGCGAGCCACAGATGCAGAATGCCGCGGGGTTGGTGGCAGGGTACTCGTACCGATTCCTAGGCGTGAGCACGAACAATGGCAGAGACGCTTGGGTTTGGGATGGAACAACAACCAGGCAGATCGGCCTGATCGGGACGGGGTATACCGGCAGCGCAGGGTTGCGGTCCTCAACGCTCTCGCTAATAAACGCCGGGGGGCTCATCGCTGGGTCGAGTCAGCGCATCAACGGCGTAGATGTGGTCAACGGCCTCAATGCTTGGGCTTGGAACGGCACAACCACCACCAAGATCGGCCTCACCGGCGGGGTCTACACCGGGAGTTCAGGGTTAGAGTATTCCAAGCCCGTGCTGATGAATGACGCCGGGCATGTGATCGGAACCTCAAATCGCATCATCAACAACACCACCAACTACGGTCAGGACACCTGGGCCTGGAACGGCACCACCACCACCCAACTCGGCTTGACAGGCCCGGGATACATCAGCAGCACGGGCTATCAGAACAGTGTACCGCTGAGGCAGAACGCCGCCGGGCAGGTGGTGGGGGCTTCGCAGCGAGTCAGCAGCCTAAACACGGACAATGGCTGGGACGCCTGGACCTGGGACGGCAGCACTACAACCCGCATCGGCCTCTCTGGTGCTGGCTACACCAGCAGCACGGGGTTCCAGTCCAGCTCTCCGCTCTTGCAAAGCGCCAGCGGGAAGGTCGCGGGGTACTCGTCGCTTATCACCAGCGCAGGGACGTTCAACGGCTATAACGCTTGGGTTTGGAACGGTGCGAACACCATCCGGATCGGACTAACCGGCCCAGCCAATACGGGCAGCGCGGGGTACCAACTCCTCTCAGTGGCTTTACTCAATGATGCCGGGTGGGTGACCGGAAGTTCGTTCCGCATCACCGGCGAGCGCACATTCAACGGCGGCGAATCCTGGATCTATAACCCGACGACAAACTCGACCGTTCAGACCGGCCTTACAGGCCTCGCCTACACCGGCAGCGCGGGGTATCGGCAAAGCATTCCTAATTTTCTGAACGCTGCCGGGCAGGCCGCTGGGTACTCCTCCCGCATCACCGGCGTGGATACCGAGAATGGTCAGGACGCCTGGTACTTTGACCCTACAACCCAGCTTTCCTATCCCGTCACTGGCTCCGTGCGAGCCGCCGACAACTACGCCTACTCCATCGCCACCATCCTCACCAAGGGCGGCTTCCTCCTAGGCAACTACCTCTTTTTCCCCGGCGGCACAGGTACTGGAGAGCAGAGAGCCTTCATCTTCCGCCCAGACCTCGGCCTCACCGACCTCGGCAACCTAGTCGATGGCGGCCTTACACTCAACGGCTGGGCAACATTGCAAAGGCCACTCTTCGCCGATGCCCTCAACACCATCGTCGGCTACGGCTACGTCAACGGCCAGACCACCGGCCAGAGCGTCTTCGTCATGGTCCCCACACCCTCCGCCGCCGCCCTCCTCACCCTCGGCGGCCTCCTCGCCTCCCGCCGTCGCCGCCGCTGATCAACACCCAACAACACCACCAAAGGGCGAGGGCCAAACCCTCGCCCTTTTTCATGCGCTCCATCCTTACCCCCGCCCCCGCACCACCCCAGGCCCAAACGACTCCCGCCGAAGCCCGCACAGCGCGATCGCCAGCGCATCAGCCACGTCCGGCGGTTTGGGCAACTCCGCCAGCCCCAGTTCCCCCTGCATCGCACGCTGCATCTGCCCCTTGCCCGCGTGCCCGAAGCCCGTTGCCGACTTCTTCACCTCCGTCGCCCGCAACTCCAAGAGCCGCACCCCAGCCTTCTGCACCACCAGCAGGATGATCCCACGCGCGTGCCCCATCACGATCGCCGTCGTCGGGTGGGCGTAGTGCGAGTACAACTGCTCGACGGCAACAACATCTGGCCGCACACGCCCGATCAACCCCGTCAGGTCCGCTTCGAGCTCCACAAGCCGCTCGCTCACGCTCCTCTTGCTATCCAATCGGATCACACCGGCCTCGACCACACGCACCCCCGCCGCCCGCGCACCGCGCACATGCTCGATGCACCCATACCCCGTCAGCCGAAGCCCTGGATCAATCCCCAGCACGCGCATGGCACGTTCATCGGCCCCGCGTGCCGATCCTCCACAGCAAGCAGAACACACAATCGCCCCGCCCAATAAACCTACAGCAACGGCTTCCCCGGCGGCAGGTCCATCAGCCCCGCGATCCATGCCGTGATATCCGTGTTGTCCATCCCCGCCCGCACCGTCTCGCTCCCGGCACCGAGCACCAGCATCTCCACCGGCTCGCCCGTGTGGTCCGGGCTGACCCACTGCACACCAAACCCATTGCCCACAATCGACCCCATCACGCTCGTCAACTCATTTCGGCGGATCGACGGGTCCACCTGCTCGCCAGCCAGTTTGCGAGCCAGCACCTTCCGCCCATCGCTGCCAATATCGATCCCCGTCGCCTGCTTGAGCAGCTTGGCAAGCTCCCCACCCTGCTGCTCGGGCGTCAGCGTGCCGGGCAACGCGCCAAACTTTTGCATCACCCACTCAAAGCTCTTGCTCGCACCGCTGAGCTTCTTGATGCACTCGACCCCGTGCCGGCCATAGAACGTCGCGCTCGGCCCGCCGGTGCCGTGGTCCGTCGCCGCGATCAGCAGCGTGTCATCCCGCGACAACGCATATTCCGCGGCCAGCCCCAGCACCGTGTCCAGCTCCAACTGCTCGGTCAATATCCCGCACACATCATTGCTGTGCCCGGCGTGGTCCACACGACCACCCTCGATCTGCAGAAAGAACCCGTCGGCAAACGTCCCCAGGTGCTCGATAGCCGCACGCGCCATCTCCACCAAACTCGGCTCATCATCCCGCCGTTCCAGCGACATCGAAATATGCCCGTCGTTGAACGTCCCGATCACGCGCTTCGCCCGCCCCGCGTGCTCGCTGTCGGCCCACGCCTTGAGCTGCTGCCGGGTCTGTACCCGCTGCACGCCCGCCCCCTCGGCCGCATCGGGCACGTACACACGCCCGCCGCCGAGGGCAACATCCACATCCCGCTCGACGAGCTGCACCCCAACATCCTTCTGGTCCGCCCTATCGCTGACGTTGCAATAAAACCCCGCAGGCGTTGCGTGCGTGATCGTCGTCGTCGTAACACACCCCACCGCCCGCCCACCCTGCTTCGCCCGCATCAAGATCGGCGCCGGCGTACTCCCATCCGGCGCGACCGACAGCGAGCCATTCCGGCACTTGACCCCGATGCTCCACGCGCTGCTCGCCGCCGCCGAGTCGGTTACAACCGAGTCATAGCTGTGCGTCGTAACCACGCACCGCCGAGCACCCGCCTCCGACGCCAGCCGCAACCAGTTCGTCTGCTTGCCCAGCACCACCCGCGAATAATGCTCGCTCAACCCCAGCGTCCCCGCGCTCATCCCGTCGGCAACCACAAAGATCACATTCCGCACCCCCCTGGTTGCGCCCCGCCGGCCAACGGCAGGTACACCCGCACCCAGGCCCCCGCCCACACCCAGCAGCAGCGACCCAACCCCCAGCGCACCAACCTTCAGCACCCCGCGCCGAGACAGCCCAGCCCTCCCGGCCTTGACAACATCAGAATCGCTCGGGTCGCCCAGCTGCATCGTCCATTACCTCTGCCCGGGCTTCTCAGTGGCCGGTGTCAGAATGTCCACTCCAGACCCAGCGAGACTATCGGCGCAACATCCACGTCGTTCTCGCTCAGACGGTTGCTCCCGCTTGAATAGACCTGGAACTGCTGCCAGACCACGGCACCACCCTTGAAGGTAACATCAATGTTCTTGCTCGGGCTCCACACCACACCCGCCGTGACGGGTATGTACTTGTCCTGGAACGCCCCCCCGCTCTGCGGCGCATCCTCCCCAAGCCGGAACTCACGCGCCTGATACTCACCGTCGGCTACAAACCGGAAGCCCTCAGAGATCTTCTGCGTAAACCGCAAGCCCAGCCCGCGCGTTGCCAAGATCGTCTCCTCGCTGATCTTCCACTCAAAGCCAACGATCGGGATCACCAGCAGCGAGTCCTCCAATTGCGTCGACACACCCACGCCCAGCGTAAAGTTGAACGAATCACTCACGCGATACTGCACCGCGCCGAAGATGTTCCCCGTCAGCGAGTCTGAAAAATCCGCCCCGCTCTCGCCGCTGTAGGTCCCCTGCCCGCCCAGGATGTACGCATACTGGCTCCCAGGCTCCGCGTAGATCAACTGCGGCCGGATAAACAACTGCTCAAACTGGTTCACCGGGTCCACCGCACCGGGGATGATCCCGCTGGCGTTGTTGAAGTTGTACCAGTACAAGTCCGTCCCGATCACCCCCGACAAAATCAGGTTCTGGCCCAGGTTGTACCCAAGGCTCAACGCCGCCCCCGCCTGCGTTACAGCAACCTCCCCCGGGCTGTCAGAAAGGTCTGTGCGGAAAGCATGGCTGCCAGTAAACTCTAGCGACGCACGCACCCCCTCTTCACGCCGCTCCAACGCCTCCCGCGTTGCCGCACCGGGCGAGGGGATCGGGCTGGTCGCTGGCGCATCCCCTTGCCCAAACGCGGCGGGCGAAAGCGCGATTGTCGTCAAGGCCGCAAGCACCACCGGCAGTTGTGTGTTTTTCATGGCCCGATGGTAGGCACCCGCCTATGCCCCTATCCTCCCCCGTGCCCAAGAAGACCCAAGACACCCCGACCATCGAGAACCGTAAGGCACGCTTTGACTATGAAATCTCCGAGACCCTCGAGTGCGGCATCGTCCTGGCAGGCAGCGAGGTCAAGGCCGTGCGCGAAGGAAAAATCTCCATCGCCGAGGGATGGGTCCGCGCCGACGGCCCCGACACCCGCGGCGGCCCGGGCCTCTACCTCCAAGGGTGCAACATCGGGCACTACGGCCCCGCCGGCAACAACCAGCCCGAGGCCCTCCGCGTACGCAAACTCCTGGCCCACAAAAAAGAAATCCTCCGCCTCGCCAAGGCCACCATCGTCAAGGGCGTCAGCATCCTCCCCCTGAAAGTCTACTTCAAAAACGGGTACGCTAAGTGCCTCATCGGCGTCGGCACCGGCCGCAAAGCCCACGACAAGCGCAACGCCATCAAAGACCGCGAAACCCGCAGGGACATCGACCGCGCCATGGGCCAACGCGACCGCAAATAGTCGTACGCTTACACCCCCTTCAGAACCCCTCCCCCGAGGGGAGGGGCAGGGGTGGGGTTGACACACGCATTTATCCAGAAAAACATAACACCCACCACGCTCGGCTCGGAGAGCCGACCTACCCATCATTTCGGTCTTTGCTCGGCATCCCATCCCACGCCGCGCATACACCTACCTCCACCCGACCATCCTTTTTCAAGTTTTGTCAACCCCCCCCGCTCGACTTGGGCCAGCGAGGGGCCAATACTTCCCCCCCTGGTGCGGAGCCGTCCGCCAAGGGTAGCGTTGTCGGCACGTTCCCCGCGAGTACCGCACCGTGCCATGGTAAGAAGTAGTAGCAAGTAGTAGCAGCAGCAGGCCAGGATCAAGAGGACTCACCCATGAAGGTTCGCGCCAGTGTCCGTCGGATGTGCAACCTCTGCCAGATCGTCCGCCGCAAGGGGAAGGTCCGCGTGATCTGCAAGGCCGACCCCAAGCACAAGCAGGTGCAGGGCTGATCGAACTGATCACCCCCACGGCCAACCCCGCCCGCCCCGCATCTATCCCTCATCAACCCGCCTCCATCGAGTCAAGCCGACCGAACTGATTCAAAGAACACTGGGAGCCAACCGTGCCGCGTATTGCTGGTATCGACATTCCTGAGAACAAAAAGATCTACTACGCCCTGCAGTATGTCCACGGCATTGGCGCCAAGTTCGCCCGCGACATCCTCGCCGAGGCCAAGGTCGACGGCGACCTCCGCGCCAAGGACGTCGACGACCAGGCCGCCGCTCGCATCAGCGCCATCATCGACGCCACCTTCCTCGTCGAAGGCGCCCTCCGCCGCCAGGTCAGCCAGAACGTCCAGCGCCTCAAAGACATCAAAAGCTACCGCGGCGACCGCCACCGCAAGGGCCTGCCCACACGTGGCCAGCGCACACGCAGCAACAGCCGTACCCGCAAGGGCAAACGCAAGACCGTCGCAGGCAAGAAGGGTGTCAAGGGCTAATCAGGCCCCGACGCCACTCCCACATCACCAGCACACGACCCCGATCACCGCCCAACGCCCCCACGAGACAAACACATGGCCAAGAAGGTCAAAAAAGTCCGCAAAAACGTCGTCCGCGGCATCGCGCACATCCGCGCAAGCCAGAACAACACCATGGTCACCATCACCGATACCAACGGCGAGACCCTCGCCTGGGACTCCTCGGGCACCATGGGCTTCAAGGGCACACGCAAAAGCACGCCCTTCGCCGCTACACGCGCAGGTGAGTCCTGCGGCAACAAGGCCCGCAAGGTCGGCGTCTCGGAGATAGAAATCCGCATCAAAGGCGCTGGCGCCGGCCGCGAGAGCGCCGTCAACGGCCTCTCCGCCGCGGGCCTCCGCATCACCGCTATCGAAGACCACACACCAGTCCCACACAACGGCTGCCGGCCCACCAAGCGGCGCCGCGTCTAACACCAAAAACCCCGCGGCAGACGGGAACAACCAACCCCGCCGCGATCGTCTCAAACCCCGGTGCCGATAGAGAGGCCCCCCTTGTTCCGACGGGAGGGTGGGCCTGACAACGGCACCGGCTTGGCCCGAACATTTGGCCCCCGTCGGGCAAGGCAGGATGAAAACATGCGGATCAAATGGCGAGGCCTCGAGCTGCCCAGCAAAGTAGTCGCGGATACCAAGTTCAAAACCGGCACCTTCGGCCGGTTCATCGTCGAGCCCTTCGAGCAAGGCTTCGGCGTAACCATCGGCAACTCCCTCCGCAGGGTCCTCCTCTCCGCGCTCGAAGGCGCTGCCCTGACCAGCATCAAAATCAAGGGCGTCCAGCACGAGTTCAGCAGCATCCCAGGCGTCATGGAAGATGTAACCGACATCGTCCTCAACGTCAAAAGCCTCATCGTCAAGATGGAAGGGGACGAACCCAAAACCATCAAGCTCGCCGCACGCGGCCCCGGTGAAGTTACCGCCGAGATGATCGAGGCCGACCCCTCGATCACCATCCTCAACCGCGACGTCGTCATCGCCACCCTCACCGACCGCATCGACTTTGAGATGGAAATCAAGGTCGAAAAAGGGCGTGGCTACGTCCCCGCCAGCGACCGCTACAACGCCGAGGCCGAGCAAGACGTCGGCACCATCCTCCTCGACGCCGCCTACTCCCCCGTCCAGCGCGTCCGCTACGCCATTGAAGAGACCCGCGTGGGCCAGAAGACCAACTACGACAAGCTCGTCATGGACATCTGGACCAATGGCACCGTCACCCCCGAGATGGCCCTCGTCGAGGCCGGCAAAATCCTCCGCAAGCACCTCAACGCCTTCGTGCAATACTTCGAGCTCGGCGCCGCCCGCGTCAGCACCGAGGCCGCCGCCGCCGCCAGCGTCGATGAAGACCTCATCCGCAAGCTCAACATGCCGATCGCCGACTTGGACCTCTCCGTCCGGGCCAGCAACTGCCTGGAGTCCTTCCGCATCATCAAGGTCGCCGACCTGGTCGTCAAGAGCGAGCCGGAGCTGCTCAAGATCCGCTCCTTCGGCCGCACTAGCCTCCGCGAAGTCCAGGCCAAGCTCACCGCCATCGGCCTGGAACTGGGCATGCCCCTGCCCGAGGGCGTCGCAACAACCGTCGGCAGCGGCGAAGAGCAGTAAGCCTCCGTTCGTCAACAAGTCAGTCAGTTCGTTCGTCAGTTAGTCAGATAGTCAGACAGTCCAAGCCCCCAGCCGGACAACCCCGGCACGTTTGCAAAGGGTCCACCCATGCGCCACGGCAAAGCAGGATACAAACTCGGCCGCACAAGCAGCCACCGCGAGGCCACCCTCCGCAACCTCGCCGCATCCCTCTTCGAGCACGGCCAGATCGTCACCACCATCCCACGCGCCAAGGCCGTGCAGCCCTTCATCGAAAAAATCGTAACCAAAGCCAAGGCCGGCTCCCTCCACGCCCGCCGGCAGGTCATCGCCAAGCTCGGCTGGGACCGCCCAGCCTTCGAGTGGCTCTACATCGCCAAGGCCGCCACCGAGGACGAAAAAGCCGCCGTCAACGCCCTCCGCGACCGCGCGAGCAAATATTTCGACGTCCCCGCCAGCGACCAGGTCGAGCGCAACCGCTATGGCGAGCTCCGCAAGGCCCCCAAACTCGTCAAGCACATCTTCGACCACGTCGCACCACGCTTCAAGGACCGCAATGGCGGCTACACACGCATCGTCAAGCTCGGCAAGCACCGCATCGGCGACGGTGGTGAGCTCTGCGTCCTGCAGTTCGTCGGTGCCGAGCAAGGCCCCGAGATCGGCGCAGGTGGCACAAGCCAACGCAAGGCCATCGCCAACCGCCGAAAAGCCTTCGCCAAAACCCTTGCCCAGCCAAAGTCCTAACGCCTGGTGCAGGTTTCCAACTTACGCTTGATCCAAGCTTCACAACCCCCCAAGCCCCGCCCGTGCGGGGTTTTTTATTCCCACACCCCACCACCGATCCGGCACGCCCGGGCCGACGTATCATCCTGCGTGCCTGGTGCCAGGCACCGGCTGTTTATTTGGAGCAGAGTGTCCTCCGCTCCCAGCCTGCCTCAACCCGTGCACTGACCGCACAAACACATGGAGTCTCCGATGAACAAGTTCCTCGCCTTCACCGCTCTCTTTGCCGCATGTACACTCGGCGCCTGCACGATCAACCCCACCAGCACCGGCAGCGCCGAGAGCAACAAGATGTCCAAGTCCTCCGAGTGCTGCAAGGGCAACGCCGAGGCCAAGGCCGCCAAGATGGCCAAGGGCGACAAGTGCTGCGCCAGCAAAGAATGCGCCGACAACGAGGCCAAGGCCAAGTCAGGCTCCTGCTCGGGCGAAGCCAAGTCCGGCGGCTGCTCAGGCGAAGCCAAGGCGGGCTCCTGCTCGGGCGATGCCAAGTCGGGCTCGTGCTCGGGCGATGCCAAGTCAGGCTCCAGCTCGAGCGAAGCCAAGTCCTGCGGCTGCTGCTGCGACGCCAAGCCCGCCAGCTGCAACAAGTAATCCAGTCCTATATTTTTCCTCAACCCTCCCCCAGAAGACTCCGGCGGGCAGTAGTTGCAATCAGGTCGGCTCACGGTGGTGCAGGCTTCAAGCCTCCACAGCAAACAAATCACACCACCCCACGGCCTGCCCCCGGCAGGCCGTTTTCATACCGATCGCAGCAACCTCAAAAAACCGTCAACAGTCCATCTCACCAACCCCTCCCCGAGCCGAGATGCAGGGACGGGGTCTTTAGAACCCCTCCCCCGAGGGCAGGAACAGGGGTGGGGTTGGCCACTTCGCACACACGACTTTCATTGCCCACCCACCTCACCCCGGCTCAAGCCCGAGCTCACCGGCGAGCCACTTGGCAAACTCCCGCGCCGTCCCAACAGACGAAAAACCCATGGCGATGGGCCCAACCTCACGCTCACCGCCGCCGCTGAGCACCAGGTGCACCTGCTGCGTCGTCGTCCTGCTCCTGCCCGACCCACGCGTTACCGCCAAGATCACCATGTCCACAACCTCCGCCATCGGCACCGTCCTGGACTCTGACTCAAAGACCCTCGGCGTAACGACGACCTCCTTGTCATAGTCCAGTACCAAGTCCCCCGACGCGGGCCGGTCGCGCAGCGCACGCTGCATCAACCACACCGGCACCGCAACGCCAAGCCCCGCCGCGAGCGTGCCGAGAACCCACAGCGCACTTCCCTCATCGAGCACGTGGGCCAACGCCCCAACCACCACCGCCACCCCCGCCCCCGCATACAGGCTCCCGGCCAGCGCACCGCACGACTCCTGCCTGCACCGCACCGGCGGGCCGGGGATGATCCGCACCCCCGCCACATACCCGCGCCCACGCCGACGCACCAGGTGCAACGCGGTGGCCACCATCGCAGTAACCACAAGCCCCCCGGCCACGAGATAAGCCGCCCCGCGCCACTCCCCCGCGCCGATCCCAGGCTCGAGCAGCGACACCCGCGGGTCCGCCGGGTCAACATACACCGGCATGTTCTTCCCGACGGGGAACCCGCTCAGCCGGGTCTGCGCCCACGACCGGTCCTTGGCAGGCTCGGCGGCGCTGTGGATGCGAGTCCCATACTGGGTTTGTCCACCAGGCGTCGGGTATGCGTACCGAATCTCCGGGCGGTACGACCTCCTCCCCTTGCTGCCGATCACCTCGGTGACCCTCTGGTCAATGACCGTCCCCTGCACCGTCGGCCAGGTTCGAGCATCTTCCAGTTCGATGGCCCGCGCGCCCCAGAACAACGCAACCCCCGCCCACACCAACAGCGCAACAAACGCGAGCAGCCACATCACTAGAACCTTGCTCATGGACATACCCACAAGGATATCAATCTACTAAAGCCCCGCGCATCTCCGCAAAGGTGCGATCAAAACCGGAGATGCACCCAGACGCCCCAGGAGCCACCCGGCGGGGTCGGGTGGACATCTGGACCCTCCCGCGATCGCGCCCGGCAGAGAGGCTGCTAGGGGCCGCCGTGCGGGCCGGCGCAACGATGTGGAGATCGCAACGCCAACTCTTTGCGCGCTCACCCCACCCACCCCAACCACCGCAGCACCGCCAGCGTCGGCGGCGAGAGCGTCGCCGGGTTGTTTGCCAGCATGGTGTGTACGTCCTGCTGGCTGGTCCAGGCTGAGTCGATGTATTCCCACGCGTGCGTGCCCGTGTGGCAGAGGGTGGCGTGGGGGTTGACGGGCTTGGGCCAGTCGATGCGGGTGATGAGGTCGACCGAGCGGGCGATCGGGTCGCGCACGGCGGCGACGATGCGCTCGTGCGCGCCCTCGGGCATGGTCAGGCCGAGTTCTTCGTGCAGTTCGGTTTGCAGTGTTTCGTGCACGGCCGTCTGGCCGAGGGTTTGGCGGGCGTCGATGCCGCCGGCGGGGGCGGTCTCCCAGAGGCCCTGGTAGATGCGCGTCTGGCCGCCACGCCGGGCCAGGAGGATGCGCTCGGTGCCCGAGGCGTCGCGGCCAACAAGGAGCCCTTTGACGCCCAGGAGGCGCACGCCGAGGTCGCCGATGCGCGGGTCGGCCTGCACGGCCAGGCGTTTGTACTGATCCGTTTGGACAACGAGCTCCTCTGGCCCGATCGAGCGCACGGCCCAGATCGGGCCGTCGTGCAGCTGGGTGTTGGCGTCGAGCATCTCGGACCAGACTTGTTCGTGCGTGGTGCTCCAGAACGCGGCTGGAACAGCGGCATCACGCGGCAACACACGCACCGGGGGGAGGCCCGCAGGAAGATCAATCACGTCTGGCCCGGCACCGTCGCGCATCAGCGCATCATTGCCCCGGAGCGGGGCCGAGGGTGGGGCTGGCAGTCGGTGACGCGTTGCCGAGGAGGGTTTCCAGGCCCGGCATTTCGGGCAGGCCGAGCGCTTTGGCCTCGCGGGAGATTTCACCCATGAGTAGTTCCTTGGCCCGCTTGAGCGCGGCGTTGGTCGCCCCGCTGATGAGTTGTTGCAACCTCGCACGCCCCGGCTCATCCTGGCTCGCGGCCAGCAGTGCCGGGGCGAGGGTGATGCTGACGATCTCGAGTTTGCCAGAGGCGATGACGACGATGCCCGGCGTGCCGTCGGGCTGGCGGGCGCCCTCGACGGTTACGGTGCGGGACTCGAGCTCGCGCAGCACACGGGCGAAGGCCTCGGCGACGGCTTCCTTGTTCTTGACCAGCGCGGCCATCGCGCCCATTGCTTTGAGGGAATCGAACATGGGTTAGCCGGGGGAAGGCGTTAGGGGTTAGTGGTTGGGTGTTAGGGGTTAGCAGAGAAGAAGGGTTAGCAGAGAAGAATAGGGAGAAGTGTCCGCGCAGCGACCCTAAAACCTAACACCTAAAACCTGACCCCTTCCCCTCACCGGCCCGAATAGTCGATCAGGCGTGCGATCTCGTTGCGGAGGTCTTTGCGTGGCACGACGCGGTCGACCATGCCGGCTTTGAGGAGGTATTCGCTGCGTTGGAACCCGTCGGGGAGTTCTTGGCGGATGGTCTGGGCGATGACGCGAGGCCCGGCGAAGCCGACGAGGGCCTTTGGCTCGGCGAGGATGACGTCGCCGAGCATTGCGAAGCTGGCGGTAACGCCGCCTGTGGTCGGGTCGGTCAGGAGGCTGATGAACAGCCCGCCGGCGGATTGGAAGCGGTGGAGGGCGGCGGAGGTTTTGGCCATCTGCATGAGCGAAAGCCCAGCCTCTTGCATGCGTGCGCCGCCGGAGCCTGAGACGATGAGCAGGGGTATGCCGCGCTCTTGTGCGCCCTCGATGGCGCGGGTAACGATCTCGCCGACGACGGAGCCCATGGAGCCCATCATGAAGTCGAGGTCGAGGACGGCGAGCATGACGGGCCGGCCCTTGATGAACCCGACGCCGGCTTTGCAGGCGTCGGACTGGCCGGACTTGGCTTGTTCGGAGCGGAGGCGGTCTTTGTAGGATTTGAGGTCGCGGAAGTTGAGCGGGTCGGTGGGTCGGAGGTTGGTAAAGAGTGGTTCGAAGGTGCCGGCGTCGAGGAGTTGCTCGACGCGTTGGGTGGCGCCAACGCGGTAGTGGTGCTGGCACTCTGGGCAGCAGTGGAGGTTGGCCTCCATCTGTTTGCGGTAGATGAGTGCCGAGCAGGCGGGGCAGCGGAGCCAGAGGCCCTCGGAGACGACGACCTTGCGCGTGGGCTTGACCTCCTGCCAGGTAGCCGTGGCTGTGGCGGCGCGGGAGGGTGTAGAGGTGGGGTTGTTGGGGTTGTTTGAGGCCATGTCCTTGTCCTTGGAGATGGGTTGTGGGCTGGGCTGGG
>VYKU01000103.1_pt1 | contig 28995 bp, 27 predicted proteins | sample 5114491 | NCBI WGS metagenome assembly VYKU01 (sample SAMN12291796, study PRJNA351875) | freshwater metagenome | isolation source: freshwater lake | place: USA: Michigan, Gull Lake | collected 2011-07-05 | reverse complement strand
GCTGCGCGCGCGCGCCAAATAGCGCTCGCCCGCATCCGTGGGCGTCACCGAGCGTGTCGTGCGTTGCAGCAGCCGCACGCCGAGGCGCGTTTCGAGGGCGGCGACCGCGCGCGTTGCGGCGGATGGCGACACGCCGAGCCTGCGTGCCGCTGCGGCAAAGCTTTTGAGTTCGGCCACCGCAACAAAAGCGGAGAGATCTTCGAAGCGATCCATATTATTGCACTTTCTGCAATTAATTACGCCATAATGACCATATTATCACGAAAACAACAAGAGCGCATCGTCTGGGGGTCGGCGGGTATCGGACCTGCTGCAAACCCATCGGAGATGACCCCATGTCGCGCATTGCACCAACCGCCTCGATCGAAGCTTCGCCCGAAGCTGCCCAAGCCGGCCTCAATGCCGTGAACGGCAAATTCGGCTCGGTGCCCAATCTGTTTCGCGTTCTTGCAAATGCGCCGGCAGCCTTGGACGGCTATCTCGGCTTTTCGGGCGCGCTTGGTGCGGGCACGCTCGATCTCAAAACTCGCGAAGCGATTGCGCTGACCGTGGCCGAAGCGAATGGCTGCGGCTACTGCCTGGCCGCCCACAGCTACATCGCGGCCAACATGGCCAAGATCGGTGCGGAGGAAATCGCCAAGGCGCGCATCGGCCATGCTTCGGACGCCAAGACCGACGCGGTCCTCGTTTTTTCCAGGAAGATCGTCGAAGCGCGCGGCCATGTGAGCGAAGCCGATCTGGCAGCCGTGCGTGGGGCAGGCTTCGACAATGCGGCGATCCTGGAAATCGTCGCCCATGTGGCGCTCAACACGCTCACCAACTACGTCAACGAGGTCGCGGGTACGCCGGTCGATTTCCCGGCCGTCAAACCCAGCATCGCCGCTTAACCGCCAAGTCCCGAGGGTAGCACCATGATCTCAAGCGACATCGCCTTTACGGCTTCCGTAAAAGCAATCCAGCAGCAGAAGGGATCGCGCGCGGCCTATCGGCGCATGGAGGAGGCGGGCGGCTGGCAGACGAAAGTCTCGGCCGACCTCGCCGCCTTCTTGGCCGAGCAGCGCACTGCCTATCTTGCGACGGTCAATGCCGACGGCCAGCCCTATATCCAGCATCGCGGCGGGCCGGCTGGCTTCATCCGCACGCTCGATGCGCACACGCTGGGCTTTGCCGACTATCGCGGCAACCGGCAATACATCACGCTCGGGAATCTTGCCGACAATCCCAAAGCGCATCTCTTCGTGATGGATTACGTGCATCGGCGGCGCGTCAAGATTTGGGGCACGCTCGAAGCGGTCGAGGGCGACGACGCGTTGCTCCAAAGCCTGATGCCGCAAGGCTACAAGGCGACGCCCGAACGTGCGTTGCTGTTTCGCGTCGCCGCGTGGGACAGCAACTGCCCGCAGCATATTCCGATGATGATCCCGGCCGACGACGTGGCCGCAGCCTTGGCCGAGCGCGACGCCAAGATCGCCGAGCTTACGGCCAAGCTTGAGAACATGCGTTAGGCTTTTTCGAAGCGGCGCAGTTCGGCCGCACTCAAGCGCCGGTCGGCGGGCAGGCGGATCGTAACGGCAGCACCCCCGCCGGGGCCGGCGCCCAATTCGAGCTGCCCGCCATGCAGTTCGACGTAATGGCGCACGATGGCAAGGCTCATGCCCGCCCCCGGCGTTCGCTGCAGATAGGCATTGTGGGAATTGATCTGCGGCATGCCGAGGCCGCGCTTGTCGGTCGGCGGAATGCCAGGCCCTTGGTCGCCGACCCATAGCGCAATGCTGCCCCTGGCGCCTTCGCCAAGACCGATCGTGACGGTGCCGCCTGCGGGCGAGAAGCGGATCGCGTTGGCGAGCAGATCGAGCACTGCTTTGGCAAGCTTGCGCGCGTCGCCGCGCATCGGAACGGGGGCATCGGGCAGGGCGCTTGCGATCTCGATGCGGCGCGCTTGGGCCTCGGCGCGCATCAAATCGCGCTGTGCGCGGGCGAGAGCCGCAAGGTCGAACGCGCTGTCGGCCATGCGCTCGCCCACGCCGTCGTCCTGGGCAGCTTCGAGCAGATCTTCGACGATGCCGATCAGCAGCGTGCCGCCGGCGCGGATCGAAGCGGCATATTCGCGTTGACGGTCGGTCATCGGGCCCGCCAACCCTTCTTCGAGCATTTGGGCGAAGCCCAGGATCGCGTTGAGCGGCGTGCGCAGCTCGTGGCTTGCGGTGGCAAGGAACACGTCGCCCGCGCGCAAAGCTTCGGGGTGTTGCGGTCGCAGCACCACCATATGCCCGTCGTCGCCTGAGAGCATCGCGTCGATCGTGACCATGCACAGCCGGCCCGAGGCGTCGGTCAACGGCAACTCGGCTTCCGTGCCCGCGAGGATGGTTGCAACAAGCGCTTCGCTGTTGGCGCCGTTGGCGGCCAGCTCCATGATATGCGTCGGTGCCGGCCCGAAATCGCGCGCGAAGGCCGCATTGGCAAACAAAATGCGCCCGTCGCGCGCCAGCCGCACGACCGGGTCGGCCACACGTTCGGCAAGCGCGTCAAGTGCAACCTCGACCCGCATCGTCCTCATTTATTCGTTGCCCGCTTCATTGCCGTTCCGCCTGCTTTGGATGCCGACGCAAGACTGCACTTGCGCTGCATCCGTCGTCGATGAATCGACTGTAACGCCATTTTGGCGCAATTGTCCGGTATCATCGCAAAAAGCGCCGTAAACGGCAAAAGTTTGCCCGAGAATTATGAACTTTCGATGTACGCGGCTGCGACGAAATATCGGCCGCGACACGCTATTTTTTGGCGCGAACGACCGAGATCTCGTCGCGCAACCGGTGCACGATGTCCACGAATTCCGGTTTGAACGCGTCTTCGGGCGTGCGGGGGCGCGCAAAATCCACGGGATTGGTCGAGATGATGCGCCCAGGGCGCGCACTCATCATGAAAACGCGGTCCGACAGATACACGGCCTCGCGCAGATCGTGGGTGATCAGCATCACGGTCGGGCGTTTCTTGATCCAAAGAGCTTGGACGACGTCCCACAGCTCTTCGCGCGTGAACGCGTCGAGGGCCGCGAACGGTTCGTCGAGCAGCAGCAATTCCGGGCTGTGGATCAGGGCGCGGCACAGCGAGCCGCGCTGCTGCATGCCGCCCGACAATTGCCACGGAAACTTGTCTTCGAAGCCCGACAGGCCGACGGTCGCGAGCAGTTCCTTGGCGGCGGCCACGTGCTTGTCGCGGTCGCGCCGGAAGGTTCTTGCATGCGGTTCGACGATCTCGAGCGGCAGCAGCACGTTGTCGATCAGCGTACGCCACGGCAGCATGATCGAATTCTGGAACGCCATGCCGCAGATCTTGAGCGGCCCCGTCACTTCCGTGCCGCCGACGATGACATTGCCGGTGGTCGCGGTGTAGAGGCCGGAAACGAGCTTCAGCAGGGTCGATTTGCCGCAGCCCGAAGGCCCGACCACCGATACGAATTCGCCCTTGGCGATTTTGACGTCGGCATCTTTGAGGGCGAGCGTATCGCCATCCTTGGTGCGATAGACGAGGCTCACACGGTCGATATCGACAAAATCCTTGGCGCCAATGTTGTTTGCCGCAATGTCTGCCACGGGATTGAGCCTCCAGCCTGCTGTGTTACGCGTCGTGCGAGAACCTGCTCCTGTTAGGCAAGCTTTGTGCCGCCCATGGGAGGTCCGCTGCTTCGCTTTCGAGTGTGGATTTGCACAATAAAGCGACGGTTTGCAAATAATATCGGCATTTTTGACTGCTCTTGTCGGTGCAAGATCGAGCATCTATGCTGCGCTGCAGCGAACGCGATTCAGCAGCACCGGCGGAAACAGAGATGGCCAAGCTCTCGACCCATATTCTCGACACGATGCACGGCAAGCCTGCGGCGGGCGTGCGCGTCGAACTGTGGCGCATCTCAAGTGAGGCGCCGGTCCTCGTCGCGGATTATCGCACCAACAAAGACGGCCGCACGGACAAGCTGCTGATGGGGCCGGATGCTTTCAAGCCGGGGCGCTACGAACTGCGCTTCCATATCGGCGCCTATTTTCGCGATCTGGGTGTGGCGCTGCCGGACCCGGCTTTCCTCGACATCGTGCCGCTCCCGGTCGGGCTTGCCGAGGCGGACGGAAACTATCATGTGCCGCTGCTGGTCAGCCCGTGGAGCTACTCCACGTATCGCGGCTCCTGAAGGGAACGGAAGACAATGCTGCAATTGCTGCCGGAATGGCTCGACATGATCGTGCGCTGGACCCATGTGATCACGGGCATCGCGTGGATCGGCTCGTCGTTCTATTTCAACTGGCTCGAATCGAAGTTCCGCGCGCCCGAAGTTCCGCGCGACCGTATCGAGGGCGAAACCTGGCTCGTGCATGGCGGCGGCTTCTACCGTGTGGAGAAATTCGCGGTTGCCCCGCCGACGCTGCCCGCCGAGCTTCATTGGTTCAAATGGGAAGCGGCTTTCACGTGGATCTCGGGCGTGCTGCTGCTGTCGCTCGTCTACTACGTGGGTTCGGGCGGGTCGTTCCTCACGCATCCGTCTTTCGCGCAATTCGGCACCTTGGGGGCGGCGCTCTTTTCGCTGGGCGTCATTGCGGTGTGCTGGGTCCTCTACGATCAGATGTGGAAGACCGCCTGGGCGGAAGGCAATTCGTTCGCGGCGACGGTTGCGACGTTCTTGGGTTTCGTGCTGCTCGCCTATTTGCTCACGCGCGTAATGGCGCCGCACGCCGCCTACATCCATGTGGGTGCGGTCATCGGCACGATCATGACCGCCAATGTGTGGCTCATCATTCTGCCCAACCAGCGCGAGCTCGTCGACGCCACGCGCGAAGGCCGCACGCCGCAATATCGCTTCGCCAACCAGGCGAAGTTCCGCTCGCTGCACAACAACTATTTCACGCTGCCGATCGTGTTCATCATGCTGTCGAAAAACTACGGCAGCACCTGGGGCCACGAATGGAACTGGGCGCTGCTGGCGGGCATTGCCTGCGTGGGGGCAAGCGTGCGCCACGTGTTCAACCTGCGCAACAAGGGGCGCGGCGACGCGGGCTTCTGGATCATGCCGGCGGCGGCCGTCGGCATGGCGGGCCTGTTTTACGTCGCCGCGAAGATGTGAACGAGAAATTCACATAGACTGTAATGTTTCTGTAATGCCGTGTTGGTATCCAAGCGGGGTCCTGATTCCCCCCCTCTTGGAGGCCTCCCCAATGAATTCGAAGGATTACGCAACGCTCGCCGCGCGCCCGGAATATGCCGGGATGACGATGGGCGAACTCTATGAAGTCTCCGAAGACATTCCGTCGAACCCGACCGCCAACACGACGATCGGCGACGTGATCGCCGTCCGCCTCGGGCGCCGCGATCTGATGGGCGGGCTGCTCGCCACGACCGCGATCGCGGCCTATGCCGGTTCGATCGACGGTGCGGCAGCGCAGACCGCTGCGCGACCGACCTTCAGCTTCACCGAAATCGAACACGGCGTCGACGAGAAGCACCATGTCGCCCCCGGCTACACGGCCGACATTCTGATCCGTTGGGGCGATCCCTTGTTCACGATCGCGGCCGATTTCGATCCGGCCAACCAGACGGGCGCCAAGCAGCTCACCCAGTTCGGCTACAATTGCGACTATGTGGGTCTGGCCCCGCTGCCGATGGGCGGCAACACGGCCACCCAGGCGCTGATGTGCGTGAACCACGAATACACGAGCCCCGAGCTTATGTTCCGCGGCGTCATGCAAGCCAATGGCCGCCCCGACATGTCGAAGATGACGAAAGAAATCTGCGACGTCGAAATGGCGGCCCATGGCACGTCGATCGTCGAGATCCGCAAGGGCTCGAACGGCAAATGGAGCTATGTGCGCGGCGGCCAGATGAATCGCCGCATTACGGCTTTGACGCCGATGCGCATTTCGGGTCCCGCCGCAGGCCATGACCGCATGAAAACCTCGGCCGATCCGACGGGCCGTACGGTTCTGGGCACGATCAACAATTGTGCGGGTGGCATGTCGCCGTGGGGCACTTTTCTGACGGCTGAAGAAAACTTCCACGGTTACTTCAACGGTACATTGCCCGCAGGCCATGCCGAAACCGCCAACCATCGTCGTTACGGCGCGCCGGCGGGTTGGTACAATTGGGGCACCCACTACGACCGCTTCAATGTCGGCAAAGAGCCCAACGAGCCGAACCGTTTCGGCTGGATCGTCGAAATCGATCCCTACGACCCGAACTCCGTGCCGGTCAAGCGCACGGCGTTGGGCCGCAGCAAGCATGAGGGTGCCGAGACGATCGTCGCTCCGAACGGCCGCGTGGTCGTCTATTCGGGCGACGACGAGCGCTTCGAGTACGCGTTCAAGTTCGTCACGGCCGGCCGCTTCGATCCCAACAACCGCCAGGCCAACATGAACCTGCTCGACGAAGGCACGCTCTACGTCGCCAAGTTCAATGCCGACGGTTCGGGCGAGTGGCTGCCGCTGGTGCATGGCCAAGGCCCGCTCACGGCGGCGAACGGCTTCAACAGCCAGGCCGACGTGCTGATCGAAGCGCGCCGGGCCGCCGACGTCGTCGGCGCGACCAAGATGGATCGCCCCGAAGATTTCGAGGCCAACGCGCGCACGGGCAAGGTCTATCTGGCGCTGACGAACAACAGCAACCGCACGGCCGCCCAGATCGATCCCGCCAATCCGCGGGCGGAAAACAACTGGGGCCATCTGATCGAGCTCACTTACGCGAACAACGATCAAACGGCAACGCGCTTCCGCTGGGAAATCCTCGTGCGTTGCGGCAACCCGGCCAATCCGGCCGTGAACGCCATGTACAACCCGGCCACCAGCAAGAATGGCTGGTTCGCATGCCCGGACAACATGGCGATCGATCCGCGCGGGCGCCTGTGGGTCGGTACCGACCAAGGTACCGCGTGGAAGGCCGCTTCGGGCACTGCGGACGGCGTTTGGTCGATGGAAACCGAGGGGCCTTTGCGCGGTACGTCGAAGATGTTCTTCCGCGTGCCGGTCGGTGCCGAAATCTGCGGCATGAACTTCACCTCGGATATGCAGGCGATGACGATCGCCGTGCAGCATCCCGGCACGGACGGTGCGCGCGACTACGCGCCGTTCGGCAAGCTGCCGACCTACGACGAAGTGCCGACCCGTTGGCCCGACTTCCAGGCCAACGTGCCGCCGCGCCCGTCGGTGGTCATGGTGACCAAAAACGGCGGCGGGCCGATCGGCGTCTAAGACCGGTTCCGTTTCTGCCGAGTTTGGCGGGCCGACTTCGCAAAACGCGGGGTCGGCCCGCTTCTTTTTGCAAACCTGTTTTATTTCAACATCTTGGCGCATAAATCGTGCGCCGCTTGAAATCGGCGAAAATCGCACGAAATTGCTTTGGCGGCGCATCTGGCCGCCAAGCGTGGAAGGATTGTTGCGATGGACAGTTTCGTCGATGCCGTACAGCCCCAAGGTGCGGGCAGCACCAGCGACAGGCCGACGCGCGCCGAAGCCGAAGCCGCCGTGCGCACCCTTCTGCGCTGGACCGGCGACGACGTCTCGCGCGAGGGGCTGATCGACACGCCGGCACGCGTCGTGCGCGCGTACGAAGAGTTTTTCCAGGGCTACGAGATCGATCCGCTCGACCTGCTCCAGCGCACCTTCGAAGAGACCGACGGCTACGACGAAATGGTCGTGCTGCGCGACATCGGTTTCGAAAGCCATTGCGAGCACCACATGGTGCCGATCGTCGGCAAGGCGCATGTCGCTTACCTGCCGAACAAGCGTGTGGTGGGCATTTCCAAGCTCGCGCGCGTCGTCGATGCCTATTCCAAGCGCCTGCAGATCCAGGAAAAGCTCACGGCCCAGATCGCCAATGCGATTCAAGACGTGCTGGCGCCCAAGGGCGTTGCGGTCGTGATCCAGGCGCAGCACCAATGCATGACCACGCGCGGCGTGCACAAAGATGGCGTTTCGATGGTGACCTCGCGCATGCTGGGGCAGTTCCGAAACAATCCATCGACGCGGCGCGAGTTTCTGTCGATGATCGGGCAGGGCGCGTAAACGCCGCGAGGGAAGGTCGGCCGTCAGTCCGGCCCCTCGCGAGCCGCACTGCGCGCGGAGGAACCGGATGGGTGCGCGTCTTCTGGCGCTCTTTCTGCTTGCGGCTTCGTTCGATGCCGGTGCGCAAACGCCGGCCGCAGCCCCCGTCGCGACCTACGAGGACGGCCTCAAAACCTATCTCGAAGGCGACCATGCGGGCGCTTGGTTTGTATGGCTGGGCTTGGCGGAAGCGGGGCATGCGGAAGCCCAATTCTCGATGGGGCATCTCTATCGTGCGGGCGAAGGCGTGCCGCGCGATTCGGCGATCGCAGCCGACTGGTTTGCGCGTGCCGCAGCGCAAGGCCATGGTCATGCCATGCTCAATCTTGCCTTGATGCACGAGCAGGGGGCAGGTGTCGCGCGCGATCACGCCCTTGCCTATGCCTATGCCGCACGGGCCGGGCGCATCCTCGAGGGGGAGAATTTCGAGCGCGCGCGCAGTGCGGCCGCGCGGATTGCGCTGGGCTTCCAGCCGAGCGACGCCGAGCGTGCACGGCGCCTGCTGATCGAGATGGACCGGCGCCAGCCCTTGCCCGCACGCAGCCCCGTGCGCCGCTAAGCGTTCATCTTCCGACGAACTTCGCCGGACGCTTTTCGAGGAAGGCCGCAACCCCTTCGCGGAAATCGGCCGTTGCGAACAGGGCGGCGAAAGCCTTGCGCTCGAACAGCAGCCCCTGCTCAAGCGGCACGTCGCGTGCGGCGCGCACGAGTTCTTTGCCCAAGCGCACTGCGAGCGCGGGCTTGGCCGCGATCTTGGCGGCAAGTGCAACAGCGCGCGCTTGGCAGGCCTCGTCGGCGATCGTTTCGGCCACAAGGCCGCATTGTTTGGCTTCCGTCGCATCGATCGTTTCGCCCGCCAGAACGAGTTTCATCGCGATCTGCGGGCCGACAAGACGTGCCAGAATCTGCGTGCCGCCGGCACCGGGTACCAAGCCCAGATTGATCTCGGGCTGGCCGAATTTGGCACCCGCACCGGCCACGATTATGTCCGCACTCATCGCAAGTTCGCAGCCGCCGCCGAGCGCCAACCCGTTGACCGCCGCGACGATGGGTTTGGGGAAGCGGCGGATACACTGCCAATGGCCGACGCGCGCATCGTCGAGGGCGCCAGCCGTGTCGCGGGTCGCGAGTTCCTTGATGTCGGCACCGGCCGCGAAAATCGCAGGCCCGCCGGTCAGCACCACGACGTGCACGGAAGGATCGGCGCTGGCCGCGTCGAGTGCGTCTGCGACCGCTCCCAAGAGGGCGGTGCTCAGCGCGTTGCGCGCCGTCGGTCGATTGAGGGTAAGGCGCAGAACGCCCGGTTCGGGCGCGTCGTGCAGCAATTCGGGGGCGGGCGATTGCGGTGCGGTCATAGCTTCAAGACTAGCACAAAACGAAACCCCCGCTGGGCGGGACCCAGCGGGGGATGGATCGAATGCCGTAAGGGAGTGACCCTTTACGCCACGTCGGAGGCGATCGATTGGTTCGTCGTCCGCACGCGGCCAGCTTCGAATTTCTCCAAAGCGGTCACGGCAAGCCCCGGCCCGAAGCCGGAATTGAACGATCCTAAGCGCACTGGATCACCTCCTTTCGTAGCGGCGCCCGGTCCGCGATCCCGCGCGGATGTCGTATCGGGGGCCGGAAGGGCGAATTGGGCCGCCCACCCTATCCGGTCAACCGGGATGCCAAGAGGTCCCGAATCGGCCGGACTATCGACTTGAGAATCATGCGGGAATCGGACTCCGACGGTCAAGCCCCGGATTATGACAAGTCGTTTGCGGCCCGAATTCGAGCCCGTCCGTCACACGCCCAAATAGCGATGCTGGATCGCCGGCTCCTGCGCCAAGGCAGCCGACGTGCCTTGCCAGACGACGCGGCCTTTTTCGATCACGACATGGCGGTCGGCGAGTTTGAGCAGCGATTCGAGATTCTTGTCGATGACGAGGATCGCCTGGCCCTCGGCTTTGAGGGCGCCCAGGCAGCGCCAGATTTCCTGGCGCACGAGCGGGGCAAGGCCTTCAGTTGCTTCGTCGAGAATGAGCAACTTCGGATTTGTCATCAAGGCGCGGCCGATCGCGAGCATCTGCTGCTCGCCGCCCGACAATTGATTGCCCATGTTGCCCGCCCGCTCGGCAAGACGCGGGAAATAGCCGTGCACTTTGTCGAGCGTCCAGCCGCTGCTGCCGAGTCCGCGCGCCGTTGCCACGAGATTTTCGCGCACCGTGAGATTGGGGAAAATCTGGCGGCCTTCGGGCACCAAGCCGATGCCGGCCTGCGCCACGCGATAGGCGGGCTGGCCTGTAAGATCGTCGCCGTCGAAGCGCACGCGGCCGGCCTGCGGCTTCACGAGACCCATGATCGAGCGCACGGTCGTGGTCTTGCCCATGCCGTTGCGGCCCAGAAGCGTTACGACCTCGCCCGCCTCGACCTTGAAGCCGACGCCGAACAGGACCTGGCTCGCACCGTAGCTGGTTTCGATGGCTTCGAGTTCAAGCATCGCCGTCGCCCAGATAGGCTGCGCGCACGTCCGCGTTGGCGCGTATTTCCTCGGGTTTGCCGGTCGCGATCACGCGCCCGTAGACCAGCACGCTGATGCGGTCGGCAAGGGCGAACACCACGTCCATGTCGTGTTCGATGAGCAGGATGGTTTCTTCGCCTTTGAGTTTGGCGAGCAGCGCCGTCATGCGCTCGGACTCGTCCTTGCCCATGCCGGCCATCGGCTCGTCGAGCAGCAGGAGGCGCGGGCGCGTGGCAAGCGCCATCGCGATTTCGAGCTGGCGCTGTTCGCCGTGCGCGAGATTGACCGCGCGCACATCGGCCCGTTCGCCAAGTCCGACCCGCTCGAGGATCGCCGCCGCAGGCTTGCGCAGATTTTCGTCGGCGCGTGCTGGCGCCCATGCGCGGAAATTGTGGCCGTCCTGCGCCTGCACGGCCATCGCGACATTGTCGAGAGCCGTGAAGCCTTTGAAGATCTGCGTGATCTGGTAGGAGCGCGCGATGCCGAGGCGTGCGCGCGCATCGACCGTGAGGCCGGTCACGTCGGTGCCCGCAAAACGGATCGTACCGGCATTGGGCAGAATTTCACCCGCGAGCTGGGCGATAAGCGTGGTTTTGCCGGCCCCGTTGGGGCCGATGATCGCGTGGATTTCGCCTTCGCGAATGCCGAGCGACACGTTGTCGGTCGCAAGCAGCCCGCCGAAGCGCTTCACGAGCCCGTCGACGGCAAGCAGCGTCGTTTGCTCAATGGTGGCCGCCATGGCGATCCTCCTTGGGCAGGAACCAGCCGAAAATGCCGCGGCGCGCGAACAGCACGAGCAGCAGCAGGATCGGGCCGAACACAACCATCCAGTGCTCGGTATAGTCGGGCAGCGTCTTTTCGAGGAACAGGAAGGCGATCGCCCCCACGACGGGCCCGACGAGCGTGCCCATGCCGCCAAGCACCACCATCACAATCAGATCGCCCGAGCGCGTCCAGTGCATGATCGACGGGCTGATATAGCTTTCGTTGGCCGCGAACAGAGCACCTGCAAGCCCCGCGAGGGCGCCCGCCAGCGAGAAGCAGGCGAGCTTGTAGCGAAAGGTGGCGAAGCCGAGCGCTTTCATGCGGCGCTCGTTTTCGCGGCAGCCTTGCACGACCATCCCGAAGCGCGAATTGACGAGGCGGCGCGTGGCGTAAAGGACCGCGCACAAGATACCGAAGACGAGATAGTAGAACGCCACGTCGTTTTCGGTGTCGATGAGCCCCAGAACGACGGTGTCGCCGGGGAAGCGCAGCCCGTCGTCGCCGCCATAGGCGCGCAAGCTCACGAAGAAGAAATAGACCATCTGCGCGAAGGCAAGCGTGATCATGATGAAATAGATGCCCGTGGTGCGCAGACTCACGAGTCCGATCAGACCCGCAAGTGCCCCGGATAGCACGACCGCGACGGTCCAGGTGACCAATACATTGTGCGTGCCCAGCATCATGCCGAACAGCGGCACTTCGCGCGCGGCGTGCCAGTTGAGGATCGCGACGATGTAGGCGCCGACGCCGAAAAACGCCGCATGGCCGAGGCTGACCATGCCGCCATAGCCCAAGATCAGATCGAGGCTGACCGCCGCGATCGCGAAGATCAGAATTCGGCGGAACTGGGCGATCTGGTAGTCGTTGTCGGTCGCGATCGCGACAAGCGGCAGCAGGGCAAGGGCTGCCAGCAGCACGATCACAAACCAAGTCCGGCGGTCGAGTTTGAGGACGGTCATGCGCGTGCCGCGAAGAGGCCGGTGGGTTTGAAGAACAGCACGAACGCCATCAGGATGTAGATCGCCATTTCGGCGATAGCGGTCGGCAGGCCGAGCTGGGCGGGAACGATGCGCCCGAACGTATCGACGAGGCCGACGATCACGGCCGCCACAAAAGCCCCTCGGATCGAGCCGATACCGCCGATCACGATCACGACGAAAGTCTTTATCAGCATTGCATCGCCCATGCCGATTTCGACAACGTAGATGGGACCGGCCATGGCACCGGCAAGGGCGGCGAGTGCGGCACCCAGGCCGAACACGAGCATGTAGAGCCGGCTGATGTCCACGCCCAAGGCGCCCACCATCTCGCGGTTGGAGGCACCCGCCCGGATCAGCATGCCAAGGCGCGTGCGCGCGATGAGCCACCACAGCCCGAGTGCGACCGCAAGGCCGACGCCGAGAACCGCGAGGCGATAGACGGGGTAGGGGGCCCCTGCGATCAACTCAACGCGGCCCGCGAGCACGGGCGGAACATCCATGAAAATCGAGATGGGGCCCCAGACGATTTTTGTGAGCTCGTTGAAAAACAGAATGAGCCCGAACGTCGCGAGCACTTGGTCGAGATGGTCGCGCGCATAAAGGGTGCGCAATGCGATCGCTTCGACCAGCACGCCGACGATAAACGTCGAAAAAATCGCGAGCGGCAAGGCGAGAAAGAAGCTTCCCGTCCATTGCGTGAAGCTGGCGGCGAAGAAGGCGCCGATCATGTAGAGCGAGCCGTGCGCCAGATTGACCATGTTCATGATGCCGAACACCAGCGTAAGGCCGGCGGCCATCAAAAACAGCGTCACGCCCAGCTGCAGGCCGTTGAGCGTCTGTTCGAGGAAAAGAAGAAGGGACAAGGCGCGATCGTTCCGGAAAAGAAGCGCCCCCCGCCGTCTTTGGAACGGCGAGGGGCGGCGTTCAACTCACTTCATCTTGCACTGGCCGACATAGGCGTCGGCATGGCCCGAGAAGATGATGCCGCGCATCTGGTTCACGAGGCGGCCCTTCTCGTCCTTGCCGATCTGCGTCAGGTAGTAGTTCTGGATCGGGAAATGGTTGGTGTTGAACTTGAAGGGTCCGCGCACCGACTGGAAATTCGCGGTGCGCAGCGCGTTGCGGAACGCGTCCTTGTTGGCAATGCTGCCGCCGGTCGCCTTGAGGGCGGCGTCGATCATCATCGCCGCGTCGTAGCTCTGCGCCGCATAGGGGCTCGGGATGCGGTTGTAGGCCGCTTCGAAATCGGCGACGAACTTCTCGTTGGCCGGATTGCCGAGGCTTTCGGACCAGAAGGTCGACGAGAACATGCCGATCGCCGCATCGCCCACGCCGGGCAGAATCGTCTGGTCGGCCGAGAACGAGGGCGCGAACAGCGGGATCTGCTGCATGAGGCCGAGCTGCGCGTATTGGCGAATGTAGGCCACACCCATGCCGCCCGGATAGAAGATGTAGGTGGCTTCAGGGCGCGCAGCGCGCAAGGCGGCGAGTTCGGCCGCATAGTCGGTCTGGCCGAGCTGCGTGTAGACTTCGGCCACCACTTCGCCCTTGAAGAAGCGCTTGAAGCCCGCGAGCGCGTCGCGACCCGCCGGATAGTTCGGCGCCATGATGTAGGCGCGCTTGATGCCGGCATTCGTCATGTGCTGGCCCATGGCTTCGTGCGTATTGTCGTTCTGCCACGAGGCCGAGAAGAAGTTCGGGTTGCAGTCCTTGCCGGCGAGTTCCGACGGACCCGCATTGCCCGACACAAGAAACACGCCGCGGCGATCCTTGAGCACCGTGTCCGACAGGGCGAGCATGATGTTCGAGAAGATGACGCCGGTCACGATGTCGACGCGGTCGCGCTGGACCATGCGCTCGGCGAGCGCTTTGCCGGCATCGGGACGGAATTGGTCGTCGCCGACGATGAGTTCGGTCGGCACGCCGCCCAAACGCCCGCCCGCGTGGCGGATGGCGAGGTTGAAACCGTCGACCATGTCGCGGCCGAGACCGGCATTGGGGCCGGACTGCGTGGTGATGAGGCCGATCTTGACGCCCTGCTGGGCGCTTGCAGGCTGGACCATGGCGGCCGAAGCCGTCAGGGCCAGGGCTGCGAAGAGTGTTTTGTATTTCATGTCGAGGCTCCCTGTTTTTGGCGATTGGGTTCTTGGTTGTGGACGGAGTTTCGCAGGCGGATTGTTTGGCGGCAAGGTCAGCCTTTGTTTCCGTCGCGCAGGCGGAAGCGCTGGACCTTTCCGGTTTCGGTGCGCGGCAGCGTTTCGAGGAATTCGACGGCGCGCGGATATTTGTAGGGGGCGATGGTCGCTTTGACGTGGTCCTGCAGTTCTTTGACCGTCGCCGCATCGGCGTGATTGGCGTCGCGCAATACAACGAAGGCTTTGACGATCGTGCCGCGTTCGGCGTCGGCCACACCCACGACCGCGCATTCGCGCACCTTGGGATGCTCGATCAGCACGCTCTCGACCTCGGGGCCCGACACGTTGTAGCCCGCCGTCACGATCATGTCGTCGGTGCGCGCCTGGTACCAGAAATAGCCGCGCTCATCCATTTTGTAGGCATCGCCCGTGAGGTTCCAGCCGTTCTGCACGTATTTGGCCTGGCGTTCGGGATCGGCCAGATAGCGGCATCCGGTGGGTCCACGCACGGCCAAGCGCCCGACCTCGCCGGGCGGCAGCTTCGTGCCGTCTTCGCCGAGGATGCAGGCGGCATAACCCGGAATGGCGCGGCCCGTCGCACCGGCGATCATGTCTTCGGGTGCGGCCGCCACGAAGATATGCAGCATCTCGGTCGCCCCGAGCCCGTCGATCAGCCGCACGCCGCAGAAACGCTCCCAGGATTCGAACGTGGCTTTGGGCAGATGCTCGCCCGCCGACACGCCGCGGCGCAGCGTGGCAAACGCCTTGGCATCAGCATTGTCGGCGATCGCGCGATAGGCGGTGGGGGCCGTGAACAGGATCGTCGCTTTGCCGTCCGACACGATCTGCGGCAATGCTTCGGGCGAGGCGCGCTCGGCCAGCAATGTGGAAGCGCCGTAGCGCATCGGGAACGTCACGAGGCCGCCGAGCCCGAAGGTGAAGGCGAGCGCCGGCGAGCCTGTGAAGATGTCTTCCGGCGTGGGCTTCAGCACGTAGCGCGGAAAGGCGTCGCATATCGCCATCACGTCGCGATGGAAATGCATGGTGCCTTTGGCCGGCCCCGTGGTGCCCGACGTGAAAGCGATCAGCGCCACGTCGTCGGCGGCCGTCGGGCAATTGTCGAACAGAGCGGGCTTTGCAGCCGCACGCTTTTCGAGCCCGTCCGACGCGTCGCCGTTGAAATAGACGATGTCGCGGCAGATGGGGGCGGCCGCTTTGGCCTTCTCCATCTCGTCGGCCAAGCGTACGTCGCACAAAGCGAGTGCGATCTCGGCCTTCTGCAGGATGTAGGTCAGTTCCTTGGCACGCAGCAGCGGCATCGTGGCGACGGCAATGCCGCCAGCTTTGAGCACCGCGAACCAGCACGCGACCATCATCGGGTTGTTCGCACTGCGCAGCAGCACGCGGTTGCCGGGCTTGAGGCCGCAATCTTCGACGAGCACGCGGGCGATGCGGTTGGCGTGCGCCAGCAGATCGGCATAGCTCCAGATTTGCGTGCCGAAGCGAATGCAGGCGCGCCCGCCCCAGCCGCGCGCGACGGCTGCGTCGAGCAGTTCGACCGCCGCGTTGAGGCGGGTCGGATAGTAGAGCTCCGGCAACGCAAAAAACATTTCGGGCCATGCCGATTGCGGCGGCAGATTGCGGCGCGCGAAATCGTCGAGATGGGCGGAGGGCAACAGGAGAAGCGGCTCAGACATGGGCAGGTCCGGCGATTTCGAAGTGGGGGAGGACAGGATCGACGGCGACGACGTTCGATGGTGCGCTGTGGCGGCCGTTTTCGTCGTAGGCGGTGACGTAGTAGCTGTAGGCAAGGCCGCCCAAGACGAGCTTGTCGGCGTATTTCGTGCTTTTGACGGCTTCGACGATGGCGGTCGCACCGCCCGCTTCGGCACGGTGAATGTCGTAGCCCGCGATTTTGCCGAGCGCTTTTTTCCAGGCAAGCCGCACGATGCCGTTTTCGACCGTCGCCGAAAGTGCGGCCCCTTCGGCCGGCCATTGCGGCGTTTCGCGCGCGGGATCGTCGATGGGCGCTTGCGTCAAGCCCTTGGGCCACAGGAAGCAGCTCACGAGTTTGAAGTTCTCGTCGAGCTGTTTGCACACGTTGCAGTAGATGCAGCGCAGGATCGCGTCGCTGCGGCCGGCGGCCACTTTCGTGACCCAGTCCGGATCGGCCAGCAATTGGCGCGCCATGCCGATCATGTCGGCCTGGCCGGTTGCGAGCAAATGCTCGGCGTCGGCGGGATCGCTGATCTTGCCGACCGACACGACCGGAATGTCGTAGCCGTGTTTGTTGATGAAGGCTTTGATGCCGGCGGCGAGGTGCGCATGCGGCAAGGGCGGATAGGCTTCGCCCGGCATGCAACGGTCGCCCGAATAGCCCGTGTAGGGATAGAGCGGCGAACCTTCTTTGTGGACGGCGTCTTCGAACTTGCCGCCGACCGACAGCGAGATGTAGTCCACGCCGAGCTGCGCCATGCGCAGCGCAATGCGCTGGCTGTCGGGCAGCGCGTAACCGTCCTTGATCGCTTCTTCGGCCAAAAAGCGCACGCCGACGGGCCAGTCCTTGCCGACCGTTTCGCGCACGCGCGTCATCACGCGGCCGAACAGGCGCAGGCGGCCTTCGAGCGTGCGCCCGTCGTAATCGTCGCGACGCATATTGCGCCGCGACAAGAACGAGGACAGCGTGTAGGCGTGCGCCGAGTGGAGTTCCACCCCGTCGTAGCCCGCCTCGCGCGCACGCCCCGCAGCAGCTGCAAACGCGTCGACGATCGCGTCGATCTCGGCGAGCGACAGCTGGTCGATTGTCTGGCGCCAGCCCGAGCGCGCCACTTTCATGAAATGGATGATCTGCGGCACGATCTTGGAGGGGCCTGCATCGTGCACGCGCGAAACGAGATCGCGATGGCCCGGCACGAATTCGTCGCGCGACAGGCGCAAAAGCGGCCCCGATTTCGCCTCGTGCACGGCCATGGCCTCGACCACGATGAGCCCGACATGGCCTTTGGCGTAACGCACGTAACGCTCGACGATCCCCTCGTTCACGTGGCCGTCTTCGCCGGAGAGGCGCGTAACCATGGCGGGGACGAGCACGCGGTTGGGCAGCGTCATGGTGCCGACGCGCAAGGGTTCGAGAAGTTTCATGGGGCCACCTCCGCCGCAAAGGCGGCCAAGGTCTGGCCGGCAATCACGAGTTTCTGGATCTCGCTCGTCCCCTCGTAGATGCGCAGCGCGCGCACCTCGCGATAGAGGCGCTCGACGACGTTGCCTGCAACCACGCCTTGGCCGCCATGCAGTTGCACGGCGCGGTCGGCGGCACGCTGCGCCATTTCCGTCGCGTAAAGCTTGGCCATCGACGCTTCGCGCGTGACGCGCGCACCTTGCACGTCTTTGGTCCAAGCTGCGCGGTAGACGAGAAGCGCTGCCGCGTCGATCTCGGTCGCCATGTCGGCAAGGGCTGCTTGCGTGAGCTGGAAGTCGGCAAGCTTGCTGCCGAAGGCTTCGCGCGTGCGCGTATAGGCCAAAGCCTCGTCGAGGGCGCGGCGCGCAAAGCCGAGCGCTGCGGCCGCCACGGTCGAGCGGAAAATGTCGAGCGTTGCCATCGCGATCTTGAAACCGTCGCCGGACTGCCCGAGCATTGCGTCGGCCGGCACAAACGCCTTGTCGAAGCGCAACGTTGCGAGCGGATGGGGTGCGATCGTCTCGATGCGCGCTTCGATCGCAAGTCCTTGCTGGTCGGCATCGACGACGAAGGCCGAAAGCCCCTTGGCACCCGGTGCCTCGCCCGTGCGCGCGAACACGACATAGTGCCCGGCGATGCCGCCGTTCGAGATCCAAGTTTTGCGCCCGTCGAGCACGAAGCCGTTGCCGCTGCGCGTTGCTTGCAGCCGCAGGGCCGAGACGTCCGAACCGCCTTCGGGTTCCGACAATGCAAAGGCCGCGAGGCTTGTCCCTGCGCGCACGGCGGGCAGATAGGCGGATTTCTGCGCGTCCGTGCCGAACAGCAGGATCGGCCCCGTGCCGAGCCCTTGCATGGCGAACGCAAAATCGGCGAGGCCAGAGCGATAGGCAAGATGTTCGCGCGCCAAGCACAGGCTGCGCACATCGTGTTTGCCGACAGGGACGGCGACGTCGAGGAATCCCGCCGTTGCCAACATGCGTGCGAATTCTCTGGTCAAAGCATCGGCATCGCCATGGTCGGCCACACGCGGCTCGAGCGTGTTGCGCCCAAACGCGTCGAGGCGTGCCGCGAGGGCGCGGTGGCTCTCGTCGAAAAACGGCCAGGCGAGGTAGGAGCGGTCGGCCATCAATTGCCCTCGAAGACCGGTTTTTGCTTGGCCGCGAACGCACGATAGGCGCGCGCGAAATCTTCGGTCTGCATGCAGATCGCTTGCGCTTGCGCTTCGGCTTCGATGGCTTGCGACACGCTCATGTTCCATTGATGGTCGAGGGCCGTCTTGGTCATCGCATGTGCAAAGGTCGGGCCGTCGGCGAGGTCTTTGGCGAAGGCTTGGGCTTCCGCCAGCAGCGTCTCGGACGCGCAGAGGCGATTGAAAAAGCCCCAGCGTTCGCCCTCGGGACCCGACAGGCTGCGCCCGGTATAGAGAAGTTCGGCCGCCCGCCCTTGGCCGATTATGCGCGGCAGAATGCTGCATGCGCCCATGTCGCAGCCCGCCAAGCCCACACGCACGAACAGATACGCGACTTTCGTACGCTCGGTGCCGAAGCGCAGATCCGCGGCCATCGCGATGGCGGCACCGGCACCTGCGCACACGCCGTCGATCGCGGCAACGACGGTCTGCGGGCACGCGCGGATTGCGCGCACGAGATCGCCCGTCAGCCGCGTGAAGCGCAACAGATCTGGCATTTCCATGCCGACGAGCGGGCCGATGATCTCGTGCACGTCGCCGCCCGAACAGAAATTGCCGCCAGCCCCCGTGATCACGACGGCTTTGATGTCGCGGCAATCGACGAGGCTTGCGAACAGATCGCGCAATTCGGCGTAGCTTTCGAACGTCAGCGGATTTTTGCGCTCGGGCCGGTTCAGCGTGACGGTCGCGACCTTGCCCGCGACATCCCACAGGAAATGCGTGGCGCGATAGGCGTGCGCGTCGAAATTCTTGAAGCTCATGGCGTCGCTCCGGCGGCGGAAATCTTGAGTTTGGCAAGCAAGGCCAGCAGGCGCTTGAGTTCGCTTTCGTCGAGGCCCGAAAATGCCGCGTCGATCCAGCTTTCGTGCGGCCCCAGCATGGCCTCGAAGGCGCGCAAGCCCTTGGGCGTGAGCTGGACGCGCGCCGAGCGGCGGTCATTGGCCTGCGCCACGCGTACGATGAGGCGGTCCGCCACGAGGCCTTCGACAAGGCCCGTCACGTTGCCCGCCGACACCATCATGCGCTGCGACAGCTCGCCCATCGTGAGCCCGTCTTCATTGCCTTGGCTTTGCGCGCGCGCCAGCTGCGACAGCACGTCGAAACGCGGCAGCGTAATGTCGAAGCTCTCGCGCAGATTGGCGCGCACGCGCCGCTCGACGAGATTGGCGCAAGTGAGCAAACGCAGCCACGCACGCAGCTGCAGATGCTGCGAGTTTTCGTGCCCCTGTTCGCGGTCGCCCGCGCTTTCGGCGGCAACGCTCATATCTCGCCGCCTGCGACGGTAAGCGCAGTACCGGTGACGGAAGCTGCAACGGGCGAGCACAGATAGGCCACGGCTGCCGCCACCTCGTCGGGCGCCACCAGCCGCCCCATCGGATTGGATGCGGCGTATTTGTCTTTGATGCGCGATGGATCGCCGCCGGTGCGGGCTGCGACGTCGGCAGCGGCTTGCGCCAGCATCGGCGTATCGGTGAAGCCGGGACACACGGCATTGACGGTGACGCCCGTGCGCGCGAGTTCAAGCCCGAGGGCGCGCGTGAGCCCGATCAGCCCGTGTTTGGCAGCGACATAGGCCGAGACGAATGGATAGCCCTTGAGCCCGGCGGTCGACGCGACATTCACGACGCGGCCCCAGCCGCGCGCTTCCATGGCCGGAACGGCGAGCTTGGTCGCGGCAAACGCGGCCGTGAGATTGAGGGCGAGCGCTTGCGCCCATTGTTCCGCACTCGTGTCGGCGAAGCGCGCACTCGTGGCCCCGCCGGCATTGTTGACCAGGATATCGACGGGCTGGCGCGTGACTGCTTGAGCAAACATGCGCGAAAGCGCTGCCGCATCCGTCACGTCGCAGGCCAGCGCGTCGCCCGCAATCTCGTCGGCAAGGGCAGCGAGCGGATCGGCGTTGCGCGCGACGAGGGTCACGTGGGCGCCGTGTGCGGCCAAACAGCGTGCGATCGCCGCACCGATGCCGCGCGAAGCGCCCGTCACAAGGGCGTGACGGCCGACCAAAAACGCAGCTGGCGGTGCGGCGGACGGGCGTTGCATCGAGGCAGCCTCGCGACGAAGATATTTTAAGTCTAAAGTATCTCGCGTCGCTCGGCAAGCCTGTCGGCAGGATGTTGTTGAAAAGGGCGACTCAGCCCGGATCGAGGCGGGCGAGGATGCCGTTGCGCGCGTCGGTCAGCACATAGACCCGTCCTTGTGGATCGACGCGCACGTCGCGGATGCGCGCCCCGAGCTCGGCCAGCAAGCGCTCCTGGTGATGGCTGCCGTCGGCGCGCAGTTCGATCCGGTAGAGCCCCTGGCCGCGCAAGGCGCCGACCAGCATCGAGCCTTGCCAGCCCGGAAACGCCGCGCCCGAATAGATGGCAAGCCCGGAGGGGGCGATCGCCGGCGTCCAGATCACGCGCGGATCGGCGTAGCCGGGGCGCGACGTGGCTTCGCCGATCTGCGTGCCGGAGCCGTAGTTGCGGCTGTGGGTGATGATCGGCCAGCCGTAATTCTGGCCGCGTGCAAGGTTGTTCAGCTCGTCGCCGCCTTGGGCGCCATGGTCGGCCCCCCAAATCGCGCCGTTTGCGTCGAGCGCCATGCCTTGGGTATTGCGCAGGCCGAGCGCAAAAATCTCGGGCCGTATGTTGTTGCGGCCAAGATAGGGATTGTCGGCGGGTACCTTGCCGTCGGGTTCCAGGCGTACAAGTTTGCCGTTGAGATCCTGGCCCTCCTGGGAGCGCATGTCTTCGGCGCGGTCGCCGGTGGTGAGATAGACCTTGCCGTCGCGCCCGAACACGATGCGCCCGCCGAAATGCCGCGCCGACGAAACGGCCGGAACCGAGTCGAACAGGGTCTCGACATTCTCGAGGCCGGCAGCCCCCAAGCGCGCGCGTGCCAAACGCGTCAAGGCGCCGCTGCCGACCGGGGCGGCGTAGCTGAAATAGAGCAGGCGGTTCGTCGCGAAATCCGGATGCAATGCCAAATCGAACAGACCGCCTTGGCCGCGTGCCCACACCTCCGGCACGCCCGCAAGCGGGTTCGGCTGCAAGCTACCGTTTTCGACGATGCGCAAACGTCCCGGCCGCTCGGTCACGAGCAATCGGCCGTCGGGCAGCAGCGCCAGCGCCCACGGATTCTCAAGCCCCTCGGCCATCCGCACCAAGCGATAGGTCGCCTTCTCGCTCTGGACTTGTGCGGCCAACGGCGACGAAAGGAATGTCGCAACAACGGCCAGAATCGCAGATGTCCGATTCATCGTTCCTCCCATTTACTTACAAAAAGGTGCGGGGCTACCCTAGCAGGCGAATTGGCTCTGGAGCATTTTGGTTTACCGAGAGTTATCAGATTCGTAGTAGAGAACCGACCTCTTAAAAAAGCTATTCGGAGAGCACGAGCAAATGGTTGGTTTCTTTTTCGGCGCCGCAAAACGCGACAACGCGGCGAAGCTTGCGGCAGTGGATGCGGCACTAGCCTTCATCGAGTTCAATCCGGACGGAAACATTCTCACGGCGAACGCGAATTTTCTGGCGGCGGTCGGCTATGCGCGCGAAGAAATCGTGGGCAAACATCATTCGATCTTCGTGCTGCCGAGCGAGCGCGACAGCGACGGCTATCGCAGCTTTTGGGCAAAGCTCAAGAGCGGCGAACCCTCGCAGGGCGAAATCTGCCGACTTGCCAAAGGGGGGCGGGAGCTCTGGCTGAGTGCGAGTTATCTGCCGGTTCGCGATTCGGCCGGCGCCGTCTACAAGGTGGTAAAAATCGCGTCGGACGTTACCGCGCACAAATTGCGCGACGCCGAACGCGTTGGACAACTTGAAGCCCTCGGTCGCTCGCAAGCCGTCATTGCCTTCGATCTGAAGGGTAACATTCTCGACGCCAACCGCAATTTTCTCGACGCATTGGGCTATGCGCAGGCGGACATCGTCGGTCGCCATCATTCGATCTTCGTCGATCCGACCGAACGCCAATCGACTGAATATCGTGCGATGTGGGAAAAGCTCGGGCGCGGCGAATTCGTTTCGGGCGAATTCAGACGCATTCAAAAAAGCGGGCGCGAGATCTGGATTCAGGCGAGCTACAACCCGATCTTCGACATGGCGGGCCGCCCCATCAAGGTCGTCAAATTCGCATCCGACACAACCGCGCAAGTTGTCGCCCGGCGCAACGCCGAGCGCGCCCGCGACGTCATCGACACGAGCCTTGGCGAGGTGGACAGCGCGATCAGCGACGCAAGCTCCCAGTCGCGCGCGGCGGCAGCGGCGTCGCGCATGACGGCCGACAATGTCCAGGCCGTTGCGGCCGGTGCGGAGGAACTCGATGCGTCGGTTCGCGAGATATCCCAAAGCATGTCGCGTTCGCGCGGCGAGACAGACGGCGCTTACGATCGTGCGGTCGAGGCCGACCGCGCCACGCAGCGACTGTCGAGCGCGGTGCAGTCGATGGGCGGCATCGTCCAGCTCATCCAAAACATCGCAGGCCAGATCAATCTGTTGGCGCTCAACGCCACGATCGAATCGGCGCGGGCAGGGGATGCGGGCAAGGGTTTTGCCGTCGTCGCCAACGAGGTCAAGAATCTGGCGCGGCAGGCAGCCGATGCGACCCATCAGATCACCAAAGAAATCAACGATACCCAGAAGGTAACCGTGGAAGTTGTGGGTGGGCTTTCGGCGATCCGCAAATCGATCGAATCGGTGCGTGAATACGTCACAAGCACGGCCGCCGCGGTCGAAGAGCAAAGTGCGGTGACGCGCGAGATGTCGTCGAATATGCGTGTGGCCGCAGATTCCGTTCAGTCAATCACGAAAAACGTCGAACGCATTGCTGCGGCGACGCAGCTTGCCGACGAGTCGACCAAACGCGTACGCAACGCCGCCCTATCGGCAAACTGAAGCCCTGTCTGCGCCTGCCTCAGATCGCCCGTCTCATCCGGCGTCGCCCCTGTCGGGAACGTTGCCGACGAGGAAATGGCGCGCTTGGCCGGTTGCGTCGGCCAGCGGCAGGACGATGCGGCTCCAGCAGACGACGCCCATGCTTGCGGGCGGCACATGGCGCGTGAAAAGCGGAATCTTGCGCTGCGCGCACGCCCGGTAGCACACGCGAAAGAGGAGGCCGATCGCCGGATGGGTCGGCACGTCGCGGGTGCGCTTGCCGGTCAGATCGAAGCCGGCGCGCTCGGCAATCCGCGACCCGTAGAGGCGATAGCGATAGTCGTCGGCGGCTTCGTCGGCTTCGAGCAGCATGACGTTGCCGAGTGCGGGGCGCATTTCGAGCGGGTCGATCGCATCGTAGCGCGCAAGCGCGCCCATTTTGGGCAAGCGAAGCCAATAGTCGTGCAGAAACGCAAGCTCGGGCACGTCGAGCGTGCCAGCGACCGGCGTCCAGCGCAGCACCAGGCCTTCGAAGCCGTACGATTCGAGATAGCGCACGAGCGGGCCGAATTCGTCCGCGATCGCCGCTTCCGCGAGTGCGGCTTCGGCGTTCATTGCTCGATGCCCCAGGCCGACAGCAGCCGGTAGCGTTTGGTGTCCATCTGGTCGAGCAGTTCGCGGCCTTCCGCACCGCCGTCGCCGATCATGTTTTCGCGCGCGATCAGCTGCAGTGCGCCGATATTGGCCTGCAGCACGGTCTTGAGTTCGGGCGCGCGCAGATTGCGGCGCGAAAACTCCTGGCGGATCGGGCGCAGCAATTCGCACAGCACGTCGGCAAGATCGGTCGCGAGCGTATAGTCGAACGATCCCGCCTGGCCTTTGAGGTCGTGCGCCTTCTTGAACATTTCGTTCCAGATGTCGCGATTGTCCCAGTCGCTGGACAGCAACAGGCCCATGCCGCGCGCCAGATCGTCGCAATCCAGGCGCAGCACGTCGCGATAGGCGTCGGCAAGATGCGAAAGGCTGCTCGTGGCGGCGACGATGGCTTTGGCGGCCGCGCGCGGTTCGGCGGGCGAAACGTTTTTGGCGCGCTGGATGATGGTTTCGAGCCGTGCCCAAAGCTGCGAGGCGCTGACGGGCTTGACGACGTAGGCATCGACGCCCGCACTGCGCGCATCGAGCACGTGGCGCATCTCCTTCTGCGCGGTCAGCATCAGGATCGGCAGTGCGCGCAGTGCTGCGACCGGGTGCTTGCGCACCTCCTGGACGAAGGCAAGCCCGTCCATCGGCGCCATCAGCCAGTCGCAGATCGCGACGTCGAATGTCTGCCCCGCCAGCTTGTCGAGCGCGTCCGCACCGTCGACCGCAGGCACAATCTGGGTCACGCCGAAACCGTTCAGCATCGACTTGAGTATCGAACGCATCTGCTGATTGTCGTCGACGACGAGGACGCTCAGTTCGGACGGGCTGTAGGCGACCGTGTCGGCCATGGATCAGCTGCCTTCCGTCGCGTTGCGAAGCTCGGCGGCCAACCCGGCCAGGCCCTTGCGCGCGGCCGCACTTGCGGGCGTGTTTGCCGCAGGTCGCGCGTGGGCGGGCTTGGACGCGGCACCGGTCGCACGCTGCAGGGCTGCAGCCAATTCGGCGCTGCGGATCGGCTTGGCGATGTAGTCGTTCATGCCGGCTTCGAGATATTTTTCGCGGTCGCCGCGCATCGCGTTGGCCGTCTGGGCGACGATCGGCACGGCGTTGTAGGGGGGCGGCAGGGTGCGGATCCAGCGCGTTGCTTCGATCCCGTCGATCTCCGGCATCTGCGCGTCCATCAGCAGCGCGTCGAAACGTTTTGTCCGCGCCATGGCGATCGCTTCGGCGCCGTCGCGCGCGAAGGTGCAGCGATGGCCCATGCGCATAAGCAATTCGCCCACGACGATGCGGTTGACTTCGTTGTCTTCGGCGACCAGCACGTCGAGTTCGCGGAAGGCTTCGTGCGCAGCCCCCGCGATGCCTGCAAGCTGCGGCGCCTCGGGCACGGCAAGCACGAGGGGCAGGCGCAACTCGAACACGGAGCCGCGCCCCAGGCTCGACCGCACGGCGATGTCGCCGCCCATCAGCAGCGCAAGTTCGCGCGAAATCGCGAGCCCCAGGCCCGATCCGCCGAAGCGGCGCGCGATCGACGCATCGGCTTGGTTGAACCGGCCGAACAGATGGTCGAGCGCCTCTTGTGCGATGCCGATGCCGGTGTCGGCTATGGACACGACAAGCATCGGGTTGGCGCTTGGCGGCGCTTCGACGTCGAGCCGCAGATCGATGCGGCCGCGCTCCGTGAATTTCACGGCATTGCCGATCAGATTGAGCAGCACCTGGCGAAAGCGCGTTGGGTCCCCCGCCAGCGGTGCCGGGAGATCGGGGGCCACATCCACGCTCACGGCAAGCCCTTTGCTTTCGGCGGCAACCGCCAGCAGGGCGACCGTCTGTTTGAGGATTTCGGCCGGGTCGAACGGCACGGTTTCGATCGCCATGTCGCCCGCTTCGAGGCGCGAATAGTCGAGGATCGCGTCGATGATGCCGAGCAGGTCGCTGGCCGATCGGCTCGCCACTTCGACGTAGCTGCGTTGGCGCGCATCGAGCGGCGTGCCGGCCAAAAGCTCGACCATGCCGAGCACGCCGTTCATCGGCGTGCGGATTTCGTGGCTCATGGTCGCGAGGAACCGCGATTTGGCGATATTCGCCTTTTCCGCCGCCACTTTTGCGCGCTCGGCATCGGTGCGCAAAGTCTCGATGTCGGTGAGGTCCAGCACGGTTGCGAAGATGCGCTCGATCGTGCCGTCGGCATGCCGGTCGATGCGGAAATCTTCGCGCACATAGCGCGTCTCGCCGTCGGCGAGGCTGATGCGGTAGAGCCGCCGCCCCACCTGTTTGGGACTTTCCAGCAAGTCGATGCGTTTGGCGCGGTCTTCGGGATGCAGGGCGGCGAGGAAGTTTTCGAAGTTGGGTTCGATTTCCAGACCGATGCCCCAGATTTGACGCGTGCGCGGCGACCAATATTGCTCGCCGCTGCGCGTGTCGAAATCCCACCAGCCCATGGCGGCAGTTTCGAGAGCCAGTTCCAGGCGCTCGCGGGTTTTCTCGAGTTCATCGAGCAGCCCTGTTTGGGCGACGACGGACAGGCGCAGCTGGCGATCGGCCTCGATTTGCGAGCCGATCTCGCGCGCCGTACCGCGATAGCCTTCGAATGCGCCGTCGGCCGCGTAGCGCGGCTTGCCCGACATCGAAATCCAATAGCCGGCGACGCCGGCCGCCTTCAGGCGGAACACGAGGTCGGCGAACGGCTCCCGGCGCTCGACTGCCTCGATATGCGCGCCGAACGCCGGATCGCGCGTCCACTCGCCGTCGAACATGTCCCAGCGCGATCTGCCGATCTGGGACGCAGGCTCGATGCCGATGCGGCGTATGCCGTCCGACAAAAACGTGTGGCGATGGGCCGCATCGGTCTCCCAAAACCAATCCGACGACAGATCGGCAAAATCGCCGAGGCGCGGTTCGGCTGATGCCTGCGGCTGCGTTTGCGCCGCCTCGAGGCGGCGATAGGTTTGGCTGACGATCTCGCAAAGCCGCGCCACGTCGATCGCGCCGTCGCGCGCGATTTCTTGCAGCTGCTGGGCGAGCAGGGGATGTTGGTCCGCCATCAAATTCCGCCGACCGCCGTTGCGCAGGCGATCCGTTTTTCGGCATTTTTGCGCGCGCAGACGCGATGCGGCTGCCGTATGCTTCGAAAACAGTCGATCATGTCTGCGCCTCGTCGTCTCGTGCGTCGAATGAATGGCGAGTATATCGAGCAGAGGCTGCGGCGTCACCGCTGCGGTACTGCCGAAAATTTTGCGGCAGAACGCATTTTGTTCCGTCATCAAGACAAAGGGCCCCGCGATGTGCGGGGCCCTTGGCCGACTTCTTGCCCCGTCTGCGACGGGGACCTGCTTGCGAACTAGCGGAACAGACCCAACAGCACCGAGGGCTGCTGGTTTGCGATGGACAGCGACTGGATGCCGAGCTGCTGGCGAACCTGTTGCGCCTGCACGACGGCCGACGCTTTGCCGATATCGGCATCGACGATGGCGCCGAGACCGGTCGTGGTAGCGTCCACGATCGCGTTCACGAAGCTCGACTGCAGCATGAGCGTTCGCGTTTCGGCAGCGTTGGCGCCGAGCGAGGTGGCAACCGCCTGCTGGAACGTCGACAGGTTGTTGAGGCCCGCCGCCGCATCCGAGGCCGTCGCGACGATGTTGCCGGTTGCTGCGAAGGCGTTGAACGCGGCATCGACCGAAGATTGCGAGGTGATCGTGAGCACGGTCGCGTTGGTGTCGGCGAGGAACGTTTTTGCGGTCGAACCGGCCGAGAGCAGGTTCGTGCCGTTGTAGCTTGCCTGGCTGATGAAGTTGGCGACCTGCGAGGTCAGCGCGTTGAAGTCGGCCGTGTAGATCGAACGCTGGTTGGCGCTGATCGACCCGTCGGCGAGCTGCGTGATTTTGGCCTGCAGGTTGCCGATCAGATTCGATACGTTCGTCAAAGCTGCCTGCGTCACGGTGCCGATGCCGACACCGCTGGCAAGCGAAGCTTGGATGGCGCTGTAGGCTTGCAGGTTGCCGCGAATGCCTTGTGCCACCGAGAAGGTCGATGCGTCGTCGGCCGCGTCGGCAACGCGATAGCCCGTCTGGACCTGCTTGGATGCGACGTTGAGCGCGTTTTGCGTCGTGCGCAACGAGGCGAGGGCCGTATAGGCGCCGATATTGGTGTTTACGGAGTTCGACATATTGAGGTCCCTTTCTGGTTGATCGCTCCGACTTCTGTCGAAGCTTCGCGCTTATGTTGCAAGCTGCCGGGATTGCTCCGACGGCTGGCGGTGGCGTCTCCACGCCCATAAACGGATCGCAGTTTAAGTATACGGATTTTTAATGAACACGCAAGTATCTGATATTAATTGAGAAAAACTTTATTTAATAAATATTAGGCCTAATATTTCCTTAAAACAAAATATAATTTTACGCAATAATCCACGCAACGCTTTGCGAAAGCGCCGCGACAGTAGAAATGTAGAGCAACTTAAGGTGAGAGACGCAAAACAAGCGAGGACGGTCCGAAGACCGTCCTCGCCGTTGCGTTTGGATTGCGCGTCCGAAGACGCGGGAAGTTAGCGGAACAGACCCAGCAGAACCGAGGGCTGCTGGTTGGCGATCGACAGCGACTGGATGCCGAGCTGCTGGCGAACCTGCAGCGCCTGCACCGAAGCCGAAGCCTTGCCGATGTCGGCGTCGACGATGGC
>VYKU01000102.1_pt1 | contig 29034 bp, 24 predicted proteins | sample 5114491 | NCBI WGS metagenome assembly VYKU01 (sample SAMN12291796, study PRJNA351875) | freshwater metagenome | isolation source: freshwater lake | place: USA: Michigan, Gull Lake | collected 2011-07-05 | reverse complement strand
GTGCCATGCCGCGCCGCCGGCTGTCTCTGTCTACGCTGGCACGACCCGCCGGGGCGGGGTGAGCACTGCCACCCATGTCCTGACACAGTGTTACCTATGTCCCAGGTCTGTACAGGCAGGGGCAGGGGTGGAGTTGGCCACTTCGAACGCACAACACTCAGCCGTTATCCATATGACACGCCCCGCCCTCACCTCAGCACAGGCTGCACGCTCGCATCGGCCCGCTGCTGGTTCTGCCACAGCGTGCTGATCCGCTCGATCCGCCGCTGCCACATACCCACCTCGTCCTCGGCGATCTCCTGCTGCGTGTTATCCCGGAAAACAATCGCCCAATACGCCTCACCCTGCGGCCCCTTCCGCGCCTCGGTCCCCTTCATGCTCTCGTTGCCGATGAAGTCAAACAACCCCCCCAGAATCCCGATCGCTTGCTGCGCATGGTTCCGCCCCACCGCGCTCCGCCGGAACTGCTGCACCTTCGCCCCCAGCAGCCGAGTGTCCGGGTCGCTCTGGAACGCCGACAACTCCGCCCGCGTTGTAACCACGGCCGCCTGCAACTCCGTCTTTACCTGCTCCAGGCCCGTGATCTGCGTCGTCATCTGCTCCACCTTCGCCGCGTGCGCCACGGCCTGCTCCTTGAGCCTGCTCTCCAGCCCCGCCACTTGCCCCTGCAGGTCCTTGATCAGGCTCCTGGCGCTGCCAAGCTCACTCTCGGCCTTGCTCAACGCGCCGCTCAACTGCGTGTTCTGCACCTGCAAAGCCCCCGCCGTCTTCTTCGTCGCCTCCAGCTCCAGGCTGATCTGCTCGGCACGCTGCTGCAACTCGGCCACCTTCCCCACCGCCACCTTCAAATCCGCCCCCGCGCCCCCCAGCGACACGTTCAACGCCTCCGCCTCCACATGCACGGCCTTGAGCTGCGTGTCCAGCACGCCAACCGTCTCGCTCAACTTGCTCTTCTGCAACTCGATCATGTTCAACTGCAACTCCGCCGCGCTCACCTTCCCCTTGAGCGTGCCGATCTCACCCTTGGCCGACGCCAACTCCGCCCGCGTCGTCCCGAGCTTGTTGTACAAATACCCCGCCGCGAGCCCCAGCGGCAAGGCAACCAGTCCAACCAACAGAATCGTGCGAGTGGTGCTAGACATCAAAAACCTCCTGTAATGCGCCACTGGGTTCGTCGGCCCATCACCGCAGATTCATTGAAAAGCAAGGCCCACTTTGCCCGTGCGCAAACCCCGTAACGATCAAAGACCAAACAACTACCCGCCACCACCCCCCAAACCCCATCCACCTATCCTCCCCCATGCCTCTTACACGCGACCAGCTCGCCATGCGTGCCGCACGCGAACTCCGCGACGGCTTCATCGTCAACCTCGGCATCGGCATCCCCACACTCGTCGCCAACTACATCCCCAAGGGCGTCGATGTCTGGCTCCAATCCGAGAACGGCCTGCTCGGCATCGGCCCCTTCCCCGACGAGCACGCCGTCGACCCCGACCTCATCAACGCCGGCAAACAGACCATCACCGCCAGGCCCGGCGCATCCTTCTTCTCCTCCAGCGATTCCTTCGCCATGATCCGTGGCGGGCACGTTGATATCTCCATCCTCGGCGCAATGCAAGTCAGCCAGCACGCCGACATCGCCAACTGGATGGTCCCCGGCAAACTCGTCAAGGGAATGGGCGGCGCCATGGACCTCGTCGCGGGCGTCAAACGCGTCGTCGTAACCATGGAGCACGTCGCCAAGGGCGACGCGCACAAGTTCGTACCCACATGCACCCTCCCCCTCACCGGCAAGGCCTGCGTCGATATGCTCATCACCGACCTGGCCGTCTTCCAGTGGGACAAACAACGCGCAAAGTTCATCCTCACCGAACTCGCACCCGGCGCAACCGTTGACGAAGTAACAGCCAAAACAGGCGCGGCGTTCGACACCACACCCAACCTCCAGACGATCACGGTCTAAACCCACACCCCGATGCCCTGGTTCGACGCCCATCTGGACCTGGCCTACCTCGCCCAGCGCGGGCGCGACATGCACGCCACCACCCACGATATCAACGCCGGGCGCGCACAAGCCGGCGCACACACACCCGCCGGCGTTACCCTCGCCGACCTCGCCAGCGCAGGCGTCGCCGGCGCACTGGGCACGATCTTCACCGAGGCCGTCCCCCCCTCGGCCACACACCTTGAACCCCAGCAATACCGCGCCGGCGACTGGAATGCCGCACGAAACGCCGGCCTCTGGCAACTGCACTGGTACACCCAAAACGCCAGCAAACTCCCGCCCAACCTCGGCATCCTCATCGAGTGCGCCGATGTCGTCGCCGGCGTCGACGACCTCCCCCTCTGGCACGACCAAGGCGTCGTCGCCCTCGGCCTGACCTGGGTCGGTCAAGGCCGATATGCCGGCGGCAACGCCACACAGACAGGACTGACCACCGAAGGCCTCGATCTGGTCCGCCACATCGACGCCCTCGGCATCGTCCACGATGCCTCCCACCTCTCCGACGCCTCCTTCTGGCAACTCTGCAACGCCACCACACGCACCATCATCGCCACCCACAGCAACTGCCGATTCCTCCTCGGCGGCGGCGCAACGGGCGAAAACCAACGCCACCTCAGCGACGAGCAAATCCGCGAGATCGCACGCCGCGACGGTGTCATCGGCCTCAACCTCTTCTCCGCCTTCCTCGACCCCGACAAGCGACAACTCGGCCGCGCCACCATCGCCGACTGCACACGCCACATCGAGCACGTCTGCACCATCACCGACTCACGCAGGCATGTCGCCCTCGGCAGCGACACCGACGGCGGCTTCCCCGCCGACCGCCTCCCACAAGGTATCAACTCACCCGCAGACTGGCACATACTCACCGAAGCGCTCGCCGCAAACGGCTGGTCCGACGCCGACCTCGAAGGCTTCCAGTCAGCAAACTGGGCACGCGTATTACATCTCTCCTAACCCCTCCCCCGAGGGCAGGGGTGGGGGTGGGGGTGACCACTTCGTACACGCGACTATTCGTGATGATCTAATTGCCCTCACTCTAATCACCGCACGCTTTACAGCGTCGCGCGATACACAAGCCTCGTCTTACTCGGCAAGTGCCCGTGCTCGTCGAAGATCACCAGCTCATTGCCATCCCCCGCCTTCAAGGCTACAGGCGGGATCAACAACTCCGTCTGCGGCCCCACCGGCTTGCCGTCCTGCGTCGCCGTGAAGTAACGACCGATGTGCTTGCCGTTGACGTACACCTGCCCCTTGGAAAGCCCCGTAGTCGCAAAGAACAACGGCGTCCCCGGGTGCGAGCACGCAAAGACGCTCTTGAACCACTCCGGCCCCTTGCCGTGCGCGTGCCCACGCAGCGGGTGGAACGCCTCGTCCCCCGGCCGCTCCCACTTGGCAAACGCCCACTCCCCCTTGCCCGTCAGGTTCTCCACGCAGTCGAGCAGCTCCACGCTCTCAACGATCGTCTTGAACGATCCGCTCGCATCACCCAGCACCGCCAGCTCGATGCTGTTCGTCGCACGTTGCAGGCTCTCCTCGGCAATAAACACGTCCCCCGGGCCGCTCCCATCGATATACTTAACAACCGCGCCGTTGACCAGCAGCAACCCCCGGAAGACACCCGCGGCAATCCGCACCAGCAGCGGGCCTTTGCGCTTGCTCACCGACCACGTCGGGCGCAACGCGTCCGTCAGGTCCGCGTCATGAACACCCGGGGCAAACGCAACGTGCTGCAGCACGTTGACCTTGGTGCTCTGCGCCAGCGCAGGCTTGCCGATGCCACGCGCCGCGGCAACCTCCCACGCGTGCCCCACGCACCCCTTGTGGTCGATCATGTGCGAGCCGCCCCCAAAACGCCCCAGATTCTCCGCCAAAATCACCAGCGTCTGGTCCTTCCTCTTCAGCGCCACCGAAAGCGTCAACGCAGCCCCAGGACCACGCCCAAGAATCCCCGCCGCCTTGCCGTCGGTGTAAAAGTGCAGCCGGTCCCCCCCGTGCGGCCAGGCCACATCCATCCGCCCCGACGCGCCCTGATGGCCCGTGATCCGGTACCACCCATACCCATACGCCGCGCCAACGTTCGCCAGCTCCGACGGCCCGTTGATCCCCGCATACCGCGCACTCTGCCCAGTCAAATAGTCGCTCAGATCTGTCCCCGTCCAGTTGTGCAGCTCGATCGGCTTGGGCTGCTTGCTCCGCTCGGCTACCAGCACCGGCGGACGCACAGAGGGCCCCGACACCGCCGGCACGCCCTTCAACTCAGCGGTCCCCTTCTTGCCCGCAGGTGCCTTCATCGGCTTCTTGCCCTTGCTCACCGGCACCTCGACAATCGGTGGCGGCGGGGGCGGCAGAACCACCGGCAACTTGTCCCCCACCTTGCTGTGAACCACCTCACCATTGCCGTGCAGACGGATCACCACGTCCTTGGCATCGCCCACCACCGGGCCCCCCTCCGCAGACACACCCACCGCGTGCACATACACCACATCATCACCCACGTGGATCAACCCCAACTGCTCCCGCGTCGCGATCACCACGATGATGTTCTCATGCTCAAAGATCAACGGCTCAGCCCCCGTTGGAACCTCCACATCCAGCGGCGCACCGTTGATCGATAACCTCGCCGGCGTCCCCGCCTGCCCAAAGCAGACAAACACGCGCCCAACCAGCGCAAACGCCGAGAGGTTGCAATAATCCAGCTGCGAACGCCCGTGCAGACGCGTCTGAAGCAGGCACCACGCCGCCGGGGCACCACCAAGGTACACCGGCAACTGCGTCCCGTTGCTCAGCAGCAGCGTCGCCGGCTCATCACCCACACCCTCGCCGGCGAAGATAAACGCCACCGACCCCTGCGACCCCGATGCATGCATCACCGCGTGCGAACGCGAACCCTTCCCCTTGCCACCACCACGCGCAGGCAGCGACGGGTGCAGCCCCACCGCGTACGCCTTCGGGTCCAGGTGCGAGAGAATCCTACCAAACCGCGACGCGAACGTCGCCACCACACGCACAGGCTCGTACAACGAGGTCTTCCGACCCGCCGCATCGAGCATCGACCCATGGTCCGCCGCTGTCGTCGCCCACCGGTCAAGCCCACCCGTCAAACGCCCGGCCGAGAACGCAAAGTTCGTCCCCCCAGCAAACGGCTCGACGTTGAACTGCCCACCTCCGGCCAGCACCTCCACCAGCCGACGCTCCATCCCCGCCGCATCCACCACCGCGGGCAACGGTTCACCCCACGCCGGGTGCGCCGCGGCGGCAAACTTGCTCACCAGCCTCGGCTGCTCCGGCCGAACCGTCGCCAGCTGACGCATCGTCCCCAGCAGGTCCTCGCTGCCCACCCACGTATCCACCTCACCCTCGCAACCCTGCCACAGGTTGTTGGCGTTGATCACAGGCACCTCAAAGCCCGACTCGTGAATATACCGGTTCAACTCCCCAAGGTAACTCCCACCCTTGGCCTGGTTCCCGCACGTCCACTCGTGCTCGCTCTGCACCAGAATAATCGGCCCACCAACACTGTCCCCAGCCTGCTGCGGCACCGTTACCTGCAAGTCCCGCACCTGCTTGGCCACCGCACCAAAGAACCGCGACGCCGCCTCCAGATACACCTGGCTCGCCGCACGCAAACTCGTCAAGTCCTTCAGACCCAACGCCCACGGCGGAATCCCCCCAAGGTCATACCCCTCTCCCACAAACGGCCCCACTCGCAAAATGCACCGCAGACCATGCTGGGCCAGGAGCTGGATAAACCCGCGAATGTCGTTGTCCCCCGAAAAGTCATACACCCCAGGCCGAGGCTCATGCCTGGCCCAAACCAACGGTAGCGTGACCGTGTTCAGCCCCGCATGCTTCGCCCCGGCGATCCGCGACAACCACTGGTCCCGCGTCAGACGGGCCGAATGGATCGTCCCCCCGACCACCCAGGTCCGCTTGCCGTCGATCAGAAAAGACTGCCCGTCAAAGGTAATAGAAGGCATCACGGCTCCCGCAGCCAATAGGCACGCCCCAACTGACCGGCCAACCCGTCGGCACACGCGACCGGAAAGGCCCCAAGTACAGGGCGAAAACCGAACGGCATACGAACCCCGCTCCATCCAGCGCCAAGTCCGCACGCCAACATGGCTTCCATGCCAAGGGGGCAACAATAGGAACCTCTCACCCAATCCTCAATCCAAACCACCCTTTGTACCCCAAAGCCATGCAAATACTCCCCCAAACACCGACCACAACCCGGCAGCAGTTGCCAGTATTGAGTGCTTTGATGGGTACTTGTTAGTATTTGCAGTCTAGAGGTGCGGGGCTACGCCCTTGGCTTGCCCTGGCGCTCGGCGTCGGCCAAGCGCAAAACGTGCGCATATTGCGCAACGCACGCATCGATCGTGTAGTTCTGCTCAAAGACTTTCCGAGCCTTCTCACCCTGACGGGCGCACCCCTGCGGGTCCCCCATCATCCCCCGAATACCCTCGGCCAGGCCCGCCCCATCACCAAGGGAGAACCACCTTCCAAGGTCATGGGCCTCCACCAGGTCCCGCAACTCGCTCTGCGCCTCGCTCAGCGCGATGATCGGCTTGCCCACAGCCAGCGACGAATACAGCTTGCTCGGGAAACTGATCCCCTCAATCCCCCTGGCGATCGTTACCAGCGATGCGTCGCAACTGTTCAGGCTGTCGTTGAGCTGATCGAACGGCACATAGTTGTGCATCACCGTGTTGGTCAGACCCCGCCTGGCGATCTCCCCGGCGATCCAGGCCCGACGCCCACCCGAGCCGACGAAGACCAGCCGAAAGTTCTCACCCCTAAGCCGCTCGGCCGCGTCCAGCACCGTATCAAAGTCGTAGTACAACCCCATGTTGCCCGAGTAGAGCAGCGTGAACGGCTCCAATAGCCCCTGCGTCCGTGCCGTGCTGCACTCACCCTTGGGACGCGGGTAGAGCAACTTCCCATCCGCCCAGTTGGGCACCACATGCACACGCGCCGGGTCGATCCCGTACGTCTGGCACACCAGACGCTTGGCCGCCTGGCACAGCACGATCGTCTGGCTCGCACGCCGGTACGTCAACTTGTTCATCGCGTGCCACACGCGGTCGATCAGACCCCCGGCCTTGAAGGTCCCAACCCACACGGCTATCTGCGGGTAGGCGTCGTGCAGCAGCAGCACATAGTTGTGCCGGCGCACCAACGACACGAACGCCCCGATAATCCCCAAGAACGGCGGGTTGGTCGTGTACAGGTGCACGTCCTCGCGGCTTGAGCCCAGCAGCATCCGCACCTGCAACGGGACGATAAAGGTCAAAAAGTTGATCACCCGCCCGACGATCCGGTCTTTGCTCAGCCGCGTGGTGCGGACGCGCCGCACGGCCACACCCTCGGCAACCTCACGCGCGGGGGCTTTCTGCCAGGTCTCCGGGGGGCCATAACTCGGCTGGGTGGTGATCACCGACACCGCAAAGCCGCGCCTGGCCAGGTCCGTCGCCAGACCGTGGAGCAGATGCCCGGTGCTGGACACATCGGGGTGGTAGTATTGGTTGAGGATAACCACCCCAGGAGCATCCTGACCGGAGAGGGCGGGTGCGTCGGTCAGTTGGTGGGTCTGGTCGGGGGGCATAAGGTGCGCCAAGCCTATATCGCTTTACCCGGCACTGCACTAGAGACGACAAAGAGTTTTTACGCTACCCAAACCATGCCCTCACCCCTGCCTGAGCTCCGCGGCGCGTATCAAGGCCCGAGGCCCTCGGCATCGGTGGTCATCTTGACACTTAACGAGCGGCCCAACATCGACGCCTGCCTCGCCAGCTGCACATGGTCCGACGACGTACACGTCCTGGACTCCGGCAGCACCGACGGCACCTGCCAGCGCGCCCAAGAACTGGGAGCAAAGGTCTGGCACAACCCCTTCGCCGGCTTCGGGGCTCAGCGCAACTGGGCGATCGACAACATCCCCCTCAAGCACGACTGGGTCTTCCACCTCGACGCCGACGAACGCTTCACGCTCCCCTTGGTCCAGGAGATGGACCAAGCGATCCGCGCCGCCACGCCCCACTCGGGGTTCTATGTCCCCAACCAGATGATCCTCCTGGGCCAGTGGATCAAGCGTAGCAGCGGCTACCCGGCCTATCAGGTCCGGTTCTTCCACAAAGGCCGCCTCCGCTTTACCGACAGCGGCCACGGCCAGCGCGAGGCGACGACCGGTACCCTCGACAAACTCACCACCCCGTACGTTCACCACAACTTCAGCAAGGGCCTGGCCGAGTGGCTTGAGAGGCACAACCGCTACAGCACCAAAGAGGCCCAGCAGATCATCGAGGAACTCAGCCAACCCCTCGGCCTGGGCACCATGCTCCGCGGCCTGCTCGGCGGGGGCATGCAACGCAGGCGCACGCTCAAAAGGCTCTTTGCACGCATGCCCATGCGATCGACGATTCGGTTCTGCTTTGCCCTGATCGTCCAAGGCGGGATTCTCGACGGCCGGGCAGGGTTGGCCTATGCCCGGCTGCTAGCGATCTACGAGCAGATGATCGCCGTCAAGGTGCGGGAGGGAAGGCAAGGGCGGCGAAAAGACTAGGTGGCAGGGGTGCAAAGTGGCCAAGTGGCCAAGTGGCAAAGGTACATAGTGGCAAAGCATGTTGGCTCTCACACGCTGTCACTTTGTAACTTTGCCACTCTGTAACTTTGCCTCTCGCCTGCCCCACTTGCCAAGCCCGCGCACTATTGGTTCCCCGCCACGCTGCCCGGCTCATCCACCGCTGCCGCGACCACCTCGGCCGGCTCCGGGAACCGGGCCTGCTCCATCTCCAGCACCCATTCCTCCAGCGGCTCGTGCTTGTACAAGTCCAGCTCATGCCGGCGGCCCTGCTCGGTGACGATCGTTACAAAGAACTTGTGCCAACGGCGCTTGTCAAACTCCGCGATCTCCCCCGGCACCAGCGACACCCCGCTCGGCAGCGTCAGCCGGCGCGACCCCGGCTCCCACCTATACACCTGCCCCTTGGTCCGGAAGAACCCCACCAGCACCCACGCAGCCCCCGCAAAGCCTACTGCTGTTATCACCCACTGAAAAGGAATGTCCCACGCGTTGAGCGGGTTGGGCTTCTCCTTGCTCGTCCACTCCTTCCGCAGGCGTTCCAGTTCCCCGGCTGGATTGGCAAAGGTCGTCTGCTCGGGCGTCAGCATCCCCACACGCGAAAGAGACTGCAGCCACTCGAGCTTGACGCGGTCAAGATCGCTCCCCGAAGAGGCCTCGCGCAGTTGGGCATACCTGGCCACGGGATCGGGGATGCTGGCATCACCCAGACGCCGGTCGCGCTCGCTCTGCTGCAAGTAGGCAAACCGCCGGTACTCCGCGTCGGTGCGCCCGCGCGTTGGGTAGAGCCACACCGCGTCGTACAACCCCCACACCCCCAGCACAAAGAAGATCGACAGGAAGATCACCGTCTTACGCACCCACCGCCTGGCCAAAGTGGTACGGGTGATCTGGCTGCTTGCAGGCACGGCTTGATCGGCAGGTGTGGCCTCGGGCATCGGGCAGACTCCTTAGGGCGGGCCCGCGGTGGGCACCTCGGTGCGATGGAGTGTATCGGCCCGCACGGGCCTTCTGTCGTCCCCGGCGGGGCAATACTTACGCCTATGGCCATCCTCCTTGGCGTCAACATCGACCACGTAGCCACCCTCCGGCAGGCCCGCCTCGGCGACGAGCCAGACCCCCTCTTTGCCGCCCACGAAGCCCACCTCGGCGGGGCGGAGATCATCACCGTCCACCTCCGCGAGGACCGCCGGCATATCCAAGAGCACGACGTCCAACGCCTCGCCGGGCACGTCCACGGACGACTCAACCTAGAGATGGGCGCCACCGACGAGATGGTCGCCATCGCCCTCTCCCTCCGCCAGGGGTACCCCGGTCCCCAGATGGTAACGCTCGTGCCCGAGAACCGGCGGGAACTGACAACCGAGGGGGGGCTGGACGTTGCCGGGCAACTCGAAAGGATGCGCGAGGTCATCGCCCGCCTCAAGGCCGCCCCCGGCGGGATGACCGTCGCCGCCTTCATCGAGGCCGACGCCCGGCAGGTGCAGGCCACCGCCCAGGTGGGCTTTGATGCCTGCGAACTGCACACCGGCGCGTATGCCCATGCCTTTGCGCGCGCCGGCGGTGATTTCGCAATCGGCGGGCTGAAGGCAGAGTTTGACCGCCTTGCCGACGCCGCCCACCGCGTGCGGGCCGCAGGCCGGCGGCTGCACGCGGGCCATGCGCTGAACTATTTGAACGTCCGCCCCGTGGCCGGGCTGCCGGGGATGGCCGAGCTGCACATCGGGCACGCGATCATCAGCCGGGGTGTCTTTGTCGGGCTGCGGTCGGCGGTGCGGGAGATGAAGGCATTGATGGGTGGGTGAGCAGGGCAGTCAAACCCACCCCTGCCCCTTCTTTTTGGGGGATTGATTAGTGGGTCATCAGCGCGTTGAAGCGCAGCACCAGGGCCTCGATATTGTGCGTCGGGTCGCCGCGCCCTGATTTGTTCCGGGCGTCGGTCTCGGTGCACTGCAGCAGCAACTCGGCGGTGCTGGCGGGGTTGAGCCTGCGGGCGATGCTGGGCAGTTGGTCCGCCATCTTCCCCCAGATCTTCAGGCGGGCGTTCAGGGCCGAAGGGTTCTCCCCTGCCGCCAGCCCTCGGCACATGCCGTCGAGTTGCCGGGCCAGCGCGAGGCAGGCAATCCCAAGCGCAACGGGGTTGTGCCTGGAGACCTGGAGCATGTCGCGCAGGTAGGCCAGCGAAGTCTGCGGGTCTGGCTGCAGCAGGACCGACTGGAGGGCGAAGAGTTCCTCCTCCCGTGCCGTGCCCGTCAGCTCCGCAACGAGCGTGTGTGTGATCGACGGGAGGTTGCGCGCCAGTGCGGCGATAGCGAGCTTGCCGGCCTCGGAGTCGAGGTGGGCCAGGTCGGTCCCGATGCTCACGATGAGCAGTTCTGCCGCGTCGTCGTCCATCGGCACGGCGTGGGTGGTCCGGGCGCGTTTGAGGACCCATGCAACGGCGGCATCATCGCTCAGGGGCTTGTACTCGGTGATCTCCCCGCCGGCTTCGACGATTGCCTTATCGAGCTTGCCGGGCTTCCAGGTGTTGGCGCGGAGGACGAGCGTGGCCGTCGGTTCCGGTGCGCGGGCATAGGCCTCAAAGAGCTCGCGGGCGGACTTGCTCGGGGGCCTGCGTGTGAGAGTGGGGGGGGCTGGTTCGTCGTCGGCGGCTTTGAGGAGGGCGTCGGCGTTGTCGACGATGACGAGTTTTTGGGATGCGAGCAGGCCCGTCGAGCGGAGCTCATCGAGAATCTCGGCCGGGGGTGTGGTGGAGCCGTCGAAGAGGACGACCTGGATCTGGCCGTGGACTTTGGTGAGTTGTTTACGGAGCTTTTCGGTCAGGCCAAGGGCCTCGAAACGCTCCGGGCCGTGGAAAACAAGGACGGGGGGTATGGGCAAGGGTGTGGCCGGGGGTGGGACGGGCTTTTTGGTGGAGGCCTGGGGCATGGCTGGTGAGTGTAGATGGAAACGGCGGTGTGCGTGGGTGGTTTTTGGGGGTAAATTCCTGATTTTAGGTTTTTGTTATAGTCTTGATTGGGTTTGTTATCAAATGAAAAAAACTGTGCTAACCAGGATTTTTTGGTTGCACGGCAGGGAAACGCGTGTATAGTCTAACCGACTGGCCCGAGTTGCCGGGCGTCTGGAGGAGAAAGAGAGCGTCGGAGGAAGAGAAGAGTTTGGTTGAGGAATACCTGTTGGAGTAGAGGAGAGCTTCATGGCTTCTTTAGTCGCATCTTCCCGAGTGGGAGCAGTTGGTGTCGGCGTATTCGCGGTGCTGGGGCTTACGCACTTGACCGTTGGCACATCTGGAGCGAGCGCTTCGCCGTTGCCCCCTTCGTCGTCGGTCTTCCCGCTGCCTGTCGGTATGGGCACGTCCGGTGGTGTGGTGATCGCGTCGCAGACGCTGGCATTCTCGACCTCGATGTATAGCGGGACGTTGACGAGCCAGGTGATCAGCGGGGATTCGAGCAACACGCTGGGCGGTCTGACGTTTACGTATCTGCTGAGCAACAACGCCAGCAGCACCAGCTCGCTGAGCCGGCTGACGCTCAACGGGTTTACAAATGGTTTTTCAGTGGACGCTTCGTGGTTCGGGTCATCGCCGAGCATCGCGCCGATCGCTGTTGATCGCAACACCACGGGTGTGGTCGGGTTTTCGTTCAACACTATCCTGCCGGGGTTCCTGCCGATCGCGCCAGGGGCATCCAGCACGCTTCTGATCTTGCAGACGGACTCGACAACGTATTTCAACACCCTTGCGAGCGTGATTGATGGGCGGGTTACGCAGGTAGGGTCGTTCGCCCCGGTGCCAACGCCCGGTGTGGCGTCCTTGCTGGGCCTGGGTGGTGTGTTGGCGGTTCGCCGCCGTCGCCGGTGAGAATAATCACCCCCCCGGCGAGAGCCGGGCGGGTGTTTTCTGATTTCTGAGCTGTTCCGGCGTGCGAGAGCGTGCTGGGTCGCTTGTGCCGCGATGGTTGTCGTGGCGTTTGGCTGTGTACGCCGTAAAGGTGTACGCGGTGTAGATCGGTGGAGAGGAGAGCATCGTGAATCGTAATACATTGTGCGCGTCTGTCGTTATTGGTGCTGTTGCTGCGTTGGTCGGGGTTGCGACGGGCGCGCCGTTGCCCCCCGGCTCGACGGTCTTCCCGGTGCCGAGCGTGCCACAGGCTGTCGGTGGGCCGGGCTTTGCGATTTTGGCGCAGGGTTCAACGTCTGTAACCGCCGCGACTTTCTCGGGGACGCTCTACTGGGTCGTTCTTCAGGGCGTCTCCAACAGCCCGCTGCCTGGGCTGACGTTTGGGTACCGCGTGGAGAACAACGCAGTGAGTTCCAACGGGATCGGCCGGCTCACGATCAATGGGTTTGGTGCTACCTCACAGCTGGACGTGGGGTACTACAACGGCGTCAGTGGCACGGTGGCACCCTCGTTTGCGGACCGGGACAGCACGCCCAACGGGGTCGTCGGGTTCCAGTTTGCCTCGTTCTTGCTCGGCGAGATCACCCCCGGCACAAGCAGCGAGGAGCTGATTGTGTTCACGGATGCGACGAGCTGGGTCGTCGGTGAGGCGGCGTTGATCGACGGTTCGGTCGCGACTGTCGCCGTGCCTGCGCTCATCCCCGCGCCGGGCGTGGCGGGCCTCGTTGGTGCCGGTCTGATGCTGGCCGGGCGTCGCCGGCGGTGAGGGATAGTTGCAGATAACCGCACCCCTGCCCAACCCCGCCAGAACGCTCTGGCGAGGGGCTGTGGCTTTGGTGGCACGGGCTTCCAGCCCGCGCGGCAGAGGCACATAACAACAGAGGCACCTGGGCACAGAGTAAGAAGAAATGAGCCAGGGTGCCGAGCACGCGGCCTTGTCTCTTCTGGGTGCTTCTGCGACTGGGTGGCGGTTTTTGTTTGCGGTGCACGCTGGAAGCCTGCACCGCCGTGAACCCCACCACTGCACCTGCTTGCCAGAATGTTCTTGGGCAGGTGCTGATGGCAGGAAAGATCGGCCGGCTACTTCAGCTGCGCAACGCCGCACGCAGGTAGGTGCACGGACCGGCGGTGCTGGTCAGCGTCGTTCCCTCGGCGATCGAGGCGGGGATCAGGCACGTTTGGCCCATGTGCACTGTGATGGGCTCAAATGGGCCTTGCAGCCTCCCCTCCCCCGCGAGCATGATGACCACGGCAGACTGCCCCGCCGGGCCAACGCCGAGGCTTTCACCCGCCCCCGGCGTGAACTCGTCGAGTGTGAAGGCCTCGTTGCAAACGTGCCGCTCGGCACACGACGCCGCGCACTTGCGAGTCGGCGCCGGTGCCGGTGCCAGGTCGATGCACGTCAGGGCGTGCTGGGTGTGCAGCTCGCGCCCTGTGCGCCCCCAGTCATAGAGGCGGAAGGTCGTGTCGCTGGGCGTCTGCACCTCGGCGACGAGCACCCCCTTGCCCAGCGCGTGGCAGGTGCCGCTGGGGAGGTTGTGGCACTCGCCAGCGACAGCCGGCACGGCGACCATCATCTCGGCGATCGTGCCGGCGATGGTCGCCTGGCGCAGGGCCTGCCGCGTGGTGCCCGGCTTGAGGCCTTTGTAGATCACCGCGCCCGGCTGGGCGGCAAGGATGTACCAGCACTCGTGCTTGAGCTTGCACTCTGGGTGTGCAAATGCATACGCAGGCGAAGGGTGCACCTGCACCGAGAGGTTCTCGTTGGCATCGAGAAACTTGACCAGCAGCGGATAGTTCCCCTCGGGCGTGGGCTTGGCGCTGCCGAGCAGCGCGGTGCCCCAGATGTTCATCGCCTCCGCAAGCGTGCGCCCGGCCAGGTCGCCCTGGCGGATCACCGAGCGGACGGGGTTGCCCCCCGCACCGGAAGCGGAGGTCGAAGGCATATCGGCGAGTTCCCAGGATTCGCCGATCGCAGCGTCTGCGGGGATCACCTTGCCCAGTTGCCTGAGGGCCTGGCCACCCCAGACCTTGGGGAACAAGATCGGGTTGAAGAGCAGGGGATAGGGGGTGGGGTTGGGTGTGGTCGTGGGCATTGGTGTGATGATATTGTGGGGGTTGCTGATTAGAGTATCGGCTCTCTTGCTTACCCACGCCACAGGCGCCACAAGAGGCCCAGCACAAGCGCCCCGGCTGGCAGACCCGCGGCAAGCCCCCAGCGCAGGGCCGTCAGTTGTGCGTCGTTCATCGGCGGGATCGTCGGCGAAGAGCTGGAGCTGGCCGTGCGCACCAGTTGGTCGTCTTGCCCGGCCAGCCAGTGCACGCTCGATTCGAGCAGTTGCATGTTGCCTGGGAACAGGACCGCGGTCCGCCCGTCGATCTCCGCCTGCTGCGCCGTCAGCGCATCGAGGAACCACCCGTTGAGCCCGACAACGACGACCCGCTGGGTCCCCGCACCCGGCGGCGGCACCGGCCGCTCCACCGCGGCGGCGATGACGAACCCCTCCGCACCGGCGCGGGCGTCGGCCTTCGCGTCAAAGGCCGGCGCGTTGTCGATCCCGGCATACTCACCCTTGAGCTGCGCAACGGCACGCCCATACTCGCTCCACTCGTTCTCAGCCCACCGCGCCTCGCTGGCAGGGATCACCACAATCGGCCACGCCTGCACGCCCGCCGCTGGATTCTCGATCACGATCGGGACGGGGAAACTCGCCCGGAAGCGCAGGCCCGTCAGCGTGCCGGGGATCGGCGAGGTGTTCGCGGGGTCGGGTGGTGGAACCAGGTCGAAGTAGGGCGACACAACCCGGCGTGTGCCCAGCTTGCTCTCTTCGAGGATAATCCTTGCCGTGTCCGCCTTGATCCCAAGGGGCAACAGCGGCGCGATGATCGGGTCGTCTGAACCGATCGAGGGTATGTTGCTCGGCTCGATGCTCCACAAGATCGGCCGGCCCGACTCCATCAGCGCCTTGAGAGCGTTGATATACATCGGCAGCGCGGCGACCTGCGCCCGTGCATCGCCCGCAGCGCGGGCCAGCCCCGGCAGCGGCACAAAGACCGCCGGGCGCAGTGGGTCATGGCTCGCCAGGTCGGGCGCAAGGTCCCGATCGACGGCGACGGCCCACTCGGCCGCATCTATGCCCCGCGCGCTCAGGCGTTTGACGGCCAAAGTGAAGGGCTTCCAGTCCAGCAGCGCGAGCTTGCCGGGGTAGTCGTGCACAAATACGACGCGCGGGCGTGCCGACGTGTTCAAGTTGGCAATGGCCCCGGCGATCACATCCTCGGCCCGGGCGCGGAACTCACCGGTCTGGTTGCCGGCCTGGAGGATCGCAGCCGGCTCGATGGCGACGACGTCCAGTGGTGCGCCGGGCGTGCGTGGGTCGGCGATAAGCAGGACGGCGCGGCTGCGCTCAACCGCACGCGCCACCATCAGCACACGCGGCACCTGCAGCGTCGAAAGCCCCGTCGCCAGCCGCCCTGCACGGTCGCGCAGCGGCGAGAGTTGCGCCAGGATCGGCGCGATCTTCTCCCGCAGTGCCCCCGTCGTCTGCTGCGCCTTGTAAACCTGCTCGCAGAGCGTGCTCGCCTGCGTCAGCGCCGAGGCGAGCACGCCCGCCGGGGGCGCCAGCGTCGCTTTGGCCTGGTCGATGGGCGGGATCGGCAGCGGGCCATTCTGCGTCGCCAGCTGCTCGCGTGCGGCCGCGGCGGCGGTGGCTAGGTCCTGCTGCGTCGCCGAGAGCGTCGCGGCCAGTGTGTCCCACTGCCCCTGGGCCTGCTTGTTGAAACTCGCTAGCACCTCCTCGCGTGCGCCATGGAGAAGCCCGACGAGGCCCTGGACGCTCCGAGCAAGATCGTCGGCGTCTGCCGTCAGTTTGGTCAGCTCGGCGGTGCGAGCTTCGATCGCCGTGCTCTCCCCCTTGGCCAGGTCGAGCATCAGCGCGTCAAACTCGGCCAGGCCCGCCTTGGTGCCCGTGTTCATCAGGCGTGTGCTGAAGGTGGCCCCTTTGCTGGCCGGTCGCTGGAGTTTTTCGAGCACATCGATAAGGGACTGCCGCGATGCCGGGTCGAGCTGCGAGAGGTCCGCGGCGATGGCGAGCGTGGCGTTGCGGCGCAGCGCGTCGAGGATTTGTGCAGTGCGTGGGGACAACTGGTGCGCCCGCGTGGCGGTGATGTCCGTACGCCGGGTGATGCGGGTCGTGAGCACCAGCAGCAGCACGGCGATGGCCGTCAGCGCGAGTGCGCAGATACCGGCGTAGGTTCGTGATCGTGTGCGCGGGTTCATCAGCGCCACCTCCTGGCGCGCAGCGCCAGCGTCGCCAGCGACAGCAGCCACCCCGAGGCGATCAGGAAGTAGGCGATGTGGGAGGTGTCGATGACCCCCTTGGCAAAGTCGGTGATGCGCAGGTCGGTGGAGAGGCCCAGCAGCACGCCGTCCCACGGCGCGGGTGCCGCACTGGCCAGGGAGGTGGCGGTGAACTCCACCCCGACGAGGATGAAGAGCGTCGAGAGGAAGGCGAGCGTCTGGCTGCTGGTGTAGAGGCTCGCCAGCAGGCCCAACGCGAGCTGGAGCATCCCCAGCAGCACGACACCCAGGTACCCGGCCAGGATCGGCCCGGGGTCAGGGTTGGACAGGATCATCAGCACCGCGGCGTAGACGAGCGTGGGGGCCAGGCACGCGATGAGGAAGCAGAGTGCGCCGAGATACTTGCCCAGCACGACGCTGAGCTCCCCGGCCGGGGCACTCAGGAGCGGGTCGATCGTGCCGGCGCGGTGCTCCTCGCTGAAGAGGCGCATCGAGATGGCGGGCGTAATGACAACCAAAATGCGCCACCAGAGCGTGAAAAAGTCGCGCATGCTCGCGGGCATGCCGGGCTGGAGTGCAAACCGCGCAAAGACGAAGCCAGACAACAGCAGGAACAGGGCCATCACCACCCACCCCAGCGGCGTGCGGAAGAACGAGGCAAACTCGCGCTGGGCGATGGTGAGTGTCGTTTTCATGCCCGCCCCTCGGCGATGACGCGCAGGAAGACCTGCTCGAGCGTCGGCCTGGGTGTGTGCAGCCCGACAAGGGTCAGGCCCAGCGCGCGGGCGTGCGTGGCGATGAGTTGCCGGGGGTCGGCCCCTGGTGTGCCGGGGGTTGGTGGTGTCGGTTTGACGTGCAGGGTGTGGCCCTCGATGGTGATGTTTGCTGCCCCGGCGGCCTGGAGTGCGCGGGCCAGCTCGGGCGCGCGGTGTGCATCGGCTGGGGCCAACTCGGCAATCGTCGCCGTCTCGGCCCATGCAGACCCGAGCAACTCCGCCGGCGTCCCGTCGGCGCACAGCCGGCCCTGGGCGATGATCAGAACACGGTCGCACGTCGTCTCAATCTCCGGCAGGATGTGCGAACTGAGCAGCACCAGTTTGTCCGCGGCCAGCTCGCGCAGCAGCGCACGCGTCTGGCGAATCTGGGCCGGGTCCAGCCCCGTCGTCGGCTCGTCAAGGATCACGACCCTCGGCTCGTGCAATATCGCCGCGGCCAGGCCCACACGCTGGCGGTACCCCTTGCTCAGCGCGCTAATGCGGCGCGAGCGCATCTCACGCAGGTGGCAGCGGTCGATCGCCATCTCGATGCCCGCATGGCGCTTGGCCCGGCTGAGCGGATAGAGCCCAGCGCGGTACCGCAGGTAACCCTCGGCCGTCATCTCCGGGTAGAGCGGGGCAAACTCAGGCAGGTAGCCAATCTGGCTGCGTATCTCGGCTGAGGCGTCGATGGTGTCGTGCCCGCAGACGCGCACGCGCCCGAGCGACGGCGCCAGCAGGCAGGCGACCATCTTGATAATCGTGCTCTTGCCCGCGCCATTGGGCCCGAGCAGCCCGACGACCTGCCCCCGGCCCAGGGAGAGGGATACATCGCGGACGGCCGCGACGCTGCCGTAGTTCTTGCTGACGTGCTCAAGCTCGATCATGCGTGCAAAGTGGACGGGCCAAAGTGCGAGCAGGAGTCTATTCGTGCCGGGTGGGCATCGGAGGTGGTGGGGGGGGTAAGGATGGTCGTTGGTGGCCGGGATAGTGGGCGTTAGGATGGGGGATGCCCACGAGCGTTTCACAGCGGGAGGTATTGGAGTTTGGCTTCGCCCTGCCAAAGACCACGCCCGCGCAGCGGAAACGGGCCGGCAGGCTCCTCGCTCTGCTCGCCGAGAGTTATCCAGATGCCCACTGCGCCCTCATCTACTCCACCGCCCACGAGCTGCTCATCGCAACGATCCTCTCAGCACAGGCGACCGATGCGAGCGTAAACAAAGCAACGCCCGGGCTGTTCGCACGCTTCCCAACGCCCGAGTCCTTTGCCGCCGCCACCCCGGCCCAGATCGAGCCGTATATCAGGTCGATCGGGCTTTTCCGCTCCAAGGCGCGGGCGATCCACGAGTCGATGCGCCAGGTCGTCGAGCAGTTTGACGGCCAGGTCCCCAGGACAATGCACGAACTGCTCACCCTCCGCGGCGTGGCCCGCAAAACCGCCGGGGTCGTGCTCGGCAACGCCTTCGGCATCAACATGAACGTGGTCGTCGATACGCACGTGCACCGCCTCAGCCAGCGCCTCGGCCTGGTGCCCAAGGGTGCCAACGTGCAGCAGGCCGAGCGAGCGCTCATGGCCCTCTTCCCGCGCGAGAGTTGGTGCGCCCTCTCGCACATGCTGATCTTTCACGGCCGGGCCGCCTGCAAGGCACGCCAGCCATCCTGCGGCGGGCACGCGGTCTGCAAGGAGTTTGGGTCCGCCTGCGAACTGCGCATCAGCGCACCCAGGCGTACCGCCAAAGCCAAACGCACGCAGTAAGGCGAATGTACTCGAGAGGAGTCGAACCTCTAACCTCTGCCTTCGGAGGGCAGCGCTCTATCCAGTTGAGCTACGAGTACGCGAAAAACACCAAAACCAGCCGGGGGCCTGCCGCCGCTTGTGCGTGGCGCAGGTGCTTGCCGGGGACCATCCTACCATCGCGGCCTAGCACGGGCAAATGAGGCCCTTTGCCGGTGTGGGGGGTACCTTCAGGAGCACCCGGTGGTGGTGGTCGGTCAGGTGGTTGGCGCATCATGGCTGAAGACTTCGGCAAACCTGTTCCCCCGCCGCGGATGCGTGCCACACCCCTGGGCGCTGCGCTCGCCTTTACGTTCATGAACTCGGTGGGGGCGGGGGTTACCTTCAATGGCATCTTCTTTATCACCAAGTATGTCTTTGGATATGGGCTGGGGTGGAACAGCGCCCTGGGCGTGCTGCTGGGGGTAACGTACATCATCGGCGCGCTGACGACCGGCCCGGCGATCCGGTGGCTTGGGCAGCGGTTCACCATCGCATCCCCACGGGCTCTGCTGCTGGGCTTGATACTGATTTGCGCGGGGATCAACGCCCTGCCCGTGGCCACCTGGTTTTTGACCCCGCAACAGGGCCGGGCCGGGACGCAGTGGGCGTGGTGGGTCTTCATCGGGTCTTATTCGCTCTTGTGCGGGGGTCTTTGGTCGATTGTCGCAAGTTATGTTTCAGGCGGGCGAGAGCCCGCGAAACTGCCGGGGGCGATCGGCAGGTACAACATCACCTGGTCGCTGGCGCTGGTCGTGAGCATGGGGGTGGTCTCGGCCGTGCCCACGGCGTTGTCGGGCCTGGGCATCGAGTCAGTAGACGGCAACGTCCTCACCCTCGCCGTCGTCGCCGGCATCCACCTGGCCAGTACCGTGCTGCTGCTCTGGTTTGGCACCTTCCCCGGCGAGCACCCCCACACCCAGCACCGCTCCCCCCCCGGGTACGCCAGGCTGCTGACGCTCCACCGCGGGACGATGCCCGTTGTCTACACCATCGGCTATGCGCTCAACCCCTTCCTGCCCGAGATGACCCGTGCCGCAGGCTTCCCGCTCAGTTGGGGACCGATCGTCGGCGGCACCTGGTTGGCCTCTCGCGTGGCAACGTTCGCAATCATGAACCGCTGGCACGGCTGGCTCGGCTCACGCCTGACCGCGACGGGCGGCGCGTGGGCCTGCATCCTCGGCTTTGCCATGTGCGTCGCCTGCACGCTCTTACCCGCTGGCCTGACGGCACAGGTCATCGCCGTTGTCGGGCTGGTCGTCTTCGGCATCGGGATCGCAACCGTTTATGTCGGCGCGCTCTACTACGCCATGGAAGTCGGTGCCGCGGCGGTCGACGAAGGTGGCAAGCATGAGGCCCTCATCGGCCTGGGGTATACCGCCGGGCCGCTGTGCGGGCTGGGCGCGGTGGGCCTGTGGTCAGCCGGGGTGATCGGCGTGGGCGTTGTCAACCCCGTGATGCTCGGGCTAGTCGCCCTCACGGCCGGCGCGGGGATGGCCTGGCAGGTCGCCAAGAAGCACTGATCTTGCATCTGGGGGGTAGGTCGGCTCTCCGAGCCGACCATCGTGTGCCCGGGCGGCGTGGCTACCTGGAACGCAAGAGAGTTTCACTCCAGAGGCCCCGAGGACCCAGAAGGGGAGTTACTCAGAGAACCAAGGGGCAGAGTGGTAGATGCAGAGAGGCAAAGTCGCAAAGTTTTTTTGTGGGTGGCTTTGGTAGTAGCAAGCATCACCCTGGCATTTGCTCCGCGTCCCTCCGCCAACCTCCGCACCCTCCGCGAACCTCTTCTCGTGGGCCTGCGGCTAGATCAACCCCACCCCCGCCCCTTCCCTTGGGCAGGCCTTAGACCTTCCCGGCCTTCTTCAGCCGCGTATACCCATCGCGCCGCTTGAGCGGCTTGGTCACCAGGCCCTGCTTGATCGCCTTGGCCGACGCGAGGATGATCGTCGCCTGCCCGTCGATCACGGCTGTGATCTTCTGCAGGTTCGGGCGGAACTTACGCCGGGTGATTCCCGTCGGCTTAAGCCCGAAGCCACCCTTGACGATCTTCTGCCCGCGCCAGGTGCGCTGCTTGCCGTAGGAAGACTTTTTGCCGGTGAACTCGCAGACGAAAGGCATGGGTAACTCCGAATCGGCGTGCTTGGTGCGGTGCAGGTGAGGGCCTACTCGGCGTTGCGAATAGGGCCTCGATTGTTGGCGCTCAAGACTGCCGTGGCAAGTCGTGGGTGTTGCCGGGTGTGCGGGTTGTGTTTGGACTCGCAGGCCGCTGCGGGCGGGGTGGGCCTGTGCCAGTGCCTAGTTTTATCCCGATGCCGATGAGTCTTCGTGAGATCGCCCGTTTACCTCCAGACCAGTGGCCTGGGCAGGTGCGTGTCGAGCCGTTGGGGGTCGGGGGCGTCTTTGACATCACCGTTCGCCCCCCCGGCAGCAAGAGCCTCACGAACCGTGCGTTGCTCCTGGCCGCGCTCGCCAAGGGCAGCAGCACCCTCACCGGCGCGCTCGTCGATGCCGACGACGCGCAGGTGATGATCGCCGCGCTCCGCTCACTCGGCACGCAGATCGAGATCACCCCCGAGATCGAAGCGGGCCAGCCAACGGCCAATCCAACGATCCGCGTCCACGGCGTTGCAGGCACATGGAAGACCCCGCCGGGCGCAACAACGCGCCTGGACCTGCACAACGCCGGCACCGCCACACGCTTCCTCACCGCCGCCGCGGTCCTCCAGCCCGACCATGCCGGGGGCATCGTCATCGACGGCAACGCGCGCATGCGCGAGCGACCCATCCGCGAACTGGTCGATGCCCTCACCTGCCTGGGCGCACAGGTGGCCTACGAAGGTGCGTCAGGGTTCCCCCCTGTTCGTGTCCTCCCCGGCCTGGGGCAGAACCCCCGCGCGGTTTCATTCGGGCGGACCAGTTCCAGCCAGTTCATCAGCGCATTGATGCTCGTTGCGCCCTTCCTGCCAGGTGGGCTTCAGATCAACTTCACCACCCCGCCCACCAGCGCGTCCTACCTCCGCATGACCCGCCAGCTGCTGGCGCAGCACGGCGTGCGTGTCGATGGTCAGGTCGGGGGCACACTGGTGATCCCGCACCAACCTGTCGCCGGCTTCGACGCACGCATCGAGCCGGACGCCAGCGGGGCGAGTTACTTCCTCGCCGCCGCGGCGATCTGCCAATCGCGTGTCGTCATCCCCGGCCTGAGCAACCTCACCAGCATGCAGGGCGACGCCGGGTTCGCACACTGCCTCCTGCGTGCCGGGGCCGAGGCTGTGCCTCTCGACGGCGCAACTCGCATCCGCGGCAGTGCAAGCATCGCCGGCAGTGCGTGGGAGTTGCACGAGATGCCCGACGTTGCCATGACCGCCGCAGTTGTCGCCTGCTTTGCCCATGGGCCATCAACGATCCGCGGCCTGCGCACGCTCCGCGTCAAGGAGACCGATCGCATCGCCGCCCTGGTAGCCGAACTCACAAAACTCGGCGTGGGCGTGCAGGTCTTCTCCTACACCGGCCCCGACGGAAAGCCCGACGAAGCGATCACAGTCACCCCGCCAAGCAACGGCATTGACTGCTCACCCAACGCACCGGCGGTTCTCTTTGAAACCTACGACGACCACCGCATGGCCATGAGCCTGGCGCTCATCGGCCTACGTCGGCCCAACGTTGTCATCGACAACCCCGCCTGCGTCTGCAAAACCTACCCAACCTTCTGGCGCGACCTGGCCCGCGTGTACGGCTGACGAGCCGGCGGCAGTACGGCTACTGGTGGTGCGACTACCGGTGGGGTGACTACCGGTGGGGTGACTATTGGTGGTGAGACTATTGGTGGTGCGGGCTTCCAGCCCGCACACCCCCCACCAGCAAAGACATTTCACCACAGAGCCACAGAGGCACCGAGAAAGGCAGGTGCTTAAGGTTTGTCATCCCAGCACAATTCCTACATCCCTCTTCTCTGTGCCTCGGTGGCTCTGTGATGAACTGCCTTCCTCCCCAACATCTATCACTCCCCCTTGAGCAGCCCCCGCACCACACGCTCGGCGATCTCAAAGTCATGCCCCCGCCGGATCAACAGCGAGACAAGCCTCCGCCGCTTCCCATTGGCATCGAGTTTCCCCGGCAATCTTGCCAGCCTGGCCGAGGCCAGGTCCGTCGCGTCCTGCAGCGCATCGCGTTCACCCGCCGCAGTCGCAGCCGCGGCCTTGGCCGTCTTGGCGTCGATCCCGCGCGTGCGCAACTTGCTCTCGATCGCCCGCTTGCCCCGCTTGGCAGAAGCCGTGGCGCTCGCAACGATCCGCGCCAACTGCTCGTCGTCGATCACACCCGACCGCGCCAGCATCTCGGCCACCTCCCCCGCCAGCGTCGCGTCGTGCCCCCTTCGGCACAACCGGTCCACCACACGCCGACGGCTCATCAACCTCCCCCCGGCCATCCGCAACGCATCACGCAGACACGCGTTCCGCAACCCCAAAGCCTCCGCACGCGAGGCCAGCCGTGATGTCCACTCCGTGCCCAACACAATCCCCAACTTACTGATACCCTCGGCGTCCAGCGTCGCAACCTTCTGCTGACGCCCACCCTCCACCCGCGCATACACCGCCACCGCGCCTGCACGCGAGGGGTTCGAGAACCTGCTCACACGCAGCACCCCCCCCGCCCCAAGCGATTTGTCCTGCTCCTCACCGCCCATCTTGCTCTGCCAGCTCGACCTGCAACGTCGAGAGTTCCCCCAACGCCTTGCCGTCCCCTACACGGTGCGCCGCCTGCACGCCGGCTTGCACCGTCGCACGCGCCGCCGCGATATCACCCGCCCCCTGCTGCGCACGCGCCTTGTGGTAATACGCATAGCAATACCCAGGGTCCACCGCCAACGCGCGGTCATAAAAACCCACGGCCTGCGCATACTCGCCGACCTTCCCATACTCCTGCGCCAGCCCATAGAGCACAAACACATCACCCTCATCAAGAGCAAGAAGTTTCTGCAACTTGGCCAAACGCTCAGACATACCCCAAGCATAGAAGAGGCCCACCACGCACGCCCGCCCCACGCCCACACCGGCTAACCTTCCCTCCCCCCCACAGGAGCACCCGCATGTCCCACGGCGTATCCACACTCGGCGTCCTCGGCGCAGGCCAGATGGGCGGCGGCATCGCACAAGTTGCCGCCGTCAACGGCCTGAACGTCAAAGTCTTCGACAACTTCCCCGGCACCATCGACAAGTGCAAGGCCACGCACAAAAAATCACTCGCCAAGTTCGTCGAAAAAGCCAAGATCACACAGGCCGACATGGACGCCGCACTCGCACGCATCACCTACGTCGATGCCCCCGACAAACTCACCGGCTGCGACTGGCTCATCGAGGCCGTCGTCGAGGACGCCAAGGTCAAAAAAGACCTCCTCACCCGCCTCTCGGCCATGTACCCCGACGAACGCGTCGTCCTCGCCACAAACACCAGCTCGATCTCCATCACCGACCTGGCCACCGCCGCCGGCACAACCGCCGGGCGCGTCGTCGGGATGCACTTCTTCAACCCCGTCCCGCTCATGCAGCTCGTCGAGGTCATCCCCGGCCTGCAGACCACGCCCGCCGTCATCGACCGCACCATCTCCCTCGCCACCGCCCTCGGCAAAACCCCACTCCGCGCCAATGACCGCGCCGGCTTCATCAGCAACCGCGTCCTCATGCCCATGATCAACGAGGCCTTCTACGCCTGGATGGAGGGCGTCGCCGAGCCCCACGCCATCGACGGGATCATGAAACTCGGCTGCAACTTCCCGATGGGCCCGCTCACCCTCGCCGACTTCATCGGCCTGGACACCTGCGCCAACATCATGAACGTACTCGCCGACGGCCTCAACAACGAACGCTACCGCCCCTGCCCCCTGCTCAAACAACTCGTAACCGCAGGCCGAACAGGCGTCAAAGGCGGCCACGGCGTCTACCCCTACCCGGCCAAGTAACACCAACCCTCCGCTTTTCCTTGCATTGAACCCCTCCCCCGAGGGGAGGGGCAGGGGTGGGGTTCACTCAGCACCAACGCCCAACAAAAAAGCCCGGCAACCTTGCCGGGCTATTCGCCGTGATTGTTGTCCGCTCAATACTTACCTATTCGACGCCCCGGCAGCACCCTGCGCCTCGAGCACATAGCCCAGCGACGTCATCCACGCCGCCCGAGCCACCGGGTCAGTCTCCACGGCCAACCTGGCCGCGATCTGATTTGCAAGCAACCCAAGATTGGCACTGCTCTGCCCCTCGACCGCGGCCAGCGAGGCCGCCGCCGTAGACCCACCACCGACCCGCAGGCCGACGGGCGGATTAACAGGGGGCTGCAGCGGCAGTGGGTCGCACAACACCTCTTGTGATAAGAACATGTTGTTGAAGTTAATGATGTCGTCGGCGGTGAACTGCCCATCGGGCGCGGTCCCTTGGCCAGGCCCAGCGATGTCCGATCGGCAATCGTTCGCGAAATACCCGTTGAGGAAGTTGATGATGTCATCAGCCGTGCGTTCGCCATCCGGCTCCACCGACTGACCGGCACCGGCAATGTCCGACGGGTTGGCCTGGCGGAGGTTGAAGAAAAACTCCGTCCAACCCACGCCCGCCGTCTGATTGTTCAGCAGCGCGGCGGACTTCAAGTCCCCCAACGGCCTAACACGGAACTGCTCACCCTGCGTCGCCAGCGTTGACCTGTACAACTCCTTGGGCCGGATCGCCAGCGTCCGCCCCGGCTGCCCCCCCACACCCGGCAGAATCTAAATGTCCCACAGCGACGCCGCAGAACCCGGGATCGTCGACGACAATTCCTCCGCACGCGTCCAAGTGCCCTGGCTGTCGCAACGACGCTGGATATCCACCAGCCCGACCCCGGTGTTGGCATTGCTGATCGGCCCCATAGTGCTCGATCTTCACCACATTGACCGGATAGCTGCCCGGCGTGCACGGCGAAGCCTCCGGCGTGCTGATCGAACGCCAACGCCGCAACTCCCCAGGCACCACACCCACCGTGGGAGGGAACGACGCCAACGCGTGCACCTTGAACGGCACAACCCCAACCGCACCCCCATCGGCATCCGCCCCGAGCGCGCCGGCAAGGTTGCTGTAGTTCGGCACCGGCGCAAGAGCCGTGCCCGTCGCCCCGTTCACACGCACAACACCACTCCAGGTTCCAGTGCCGTTGCCCGCGTTGATAACAACCTGCCCATCGAGCCCCTTGACTGTTGTTGTCCTATTCGTGCTCCCAAAGTTCAGAGCACCGGCATGGTTCCCGGTGATCCGCACCAACCCTGCGCTCGGCAGCACGCCGATGTTCACCGCCGACCCGCTCGCCGTCGAGGCGATCGTCAGCGGCACGCCGAGCGTGCCGGAGACGCTCAAACTCCCCGCCGTGGCAAGGTTCCCAAGCGTGAGCGAGCCGGTGTTGGCCGAGCTGATCGATATCGGCGCGGCGACCGCCCCGAGTGTGGTCGTCGATGCAAACTGGTTGATCACAATCGGCGAGTTCACATTCCCGCTGCCCGTCAACGTGATGTTCGCCTTCAACAAACCCGCCACATCAATGGCCCGCAACGTGGTTGAACTGCGATCGAGCGCAGAGGCGTTGACGCTCCCCCAGAAGCCCGCGCTGCTGGCCGGGGTCGTGCCGCTGGCCTTGATGGAATCGATCCTGCCGCCACCGGAGTTGTCCGAATCGGCATCGATTACGGCAGCGATCCGCCGGGCCTCGACACCCCTGATGCGCGAAGGAGACTTGATCGTCAACCTGTTTGCAAAGGTTTCAGCAGGTGGGGTGTTGTTCCATGTCTGGCCCGATGGAAACTCGGCCGGGTTGACGATGTCCCCGTTGTTAGCTTGCACAAGCGTGATCTCGCCCGTTCCGACCGTGATATTACCACCAATGTTCCCATTATTCGAGATGACCTGAAAACCTGTTGATAGTGGGGAAGTTTGATTCACTTGAACGTTGCCATTCATGTTTCCAGTGCTTTGCACCCGCAGGCTGCCGGTGGCCATCCCCACCTTGATCGATGGAAGGGAATCGGTGCGTTTCTGAATCGACCCAAATAGAAACTGGGTTTCGGGTCCGGTGGATGTTACGTCCAGCCTGCCATTGGAGGTCATCGTGCCATTCGTCTGGGAAAACGTCTCGATCGAGTCGCAGACAATCGGCCCGGTAATGTCCACGCCCGGTGCTGAGGGGTTCAGCGAAGGCTGGAAGCGGACCTTGAGCGTGTAGTTGCTCGGAGCCTCTTTCGAGATACCAGCGACCGTGCCCGGCGAAGCAACCGGGTCAACAACAACCTGAACCTGCCCACCCGCAAACGGAGTTGGCAGTGCCCCGCTCAGGATGATCGGACCAGCGGTCTGGTTCCCCAGGCTGCCGACGGCGATGTTCGTGAGCCTGTACGTGTTTCCATCGCAGCGGTTGCTGTTGTTAATCAAGAAACCGGGCGATGTAACATTAAATATGACTGCACCAGTTGGTCGTGTTACGACCTCTCCAATCGTGTTCCGTGAGCATCCCTGGGTGGTCCAGGTGAGCGTATATTGGATAGTCTGCGCTGTTGCTCTCCCGGCGATGCACGCCGATCCAACAAGCGCCCCCAAAATCGGAAGAATCCTGAGCAATTTTCGACGGTTCATCGTGACCTCCTATAAAGTGTGAAAAAAACAAAACACAGCGATACGCATGCTCCAGTCGGCCCGGGCACAACAGCGGCAATCCTCAGAGTTGCACGAGTAGCACCGAACACGCCGTATACTGGGAACAGGCCGTTGGGATCGAAATAACCGATGTGGTCAAGCAAGTTTTGTGCTATGGCCCCCTCAGTGTTCGCAGCACTTCCGCCTGCTGCTCCCCCTTCGATGACCGTGCCCCACCCACGCCAGACATGGTCCCCCGGCGAAGGCTCGTCGGGCCAGTACATCACCGTGCTCGTCCACTCTCTCCCGTTTCCTGAAGTATCCAGCAACCCCCACGGGCTTTGCGTATCGGGGTAACTGGCAATGTCAATATCCCCGGCAAAGAGCCGACCACCCCCAACACTCGGGTCATAATCCCACCCGATGTTCGCAGACCCGACACCCGGCGGACCCGGGATCGAGGGTGAATCGGTCCCGTTGGGGAACTGCCAGAAACCCCCCTGCCCAGGCCCGTTCCGGTTCGGGTCAAAGTGTGCGGCACGAATCCACTGGTCCTGCGTTGGAATGAAGAACCGCGCGCCCGCCGCCGGGGCAATCGTCAGCCTCTGCGGTCCCTGGGCATTGAAAGCAGGTAAGTCGCCAGTGATGAAACTCGCCGCGTCATAGACACCCGTGCGGATGACGTTCAAGTCCGTCGGCCGCCCGTGATGCAGCCAGTTGATGTAGAGCATGGACTCGACGTGGCTGAGATAGACAGGGCGGTTGGCAAGTGGACCGATATGGTAGCGGAAAACACGCCAGTTCCCTTGCTCGTCAAGGCCGTACTCGCCTTCATTGGAAACGCTGTTCCCGATGAACGCGGCAAAGAGCGGATCGGTCCGCCAGCCGTCATAGGTGCGCTGGCCGATGTACATGTTCAGCATCTCGATGTACTGGCCTGCGGTAACCTCTGTCCTGGAGATTCGGTACGACTCATCCACACGCCCGACCTGCGTGCCGTCGAGGAATCGGTAGCCGATCCCAAGTGTGTTCGTCCCCCCCGGCACCGGCATCTCGGGCGTTACCGCATACGCCTGTGGC